>Ga0114920_10000622_pt1 | contig 15444 bp, 14 predicted proteins | sample ChitaG_FD_88683 | JGI IMG/M metagenome (GOLD analysis project Ga0114920, IMG submission 88683) | Deep subsurface microbial communities from South Pacific Ocean to uncover new lineages of life (NeLLi) - Chile_00310 metaG | ecosystem: Environmental > Aquatic > Marine > Oceanic > Sediment ... | reverse complement strand
TATTGTCATTAGTAGCTACAGCTGTATAACCAGTGTTATCTAAATAATAAGTTAAATCAGAATAGTTGGAAGCCAAAGAATCAAAGCTTGGTTCTTTAGAATATCTTTTGGTTGCTGAAGAAATGATTGATAGCTGGCCATAACTGGAGTAGTTGTCTAATTTCTTGTCAGCATCATTATTATAGAGTCTTAAACAATAATTGGTATTCTCTGTGGCATTAGAAGTTTCAATCATAAAACCAAATTCAGTGTTATAGTCAGTATTTAAGGTATGAGAAGTGGTAGTAGCTGCCCATTCATGCCAGGTTCCATTGGTAAAACCAGTGCAAGAACCATCACCACAAGAACTTGAAATATCAGTCACCGTGGCATTGACTGTATCTCCATTTGTTCCAGCCAAGCCCCAAGAATAAGAAATGGCAGTAGTGCTAGTAGCATTAGTCCAGGTACCAATCTGATCACAAGTAGAGGTAGCTGCTCCGAATTGAAGCTTGTATGTTGTGGTTGTGGCAGTGCCACCAGTATTATCTACTTGAACTCTCCAGGTAGCTCTTTCCCCTTTCTCCATTTCTAAAGAAGTATCAAAGTTAGCTGAATTAGTATTTGAATTTACATTAGCCCCATCATCGTTCTGCCAACGATAGGAACGTTGATTGAGAGTGGGAATAGCTGCTGTATAGGTAACTGTAATCCTAATATGGTCTACTTGGGCAGTTTCTGTGGTTGGTGCAGATGGCACTGTATTTATAGCAGCAATCACAACGCCGAAATTAGTGGAGTTAATATCTACTGCTGTCCAGCTTAATCCCCATAAATCGGCAGAACCGCCATAAGTCGCATAAGCATCAGCGCTACTGGTTGGCCAGGCAGTACCAGTATCAGCTTTCTCATTACCACTAATTGTTCCTCCTTTTACAATTTTCACCGAACTATCTTTTATGTTGCCATTTGCTTCAGCTTCACTCCGTTCTATCTCAACCTTTATACCGCCAATCGTTGATCCAATAGGAATATTAAATCCGAACCCGGTTGCTTTTATGTAATAGCTAACACCTGCTTTACCAAGAGCTACAGTAGCTCGAGAATCATCAGAGCCATATACATTTGTATAACCAGTCCAAGAGCCCGTACCCACTGTAGTATCCTCAGCCGCACTTGAAGAACTGTTTGGTCCCTCGCTTGCTGCTTGAACTATTTTAATTTGAGGAGGCACTCGTGGTTCTTGCCAAATCCGTGGCCAACCAGAAAAAAGCCAACTTATCACCAATAAAAAGACCAGACAAGCAAGGAGAGGTTTCTTGTAATTTTTCTTGATAATTCTAGTAATTTTTATCTTTGAAAAAGAACTTGTTTTCAAGAAGACAAGTGATTTCTGGAATACTTCTAGCCAATTCTTAAATTCCTGAAAATAAGAATCTAGCTTCAATAAAATTTTAATTTTTTGTTTCGCTTGAATATAGAGAATGGTCCTTGCAAGAGTATAACGAAATTCTTTTGAGAGCTCTTCTTGATACCACTCAACAAAATCAATAAATGCTATTATTTTTTCTCCAATTAAGTTCAAAAGTTTTTTAAAAACTTCTATTTCATCATTTAAAATTTCAATAAATAATTTTTTGAACTTTAAAAGCTCAAAGGAAAAACCAATCATCCCCCGTACAAACTGCTCTTTGTTTTTAGAAATTATTATTTTAAATTTTCTTTTATTTAAAAATTTATTTTTATTTTCTTTTTTAAAATAATTTATTTGTTTTTTAAATAAAAATAAATATTTTCTTTGAATTTTTTTATTTTTATAAAAAATAATTTTAATTTTGTTTTTAATAAAATAAATTCCCAAAGATATTCTTTGGGATAAAAATGTTTTTTCTTTTTTCAACAACTTCTTCAACCTTTCCCCGTATTTTTTATATTTGCACTCAGTAATTTTTATCTTCTTTTTAACGAATCGAGTTAGCGAAAACACTTGTCTTGAAATTATCTTCTTTCGCTCTCTCAAGAAACGATTTTTTCTGATATAAAACATTTTTGCCTGCACTAGAAAAATCCTTGTCTTTTTAAAAAACCACACCCTAAATTTCATCCAAATTGCTCTTTTTCGTTCTCGCATATTTATGAACAATTAAAACTATGGCCTCATTTCTATATAGCCAGATTATTTTATTATACGCTAAACATAAAAAACGTGCCTGTGGATAATCCACAAAGCGTGAAAAAGTTTAATTTTAAAACAATTTTTCAAGCTCATGCATCCATACACCATATTCAAGCCATCGCCTAAATAGAGTGTTATGATGCCTAGATTAAGTGAAAAATTATTTTGTTGCAGATTGAGGGTTTAAAAAATTTTGTCTGTGATGTTTATTATTTGCCTTATGTTTTTATTTCCAACGGAAACTTAATATTCTTCTCCTTCTGCTATTATTTTTAGTTTTTGAATTCAAAAAAATTATTGACAACAATCTGTTTGTAAGTTTTCAATAACTCTTCATTTATCAAAAAATACTTTTCTGATTTTTCCATTTCAATCACTTGACTAACATTCAACGATGCACAACCATCGGCATTAATTTTTAAAACATTTGATTTCTATGGAATATGACACAACTTCTGTCTATAATTTTCCGAATCTTGCAGTGTTGTTTTTTGGATATCAAAAAAGTTAAAAAAAACAAAACAAAAGCCGTTATAATAACTATAAAAATTAGTATAAACAGCTTTTTTTTCGTAAAATTTAGCTTAAATTCTTAATAAACCTTAACAAAGATTATAATATCTTTTCTGTTACTTAGATTTCTCTGGCACAACAAAAATACTTATCAAATAAGCAATAATACCAGGTATAAAACCAGTAAAAATAATTACTAAAACCCAGACAAGTCTTAGAATCACAGGGTCAATATTAAAGTATTCACCGATCCCCCCAATCACTCCAGCAAAAATCTTATTTTTATTGCTTTTGTATAATTTTTTCATAATATTTTAGTTTAGTTATTCTTTTAATTTGCCATAAAAGATTTTTTAACAAAAACTCTGACTGCATTCTCTTTCATATTTAACCGCCAAAAAGTCGCTATTTTGACAATTTTTTATTTTCTCTGCATTAAGGAAGTATCCCGGTCATCTGAACTAAGTACAAACTTGGCTCCGAGAACTGGACAAGTTTAAAATTTATTTGAAATAAGTTTTTTTGCAAATCGTCTCAACTTGCCAAGAGATTCTAATTTTAAAAAATCTTCCGCCGAAACCCATCTAAATTTATTGTGCTCAAAACTTAATTTTATCTCATTAGACCTAGCTCTAGCTGTATAAGCAACAGTAACCCAAAAATCACCTTTTTCGTTTATATGAGACTCAATATCAAAAAGCTTTATGTCGTTCACATCTAACTCACATTCTTCTCTAATTTCTCTGACAATTCCATTGGTCGTATCTTCGCCAAAATCTAATTCACCACCAGGAAAGTCCCATTTGTTCGGACTAGCTGGAGCTGTGCCTGTCCGACGCATTATTAAAAACTTACCTTCCTCATTAAAGATAATGGCTTTTTGAGTAACTCTTACTTCTTTCATATTTTCATTCTACCAAAAAACCGCTTTTCTGGCGATTTTATACACAACTTCATTTAAATATATGCAATTTTCCAATTTAACTCAGAGGGACGGACAATCTTAGAACCTGTCTCTTCTTCTAGTAACTATTACTATAACGCTCACCGTGCCAATTAAAAAACCAAGAGGACAAACAAAAATCGCAATAATGAAAAACACCACATGTAAAACTTTCATCAAATAATTCAATGCAGCAATATGGCTAGTAACTATACCTAAAGCATAAAAGGCGTTATGCAAGAAAACAAAGATAAAAAATCCTGCAGCAGAAGCCCCTGTTAATAATAAAAGCTTTCTCAATGTTCCTTTTATCTTTCTCTTCAAGGTTAAAAATATCAATACTATGCCCAATAAAGAGAAAATAATAAATGGTAACAAAAAAAGCTCAGAACCTTTAAATAAATCTCTAACCACTGGAATGAAAAATTCACTCAATATAAAAAGAAAAAATCCTACCAATGCCCAGAATGTTATTGTTAAAGACTTCTTCATTGCTTTACTTTACCAAAAAACCGCCTATAAGACGATTAGAATTGGCTCCCCCAGCTGGACGATGTTAGAATCTGTTTTAAATGAAAGGTCTTTTATATCCTAATTTCGAAGCGGTAATATTTATGACCATTGTATGTCCCTGGTTTTTCAAGCAAAAAAAATCCTTGTTTCAAATAAAAATCCACAGTTTTGTATTCATAAAAAGAGCAGGCACATAAAATACTAAGCCCTTTCTCTTTTGTAAATTTTTTGGCAAATCTGATAAGCTGTGTCCCCACGCCATCCAACTGATGATCGTTAGCTGTTGCCAATGTCTCAATATACATTTTGTTCTTCCGTTGGCGAAAACTGATGACTCCAATAGTCTTTTCTTCTGTTTCTGTCAAAAAATATTCTCCGTTTTTAATTTGCCTGTCTATAAATTCATCGGTATTCCAAATAAAATTAGGGATATTAAAATATAATAAATTAGTAATTTCCAAAATATTTTTTTTGTCCTTTGATTCAGCTTTTCTTATAGTCATAAACGTTGATAGTTTTGTTATTTCATTCTACCAAAAAACCGCTTAACTAATAAGGCGGAATTTGCTCCGGAGGCCCGACTCGAACGGGCAACCACTCGGTTAACAGCCGAGAGCTCTACCATTGAGCTACTCCGGAATAATAATGTATCTTATTCAATAATATAAGATAAAATCTTAGATTTGTGAAGAGCTTAATATCCTTTTAATTTTTTAAGATGTTGATGCTCTCTGATTTTCTCTAAAGCTTTAGCTTCAATCTGACGAATTCTTTCACGAGTGACTCCAAACTCTTGACCAACTTCTTCTAAGGTGTGAGTAATCTCGTTTTCTAAGCCAAATCGCATTGATAAAATCCTCTGCTCTCTTTCTGTTAAATCAACAAGGATTTCATACAATCTTTCTTTCAGTAAAATCCTTGCTGCATCCAAAGAAGGAGGAGTTGATTTTTCATCTTTAATAAACTCAGCTAAAATTGAATCGTCTCCATCACCACCTACTGGTGTTTCAAGCGATACTGTACGCTGGGAAATTTTCGCTAAATGACGCACTTTTGCAACTTCAATTCCCATTTCAGCAGCAATTTCTTCGGCTAAAGGTGGTCTGCCCAAGCTTTTTAAAAGCTTTCTTCTTACTTTATTATACTTAGAAAGCGTTTCAACCATGTGAACAGGAATCCTAATAGTTCTTGATTGATCAGCCAGAGCCCTGCTAATTGCCTGCCTTATCCACCAAGTAGCATAGGTTGAAAACTTATAACCTCTTCTCCAGTCAAACTTCTCAACTGCTCTGAAAAGTCCCAAGTTTCCTTCCTGAATCAAATCTAAAATTGTTAAATTCGGAGATCTGCCAATATATCTTTTAGCAATTGAAACTACCAGTCTAAGATTAGCTCTGGCCAACTTCTTTTTCGCTTCTATTTCTCCTTTTTCAATTCTTTTTGCAAGTTCTTTTTCTTCATCAGCAGTTAAAAAATCAACTCGGCCAATTTCTTTTAAATACATTTGAACAGGGTCAATCTTTCTTCTTTTTGACTCTGCTTTTACTTTCTTAAATGTTAAAAGCTCTTTGACTTCTTTTATTTCAATGCCTTTTTCTTCTAATTCATCATAAAATTCTTCCAAACCCCTGATATCTTTTTCAAAATCAGGAAAAGTGTAAAGAATCTCAGAACTACTAATAAAACCTCTTTCTATGCTTTTATTAATTAGCTTTTCAACTTTCTCCCGGACAAAAACTTTTTTATAGCGCCCTCTTTTAACGATTTTCTTCTTTTTTGCTTTCTTTGCTTTCTTTTTTCTTACAAGTTTTTTCCTTTTAGGGCTAGCTTTCTTTTTTATTAGTTTTCTTTTTATTTTTTTGACTATCTTTTTTACAACAGTTTTAACTTTTTTACTTTTTGGCTTAACCCTTTTCACCATTTTTATTTTTCTCTTTCTTGTTTTTGTTTTTTTAGCTGGCATAGGATTAATCAGTCATTATCTTTTTTGTTAATTGATTAAACTCCTGACTAAGATTTTCAATTCTTTTTAAGTCCTGCTCTTGTTCTGCTTGTTTAATCTGAAGAGAGATATCATCAAGCTTTTTCTTAAGTTCAAGGGATTTAATTTCTTTCAAGCAAAACTTAAGGTCAGATAAAATATCCTCTTCTTCTATTTGCTCTATCTCTGCTTTTAATGAAAGCGATGCAATAAGGCCGGACAATTCAGGAGAAATTTTATCACGGTTTTCAAAGTTATTTATAATTTCTTTTGTTTGGGAAGAAAAATAAGGAATTATTTGTTCATCAACAACGCTTAAGTGCTGAGGTGCTTTAAATAATAAAGAAATTACTCTTTCTTCTAGGATTTCTTTTGTTGATTTTTCAATCACTGGTTTCTTAATCTCTGAAACTTGAACATTGAAATCTGAAACCTGTTGTTCTGGCTTCACTTTTTTAAGCTCTTCTTCAATATGTTTTTCTTTTACGCTAAGTTTTGAGGATAATTCCTGAACCCATGACGACTGTTCAATCCTATTTGGAATTCTTTTAATAATAGGGAGTAAAATATTTGAAATCTCTCTTTTCCCTTCAGCAGTTTTTTTATCAAATCGAGAAAAAGCATTTTGAAAATAAAACTTTAAAATAGAAATAGATTGTTCAACTATCTTTTTAAATTTTTCGGGATTTAAAGAAATAATATCAGCAGGATCCTTGCCTTCAGGCATGCTCACTACTTTTATATTAAAACCCCTGGCTTGAGCTAAATTTATTCCTCTTTTTGTTGCAGCATCACCTGCAAAATCCATATCAAAAGCCAAAGACAAATTCTTAGAATATCTTTTTAAAACAGTTAAATGGAAAGGTGTTAAAGCAGTACCAGAAGTAGCGACAACGTTCTCCATCTTTGCCTGATGCGCTAAAATAACATCAATATAGCCTTCAACTAACATGCAAGAATCATTTTTCCTTATCCCCACTTTGGACCTTTCTAATCCGTACAAAATCCTGCTCTTGTCATATAAAAGAGTGTTGGGCGTATTCATGTACTTTGAAACTTCTTTTTCTTTTTTAAGGACTCTTCCTCCAAAACCAACTACTTGAGAATTCAAATCAAAAACAGGAAACATAATCCTACTCCTGAAACGGTCGAAATAAGAACCTTTTTCGCTTTTAATAGCTAATCCTGTTTTTTCAATTTCTTGCTTACTATATCCTTGCGAACTTAAAAAATCACTCAATCCCTGCCATGCTTCAGGAGCCCAGCCTAATTTCCATTTTTCAATTGATTCTTCATTTATTCCTCTTTTTAAAAGATATTTTTTCGCTTCCTTTCCTTTTAAACTTTTTTCAAGCTGTTTCTGGTAAAACTTAACAGCTAATTCGCAAATCTCATAAAACCTCTGTCTTTTAGTTCTTAATTCTGGCTTTAATGGTTTAAGCTCTACCCCAGCTTTCTGGGCCAGGATTCTTAATGCATCCCCAAACTCAATTCCCTCAATTTTCATAACAAAGTCAAAAATACTATGGCCCTCACCGCAACCAAAACAATGCCAGATTTGTCTTGAAGGAGAAACAAAAAGCGAAGGTGTTTTTTCACCATGAAAAGGACAAAGCGCTTTATAGTTTATTCCTGCTTTTGTTAACTTTATATAACTGCCAACAACTTCAGCTATATCAAGCTTTGATTTTATTTCTTCAATTGGGGAAGAAAACATAAATTATTGTTTTTTAGATACTACTGTAACTTTACTATTGGGGATTGAATGAATAGAGCCATCGCTGGATTCAATAACTGTTTTTCTTAAAGTTATTTCTTTAACCTTGCCCTCAACACCAGAAACTTTTATTTCTTCTCCAATACAATATTGATTTTCCATTATAATAAACAATCCTGCAATAAAATCTGAAATTATATCTTTTGCTGCCATGCCAACTGCCAAACCCATTACTCCAACACTAGCTAAAATAGGAGCAACTTCTAATCCAAATTCAGGGAGAATCATTAAAAGAGCTACAACCCAAACAATAAATTTCAGTGCTCCCTCAAAAACAGCTATTAAAGTTTTTGTGCGTTTTATTTTTTCCTGCTCAGAAATGTTGTCTTGAACCTGCTTTTCAATTGTTTTTTTAATAACAGTTCCTGAAAAACGATTTATTAAATTCGCAACAATTAAAATAAAAACAATTTTTACTCCGTGAATTAAAAACCAAGATGTTAAGTTTTGAATAATGATTTGTATGTCCATAATATTTTTAAATTATTAATAAAAAATAAATTGTTAAATTATGCGGAGGGGACAGGACTCGAACCTGCAAACCCCCAAAGGGGTCCTTGCTTTCCAGACAAGTGCCTTAGCCATTCGGCGCACCCCTCCCTATTTAAAAGCCTATCATTTTCTTTTAATTTTTCAAACCTTCATTCCCCTTAAAGCTTTTAACCTTTCTTTTACTGGAGGATGAGTTGAAAATAAACCTGTTAACCAGTTTTTTTCTTTAAAAGGACTGGATATATATAGATGTGCAGTAGAACTGTCAGCTGTTTTTAAAGGAGTTCTATCACTAGATATCTTTTCTAGAGCCCTGGCTAAACCCTCTGGATATCTTGTTAAAAGAGATCCTGTTGCATCAGCTAAAAATTCTCTTTTTCTTGATATTGCTAACTGAATTAAAGTAGCAACAATGGGTGCTAAAACAGCTCCAATTAATCCTAAAACCATTATTATTCCAGCTGACTTATCTCTACCTCTTTTTCTACTCCCTCCTCCCCAGAAACTAATTCTTAAAAACATTCTTGATAAAAGAGCCACGACTCCAACCAAAACAACTATCATTGTTCCTAAAAGCATGTCTTTGTTCCCAATATGAGCTAATTCATGAGCAATTACTCCTTCAAGCTCTGTTCTTTCTAATTTTTCCAATAACCCTCTTGTCACAACAACAATAGCATGTTTCTCATCTCTCCCTGTTGTAAAAGCATTTGGTTGAGTCTCATTAATAATATATATTTTAGGAGTAGGAAGCCCTGCAGTAATAGCTAAATTCTCAACAATTCTGTAAAGTTCTGGATTATCTTTTTTTTGAATCGCTCGCGCTTTTGTTATTGCTAAAACGATCTTATCAGAATACCAAAAACTAGCAATGCTTTGAGTAATACTTAAAAAAACTGCGATAATTAAAAAAATACTGTTATCAAGCAAATAACTAAAAAACCATCCCAATCCAATAATCAAAACTAAAAACAAAGTTAATAAAATCCAAGTTTTACGAATATTGGAATCCGCTTGGGTATATAATGTAGCCATACATTAATTAGAATTTTACTTTTGGAGCTTCTCTTTCTTCTGGCTCTGTTAATTCAAAAAGATCCATTTTTTTAAATCCTAAAATATCAACAATAAGATTAGCAGGAAAACTCTCCAGCTTAATGTTTAAATCACTGACATTGCCATTATAGAATCTTCTGGCAGCTTGAACCTTGTCTTCAGTATCACGAAGTTCTCTTTGAAGTTCCAAGAAATTGGCTGATGCTTTTAAATCTGGATAGTCCTCTGAAACAGCAAAAAGGCTTTTTAATGTTTGAGAAAGGGCATTTTCTGCTTGACCCCTTTCTTTTACATCCTTGGCTCCCATTGCTTTAGCTCTTGCCTCAGCTATTTTTATGAAAATCTCTTTCTCATGAGCTGCGTATCCTTTTACTGTTTCAACTAAATTAGGAATTAAATTATATCTTCTCTTTAATTGAACATCTATATCAGCCCATGCTTCTTGAGCTCTGTTTTTAAACTTAACCAAACCGTTATAAATAAAGATTACCCAAACAAATACTACAGCCAATATTGCTAAAATAATTTGAATCATTTTTTCATTCAATTTATTAATTTATTTCGACTAATATCAATTATATCTTAGTTTTAGGTTTAACTAAAGCTTGCCATCAGCAATAAGCTGATGGCAAGACATTAAGTTCAAAATCTATCAGTGTTTAATACATTCCAGGCATTCCTCCTCCTGGCATTCCAGGAATCTGTTTCTTTTCTTCAGGTATTTCTGAAACCACAGCTTCTGTAGTTAAAAACATTGAAGCTGCTGAAGAAGCATTTTCCAATGCTAATCTTACAACTTTAGTAGGATCAATAATACCATCATTAACCATGTTAACTAATTTTCCTGTTATAGCATTATATCCCAATACCCAATCCATTTTATCTGCTTGTACTTGTTCTTTTTTCTTATCATCAATATCCTTCAGAACTTTATACAACACAACCTCATCAGTACCAGTGTTTTTAATGATTTGCCTTAAAGGTGATTGACAGGCTCTTCTGACTATGTCGTGTCCTGCCATATAACCTTCTTTTTCTAAATTTGAAAGTTTTTCATCTCCTGCTGAAGAATCTGTTAAAGCAGCTGCTACTGCTAAAGCTACTCCTCCACCAGGAACAACACCTTCTTCAACTGCTGCCTTAGCAGCTGATAAAGCATCTTCTATTTTATGCTGTTTGGATTTTTGCTCAACTTCAGTAGCTGCACCAACTTTGATGACTGCAACACCACCAGCTAATTTGGCTAATCTTTCCTGAAGTTTTTCTTTATCAAAATCAGAATCACTAGTTTCTATTTGGTTTTTAATGTTAGCAATTCTTGCTTCAATATCTTCTTTCTTTCCTTTTCCTTCAATAATGGTTGTTTTTTCTTTTGTTGAAACAACTTTTCTAGCTGAGCCTAAGTTAGAAATTTCAACACTTTCCAGCTTTAAACCAAGCTCTTCAGAAATTAACTGAGCTCCAGTTAATGCTGCTATATCGTGAAGTATTTCTTTTTTTCTATCACCAAAACCAGGAACCTTAACAGCTAAGGTTTTAAATATTCCACGAAGCTTGTTAACCACTAATGTAGCTAAAGCATCTCCTTCAATATCATCAGAAATAATAACTAATTCTTTCTTACCTGCCTGGCTTGCCTTTTCTAAGATTGGCAAAATCTCCTGCAAATTTGAGATTTTTTTATCAGTTACTAAAATATATGGATTTTCATAAACAGCTTCCATTCTGTCTGTATCAGTGATCATGTAAGGAGAAATATAGCCCTGGTCAAATTGCATTCCTTTAACAATTTCTTTTTCAAGGCCAAATGTTTTTGATTCTTCAATAGTAATCACTCCGTCTTTTCCAACTTCATCCATAATTTCAGCAATCAAATTACCAATTTCTTTGTTTTCAGCAGAAATTGTTGCCACTTGAGCAATTTCTTGTTTGCTTTCTATTTTAATTGAGCGTTTCTTTAAAAACTCAACAATTTTATTAACCCTGCTTTTTATTCCCTTATTAATGTCAGCTGGCGTAAAACCTGCTTCAACAAGCTTTAAACCTTCTGAGATTATAGCCTGAGCCAATACAACTGCAGTGGTAGTTCCATCACCAACTATGTCATTGGTTTTTTCAGAAACTTCTTTTATGATTTCAGCTCCTAAGTTTTCTATTCTGTCTTTGAGATCAATTTCTTTAGCAATGATAACGCCATCATTAGTAATAGTGGGAGCTCCAAAGCCCTTGTCTAAAACAACATTTCTACCTCCTGGACCTAATGTTACTTTAACTACATCAGCTAATTGATCTACGCCTGACTTTAATTTCTTACGAGCTGTCTCTTGATAATCAATTTGTTTTGCCATAGTTTTATTAAAATTTGTTATTCTATAACTGCTAAAATATCTTCTTGTTTAGCAATAAGATATTCTTTCCCATCGACTTTAATCTCGCTTGGACCATATTTTGTGAATAAAACTTTTTGTCCAACTTTTACGTTCATAGCAATAATTTTGTCAGAAGAAGTTCTTTTGCCAGGACCAACAGCAATAACTTTGCCCTGTTCGGACTTTTCTTTATCAGCTGTTTCTGGCAATAAAATACCAGATTTTGTTTTTTCTTCTTCTTTGATTGGTTCGATTAAAATATAATCTGATAATGGCTTTATGTTCATAATGACTGTTATGTTATACTTTTTATCTTTTAGCAGGCTAGACCTTTGAGTGCTAATTGTCCTTTATCTTAATCAAGACACCTATTCTTGTCAAGGAAAAGAAGCAGGTAGGTTTTTTTGATATGGTTTGGGTGCACTTTGCATTTCGCTATCTTTACAACCACAATCTCACTTTGAGCGAAAATCTTGCTTCACTTGGGTGAAAGTGTATAATAGAAATATATGGAAAAACTCTTTTGGTATATTGTTGCTGGTATTTTATCAATATTTCTGGCAGCAAAATTCATTACTGGTGTAAGCTTGGAAGTCTTGCCTGGAAGCAGCTTCTTGGGAATTTCGCTCACAGAATATTGGCATGTTTTGGTTTTAATAGGAGGAATATTGGGAATTGTTAATTTTTTTATTAAACCAATTCTCAATATAGTTACGTTTCCTTTAAGATTCTTGACTTTAGGCCTTTTCTCAATATTATTAAATATGGCCATAATTTGGTTTTTAGATGTTTTATTCTTAGAACTTATAATTACCAATCTCACTTCCCTATTTCTTGCAACAATGACTGTATGGGTTGTTAATTTTTTCCTGGGATTAAAAAAATGAAACAATATCTATTTATTGCTCAAAGTGTAATATCTGTGCTTTTAATTATCTCTATCCTGCTTCAGCAAAGAGGCAGTTCTTTAGGTTCTGCTTTTGGAGGAAGTGGAGGTTTTCACGTATCAAGAAGAGGTGCGGAAAAAAAGATTTATTGGGCAACAATAGTTTTTGGAATAATCTTTGTAATTTTAGCCATGCTCAATCTTTTCTTAAAATAAATGAATCTCTTAAAAGTCTAAAAGCATGAACTATCAATGGCCTTCAAAAAACCAGTGGAGCCAGTTTTTCAAAACCTTAAGCAAAAGAGAGAAGAAAGTCTTTATTTTCTTCGGCTCTTTATTTCTTTTTTCATTTATTTTTCTCTCAACCAGCTTTTATCTTGACCATACAAAGGTTGTGCCAGCTTCAGGCGGTTCCTATACTGAAGGAATAGTGGGTTTTCCAAGATTTATAAATCCTGTCTATGCTTCGCTCTCAGATGCAGACAAGGACTTAACAGAACTTATTTTTTCCGGGCTCATGAATTATGATGAAAACGGAGACCTTGTGCTGGATTTAGCAAAAGACTATCAAGTCCTTAACAATGGAACTATTTATGAATTTCACTTAAAAGATAATTTGGTCTGGCAAGACGGACATAAATTAAGCGCAGACGATATAGTATTTACAGTTGAAATTATCCAGAACCCAGACATCAAAAGTCCTTTACGTTTAATCTGGCTTGGGGTGAAAGTAGAAAAAATATCCGATTTAACTGTACGTTTCACTTTAAAAAACAGCTCATCAATTTTTTTAGAAAATTGTGTTTTAAAAATAATTCCAAAACATATCTGGGAAAATGTTTCAGCTAAAAACTTCTCTTTTAGCCCAAACAATCTTAGCCCCACTGGTTCAGGCCCTTACAAGTTGAAAGATTTATCACAAGACAGGGAGGGAAAAATAACATCAGTTAATTTAATTAAAAACATATTGTATCATGGTGAAGGACCATACATTTCAAAAATCACTTTCAAATTTTTTGAACCAGAAAAAGAACTAGAACTAATTGATGCTTATGAAAAAAGAGTGGTGGAAGGATTTTCTGCCAGCACATTTAAAAATATTCCCTTTTGCCAAGCCTCTGACCAAACCCCTATTAAATGCAGAGATGCAAACCTTTATGTTTTATCTTTACCAAGATATTTCACTGTTTTCTTTAATGAGAAAAACTCAAAAGTCCTTTCTGAAAAAAACGTAAGGATAGCTCTGAATCACGGGATCAATAAGCAGGAAATCATTGAAACGCTTTTTTCGGGTTATGGCAAAGAGGTTCACTCTCCTATTCTTCCTGATATTTACAATCTACAGCAGCCAGAGAAAACTTATGAATTTAACCTTGAAAAAGCTAAAGAGATTTTAGAAGAAGCCGGCTTTTTTATGACAGATGAGGGTGTTAGGGAAAAAACAGTCAAAAAAGAATTATCTTTTGTTTTTAAAAGTACGCTTGTTGTTGGCTCCAAAGGCACTGAGGTAAGAGAACTCCAAAAATGTCTTTCAAGATACCCGGAAATATATCCTGAAGGAGAAATTACTGGTTATTTTGGAAGTCAAACAAAAGCTGCTGTTATTAAATTTCAAGAAAAATACAAACAAGAAATTTTAGCGCCATTTGGCCTTGAAAAAGGCACTGGTGATGTTAAGAGCAAAACCAGAGAGAAATTAAATGAGATCTGCTTTGACAAGCCAGAAGAGAAAATATCTTTAGAATTCTCTCTTTACACGGTTGACCAATCCCTTATGATAAAAGTGGCTAGAATCATTAAAAGCCAATGGAAAGAATTAGGCGTTAAAATTAAGGTTGAAACTTTTGATATTAATACTTTAAAAAGAGACGTTTTGAGAAAAAGAGAATTTGAATCACTTTTATTTGGAGAAGTTTTATCTTTAATCCCAGACCCATTTCCCTTTTGGCACTCTTCTCAAAAGGGAGAATTAGGGTTAAACTTAGCAAACTATGAAAACAGCAAAGCTGACAAGTTGTTAGAAAGCAACAGGCAATTATTAGATGAAACAGAAAGAAACCAAGGATTAGAAGAGTTCCAGAATATTTTAATTGATGACGCACCTGTTGTATTTTTATATAATCCAGACTATCTTTATCTTGTCCCAGAAAAAATAAAAGGGGTAAGTGAAAAAATAATTACTGACCCGTCAAAAAGACTAGCTGACATCCAGACGTGGTATATCAAAACAAAAAGAGCATGGACAACTATAAAGAATTAATAAAAAACAGAAAACCGGACATACGTCATGTTAGCGACATGAAAGAGGTTGTTTATGATAAAGAGTGGCTTAAGAATGCTCCTGATTCTGAACTATATTACATGTATAGAAAAGTCAAAGAAGAAAATGGATTAGTGAACCATATTACAGTTATGCCTTCAAAAATGCTGGGCAAAGAATATGTCAAAACTAAAGGCCATTACCATACAAAACCAAGCTATGGAGAAGTATATGCTGTTTTAGAAGGACAGGGCTTGTTTTTAAGCCAGAAAGAAAAAAATGGAATAATTGAAGATGTTTTTTGCGTAAAAGCAAAAAAGGGAGAATATGTCGCGATTCCTCCTGATTACGGTCATGTCATGATAAATGATTCTTCAGAAGAACTAATAGCAATGGACTGGTCGTCAGAAGATTGCAAAGGCAACTATGAACCTATTTTAGAAAAAAAAGGGGCTTGTTATTATTATATAAAATCAGGCTGGATAAAAAATGAAAATTA
>Ga0114920_10000618_pt1 | contig 15490 bp, 19 predicted proteins | sample ChitaG_FD_88683 | JGI IMG/M metagenome (GOLD analysis project Ga0114920, IMG submission 88683) | Deep subsurface microbial communities from South Pacific Ocean to uncover new lineages of life (NeLLi) - Chile_00310 metaG | ecosystem: Environmental > Aquatic > Marine > Oceanic > Sediment ... | reverse complement strand
GCCGATGGCACGGCAGCGCACTATGTTGATCCAGGCCAGCAGAGCCAAGTCTCCGGCATCGGCATTGAATCTCAAGATATCATCAATATGGCTGATAAAATGATACTTGATATACTGGCCGCGCCCATATTTTCCCTGCCCAAGACTCCTCCCAAAGTTATCATTGATGCAGAATACTTTAAGAATGAAAGTTCCACGAGAATAAATAAGACTATGATCACCGATCGGCTCAGAACGGGGCTTAACCGAGCTGCTGGCGGCAAAATGATATTTATTGGCCGAGAGTACATGAATATGGTGCTCAAAGAACTGCAATTAAAACAATTAGGCGTAATCGATGAAGGTAAATCTACATCCGAGCCTAAGGCTTACGGAGGTGATTTTCGGTTGGGAGGACGTATTTCTACCCTGGATTCGGTTGATCCCAAAACCGGCGCTTTTGCCCGTTATCACCAGATTTTATTTGAAATGATAGATTTGAATACAAGCGAAATCGTATGGAGCGGTTCCTATAACTTCAAAAAAGTCGGCCAGGAAGACATTATATACAGATAGTAACGGTTCACGGTTAAAAAAACTGTGAACTGTGAACCATTACTACTGTCATGTCAACGATACTCTGTCATTTCGAAGGAGTCTTCACGACTGAGAAATCTTAGATTTCTCCCTGCGGTCGAAATGACATTTCTTGATTGACACGACACTACAAATAATATGATTGATAAAATAAATATCTGCCATGCAAAATTTTAGCTGCATTAAAAAAATCCCCTTTATCTTAGTCGCTGTTTTGCTTGTTTTGTCAGTTGTGCAGGCAGGCAAAAATTTAAGAAGATCGATGTTCCTGAAGCATATATGCAGTCATATCTTGCAAACAAGCCCGCGAAACTCAGGCCAGGGTTTCGTGCCATGCTTGAGGAGGGAAAAAGAAACTATGTTTTAAATAATATGCGTGTCGGCACAGATGCTTTGCTGTTAAGACATCTTGAGATTGCAAAAAAGTGTTTTGACAATGCCCTAAATTATATAGAGGCTGTTTTCGCTGACAATGAAAAGGCAAAAAAAGCAAGAAGTCTATGGTATGAAGAGGGCATGAAAGATTTTAAGGGTGAGCCCTATGAACGCGTTATGGCTTATTATTACAGAGGGCTTCTATACCTGATGGACAAAGATTACGAGAATGCCAGGGCATGCTTCAAATCAGGCATCATCCAGGATGCATTTGCTGAAGAAAACCAAAACCGTTGCGATTTTGCCCTGTTGTTGTTTCTGGAAGGATATTCTTCCCTGAAGCTTGGTGATCATCAATTGGCAACAGCAGCTTTTAATGAATTGAAAAAATTGCGACCGGACTTCACTCTTCCCTCCCACGATTCTAATCTCCTGATAATTGTTGAAACAGGAACATCGCCGCGTAAACTTGCCGACGGTGTTGGTCATGGAGAACTAAAATTCTTCAGAGGCCGTAATATTATGGAAAAACGGGTTACGCTCCACATAGATGATGAGGAATTCACAGCCTACCCAATAGAGGATATTGCATGGCAGGCCATGACACGCGGAGGCAGACCTGTTGACAAGATAATCAGGGGTCAAGTTCAATTCCGCAAAACCCACGAAAAGATCGGCACTACCTTGACAGATATCTCGTCAAATATGTTATTGGCAAGCCCTTTGACTTCGCATTCCGATACTATATCCGGGGTAAGCGCTGCACTGGGAATCCTGGGTGTTGCTGAGATGGCGCTTGCAGCAAGAACGCGAACTCATGCAGATACACGCTACTGGGATAACCTGCCAGACTCGGTTCATATTGTTTGCCTCAAAATTGCTCCGGGTTCTTATCAGTTAAGAACAAAATATTTAAACGACTCTTCCGTCAAAGTTTCCGAAGATATTGAAAAAATCAAAATCACTGCCCTTGATGCGAACAGCATGATACTTTTGTGGAAACGTCCCGGTATAAATTATCTTTGGTACGCCCGGCAGGATTCGAACCTGCGACCTACGGATTCGTAGTCCGGCGCTCTATCCGGGCTGAGCTACGGGCGCACATGAAAATCGGGTCATTTTTATGCCATACCAATCTTCATGTCAATGGTAAGTTAAAATATATTTATAATCGTTCATGGATACGATTCATATAAAATTTATGAAACTGGCATTAAAGGAAGCGGCAAAAGCCAGGCAAAAGGATGAAGTTCCAATTGGAGCGCTTCTTGCCGCGGAATCGGGCAAAATACTCTCATCTGCACATAACCAGGTCATAAGTCTTGCTGATCCTACAGCGCATGCAGAAATATTGGCAATACGTAAAGCAACCAAAAAGATTCAAAATTACAGATTATTAAAGACAATACTGTATGTTACGATTGAACCTTGTATTATGTGTATGGGCGCAATTATACACGCCAGAATATCAAGGGTTGTTTTTGGCGCAAATGATCCTGGATGGGGAGCAGCAGGTTCGCTGTATAGCCTGGCAGATGATATGAGATTGAATCATAGACCTGAAATTATTTGCAATGTTTGTAATGATGAATGCAAAAACATAATCCAGGCTTTTTTCCGCGCAAAGCGCAAATTAGTCGAGCAGGGAAATGGTTGAAAAAAGACCTTTGAAAAAGGAGCAAACCATGGCTAATATAGTTATTGTTGGTACTCAATGGGGAGATGAGGGTAAAGGTAAAATTGTGGATCTGCTTGCAGAATTTGCAGACATTGTTGTCAGGTTCCAGGGCGGAAACAATGCCGGCCATACAATGGTTGTAAATGGCGAGCAGTTTATCAGCCATCTAATTCCTTCAGGCGTATTGCAGAAAAAAATCTGCCTTATCGGAAACGGCATGGTAATAGATCCCGCAGTACTTATAGAAGAGCTTGATTATTTAAAGAGCAAGGGCATTGATGTTGGACAGGATAAGCTTATGATAAGTGAAAAGGCCCATATTATTATGCCATATCATAAACAGATAGATCATGCCCGTGAAAGGATGAAAGGTGACAAGAAAATCGGAACAACAGGACGCGGGATCGGGCCTTGCTATGAAGACAAGGCAACCCGCAGGGGAATACGATTTGTCGATCTTATTGATACAGAGGTTTTTAGTGAAAAGGTAAAAACTATATTGGAAGAAAAAAATTTCTATCTTAAAGAATATCTTTCCTCTAATCCGTTAGATTTTGATGACATAATCGATAAATATTCTGAATATGCCGAAAGACTTGCCCCGTTTGTTACAAATATTTCTCTTGTAATCAGCCGGGCAATCAAGGCGGGAAAGCAAATCCTTTTTGAGGGCGCACAGGGAACCCATCTTGATATTGATCACGGCACTTACCCTTATGTCACCTCATCCAACACTGTTGCCGGAAATGCCTGCGGTGGCGCCGGCATGGGCCCAAAAGAAATCACAGATGTAATCGGAATTGTAAAGGCATATACCACAAGGGTTGGGCAAGGCCCCTTCCCCTCAGAACTTTTTGACGAAACAGGAGATAGAATCCAGAAAAAAGGGGTGGAGTTCGGCGCGACAACCGGCAGAAGACGCAGGTGCGGATGGCTTGATACCGTAATATTGCGCAATGCCGTGCGTTTAAACGGTCTCTCAGGCATGGCTATAACCAAGCTGGATGTATTGGGTGGGCAGGAATTTCTTAAAATATGCACCGGTTATGAGTATGATGGAAAGATTCTTAATGATTTTCCTGCGAGTCTCAATGTCCTTTCCGCATGTAAACCAATATATGAAACACTGTTAGGATGGTCGGAAGATATTTCTAATATTCGAAGATTCGAAGATTTACCTCAAAATGCAAGAAATTATCTCAATCGAATTGAAGAACTTACCGAAACCTTGATACAAATAATATCGATTGGCCCTGCAAGAGATGAAACAATAATTATTAGTAATCCTTTTGAAGATTTTTAGCCCTTAGCTTTTAGCAATTAGCCTTTAGCTAAGAGCTAACCGCTAATGGCTAATAGCTTTTTCACAAATCTTCACATAGGTAAATAAGCTGAAACTATTGCCAGTATTGAAAAAAATACTTTTTGGACAGGCACTAATTATTAATTGACATATAAACACGAATTTAACTATAGATGGCTAAGTAAAAAGTTTCATATACAAGGCGTAGTAATTTTTCAGGATCGAAGACATACACATAGTATGTTGAGAATCTGAAAAATCACTGCAACGCAGTAGATGGGACTTTTTACGACGCCATCAAAGTTTATTGAAATAAAAATTGTAAAATGTCGGGACGTGGCTCAGCCTGGTAGAGCACAGCGTTCGGGACGCTGGGGTCGCTGGTTCAAATCCAGTCGTCCCGACCATGATCTGCGAGGAAAACCTTATTTAAAATTTAAGGAGGTAAGAGTTTTGGCAGAAGGAACAATAAAATGGTTTAGTAATAAAAAAGGATATGGCTTCATTGAGCAGGAAGGTGATAAAGATCTTTTTGTTCATCACTCCGCCATCAATATGACAGGATTCAAAAGCCTGGAAAAGGGCGACAGGGTTAGCTTTGACGTTGAAGAAAGTGATCGTGGCCCTGAGGCAAAAAACGTCACCAAGTTGTAAATAGCTTTAATATCTGTTTGTGAGCATCTCATCGACATCAGATGAGATGCTCCTCTCATCATAAATTTCCACATTGATAACCCTCGCCATTTATTCCGTATTAAGACCTTTGAACCGCAAAAGCGAGCGCAATGCGAGCGAATCTGAAAATAGCAAACTTCCTTACGGTCGCTGCGAAGCACTGCCATCAGGCAGAACATTCCCCGCAGCTTGCTACGGGGAGCTTCAATTTTGCTATAAATAGGCAAACCAATAAATTCTAAAAGGAGGAAGGTTATGGCTAAAAGTGTTTACAAAATTATTGAACTGGTTGGAACAAGTGATGTTTCATGGGAAGATGCGGCTAAAAACGCAGTTGAGACTGCTGGAAAGACTCTTAAAAACTTGAGAATTGCAGAGATAGTCAAACTTGATATGAAGGTTGGTAATGGGAAGGTAACCGCCTACCGTGCCAGAGTACATTTATCTTTCAAATATGAACCTCGCAAATAACGATAAAGAAGAAATGAATTTAGAATTAGATCCTAAGTTGCCGCTTATCCAGAACGCTGACTTGAAAGATAAAATCGTTCTGGTTAGAGTAGATCATAATGTGGTCAAAAAGGGCATAATCAGGGATCCATACCGGATTGACGCTACCCTTGGGACTCTATACAATATTGTTGAAAGGGGTGGCAGACCAATTCTTATGACCCACGTGGGCCGACCACGGGACAAGAAAACAGGTAAAATCAAAGTTGAAGATCATACTTCTGTCCAGCCTGTTGTCGAATACCTTGAACGGAAACTGCACACAAAATTTTCGGTGTCTGAGTTTCCTGTTGATTCTGATGCTGGTATTAAACAGATCGACACATCCATCAACTGGCATATACGCGATTTGCGCGCCCGTCGGATAGGAGGCATTTATCTTCCCAACACACGCTGGTTTGAAGGAGAGGAGGCCATTGGCGAGCAAAGAGAGCGTTTCGCCATACAGCTTGCCGGACTTGCCGATGTCTTTGTCAACGACGCTTTTGGTTCATGGCAGCCCCATGCTTCCACCTATGATGTAACCAGGTACCTGCCCGGTTTTGCCGGATTTCTCATGCAAAGGGAAATAGCTCATCTGAGAAGGGTTCTGGAACCGGAAAGACCTTTTGTGGCTGTTGTAGCCGGAGCGAAATACGACACTAAAATCGGGCCTTTAAACCAGATCTACAAAAAAGTTGATCGTCTGCTGCTTGGCGGCATTATCTATAATACTTTTCTGTGTGCCAAATACGATATTCGAGTGGCCGGTGTAAGCGAATCGGACATTAATGCGGCCAAAGAACTTGTTAAGCAGGACCAGGAGGCCAAAAAGATTGTTGAGCTGCCCTTTGTGGTCGAGTCGGATACTATTGAGGGGCGTGTTGAAGGAAAATTCAGGACACTCAACATCATGGATTTTAAGCCCGGAAGCGAATATAGATACTTCCTGGATGTTGCTCCTGAATCGTTTGATGTTCCTGAGGTTGCCGATGTTATCGGTTCGGCTAAAACTATCTTTGTTAATGCGGTCATGGGTTTTACGCCGCACTTTTTTGAGGGTTCGGAAAAACTTGACAGAACCATTGACAAAAATACACTGGCACAAAAGCTTTACGGCGGCGGAGATACACTCCAGGAATTTAAAAGCCTCAGTCCGGGCCTGTATCTGGCAGCCATGGACAATGCCAAGTACTTCTTTTTCACCGGAGGCGGCACAGTGCTAAAGGCTATAGAAGAAGGCACCCCTTACGGCCTCGAACCGGTCAAAGCCCTTATGGAAAACAGGGGGAAATTTCCAATTACTTGATTAAAAATCGTAACAGATCGATGAACGTAATATCGTCAACCACCCTTTTTTCATCATCCAGAACAGGCATCTCATGCACATTGATCCTGATCATTCTCTTCAATACCATCCACACCTGTTCATTTTCAGTCGCCACCACTGTTTTTCCGCCTGCATAGCTCAAGAGAAGAAGCAGGCCTATGTAAACAAGCGGATGGATAGTTTCCATATTATTGAACGATCCAGACAGTTAAACTGCTTGAGTTAAGTAAAACTTTGCTGGTTACACTGCCCATGAAAAGCTCCTTTATTTTTGAAACACCCCTACGTCCCAATACAATTGTTCCAAAACCGTTTTCACGCGCCTCTTTGATAATATCCTCAGCAGCAGACCGGCTGCCGTCTATTACTTTAGTGGCGATCTGATCCTCGGAAAGTCCTGCATCGAGAAGTATTTTTTTAGCCGTTTTCATATATGGAGCAATCTCCTGACCTGCCTTATTCTTCCAGAATTCCTCAAGCTCAGGAGCCTCTTCAAGCGCCTCCAGAGGAACAAAGCGTCCCAGATGCTTCATGGCATAAAAAATGGTTGCCTTGCAATCGGTGCCGGAAAGCATGAAACCGGCATGGTCAACAGCTCTCAGGGCATTTTCGGAGCTATCCACGCCGATGAGCACCTTTTTTGAACGAACACCGCCCCCAACTATCCACAAGGGGCAATCCCTGCAGTACTCCACAAGCCTTGTAGAGATAGCGCCCATGATAAACGGTTTAAAATCGGTTCGTCCCCGCCTGGACATCAGAATAGTATCCGCCCTTTTACTTTTTGCACAATAATAAATATCTCTGGCAATAGTACTTTCACATTGCTGGTAATGCGGTTTGATATTCTCTTGATGAAAACCTTTGTCAATAAGAACTTTTTTGGCTTCTGCTAAAACCCGCTCGGCTATTTCTTTATTCTTTCTTTTAACTGACGCCAGCGCCGACCTGAGCCTCTTGTCCATTGTTTTATCATCTGTTAACAGCGGCGGCAAAGACGGCATGACATACAGAAGATGGACATGCATTTTATGCTCCGGGCCAAACATAAGATTAAGATAATCCAATGATCGCAATGAATTTTTTGACCCATCAAGCGGTATGACAATACTTTTTTTCAAATCCTCCATAACATTCTCCTTTATTCAGATATTCCCTCGACCCAACCTGTCTGGTGCCCTGACAGGTTGGCCATGCACTATTTCTTGGGAAAATACTTCACCCCGGCGATATTCTTAAAATCTGAATCCTGAGTCCAGAGTATGGCTTCGAATGCCTTCGCTGTTGCGAGAATAATACTGTCCGCTATTGGAAGAGCAAGTTCCAAACTTAGCTTTGAGGCAGCAATCGCCAGCTGGACTGTCAGATCCACAACCGTTCCTTTTTGCATAGCAGCGGCAGCCTGAAGGGCTTCATTCTCAAGGGGATATCTATTGGAGTATTGGTTACTTTTACTCCAGTAGATTTAACCCATGCTCCTCGGCAATTTTCTGTTTCAAATATTCGCCTTCTTTCAATCCCCCTGACAATGATATGATGCAGAGCTCCCAGAGCATCGATTCGTGATTTTCTCGGCATGCAATTCAAACAACATATCCCCAGGCAAGAATCAAGTTTAATAGTTGAGTATGTCCCCTATATCCCCTACTCTATTGTTGGAAGACTTAACTCTTCGTTTAATTGCTTCCAAAATTATAGGAAGATCTCTCTTTTGGATATGACGAGTAATAAATAGAGGAGCAAAAAAATCTGGTTTTACCTCGGCTTTAAAAGTAAGAAAAGTTCCTTGTGCTTCCTGATAATATTCAAGTATCCATTCTCCTTTATAAACCTTAAAATCGCCACTAATTTGTTCAAAGTAAATATGTTTGAAATACTCTTCTTTTACTTTCAATTTTATATGAGACGTTTTTTTAAACAAAAATATTCCTGTTCTTCCAGTCTGAACAATTATTTTTTCATCGCCTTTATCTTTAAGTAACCTGCTCTCTATTATATAGGGTATGAAATTTTTAAGGTTGTCGTAATCAGTCAAAACCGTCCACACTTTTTTAGGTTGAGAACCAATATAAATTTCTCCTGTTACGCCAATCACCTTATTCTCTAAATTAGAAAGAGTAACAATTATCTCTCCCTTTATTTGCTTCTCTTTTTCTACAGATAATGTATCAGAAGAGGTTTCTGTCGTAGATTGCACAATTACTGGATATAAAAGTAAATAAATTGTAATAAAAAGAGTATTTGTATTCATTAATCTAATCATTGGAGACTTTGGTGTCAAATCTTGAATAGTGAATAAGATATTATGCTATTCACTATTCAAGATTTGATACCATTTCTTGGATGTCCTTTTTCTTGCCGATTCTGTAAGCGTCAACAACCCCAATGATCCAGCAGAGAATTACCAAGAGCAACAGGAGATTGACTGTAAGGCTCCCAGAAGTGGTGGATGCCTGGGTAGCTGCGTTCGAGATGGTACTCATACTGATTGCCCCACCCGCCGACTCAATCTTCTCCAGGATGGCAAGGACGTGTTGTACTGCTTTCACCACAATTACGGACAGACTGACCAAAACCGTAAGCATTATGACAGCACCCCGTTTATAGGCTTTTAGAACAACCTGACCCAGGCCTGGAAATATCAAACCTGACAATAAGGCTCCCTTTAATGAGTTATTCATTGTGCCTTTCTCTGATACCTCTCTCTATCTGTCAGAGACACATAACAGTGTTAATAAATGTAAAATTTTTCCATGATATAGGACTATATATCTGGAAAATATTTTCACGTATTCGTATATTAATTTAAATTAGGGTAAATATTTCTCTTGAATTTTTAACTCTTTTATATGTCGTTAATGTTTCGATTTAACAACATAATACAGTAGGGATATGGAAGGCAAGATAAAATTTAAACCGAATTTGGGATGTCGTTTAATGGATCAAGTTCGTAATGAAAATCTGTGTTTGTCCGTGTGTGTCTGTGGCTAAGAATTAATTTAAATTTCAAGACGCTGTTTCAGATTTTTCCATATATTTTTGACCGCCTTACAACCTTCAGACTGGCTGTCAAATTCAACAATTGTCTTCCCCTGAACCATTGCCCTAGTAAAAGCAGGATCAAAAGGAACCCTTCCAATCACACCTATATTTTTTTCTCTTGCAAATGTCTCAATGGCCTTTCCCTGATCAAGGTTGAGATCAAATTTGTTGACGCAAACCATGGCCGGGATCTTGAAAAAGGCGGCTAATTTGACGACACGCTCCATGTCGTGTCTTCCCGAAACAGTGGGTTCGGACACGATGAGCACCGCAGTAGCCCCTCCAAGGGATGCAATGACAGGGCAACCTATGCCCGGAGGTCCGTCTGTGAGAAGTAAATTTATATGCCTTTCTTCCGCAAGTTTTCTACCTTGCTGCCGGATAAGGGCCACCAGTTTACCGGAATTTTCTTCGGCAAGATGGAGCCTGGCATGAGCCATGGGGCCAAAACGGGTCTCAGAAAGATACCATTCTCCGCAAGTATTCAGAGGAAAATCAATGGCCTTTTCAGGGCAGAAATAGCAACAAACACCACACCCCTCACATTCAATAGCGTTTACTACAAAATCCTCACTAATTGCGTTCCATTTGCATAAGTCCCGGCACAGGTCGCACTCGCTGCATTTATCCTGGTTAATAATTGCCGTGTGCCCGGACTCAAAATCATACTGTTCTTTAATCTCAGGCTTTGTGATTAAATGCAGATCAGCCGCATCCACATCTGCATCACAAAGAACCTTGTTTTCAGCCAATGAGGCAAATGCCGCAATAATACTGGTCTTCCCTGTCCCGCCCTTACCACTTATGATAACTATTTCTTTCATGGCAATTACCCATGGTTATTAGAAAATACAATTTCTTTGATTTGATGATATAATTTTGCGAACTTTTCTTCCCACTCGGGCATTACCTCGACGATCATTTTTCCTCTTGAGTAGGCCTCTGCAATGCATCGGTCAAAAGGAATTTCCATTAAAACAGGAATATCCTCCTGCGCGGCATAAACTTTTACCTGATCATTCCCTATGTCTGACCGGTTGATAACCAACCCACACGGAATCCCAAGGATCTTGACGGCCCCGACAGCCAGCTTAAGATCGTGCAGACCAAAAGGGGTAGGTTCTGTGACAAGCAAGACAAAATCCGCGCCTGTCATGGAAGCAATCACAGGGCATGAGGTTCCCGGAGGGGCGTCAATGATGGTTAATATACCAGGCTGAGTATATTCGCGCACTTTTTTAATTAAAGGAGGAGACATTGCCTCCCCGACTCTTAACCGCCCATGCACGAATTCAAGACCATTTCTGTGCCCTTTTTCAATGACGCCTAATTCGCGGCCTGTTTCAATAATGGCTTTTTCAGGACATACCTCCATACATCCACCGCAACTGTGACACAGTTCATGAAACGGCAATACAGTATCACCGATGACTACAATGGCCTTGAACTGGCATATTTCCCCGCATTTTCCGCATAAACTGCACTTCTCCATATCAACCTCGGGAACAGGGATTGTAATTGTTTTAACCTCTTCAATAACAGGCTGAATAAAAAGATGCGAATTGGGTTCTTCTACATCGCAGTCCAAAAGCTGGACATCGGATTTAAGGGAAACGGCCAGGTTGGTGGCTACAGTTGTTTTCCCTGTACCCCCTTTCCCGCTTGCTATGCTGATAATCATTATTTATTCCTTATTTTGTATTTCTTTCACCACGAAGAGCACGAAGAACACAAAGAAACTATAAAATCATTAATTCTAATCTTGATGAAATCGTAAAAAGTCGTCACTCCGGTGAAAACCGGAGTCCAGGTGGTCTGCAACTGCTTGAAAAGACTGGATAGCACTAACGGTTAGCGCTGATGCTTCACTTCGTGTCACTACGTGCCCGGCTTTCGCCGGAATGACACACGGGGCGGGAATGACGGTCATCTTTGCGACATTACATAGATAACAGGACATTAGTTCAGGAGATTTTTTACGAGTTCATCAAAGTTCATTAAGTGTTTTGTTTTCCCTGTTTTTGGCTGTGTAATAGACAGTAGTATTTTTATGTTCCGTGCGGATCTGATTGGTACGCATAAGCTTGCCGAGGTATTTTGACACCTCGTTGAGATGCATACCGAATATGTCCGCAATCTGATCTGCTGTACACGGTCGTCGTTGCAACATGGAAAAAATTGTTTCCTGATTTGCATGTATATGGTTTGCATGCTTCGTGCTGGACTCAGCGATAACCTCTGCTGTCGGGTGAAACAGATGGATCAGCGTCTCCATACGTTCCATGGACAGGGCCTTGGCAAAATCTTCCGCCGGTGGACGAACAGCCGTATTGAGATGGATGCGATCCGGACCGATTTCCTTTGCAAGAGCCGCGATCTTGCGGACATCGGCAGGCATCGAGTTGATCCCTGCCATCAGAAAGACCTCCATCCACAACTGCCCCTTGAATTGCGCACGGAAAGCCTTCTGCCCTTTGACCAGGTTATCGAACAGCAACTGTGGATGAGGGCGGTTCACTAATTCATAGGAAGCCTGGTCCCAGGCACTCAGAGAAACCTTCACAACGTTGGCAAGAGATGCCGCATCACGCACTTCCTGAAAGTCTAACATCGTACCGTTAGTCAAGAGCGCGGCAGGAATTGTGCTTTTTGAGCATATGAACTCAAGTATTTCCCCGAAGCCTGAATGCAATGTAGGCTCCCCTGAACCAGAAAGGGTAATGTAGTCTGCCCTGCCATCTGTCTTTAGCCAGTCTTTCAGTTCGGATAATACCATGTCTGTCGGGACATATTCTCGCCTGGTTACAGTTCTTTCAGTGGTTCGTCCTAACTGGCAAAACACACAATCTAGACTGCATGTCTTGTAAGGATTCAGATCAACCCCAAGAGACCGCCCGAATCGACGGGAAGGCACTGGGCCAAACAGATATTTATAGTCTTTCATTGGCACGCCCCATGGCCTTGAACCGGCTAATGGTCACAAACGTTACCATCGTGGTCGCAGATGTTATCACTGGTTATCAAGGTTTTGTCGAGATAACTCTTTACAAGCGCTTCGGGTTCCAGAGAAGGCGCGCCGACAACCACAGTAATGTTGTTCTGACTGAAAAGGTCAACCGCTCTCTGTCCCATTCCACCGGCAACAATAACATTTGCGCCCATTTCATGAAGCCATCTCGGAAGCACCCCAGGTTCATGGGGCGGTGGAACGAGAATCTCTTTATTCTTGATCTGATTATTCTCAACTTCGATTATTGAAAATTCCTGACAATGCCCAAAATGAGCTGTGAGTTTTCCTTCGGCCAACGGTATTGCAAACTTCATATTAATAATCCTCCTAAAATATTTTTACACTAATTTAGACATTTTTTCGGCAATATCGGCAAAAGCCTTTGTTACCGGAGAATCTTTATATTTTTCCTGAAAAGAAACACCTGTATCACCACATACCACTACATTAAGATCAAATGGAATTTTACCAAGAAAGGTTACTCCCATTGCATTGGCTGTTCTTTCCCCGCCGCCGCTTCCAAACAGATCAATTTTTTCACCACAATTGGGGCATGTAAAACCACTCATATTCTCTATAAGACCAAAGATTCCCATTTTTACGGTTTTGCAAAAATTGATCGATTTCCTTATATCTGCAAGAGCCACCTCCTGTGGTGTGGTGACAATAATTGCCTTTGCATCATTAATTGTCTGGGCAACGGAAAGAGGCTCGTCACCTGTACCAGGAGGAGAATCGATAATCAAAAAATCAAGCTCGCCCCATTCAACATCGGCAATAAACTGTCTGATCGCAGAATGCTTAATCGGGCCTCTCCATATTATAGCATCATCCTTGTTTTGGGTAAGCGATTCCACTGAAACCGCCTGTAGATTTTCCGAATAGCTCATGGGGATAAGCTTCTGGTTCTGATTCAGAATCAGCATGCCTTCAAGGCCGAGCATTCTGGGGACATCAGGACCGTGCAGATCAACATCCATAATCCCAACCTTATAACCTTTGCCGGCAAGGGCTATAGCAAGGTTAACAGACACACTTGTCTTGCCAACACCGCCTTTGCCGCTCATAACAATGAGCTTATTTTTTATTTTTTTTAGAGATTCCTCTACCAGAACATCGTGATCAGATTTTACTTTTTCCTTTTTAGCCGCGCTACAGCTTTTTATATTAATTATCTCCATTATACCTCTCCTGTATTATACCCAATGACCTTCTACATTAGCATCCTTGGTAATTTCCAATTCTCCGTTTTTATATTTTACAATTGCATCACTAACCAGCACCTTAGCGCCGATTACGATCTTTATGCCTGCGCTTTGCAATACCTGAAATGCTTTTGGGCCGCAATTGCCTGTAATCACCACATCCACCTTGTTATCGACAATTGTTTTGCCTGCCTGAATTCCTGCGCCCTGGGGAAGATTCAGATTCTGGCTGTTTTCTACAACATCATATTCCATGGTTTCAGGATCAACAATAATAAAATATGCTGCCCTTCCAAAGCGCGGATCCACGTCTGATGCTAAATCTTTTCCTGTTGATGTAATCGCTACCCTCATAATTATCTACTGCCTCCGTATAAGTTTCTGGTTTTAAAATTTTGGTAAAATTTTATCATTATTTCTTTTCCCAGAAACGGAAAAATTTGTCATGATCGCACGACGGACAACAACGTGGTCTTCCTGTACCCCGTGGCTCTTCCCATTTTTTATTGCATTTGCAGCACATAAATATTCGCTCCTCCTCATTTATCCTGTAATTGCCGCCCTTGATATTTATTGCCTTTCCATTAATCAGCGCATCTGCAATAATTTTATGTGCCTGCTGGATAATCCTGCCAAATGTGGCCCTGGACACTCCCATACGGTCTCCAGCCTCTTCATGAGACATGCCGATTAGATCTGCAAGCCTTATTGATTCACATTCATCAACAGTAAGGCAAACCTCTTCCAGATCGACCATAGGAATACCCCTTGGTTTAAAATAACTTACATCAGGATCAAAAGCTACTATGCGATTCTTCCGGGGTCTAACCATATAAACTCCATTATGAGAATATACTCAAAACAACTGAAAAATAATTACTCATGTTAATATTGTCAATAAATATTTTAATAATCGTAAATACATAACAGCCCTATAGCGCTCCAGATGGGAAAACAGGCATTTTACGGTATGTCGGATATGGAATTTGGAAAAGCTGTTGAATATTCCAACGAGATGTTTGCGGCTCTTTGTGTGAGCAAAGATGCCGTTGAGGGACTGGAAAATGAAATAATTTTTTATTGGTCGGGGCGAGAGGATTTGAACCTCCGACTTCCTGCTCCCAAAGCAGGCGCGCTGCCAGGCTGCGCTACGCCCCGATAATGAGACCTTTGCAAAACGCCCTCTTTCGCCCAATTTCGGCGTCAGGCTCAAATTTTAATCCTCAAAATACTCAATGTATTCCTGCGGTTAAAATTTTCGCCTTCCTTGAACTTGAACGAAATTGAACATTTTTCAAAGGTCTCATAATGAACCGGTTTTTCTATCATGCATTATTTATTTGCGCAACTTATATTTATTGATTTTCTTCTGACAAAAAATTGTCTATTGCCTTGCTTATTGCCTTCGCAAATTCGGACAGGATCCGTGTGTCACACAGTTTTTTCTCTTCGCCAGGGTTGCTTATGTATCCGATTTCAACAAGTATAGCAGGCATATCCGCCCCTGACAGCACTACAAGCGGCGCCCCTTCTATCCTGGTTTCCATATGCTTTATCCTGTCATTAATCTGAGTTTGCATTGATTTAGCCAAAGCTCTGCTTCTCGTTATATGCCTTTTTTGAATATCATCCCAGGTTGTCTGGTCGTTGCCTGAATTATAGATCTTTGATGTTGCGCTGTTAAAAGTTATATCATGACCCAATATTTCTTTAAAATAATATACGGTTATTCCGCTTGCTTTATGAAGAAAACTTCCACCAACATGTATACTGATGAACAGGTCTGCTTCCATATGATTTGCAACAG
>Ga0114920_10000616_pt1 | contig 15492 bp, 12 predicted proteins | sample ChitaG_FD_88683 | JGI IMG/M metagenome (GOLD analysis project Ga0114920, IMG submission 88683) | Deep subsurface microbial communities from South Pacific Ocean to uncover new lineages of life (NeLLi) - Chile_00310 metaG | ecosystem: Environmental > Aquatic > Marine > Oceanic > Sediment ... | reverse complement strand
TCCAGAGCTATGCCGAACTGCCCATTGAAAAACCGCTTGAGGGTGTGCTGGTAAATGCGATCATCGGAGCAAAGCGAAAAGGAGACTACATTGACGAGGCCATTATCTTAACCCAGGATGAGTTGAGGAAATCAGGTTATTTCGGGGATCACAACCATATGACTTCTCTTACCTTCTGGGATATGCGCTACGCAGGCCCGAAGGAGGCTATATTTCATGCCATGCTGAGGACCAACCTGGGTCTGTCCCATCATATGTACGGAAGGGATCATGCAGGGGTCGGAACCTATTACGGGGCATATGATGCCCATCATTTGCTTGCCAGCGTACAGGATGATCTGGACATCACTCCTGTATATTCCATGAACTGGCTATTCTGTCCGCATTGTGGAGAGATTACATCTGAAGGCCTGTGTAATCACAAGGATGAGTGGCAAAAGTTCAGCGGAACTCTGATCAGGAGCATCGTGCAAGACGGCGTAAAGCCGCCTCGTCTGATTTTTAGACCTGAGGTTTTTGATCTGGTTCTGGAGTGTGCTGATAAATACGGGTTCGGGTCGCCCTTTGTAACAGATGAATACCTCGAAAAGAGGATTCCTGTCTTTGAAATTCCGCCAATGTAATAGGAGGTGATATTATGGCCGAAGGAAAATACCCCATCAATATTTGGGTTAATGAAGAACGATACGAAAAATTGCAAAAGGCCGGATTGTCTGGAATGTGTGAAGAGATGCTGGCCGGTCTGAAGGTTATAAGGGTCTATGCGAATGATCCTCAAAGAGACAAGATACTAAAGGTTTTCCCGACAGCTAAATTCGACAGTGCGACAACCAAGAGTATCGAACTCCTTCCAAGGGATGTGAAGGATAAGATTTTTAGTGTAGTTATTGATAAACAGAACATAGATATATTAGATGATTTCCTGAGTGCATATTAGTTTACACAATGACCATAAACTTAAAAGGGAGATGTCGAATGACATCTCCCTTTTTTTGTCAAAAAATTAAGGAGAGACTTTCTTGCCTCCCCTTAACTGTAATTTATGGCTGTAATTTCAAATTAGCGGTTACTGCCTGCCTGAATACTCATTATATGCCATGGCCACCGTCCGATATACGAGATGGGCAAGCTTTGAAAACGGCAGAAATGCAAACAGATTGAAAACAAAGACAAGATGGATGAAATACGTCCAGTAGGTTATACCGGCTAAACCTGCCATCCTTGTTATTTCGGTAAGCATGCCGGTAAGCCCGAGTCCCAGAACCAGTCCCAGCAGGTACCAGTCCTTGTAGCTGGAAGTCTGATCGGTTTTGGACAAACGGTTCCATATCATCAGGGCAACGCCGATAATAAGGGCCACACCGCTGATATTGGCAAGCCATTTAACGGGGTGTAGCTGTGAATATGGGCCATGCCATTGAAGTATATAAAGGTGAACAAAGAATATGTTGGTAACGATGAAGAGCCCGATAAATGAATAAAATACCAACAGATGGGCTGTGGCACGGTCTTTATTTTCGGTGCATTCTGAAAACTTGTTGTGTTTTAATATGGTTGGTATTACACGAATCAATGCCTTAATCAAACCGACAAAGTCGAGTTCCTTCTTGTCGGTCTTTCCTTCAAGGAGGGCATTTTCGTGGATATCATTAATAAAGTTTTTGAGCCCCATGGCGAAAATCGCCACAACCCAGACAGCCAGCGGGATGAAAATCATGTCGACCAGCCAGCTGGAAAAGAATTTAGCTTGGGCAATCTCCTCGCCGCCGGGAGTGAAATCGAGCAGGCCCGTGATAAGGCCCAGAACTATAAATATTGCTGTGGGAATCAATAAAAGTATAGGCAGAAATTTTGGGCTATTGACCCACTTCCCCAGAGTCTTTGGAACAGCATAGTTTGCGATTGCGTAAGATCGAACAGCCCCCAGCACTTCACCAGGTTTTGCACCGCGCGGGCAGCTGGTCGTACAATCCCCGCAATGATGGCACAGCCATATGTCAAGATTACCGACCAGTCTGTCCTTTAATCCCCATGATGCAGCGATCATCTCCTTTCTGGGGAATGGTTTAGTGTCAGGAGAAATAGGGCAGACCACCGAACATGTAGCACATTGAAAGCACTTTTTCAGGGTGTCTCCCCCGAGCCCGACGATGTCTTTAATAAAATTTACATCAGGCTCGATCAGGTATTTGTCCGTCATGTGAGTACCTCCTCAATCTAAAATCATCAATTAGCTATAATCCCTTGAACGGGTTCGGTCCTAACTCTTCAACCATTTCCACAAAGTCATTTATCATTTTGGGGAGCTTGTCATAGTCATCAATGGCAACTTCGAATTGGGCCACCCGTTCTTCTTCCAGGGCCAGACTCACCAGGGCTTCGCCGATTTTCTTCATTCTGACGTCCGCAAGCTCACTCCCTTTGACAAAATGGCACTGGTAGTCATCGCCATGTTTGCAGCCCAGGAGAAAAGCCCCGTCCATGCCCTGAGCAAGTGCGTCCTTAATCCAGATCACGTTCATGGACCCCAGGCAACGAATCGGAATAAACCGGACGTCGGCCGAATAGCTGAGCCTGTTCAAGCCGGCAATGTCGAGCGCCGGATAGGCATCGTTTTCACACACAAACCCGACGATCCTGAAAGGGGGCTCGTCATAATCGTCTTCCGAAGGTACGCCGATGGCTTTGACCTGGGAACCGACGCTGTCGATATTGAAATCGGCAAAACCGATAATACGTTCGGGGCAGGCACCCATGCAGGTGCCGCAGCGCCGGCAGCGGGCAGTATTTGGCTTGGGCGTACCGGTTTCATCGTCATCCAGGGCACCGAACGGACATTCCTCTGTACACCGCTTGCACTGGGTGCATCTCTGCATGAAAAAATCAGGAAAGGTCATGTCGCCGGACCTGGGATGAACGGAAACACCCCGGTTTACCGATTCGATACACTGAATCGCTTTAAGAGTAGCTCCTGTTGCATCTTCAATGGACTCTTCCATGCTCATGCTGCGTCGAATGGCGCCGGCAGCATAAATACCGGTTCTTTGGGTTTCATAAGGAAAGCAGATGAAATTTGAGTCACAATATCCTTCAAAAAGATCGATATCACGGAAAGCCGGTCCCTGACGGTAAGCCAGATTGACAACAGGATCATCCACCGTTGCCGGGACCATGCCGGTAGCCAAAACCACCATATCGGCCTTGACCTTGACCTTTTCACCCAGCAAAGTATTATCGGCTTCCACGATCATGCCGTCACCGTTTTTGGAGACACCGATAACTTCCCCTTTGGTCAAAAAGATCCCCTCGGTCTCCTGAAGACTTATATAAAAGTTTTCCAAAAGCCCGGGGGTCCGCATGTGCTGATAAAAGATATAGGCTTTACCGTCTTCATAATCTTCGCACACGTATTTGGCCTGCTTAAGAGCAACCATGCTGGTGACCGAACCGCAATATTTAAAGTCGGCATCATCCTCTCCTTTACCGGGACTCTGGATAAAGACAACCGATTTGGCTTCTTTGCCGTCTGAAGTGGTTATCTTACCCTTGGCAGCCATTTCCTCAAACTGGTGGTTGGTAACCACATCCGGGAGTTCACCATATCCGAGATGGGCAAATTCATCTCCTTCAGGCTTATACGGCCGCCATCCGGCAGCAAGTACCACGGCACCGAACTTTTCACCATCCGGATCGATTTGCAAGATGTCGAGCTTGCCCTCATTGTACTCCAGGTAACGTTTATGTTGTGCTTCAACATCCAGTTCTTTGCCGTTTTCATCAAATTTCATCTCTTCGGGCAGAGGATACGGAACATCAAACTCGATCTTTTCACCCGGCTTCTTTAATGTTACCGTAAAATCCCCGGGCTCACCGGCTATACGGGCAACAATCGTATCTGTCTTGACGGAAATATTGTCATAAGCCTCGAGTTCTTTGATTTTGGCCTCGATGACCGGTGGAATAAGATTCTCATAAGGATCTTGAATGGGCAACTGTTTACGAACTTTAGCCGCATATCCGCCCAAAGAGGGTTCTTTTTCAACGATTGTAACTTCATAACCGGTTTTGGCCGCATCAAGGGCGGCAGAGATACCGGTGATGCCGCCGCCGATAACCAGAATTCTTTTACTGAAGGTTTCCAGCTTGTACGGCTCAGGTAGATCGACTTTTTCTACCTTGGCCATTCCCATTTTCAGATAATCTTCAGCCAGCATCTGCAAGCGATCAAAGTGCTCTTCATCATCTTTTTGTTCTTCGGTAAGCGCCGGAAATTCTGATCTGGGATGAGACCAGACCACCTGTTCTCTCAAATTAACCCGGTCCACAATACATCCGTCAAATTTAAAGACATCAAAATTAACCCGGCGGGAACAGGCTGCAATAATTAGTGTGTTGACACCATCATCGGCTATACCTTTTTTGATGAGTTCGACCCCTTCCTTTCCGCATAAGAAAGGATGGGTTTTTACAGGAAGACCTTCTTCTTCAGGGACTTCACACAGCTCTTCCATTTCAAGGGCATCTCCGATGCCGCAACCTGTGCAGATATATACACCATACTTTTTGTCCATGGATAACCTCCTACTTTCTCACCAGGGTTTGAATCGCCTTAAGGGCCATGCCGGTAGCATTCTGGTTTGACGAAACCACATCTGACGGCTTATTGGCGCATCCTGCCGCAAACATGCCACCTTTTTCAAAATCATTGATGATAAAGCCGTCTTCATTGTATTTCAGATCAGCAGGCAGCTTGGCTGTTGCAGATGTCGGCTGCATGCCGGTGGCAAGGACAGCCATTTCGACGGTTTCCCTGATTTTTTCCCCTGTTACGGCGTTTTCCGCAACAACGGTGATATTGCCGGTTTCCGGATCTTCAGTGACTTCCGCCACCTTGCCTTTGATCAAAAAGACATTTTCATCTTCTTTGATTTTCTGGTAAAACTTCTCGTAGCGCTGGCCCGGAGCCCTGACATCGATATAAAAGATATAAACCTTGGCGTCCGGGTACTGTTCACGGATATAGGTGGTCTGCTTCAGGGACGCCATGCAGCAGATATAGGAACAATAGGGAAGATAATTTTCGTCTCTGGATCCGGCGCACTGGACAAAGGCAATGCTTTCGGGCTCCTTGTTGTCCGATGGGCGTGTAATTTTTCCCTTGGTGGGCCCGTTGGCAGAGGCAAGCCTTTCCATCATCATGTTGGTAATAACGTTCGGGTACTGGCCGAAACCTAAATTGTCAATTTTTGTGGCATCATAAGGTTCCCAGCCTGTGGCCCAGACAATGGCTCCCACCTTCAGGTTCATGGTTTTGGCTTCCATGTCAAGGTCGACGGCGTCATATTTACAGGCTTCCTTACACCTTTTGGCATCATCAGTTCCGATGATCTGGGGGGAGATTACATAGCGGGCCGGAAAGGCCATTTCAAAGGGCAGGTAAGCGCCTTTGATTTTATTCATTCCAAAATTGAAATCACTGGGAATTTCTGTTTCGCAGGCCTCAGTGCAATCTCCGCAACAGGTGCAATTTTCGTTAACATACCTGGGGGTTAACTTGATGATTACATCATAGCTGCCCGGTGCTCCGTCAACTTTTTCGACTTCTGCCTGTGTAAAAACTTTTATTTCGGGGTTATCCTTAATTCTTCGGAAATTGATTTCCAGTCCACAGCTTGGAGGGCATAGCTTGGGGAAATATTGATTTAGCTGTGCCACTCTTCCGCCCAGGTAAGGATTTTTTTCCACTATAAAGACTTCATACCCTACTTCGGCAGCTTCAAGGGCCGTGGTCAGCCCGCTGATCCCTCCTCCAACAACTAAAATGCTCCCGTTTGAAGGGGCTGCTTTATTTTCTGTCATGCTATCCCTCCGTGCAATATGAATTCAGAGATCCTGACCTCAATCGAGACTGCATAGAGTTCCGAATATTATGTGGATTATTGAATGATAATTTCAAGATGGAGTGATGAAGTGATGGAGTAATGCGTATTATGGAAAAAATGGAATTCTTTATAATTCCATCCAATACTCCAGCACTCCATCACTCCAGGTTTAATAATATAATCGTTTGATATCACTCAAATTCCTGCGTGTCAGGAGTTCTGAAGTTCAGTGGTTTAAAAAAAAACGATATCAAATCAATAAAAACCTCCAGGCGTCATTAAGACACCTGGAGGCATGTTTTATTATGCTATAGCATATCCATTATTAGTCAGGGATGATCTGGATGTAATCTTTCTTGAATATATCCCAGGTTTCGGCTTTGGGGTCATACTTGGAGTTGGTAAAGCAGAACCAGTTTTCATCATCCTGACCCGGATAGTCGGTCTGGTAATAGAATCCGGGATAGCGAGTCTCTTTTCGGAACTGGATGTGACGCAGGTGAGATTCCACCGTCCAGATACGGTGCAAGATTTCCCAGCAGCGCATCAGCTCGTGGACGTCACCGGCAGCCAGCTTCTCGCAGTCTTCGCGCATCATCTCGAGCTTTTCCATTACCATTTCAAGCTGTGCGTTATTGGTCTGATAAAAGGTTGCCGTACCCGCGCCATACTCGTGGGTTGCTTTCATCAGACGATAGGTCATCCCTGAAGGTTTGAGATAATTGGGGTTGATATCGATGTCAGTGGTATAATCACAATGTTCGAGGAAAGTTCTCACCGGTTTGTAGAGAATATCCACCAGCTCATCATTGGACTGGCTAATGGCCGGTGTAAAGTCGGCATTGTCACGCACGAATCTGGCCATGGACTTGGCACATATCCGTCCTTCGGCATGTGACCCTGACGAGAACTTATGGCCGGAACATCCCACACCATCACCGGATGTAAACAGACCGTTAACCGTGGTCATACGGTTGTAAACCTTCTCTTTGTAGCGAATCTTGTAAGCTTCGGGCACCCAGTCGAAATCAGGCCCGGAGCACCACAAACCGCAGCATCCGGAATGTGACCCCAGCAAATACGGCTCGGTGGGCATAACCTCGGAGTTTTTCTTTTCCGGCTCGGTATTGGTTCCGCACCACAGGTTAGCCTGTCCGCAGGTCATATCGAGAAAGTTTTCCCATGCCTCTGATTCAAGAGCCTTGAGTTCTTTTTTGCTGACCTTTGCACCCAATTCTTTCAGGGCGGTAATCGTATCCATCATAATCGGGCCACGCCCTTCTTTCATCTCAACGAGCATCAGGTGGTTACGGAGACAGGTTGGTGTAATAGCGGCTGTTCCATAAGGCGCATACTTCTCGAGCTCCGCCTTGGCCAGATCACTGGCCACATAATTTTCGCCCAGACCGTTGAGTGTTTTGGCCTTGAACAAAAGGAACCATGCACCGACAGGACCATAGCCGTCTTTATAACGTGCCGGGGTGAAACGATTTTCCATCATGGAAAGCTCAGCGCCGACTTCCATGCACATGGTATAGGTGGAACCGGCGTTCCAGACCGGATACCAGGCACGGCCTTTACCTTCACCCACGCTTCGGGGCTGATAAATGTTAACTGCGCCGCCGCATGCCACCATCATGGTATTGCACTTGATAATGTAAACTTTGTTCTCACGGACCGAAAAACCGACCGCGCCGGCGATCCGGTTTTCTTCGTTTGCATCCAGAAGCAGCTTAACGATAAAGACACGCTCAAGGATATTTTCATCTCCAAGGGCCAGCTTGGCAGCCTCGGCCACGATCCTTTTGTAAGACTCGCCGTTGATCATGATCTGCCATTTACCGGTACGCACAGGTTTTGCACCGGACTTTAAGGTTCCCGATTTCAGGCCCTTTTTCCCGTCGAGTTTTTTCCCGTCGTCTGACATTTTCCAGAGCGGAAGACCCCATTCCTCGAACAGGTGTACAGAATCATCAACATGATAGCCAAGGTCATATATAAGGTCTTCACGAACAATGCCCATCAGGTCGTTGCGGACCATGCGGACATAGTCCTCCGGTGTATTCTCGCCGAGATAGGTGTTGATTGCTGAAAGACCCTGGGCAACAGCACCGCTTCGCTCAAGGGCAGCCTTGTCCACCAGCAGAATTTTCTTGTCGGGCGCCCATTTTTTGATCTCAAAAGCAGTCCCGCAGGCAGCCATTCCGCCGCCCACAATCAGGATATCAACTTCACGCTCTTCTACTTCAGGATCCTTGACAGCCTTGAGTTCTCCTAAAGGTTTATTTGGTAATGCCATATTACATCCTCCCTAATTAGATAATAATGATTAATCATTTACTCGTACTCAATTTCGCAAACCATAATCTGTTAGACGGTTTCCGGTGTCGGCAACTGGTAGCCTTCTGCCTCTTCGGTGGAAAGCAATTCACTGTCAAGGTCCTTGCCTACCAGATCCAGGTAAGCATTGGCAGCACCTTCCGGGGTTGTCCGGATAGGGAACTTAAAACGCTTGATGGTACCGTTTCTGAATTTACAGGTCCACATAATATCCTCGGTTCCCAGCATCGGCACAACGCTGCTTCCAAGCGGTACAAAGTCAGCATAACCTCTGACCTCAATCGCTTGTGTGGGGCAGATCTTTACGCATGAGAAACATTCCCAGCACTGATCCGGCTCTTGATTGTAAGCCTTCATTAAATTGGGCTCCAGAACCATCAGGTCGTTTGGGCAAATGTACATGCAAGCGGTCTTGTCGCCGCCTTTGCAGCCATCGCATTTTTCATCAATTACAAAACTTGGCATTTATTATACCTCCTGATTTTGCTTTATAAGAATTTTAATATCTCAACCTCTGACAAAAATTTTTAGTACATTTTTTAAGCTGTTGACACCTCCCTTCATAACTTTGGCCAAAAAGGTCATTTTTTTGGCCGGTTTTTTTAATCATCTATTAAACTATTCAACAGTTCTTTCCTGTTTTATCCGAATTGTTAGCGGATGCTATTTAAAATTCCAATAATTTTGTTAATTCAATAAAATCAACAAGATACCATAAGCAAAAATATCAAAAATAAACAAATAACAATTAACATTATTCTTGTCAAGAACTTTTGGGCAAACCTAATTTTTAAATATTCAGGTGTTATTATGCAAAATCTGGGGTGACGATATCTGGATGGCCATGTTCGAGGTAGCACAATATATTGTGCTAAAATGCATTCATATTGTTAAACAATTTCAGAAAATAAATCCTGTACAGTATTTGAAGAACCCAAATGAGCAAAACAGACTTTTTACGAAATCATTTTGTTTATAATTCTATTTTTTGTCCGGTCCATTTTTCAGTTTCTTTTCAAGTTCAGCGAAAAGGTCCTTTTGTTTTTTTGCTTGCTTAGCCTGAAATGACTCTATTTTCTGAGTAAAATCTTTTTTACTATTCTGAAATTTTTTAAGATCTTCTTTAAGGCCGCTATCCTTTTCGCCTTTGGGGATTTCTTCTATTTTTAAATGGTTTTTGATAAAAAGCCGAGTTTCATAGGCGCCTTCAACTACCTCTATGATCCCCATCCTTATGAGTTTTTTGCATATAAAGTTGCCCTGTTCCATGGAAAAAGATATGGTTCCGCAAACCTCATCGATGGTAGGGGATGCAGCGTTCTGGTGAGCAAGAATCCTTATTGCTGCGACGACAAGATGAGCATTGGAATAAAAATCTGTTTTTTGCATAGCAACCCTTTTAGGTGAAAAGTGACGAATTTGTAATAAGTCTTTTGCGAACGGCCAAAATGCTTGCCCAGGTGAGCAAAATAGACTTTTTACGAAACCATCAAAAGTTATGTTGCAGCATCTTTATTCAAGCCACTTCTTGACATAAAATTACAAGGAGAGTAACATTTATTTTTAACTTGTCAAGTTTGTATGAAGCAGGAAATACCAGTTTGAAAAATAATAGCCGACATTAAATCCAACAATGTGCATCTGTTGGACCTTAATCTATTTTGAAGGGGGAGCTATGACTGAAATCATTGATGTAAAAGCAAGGGAAATACTGGATTCAAGAGGCAATCCTACTGTTGAGGTAGACGTTATTGTTGCCTGCGGTGCTGTTGGGCGTGCGGCAGTCCCTTCTGGTGCTTCCACTGGGAAACGCGAAGCCTTAGAGCTTCGAGATAAGCGATCAAAGCGTTTTGGCGGAAAGGGCGTAGCCACTGCTGTCAAAAACGTGCTGGATGAAATTGCTCCAGCTGTACGTGGTATGGATTCAGCAGATCAAATGGCCCTGGATAGTTTCATGATTGAACTGGATGGTACGTCCAACAAGTCAAAAATTGGAGCAAATGCAATTCTTGGCGTATCAATGGCTGCTGTCAGAGCGGCTTCAATAGCCTACGGACTGCCCCTTTACAAATATCTGGGCGGGATAAATGCCAGATGTCTTCCGCTTCCCATGATGAACATAATCAACGGCGGCGCACATGCCGCCAACAATCTAGATATTCAGGAGTTCATGATCGTACCTGTGGGCGCAAAGTCGATTGTCCAGGCTGTCCGGATGGGAGCAGAAACGTTTCACAGCCTGAAAAAGATACTTAAAGACAAAGGACTCAATACTGCTGTGGGTGATGAAGGGGGCTTTGCACCTGACCTTGAATCTAACGAAGAAGCCGTAAAATTCATAATTAGCGCAATTGAATCGGCTGGATACAAACCCGGCAGCGATATCGGCCTTGCCTTGGATTGCGCTGCAAGCGAATTTTACGAAGAAGGAAAATATGTCCTGAAATCGGATAATAAAAAGCTTAATGCCGACAAGCTTATCGATTACTACGAAAGTTTAATAGATAAATATCCTATCCTCTCCATAGAAGATGGTCTTGCCGAGCAGGACTGGGATGGCTGGGCATTGATGACCGACCGGCTTGAAGGGTCTATTCAGATCGTGGGTGACGATGTTTTTGTGACCAATCCCGAGATATTCGGCAAAGGTATTGAAGAAGGAATCGCAAACTCCATCCTGATCAAGCTTAATCAAATCGGGACGGTTACCGAAACCCTCGATACAATAGAGATGGCAAAGCAAGCAGGTTACACGACGGTGATATCCCACAGGTCCGGTGAAACAGAAGATACCTTTATTGCAGATTTTGTGGTTGGAGTAAATGGAGGCCAGATAAAGACAGGTTCAATGTCTCGAAGTGACAGGGTCGCCAAGTATAACCAGCTCATCAGGATTGAAGAGGAGCTTGGGGATGGGGCTATGTTTGCGGACGAAATATTTTAACCCGGCCAAAAAAGCACGAAAGAACCAGGACACGAAAATTTATTTCGTGCTTTCAATATTTCGCCTGCCCCGCAGGCAGAACTTGTCGTACCGGGGTGTTTTCGTGATTATCTTAAACCTAAAATCTACATAAAACGGAATCCACAATTGCATGATGAATCAAAACCTTAAAAAAATTGCTCTCTTCTTATTTGGCCTTGTAATTTTTTCATTTGTTTGCGTCCAGGTAAATGCCTATGTGCTGCAAGGGCCCCATATTCTGGAGTTAATGACCCAGAAACTTGGCAAATCCGAAAGGCTTATGATTTCTCAGAAACTGATTTTTTATGATGACAGCCAGGAAAAGGGTGCAGTTGAACTCGTCGAGACCTTGAGGTATGTTTTTCCGGAAGCGTTCCGTTCAGATATTTTGTCTAAGAATGTGGAAAGGATTCAAGTTTTGTCAAAAGGAGCGGTCTTGACAGTGATTGACGGAAAGGTTGCGGCTGAACCTGAAACCCGGTTCGATCGTTATAAGGATATACTCCTTTACCGTTCACGGATGTTACTTGAACAAAGGCTTTCCATCCTTGGAGTGGATGTAAAGGTGTCAAGTCTGGGACGTTTTGAGGGCAAACCCGCATATGTTCTTGGCGCCCAATACCCGGATGAAACGGTTCCGCAGATTTGGTTTGACAAAGATTCATTCAGACCTTTCCGCTGGATAATTATGAGCAGGACCGGTGAAAGCACTGATGACTCACTGGAAGTTCGTTATCTAAAATGGGGTAAATCGGGTAAGACATGGTATCCCATGCGGATCAAGTTTTATAAGAATGATATTCTGGTGCGCGAGATTAATGTGCAGAACATTAAGGTGAACCCTTCTTTTTCTAAGGATCTTTTTGATATCGAGTATATTAAATCGATCTATAAACCGGCCGCACCTGCTGTGCCGGATCAAAGTGAATCTGAGGAGCTGGATGAGGTTCAAAAGACAATCGAGGAATTTAAGAAAATATATGAGTAATACAAAATTTATATTTGTAACCGGCGGCGTACTTTCATCCCTTGGCAAAGGCCTTGCTTCCGCAGCAATCGGAGCACTTCTCGAAAGCCGGGGTCTTACGGTGACTATCCAGAAGCTTGACCCGTATATTAATGTTGATCCCGGAACCATGAATCCTTTCCAGCACGGTGAGGTGTTTGTGACAGATGATGGCGCGGAAACAGATCTTGATCTCGGGCATTATGAGCGGTTCACCAAAGCTAAATTAGGCCGGGACAATAACTTTACCACCGGGAAAATATACCACTCTGTGATCACAAAGGAACGGAGGGGAGATTATCTGGGGGGCACTGTCCAGGTTATCCCCCACATTACAGACGAGATTAAAAAAAGCATTGAGCTTGTGGCAGTTGGAGTCGATATCGTTATTGTTGAAATCGGCGGAACCATTGGCGATATCGAGAGCCTCCCCTTTCTGGAAGCTATCCGGCAATTCAAGGCTGACGTGGGAAAGGATAATGTGCTCTATATCCATCTTACGCTTGTTCCTTATATAGCGACGGCAGGAGAGGTTAAGACAAAGCCGACCCAGCACAGCGTAAAGGAGCTGAGAAGCATCGGTATTCAGCCGGATATCCTCCTTTGCCGTACGGACAGATACCTGTCTAAAGCTATAAAGTCCAAAATAGCTCTTTTTTGCAATGTTAGTGATGATGCGGTGATTACGGCCAAAGATGTTGAGTGTATCTACGAAGTTCCTTTGATATTTCACAAGGAGGGTCTGGATGAAAAAATTGTGGAACTGCTAAATATCTGGACAAGGGCGCCGAGGCTGGGGGATTGGGAGAAACTTGTCAAAAGCTTAAAAGAGCCTGAAATGTCTGTTACCATCGCAATCGTCGGGAAGTACGTCAATCTGACAGAATCGTACAAGAGTTTAAACGAGGCTCTGAGCCACGGCGGGATCCCCAATGATTGCCGGGTTAATCTTATATTCGTGGATTCAGAGAAGATAGAAGAAAACAATTGCAAACAGATTTTTGCTGATGTCGACGGTATACTGGTGCCGGGCGGTTTTGGATCACGGGGCATTGAAGGTAAGATTTGCGCGGCAAAATATGCAAGGGAAAGCAGGGCCCCATTTTTTGGCATATGTCTTGGAATGCAAATCGCTGTCGTGGAATTCGCCCGCAATGTGGCAGGTATGGCAGGGGCCCACAGTCAGGAGTTTGATGAGAGCACCCCTTACCCTGTTATATACCTTATGATTGAGTGGTATGATAACAAGGCCGGAACCGTGCAAAGGCGGGACATAACCTCGGACAAGGGTGGAACCATGCGACTTGGCGCCTATCCTTGCATTATGAAAAAGGGGACGTTTGCTTATCAAGCATACGGCGTTTCAGAAATTTCAGAACGGCATCGCCACAGGTATGAATTTAACAACGCCTTCAAAGAGAGGCTTGAGGAAAAGGGGCTGGTCATCAGCGGCACTTCACCGAACGGAGAACTGGTTGAAATTATCGAGATCAAGGACCATCCCTGGTTTCTAGGATGCCAGTTCCATCCGGAATTCAAATCACGGCCCATGGAGCCTCATCCGCTGTTCAGGGAGTTTATCCGGGCATCTTTGGCGTATGCTGGAAACCGCTCTTAATTCTCTATAAAGCCGCCCAAATTTATCATGAAGAATTTATCCGGCTCATCCATGATGCCTTGCAAATGAATCCCGCTTCAAGCGGGATGAGAAATCCGGGCTAAGGATCGTTTTCACGTATTCCAGAACCAGAATTGCTTGCATCTCCTGCCTTGTCATTTGATTCAAATACCTGCCGGTTTTTAGGAGTTCGGCAAAGCTTTTGAATCGAGGCTTTTCATTATCTAACAGGCTTTCAAGAATTCTTAAATGGGGCTTAACTTTCTTTCTTAAATAATCAAGGGAAAGCTTATTAAAATCTGAAAATATCCCGGCCAATTCCGAAGCTTTCGGGAGTGAAGGATGTTCTAAAATTGCTTTAAAGTCCTTTGAGCAGCGCTCCAAACCTTTGCGGATATGCTTTTTCTTAACAAGATTCATATTAGCCCATCCTGCTCTGAGCCATTTAAATATCCCGCATCTTACCATGGGGGTTTTTTCATTAACTTCATAGTAAAAAGAGACGCTAAAAGAATCGTACAAATATGATTTAGCCCATCCAAGTCCGGTTTTTGTCTGACCTTTCTGTCCGGAATAAAAATAATTCCAGTCCTCATCTTTTCCCAGAATAAGACCTTTTCTGCCCACATCGGACTTATCTTTCTGTTTAGATATAGAAATCAAGAGATTACGGCCTCGGTACTTACAAAGTATCAACGTCTTATCCATATCATATCGATAATAGGCTCCTGAAAACAGATCCGGGGTGATTTCAATATGCTCAACACCCTTGACAATTACCGGAGAATCCGGGTTTGGCAGAGAATCCCATAATTTCGGCAGGGGTTGTTTATGGCCGTTGACCTCGGACCAGTAGCAGAGACGGACCGAGGACGGCATATATGCAAAGGATGGAATTTCCGGGTTGAATGCATACCTGAGGATATGATTAAGATCTGATTGGATATCAAATTCGTAATAAGCGGAGTTGGCGCCAAACTTTTTGTCTGCATAATACAGAGCGGAACTGCTTTTGGGGGAAACCACGAAATCCAGCAACTTTTCGATGCGCCGAAGATCGAAGGTATCCTTGCTGCCGGGAGAAGCCAGCGTCAAAAGATGATCCAGTTCCGGATTCAGAGCATCAGGGACTTTCGTTTCCTTCAGGCCTTGCACGGCCATTGACGGGATGGGTGAAAAAAGAAAAACGATTACAATCGCGGCGAAGGCAATAATTTTCTTTGACATAAATAAAAGGCTTTTGTGGTTATAGGTCAATATGGTTTTCTCGCTAAAAACAATTTCCAGAATTAAACGCAGCATTATCAATATTCGAACCTGATGTCAAATTCATAAATCCCGGATTTTCAGAACCGTTTCAGGCAAAAAAAGGCAGGGCCATTGTTGACCCTGCCTTTAATAAACTTAACTTAATGTATTAATTTAGCTTTATGAAAAACGTGTCCCACAAGCATTCAGGTGATCCGGTTTTAAAGCGGGTCACTGTTTGAGTGTATTAGAGAGCGTTGAGAAAGAACAGCAAAATAGCAATTTTTCCTGTGGGTTAAATAATTTGAGCATTTAATCGGCTTTTATGTGCAGGATAGCACCTGTTCTTTCTTTACGCTCACTTATGCACGAGTTTGACACGGTTTAAAACCGGATTACCTGAATGCGATAATGTTTTCAAAGGGCTAAAATG
>Ga0114920_10000614_pt1 | contig 15523 bp, 9 predicted proteins | sample ChitaG_FD_88683 | JGI IMG/M metagenome (GOLD analysis project Ga0114920, IMG submission 88683) | Deep subsurface microbial communities from South Pacific Ocean to uncover new lineages of life (NeLLi) - Chile_00310 metaG | ecosystem: Environmental > Aquatic > Marine > Oceanic > Sediment ... | reverse complement strand
TCAGGAGGGGCCCGGATACAGGAAGGAGTGGCCAGCCTGGGAGGCTATGCAGATATCTTCCTGAGGAATGTTCTGGCTTCCGGAGTCATTCCCCAGATATCCGCAGTCATAGGTCCGTGTGCCGGCGGGGCTGTCTATTCACCAGCCATCACCGATTTCATCATCATGACGAAAGATATCAGCCGGATGTTCATCACGGGACCGGATGTGATTAAGGCCGTGACTCATGAAAAGGTGACCATGGAGGAACTGGGAGGGGCAGAGACTCACAACACCGTGAGCGGCGTGGCGCATTTTGCGGCCGAGGACGAAAAGCACACCATGGAATTGATCCGCGAGCTTCTCTCTTTTATCCCTGATAACAACCTGGACGACCCGCCCTTCAAGGAGACAGCGGACCCTTCGGACAGAGTGAGCGATAAGCTCAACTTTATGGTGCCCGACGACCCGAACCTGCCGTATGATATTCGAAAAATCATCAAAGAGATCCTGGATGATAATTATTTCTTGGAGGTCCAGGAGCATTATGCGAAAAATATCGTGATCGGCTTCGGCCGAATTGGCGGAAAGTCAGTAGCGATCGTGGCCAATCAACCCGATGTTCTAGCCGGAGCCCTGGATATCAATGCTTCGGATAAAGGGGCCCGGTTCGTCCGTTTTTGTGACGCCTTCAACATCCCACTCATCACGTTTGAGGACGTCCCCGGGTTTTTGCCGGGTGTAGCTCAGGAACACGGCGGAATCATTCGTCACGGGGCCAAGCTCCTGTACGCGTTTGCCGAAGCGACCGTACCGAAAATCACGATCATCACTCGAAAGGCCTACGGAGGGGCGTACTGTGTTATGGCCTCCAAACATATCAGAGCAGATATCAATTTTGCCTACCCGGGGGCGGAGATCGCTGTGATGGGTTCGGAAGGAGCGGTCGAGATTCTCTACAAGCGCGAGCTGGATAAAAAGGAAGGGGCGAAACAGAGGGAAGCAAAGGTGGATGAGTTCCGACGAAAATTCGCCAACCCGTATATTGCTTGCGAGAAAGGCTATCTCGATGAGATTATAGAGCCGAAATTCACGAGGCCCAAGATCATCGCGGCTTTGCAGATGCTGGAGAACAAGCGGGATAGCAATCCTCCGAAAAAGCACGGAAATATCCCTTTATAGAGAAGTTCCTGTGCCATAAAAAGAAGATGTTCAGAGGATTCTGATTTTTTAACGCGAGAAAAAAAATGCCCAGAATGTTCAAGAAGATACTGATCGCCAACAGGGGCGAGATAGCAGTGAGGATCATCAGGGCCTGCCGCGAGTTGGGGGTCACTCCTGTGGCTGTGTATTCGGATGCGGACAGGAAAGCTCTTCATGTCAGGCTGGCTGAGGAGGCCTACCATATCGGCGAATCGGTTCCATCCGAAAGTTATCTCAATGTCGAAAAAATCATAGAAGTCGCCAAGAGAAGCAAATCCGAGGCTCTCCATCCTGGATATGGATTTCTGGCCGAGAACCCGGGGCTTGTGACAAGATGCGAGAAAGAAGGGATTGTTTTCATCGGACCCCCGTCCGAGCCCATGGAGATCATGGGAAACAAGACCGCTTCACGAAGGAAAATGACCGAAGCAGGAGTGCCGGTCATCCCGGGGACCCTCGAGCCTTTAAAGGGGGAGAAGGATTTAAAGGAAAAAGCTGAGGAAGTGGGGTTTCCTGTCCTTCTTAAAGCCGTGGCAGGAGGCGGTGGCAAGGGATTGCGGCTGGTCCGCAAGAGAAAGGATCTCCTCTCGTCATTCAGACTGGCCCGGTCCGAAGCCAAGGCGAGCTTCGGTGACCCTTCCATCTACATCGAAAAATACCTTGATGAGCCGCATCATATCGAGATCCAGATCCTGGCGGATAATTTCGGGAACACCGTCTATTTGGGAGAAAGGGAGTGTTCCATCCAGAGGCGGTACCAGAAAGTCCTGGAAGAGACACCTTCACCATTCATAGATGATGAGATCCGGAAGGAGATGGGGCAGATCGCCGTGAAAGCCGCGGCAGCCGTGAATTACCGGAACGCCGGCACCGTGGAATTCATGGTGGACAAACACAAAAACTTCTATTTCTTGGAGATGAACACCCGGCTGCAGGTGGAGCATCCGGTCACGGAAATGGTCACGGGGATCGACCTGGCCAAGAGCCAGGTCGAGATCGCCGCCGGGTTTCCGCTGAGTTTCCGACAGGAGGACATTCAACCTGAAGGCCATTCACTGGAGTGCCGGATCTACGCAGAAGACCCGGACAACAATTTCATGCCGTCCCCGGGAAAAATAGTCTATCTTCACACACCCGCGGGAGGATTGGGTGTGAGGGATGATAACGGGGTTTATGAAGGATACGAGGTCCCTTTAGAGTATGATCCCCTTCTTTCCAAGCTGATCACCTGGGGAAGGACAAGAGAGGAAGCCATCCATCGCATGCTCAGGGCTCTGTCTGAATACCGGGTTTACGGCATAAAAACAACGATTCCTTTCTTCAAGCGTATACTGCTTCATCCGATATTCTTCGCGGGCAACTACAACACGCATTTCATCGCCGACCTCGAGAAAAAGGCGGACGGCCGGAAGCCGGAGGAAAAGGTTGTCGCCCTGATCGCAGCAGGAGTGAAGGTCTATTCAGAGAGGAAGTCGGGCTCCAAGCCTCTTTCCAGGAAAAGGGAAAGCAGCTGGAAATTTCAGGGAAGATTAAAGAACTTTGCGAACAGGCTGTGAAATGGATTTTTCATTCTGGTTGGACAACAAGGAATACAGGCTGAACCTGGAGGAAAGAGTCGAGAATGAAATTCTGGTCTCTCTCGGGAAGAAGCAGTACCGCGTTTCCGTCGAGTTCATCAGCGGGGACGAAATCCTGCTCAACATCGACGGAAAGATTCATAATGTCATCGTCAATTCCAATACGCTGTTTTATTCGGTCTATGTCAACGGAAGATTTTTCAAGATCGAGAAGAAGTCCGTCTCCCAGATACTCGGGAAGAGAGGAGCAAAGACACAGAAGAGAGATATCAAGACATCCATGCCGGGGAGGATCGTTAAGGTTTTTATCAAGGAAGGAGACAAAGTCAAGAAAGACCAAGCTGTGCTGGTGCTGGAAGCCATGAAAATGCAGAACGAGATAAAATCCCCTCAATCCGGAGTCATCACCAGGATCGGTCCCGCAGCCGGTGATTCTGTGGAGGCCGGTGCCCTCCTTTTTTCGGTCGAATAGCCCCCCTGATTCTTGAGAAAAAGGAAAAAGGGAACAGGCTACTTTTAATTAAAAAAGTTGCCGGTCCCCTTTTTTCACAGGAATGAAGTTGCTGGCTCTTGGTGGTATAATATGAATGCGGTCCAAATTTATATTTTTGACAAAAAATGTTATATTTACAGGTTATTTTCGCTATAAAAAGGACAGGCCCATTGAGTTTTTATTTTAGGGAAGAGAGGATCTGTTCCCCGTAATAAAGGAATTATCTCCCCGTTCCAAAAATTGTGCATGGTATCGGCAGATTTTATGAATAACGGGTTATGCATGAGCTTATGAATAACAATGAAAATTAAGAGAATCGTTAGATCGCTGATATTCTTTTCGATCATTGCCTTGTTTTTTTTGGGAGCAGGTGTTTTTATCAAGAATATCTTTCTCAGCCAGATCAAAAATAAAATCGAGTCGAGCTTTTATTACGACACTCTTGAAATGTCCTTTTTTCCTCCTGTGCTCATCATGGAGAATGTAAGAACTCGCTCTCCCTCCCCCTTCTTTTCCGCGGAAAAAATCAGCATGAGAATTTCTTACGGATCGTTGCTGACCAGGTCGAGGCCCTTCAGAGTTGTTATCGAACATCCCGTCCTGAGAATTTCAGATGACTCTCAAAAGGAAGATGAGAAGGCCCAAGGAGAATTCGAGCTGTCTTTTCCGGTTCTGGTCGAAGAGGGTTTGATCAAGAACGGAGAATTTTATTTCCAGGGACAAGATATGAGTTTTCAGTCGAGAGGAATAGAAGCTGTTTTCACGCAGCACAGGAGTGAATTTTCTCTGGAGGCAAAGGCCGAAGACAACCTCTTTGAGCCTAGCAGCCCGCTGCCGCGGATGGAGGGAAAGATAGACTGTTTGATCGAGAGCCGGGGACAGAGGATTCATGTGAAAAGACTCAAGATCGATACCAAAGATTTCAGCCTGGAATCGGAAGGCAGCTTGGTCGATCCGTCAAATCCCCAGCTTAACCTTGAGACATCATTCAAAGCCAGCGCGCCGTGGATAATTGAGCTTCTTCATCTGCCTTTTGATTGGGAAGGCAGCACAGAAGGCCGGGGAACTTTAACCAGAGATGAGGAAGGAGTCGCATTCAAGGCTGACTTTTCAAGCAATAATCTCATTTTGAACGGCGTGTTCATGGGAGAACTCAGAGGAAGGATCGATTATCGGGAAGACGTGCAGACCGTCGAGTTCAATTATCAGAAGCGGACATTGCCGAGGGAGTACGTCAAGCTTCGTTTCGCAGGGGATAAAGTCGATGGCACGCTGAAAGGCGCTTTCCTCGATCCAGTCGCAGAATATTTTGATTTGCCGTGGCCGGTCTCCACTCCGGTATGGGGGGAATTTTCAGTCGATAAAAAAAGGCTTGAGGCCGACCTGGAATTCAGAGACGAGTTCTCCCTGTCCGAATCCGAACGTTTTCCTTTCCGGGGCCCAATCAAGTTCCGCTGGAATTTGAAGAAGGAGGTGCTTTTTTCTTCTCCGAGATTCAGCTCTGATTTTGGCGAATTCGCTTTGGATGGGAAGATCAATGTGGGCGAGGACCTGGATATCGCTATTCAGGGCGACGTCACAGACCTCAAAAGAGGCAGGCATTTCCTTTCCGTCTTGCTTTCAAAGAGTTATGCCTTTGCGGAGATTCGCGGAAGCGGCGAAATGGACCTGCAAATATTCGGCGAATATTCTGATCCCCAGGTCAATTCAAGTTTTTCTCTTTCTCCCGGAGGTTTTGGGAAATTCAATGCTCAATCCGTCAAGGGTGAAGCCGAGATCATCAAGGGAGATTTCTTCGGAAGGTTCAACGTAGATGACCCGTACATGAAGGGAAGAATCGGCATCTTCTCCGGCCTGGAGGGCGTGAGAGCAGATGTCCATATGGAGCGGGGCTTCGTGGAGAGAATCTTTCCCGTATTGGATATTGAATTTCCTCTCGAAGGGGAAGCATCAGGGAACTTTGAGATCAGACAAAAGGGAGAGGATATCCGGGTCAAAGGAGATTTTGCCGGTTCCCTCATGAATTTCATTGGCCAGGAACTGAAAGAAGTCAAGGGCAAACTGGAATGGGGGGGAGACTCGCTCTCTCTGTCCGAGCTGCAGTTCGGCATCCATGAAGGAGTGATAAAAGGAGACATCACACTCGGCTTTACCAGCCGGGAATTCGACATCGACATCCTGGGAGAGGGGATCGACCTCTCCTCTCTGTATTCCGGGATGACAGGAGACCTGAACTTCCTCCTGAACGGAAAGGGCGTGTTTGGCCAGGACTTTGCCCTGGGCCCTTTTGAGATAGAAGACCTTTACCATTCTCCCTTCCAGAAGACCGGAGCCAGGGGACTGGCACGGTTTACTCAATCGGATGGGACACTGGGTCTGGAGCTGATGGGGAATTTTCTGCCCGGTCAGAATTATTTCCACGTGTCTTTCTCGGTCCCCCTCATCGAGGATATGATTTTGGTCGGCATAAGAGGCAGTTTCAACAACCTCGATCTTCTTTTCCCCGGGACAGGCGCGGAAGGGCGCGTGAATTTCCTCGGCGAGGTGAAAGGACCCAAATCCTCTCCTCAGGTAAAAGGAGCGGTTGATTTTAATGGTTCGGTTTTCCCTCTGCCCGGATTTGCCCATGCCTTCAGGGATTACTCCGGACTGATGTTCGTGGACAACAACCTGCTCACTTTTCGCTCTCTCCAGGCAAAAATGGGCGGAGGCGATGTGCAGGGAGACGGGGAGTTGAAAGTCGGTCCGGATGGGATCGAGGTGATCGATGTAAAATTGCAGGGAGAGAATTTGCTGCTTTCTCCGGCTGATAGGACGAGGGCACTGGCCGATGGAACGTTGCATCTGATCAAGGGGCCCGACCAGTTCCTCCTGAAGGGAGACCTCTACGCGCACAGGCTTTCCTGGAGGCGGGAGGTGGATGAGGAGTTCGCTTTTTATTCCACACCTCATTTGCAGATGGAGGAAGAGCCTGGCTTTTTCGATGACCTCTCACTGGATATCCGGTTGCGGGCGGATGACGATGCATGGATGGAGAACTCCATAGGCAGAGTCAGAGGCAGGTTTGATTTGACTGTCAGAGGCAGCGTGAGCGAGCCTGTCATACTGGGTGATATAGAAGTCCTGAGTGGTGAAGTCTATTTTCAGGATAGAGAATTCAAGCTCCTCGTCGGACGCGTGAGTTTCATAAATCCTGTCAGCACCGAGCCCTACATCAGCTTCACAGGTGAGGCATACGTTAAGGATTACAGAGTCACATTTTCTCTCGAAGGCATGTTGGACAATCTCAATCCTGAATTCACTTCCTCACCTCCCTTGCCCCCCGAGGATGTCCTTGCTTTGCTGGCATTGGGAGAGGCCTTCAAGAGGACGTATTCCTACGATGCCAGCACGCAGCTGAGCTCGACGTCTTTGCTCTCATATCAGCTTTCAGAGGAAGCCATAAAACGCGCCGAAGGGCTCTTCGCCATGGATCAATTCAGGATCGACCCGTTTGTCCAGGGGTCCTCCTCGGCGATAAACGCTCGTTTAACGGTCGGAAAGAAATTATCAAAAAATTTCTTCGTCCTCTATTCCACTAACCTCAACACTCAGAGAGATGAGATCGTGCGGATGGAATGGCAGCTGACAAATGATATCTCTTTGGTCGGAACCCGTAATGAAGAAGGGCGGATAGCATTTGATGTCAAGATTCGAAAGAGGTTTTAATCCCGTGAACATAAAGAAAGCGGTCTTCGGTTTATCTCTTCTCTGTCTGCTATTGGGATTCCTTCCCTTAGAGTCTGTCTCCCAGTCTCTGAGTTCCTCTCCCCGGATCGCCGCTGTTTCCGTTATGGTCGATGGTCAATCCAGTGGAGAAGATATGAAGAAGTTGATCCCGATAAAAGAAGGAGAGCCTTTCTCTTTAAACAGAGTAAGTTCCAGCATCAAGCAGATCTACAAGACAGGACTTTTCTCCGAAATTCAGGTCGTCAAAGAAGGAGACCTCGATGTCCGATTGACTTATCTTCTGACGAGAAAACTCTTCGCTCGAAGGATAGTCTTCCAGACGGAGGAAAAGCTTCCTCGGCAAAAGTTAAGGGTGAGCATCAGTTCGCTGCGGGAGGGTACATTTTTCACGGAGGAGAAACTCGAGAAAGCGGCTGAGGAATTAAAGGAAGCCTTAATTCAGGAAGGGTATTTTCAGCCAGAGATTGAGACCTTCACGAAAAAAGATCCCAAAAGTTCCTCTTTCGATGTTTTCTTCAGAATAATCTCTTTCAAGAAGTTCGTCATCACAGAGATCAGTTTTTCGGGAGATGTGATTCTTCCTGAAGAAGAGCTCAGGATTGTTATGAAAAGCAAAGAAGGGAAGAGGCTCATCCCTTCGATGCTTGCCGAGGATATCACAAAGCTCAAAGATGTTTATAGTGCGAATGAATACCAGAGAGCGGAGATCGAGGTCGGAAAAGTCAGGTTTGATGAACGAGAAGGAAGTGTTTCACTGTCCCTAATCGTCATTCCCAACGAGAGGATTGAGATTGTGGTAGAAGGAGCGAAGGTTCCTTTAGAAATTTTGCGTCCGATCTGGGAAACACAGATATTTGAAGATTGGGGAGTGAAAGAGGGAGAGGCCAAGATCCTGGGCCACATGAGGAAGAAGGGATATCTTTTTGCTTCGGTCACATCATCTATAGAGAGAGAAGATAACAGGATGCGCGTGATTCATACTGTGACTCCGAATGAAAAGAACAAGATTTTGAAAATTTCATACAACGGATTGAATTATTTTGCCCCCTCTCAGTTGGAAGCCGAGCTTGGTGTGAGAGAGAGGACTCCTCTTCTGAAATGGATAGACGGGCAAAGGTTGTTGGATCTGCCCGAAGAGATTGAGTTTCTGTATGAGTTGAATGGATTCCCGGATGCGCATGTCGATACAAACTTTGTGCGGAAGAGAAATGGAGTGGAAGTTCTGTTCTTTATCCAGGAGGGCAACCAGCAGAAGATCCAAAGGATTTCTTTTGAAGGAGCCCGTTCATTCGATTCGAGAGTTTTGTTTGAGCAGATTGGCAGTTCCGAAGGCGGGCCGTTTGTCCCGCTCAACCTGCAAAAAGACATGGAAAAATTGGAGAGTTACTACTTGAACCAGGGCTTCCGCGGAACAGAGATCACGGCCAGGATTGATGAAGCGGGAGATGATCTGTTTTCTGTCACATTCAGGATAAACGAGGGGAACAAAGTTAAAATTGAGAAGATCGTCATTACCGGAAACGATGCGACAGGCCGGAAGGCCATTCTCCGCGAGTTGAGGATCAAAGAAGGTGACTATGCTCACTCTAACGGGATTAGAGAGTCGAAGAGGAGGCTTGAGCGGCTGGGGATTTTCACGAGTGTGCAGATCGAGGAGATATCTCTCTCTCCTGAACGTGAAAATGTTGTCATTAAAGTTCGGGAGGGAAAGAGAAATTATGCCAGTTTGGGATTAGGCCTGGAAACAGCGACTAAGCCTGAAGCATTCGGAATCTGGGATGTGCCTTGGAGACTGAGGGGAACCGCTGAATTCATCCGGAGCAACGTCTTTGGTTCTGCGGGTCAAGCCAGTCTTGTCGGCCAGTACAGCCTCGCGGACAAGAGAGCGGTGTTCTCCTGGGATCAGCCATATTTCTTCGGCCTTCCCGTCGCGACTTCCTGGAACACCTGGGTGGAGCAGATTTACCGCGAAAGTTATACCTCTGACGGCAAGGGGATGAGTTTGACAACGATCAAGCGCGTTTCAGAGAAGGTGACGTTTTTAGCGTCCTTGAAATGGGCGGAAACGACTCTCATTGACCTTCAGATCGAACCGAATGAGGTTGACCGGCAGTTTTCTCCGTATTCTGTGACTTCGATCACCGGGAGCTTTATCTGGGACAGGAGGGATGATCCGATTAATCCGCATAGAGGATCTTTTCTCAGCCTTGCGCTGGAGAAAGCCTTTCCCCTTCTGGAAGATGAATCGAATTATATAAAGACGTTCATCAGAAACCAGCATTATGTGCCCATTTTGTCCGACATATTCTTTAACATGACTTTTCGTCTGGGATTCGGCGGCGGAAAGATGAACATTCCGATTCATGAGAGGTTTTTTGCCGGTGGAAGCAATTCTTTTCGCGGAGAAAGGTTTGATGAACTGGGTCCCGTCGATGAGGTCTCGGGAAAACCTGTCGGAGGAGAGGCCTTGCTGCTGCTGAATTTTGAGGTCACTTTTCCGATTCTTTCGGCGCTCAAGGATTTGAGGGGCACTTTCTTTTACGATGTCGGTAACGTCTTCGAAAGAATAGAGGATATCGCGTTAGTCTCTATGCAGAATGCGGTGGGCTTCGGGATTCGGTACAGGACTCCACTGGGTCCGATACGTCTGGAATTGGGCTGGAATCTGAATGATCCCAGGGAGGAAAGAAAACCTCTGGTTTTCTTCACGATCGGAAACCTCTTCTGATGAATATGCAGAGAATGAAACGAGCGGCAATACTCTTTCTCCTGAGCGCGTTCATCGGTTCGACTTTCATTTTTTCCGGCTCACAAATGGTCGACCGTATCGTGGCTGTCGTGAATGAAGAGGTCATCACCTTGACCGATGTGCGGATTGCTGAAGCCTTCGGGCTTTATGCGGAAGAGATTGGAGAAGAAGCGGAAGATCCTCGCTCGTTGATCCTCCAGAAATTGATCGACCAGAAGGTGGTGATTCAGTTGTCCGGGGAGGAAGTGTTGATAGATGCGGAGAGGCTCGATGAGAACCTGATGCGGATCACGCAGAGGCTGGGAGCCGATGAAGTCGAGAGGAGGCTAACGCATTTTGGCCTGGATTGGGAGAATTTGAAGGATTTCCTCCGGGAGAAGATGGCTTATCAAACGATCATATCGGAGAGATTCAGCAGGGCGAACCCTGTCAGCTTGAAGGAGATCGAAGAGTATTACCAAAGGAGTTATGTTCCTGCTCAAAAGGAAAAAGGAGTCGAACCGATGCCGATGATGGAAATCCTCGATGAGATTGAATCCGGCATCAAGCAGGAGAAGATCAAGGCTCAGATCCAGGATTGGATAATGAATTTAAGGGATAAATTTGATATTCAGGTCATCAAAGGCGGTTTGAAATCGCCTGAGTAGATCAATAAAGGAGTCGAGATGAGTGGTGCGGCTTTTTTATTCCCCGGACAGGGTTCCCAGGCAGTGGGGATGGGGAAAGATTTTTATGAATCTTCGCCTCAGGCACAGAAGATTTTCGCGAGGGCGGATGAGGCACTCGAGTACAAGATCTCAAAGCTTTGTTTTGAAGGACCTGAGGACGAACTGAAGCTGACACAGAACACGCAGCCCGCTCTCCTTGCAGTCAGCTATGTGGCATATGTTCTTCTTGGAAAGAACGCCAGTATTGCTGCCGGTCACAGCCTGGGTGAGTATTCGGCTCTCGTGGCTGCCGGCTCTTTGGGATTCGAGGATGCGCTCCGCCTTGTCCACAAAAGAGGAAAATACATGCAAGAAGCCGTCCCTGTGGGCGTGGGGGCAATGGCCGCAGTCCTGGGATCTGACTACGAAGAGGTGGAAAAGACTTTGGCAAATGTCACTGATGGAGTGGTAGAGATTGCGAACTGGAACAGCCAGGACCAGATCGTCATTGCCGGGCATAAAGAGGCTGTCGAGAAAGCTCTGGCTCTGATCAATCCCCCCAGGTTTGTGATGCTCCCGGTGAGCGCGCCGTTTCACTGCCGCCTCATGAAAAGCGCGGAGGAGAAGCTCTCTTGTGATCTGGATGATGTCGAATTCAAAGACCTGAATTTTCCGATAATCACCAACGTGGACGCAAAAATAATCCACAAAGGTGATGAGGCGAGAGATTCCCTGAAAAGACAGGTGACCCGTCCGGTCCTCTGGTACAGGTCGATGGAAATACTGAACGAGGAAAATATCGATGTGCTGGTGGAATTGGGGTCGGGAAAAGTGCTGTCCGGGTTAGGCCGAAGAATCAGCCGCCGCTGGGAGTCATCTCCGACTCTGATGAATGCAGAGGATCCGGAGTCCCTGGAAAAGGTCAGGGCCTCACTTTGAGGGCTCTGTGGAGAGGATGCCGGGTCCGTATTTGACAAAGTATTGCACGGAGGATATGACAGCCGTAGCGATCACGATCCAGAGCCCGATCTGAGAAAGGAAGGAGAAACTCCCCAGGTATTTCTCTCCCAGTACCAATAATATTATCGTGATGGATTCGCACAGCATTTTAAGTTTGGCGAGCCTGTTCGCGGAAATGATGATTCCCTTTGAAGAGGCGAGCGCTCTGAATCCCATGACCGCGATCTCCCGTCCCAGGATTATGATGACCATCCAGGCGGAGACAGCCCCCAATTCGACAAGGCAGATAAAAGCGGATGCGATCAGCAGTTTGTCCGCGACCGGGTCCAGGAGCTGACCCGTGGCCGTTATCTGCTTTCTTCGCCTCGCCAGGATTCCATCGAGCGTGTCCGTGAATGCGGCCACGATGAATATGGCTACTGCGGTCAGTTCTTTCCCTTCGAAATCAGTGAGGAGAGCGACGACAAGTCCAGGGATCAGCAGGATTCTCAATAGAGTGAGGAAGATGGGGAGATTCATTTTAAGAGATATACTACAGCCTATCCCCGTTGTCAATATTGGGGTCGGGCTTTGATAACTTTGATAGAATAAGGGACGGGATACTTTTTCTTCAAGAAGGGGGACAGTCCCTACCTTTCTTTAATTAAGGACTGAATGGGACAGTCCCCGAAGAAAAAGTATCCTGTCCCCTTTTTTATTGAAAAAACAAACCTCTGCGAGTATAGTGAATTCAAGAAAATGGCCAAAAAAAATTCCACCACGCCGATGATGCAGCAGTACCAGAAGATCAAGAAAGATCATCAGGATGCGCTTCTCTTTTTCCGGCTCGGAGATTTCTACGAGATGTTTTACCAGGACGCGAAAGTCGCCTCCGCAGTGATGGAGATCGCTTTGACATCCCGCCAGAAAGTTCCGATGTGTGGAATTCCTTATCATGCCGCCGAATCCTATCTCGCGAAGCTTCTCAAACGGGGATTTAAGGTGGCCATCTGCGAGCAGGTGGAGGACGCCAAGCAGGCGAGAGGAGTTGTCAAAAGAGATGTGGTCAAGGTCCTGACTCCGGGAACCGCGGTCGAATTTGAGCTCGAGGAATCTAAAGAAAGTACCTACATTGCCAGTTTATACTTGAAAGATAAGGGTTGGGGACTGGCCTTGATTGATTTGTCCACAGGGCAGATGAAAACCGCTCAGAGCGATTCTCAGGAGAAAAGGATTCTTGATGATGAGCTTTTCAGGATTGCTCCGAAAGAAATCATCTTCCCGGAGGGCCAGGAGGAGAGACTGGCCGAAGTCCTCTCGCGCAACAACATGGTGTCGGTCTTGAAAAGTCCCCTGGAGGATTGGGTATTTGATTATTCCCAGGCGAAAAGTATTCTGGAGGGACATTTCCAGGTCAAGTCTCTGGCGGGATTCGACCTGGAGGATAAAGACCTTGCCGTCTCAGCGGCGGGTGCCCTTCTGGATTATCTGAAAAAGGTGAGGAAGGATTCCCTTTCTCTGATTCATAAAGTCTCGTATATCCAGCCCGGCATCCAGATGATCCTGGATGCGGCGACGATAAGGAACCTGGAGCTCGGGAAAAACTTGAGGGACGGGGGCCTGAAGGATTCACTCCTCGATATCATCGATTTCACCGTGACTTCGATGGGTGGAAGGCTCATCCGGAACTGGCTTCTTCAGCCTCTGCTCGACTGCTCCGAGATCAACCGAAGGCTGGAGACTGTCTCGGAGTTTCTCGATCACATCATCGAACGGCAGGAGTTGAGAGCGGGCCTGAAAGAGATTTTCGACCTTGAGCGCCTCACGGGAAAGATTTCTCTGGCGGTCGCCCACGCGCGTGACCTCGTCTCACTGAAAAAATCCCTTCTGCCTCTCCCTCATATTCAAAAAACCATCAAGCCTCTCACGGCCAAGATAGTCAAACAGATCCGAAAAAATTGGGACGATGCCCGGGACCTCGTGGAATTGATCGACAACGCGATCCTGGAAGAACCCGCTTTTCTGTTGACCGAGGGAGGAATCATCAAGGATGGGTACAATTCCGAACTGGATGAACTGAGGAAATTGAGCCATTCCGGAAAAAGCTTCATCTCCCTTCTCGAGAAAAAGGAAAGAGAGAGAACAAAGATCTCTTCCCTTAAGATACGCTACAACAAGGTGTTCGGTTACTACATCGAAGTCACCAAGCCGAATCTGTCCCTTGTTCCTGAAGAGTATATCCGGAAACAGACCCTGGCGAATTCTGAGAGGTACATCACACCAGAACTCCAGGAGTATGAAGAGAAGGTCCTGAATGCCGAGGAGCGGATCAATGAACTGGAGTACAACCTGTTCCTGGAAGTCAGGGAAAACGTCTCGAAGGAGACTATAAGGCTCCAGAAGATCGCTTCGGCGATCGCCGTCCTGGATGTCCTTTCCTCGCTTGCTGAGCTCGCGTCCGTCCGGAATTATAGTCGTCCGGAGATCCATTCCAAGGACAGGATCAGGATCGTGGAGGGCCGCCATCCTGTCATCGAGGTTACAAACGACGAGCCTTTTATCCCCAATGACACATTCCTGGCACGGGAGTGCGACCAGATTCTGATCGTGACCGGACCGAACATGGGAGGAAAGTCCACTTACCTGAGGCAGGTCGCTTTGATCTGCATCATGGCCCAGATGGGCTCTTTTGTGCCTGCGCGCGAAGCAGAAATCGGCGTGGTCGACCGCATTTTCACCCGCATCGGCGCCATGGATTTTCTGAGCGTGGGCCAGTCCACCTTTATGGTGGAAATGCTCGAGACTGCCAGGATCTTGAACAACGCCACGGAGAAAAGCCTGATCTTGCTGGATGAGATAGGGAGAGGAACGAGCACTTTTGATGGTTTGAGTATCGCCTGGGCTGTCGCGGAGCACCTCCATGAAAAAGAAGATATCAGGGCCAAAACCCTGTTCGCGACTCATTACCACGAGTTGACCGAACTGGCTTTAACGTTATCGCGGATCAAAAATTATCACGTGACCGTGAAAGAGAGAAAGGACGATATTGTTTTCCTGAGAAAGATCGTTTCCGGACCTTCAGATCAGAGCTATGGAATTCATGTGGCCAAGCTTGCCGGGATTCCCCGGGCTGTTGTGGGCAGAGCCAAAGAGATCCTTTTCAACCTGGAAAAACAGGAGCTGGATGATGCCGGACTCCCGAGGCTCTCTTACCGCTCTTCGAAAAAACGGGAAAAAGCCCAGCTTCTTCTGTTCAAGGAAGATAAAGAGCAGGAACTGCTCAAAGACATCAAAGAAATGATCGAGACGTGTCAAATATCTGAGATGGCCCCCCTGGATGCCTTGAATATGCTCAACCAGCTCAAAAAAAAGATCAAAGACGAAGAGGATGAACAGGGCGAAAAAGGATAGACAGGTAAAGGAAGGGGGGAGAGGCATACGGGAAACGGCCGCTTGCGCTGGTTGCTATTCGCTGGACAACTGAGAGATGCGAGCGTTGAGCGGGTTGCAGGAGATAAATTTCGGGACAGGATTAGGAGTTTTCCGGCTCGTCGCTGATCTCTAAATTGCCTTCTTCGTCTTCTTCATCTTTGCCGGCAAAATCCTCATCTTTGTATCCCGGATTTTCTTCGTAAGACATTTCTCCTTCTTCCTCTTTGCGTTGAGCGAGAGCGGCTTCGAATTCATCTTTATCTTCGTAGCGCCTGAGATAATTCGATGTCGTGTCGCTGTAGCAAAGTTCCAGGTAGTCCTCTTCGATCTTGCAGAATACGGATTTGCAGTGTCCAACCTGGAGGTCTCCTACCGTTTCACTGGATTTTGCCGCGTTACTTATGGCATCCAGGGTCAACCAGCTCATGACTTCGATTTCTTCCATTGGTTCCTCAACAAAAAAATAACAAATTTTATAGAATTGTCAAGAAGAAAAATTGAAAAAATTTCCATGAAAAAGAAAAAAGAAAAAGAAAAAAGGGGCCAGGCCCACTGCTGTCCGGAACATGAAATTTAATTTGTCTGTAATTTAATTAATATCAATATGTTAAAGCACAAAATGGCCGTTATCGACTTGAAATTAATTTTATACTGGTCATCCTACTGAAAATAAACAGAGGAGTGGCCTATGTATACAGGAAAAACTGTCTTTTCGCAAATAATGGATTATTTACCGATGCACGAGTTCCGTCGGTGTGTAAACCGATATAGAGGC
>Ga0114920_10000613_pt1 | contig 15538 bp, 14 predicted proteins | sample ChitaG_FD_88683 | JGI IMG/M metagenome (GOLD analysis project Ga0114920, IMG submission 88683) | Deep subsurface microbial communities from South Pacific Ocean to uncover new lineages of life (NeLLi) - Chile_00310 metaG | ecosystem: Environmental > Aquatic > Marine > Oceanic > Sediment ... | reverse complement strand
GGAAACAGATAGGCCATAGGGAAGACCGTACTTCCTAAAAGTGAATTATACAGCCTCGTAAATAAAGATTAATGCAGATGGCGACGTCGTTTCCGCAACGGAAGCCTATACAAAAGAATCGCAAATGGTGAGATTCTAAAGAGGGTCTGTCGGGGTCTTGGCACATGGCATGTCTGTAGAGAGATATAAAGAACTTGGGAGACCCTATAAGCTCCTTATCAAAAGGTAAGTCTACCCGATAGAAAGAGAGGATAACTGATGGCCTATAGGGAGTCGGATCAGCTCATAGTACTCTCATAAGAGGAAGGGGCTGACAGAATACGTAGCCTGCAAAGGAAATATTTGCCGGGCAAGCAGGACTGGAGGAACAAATGCAAACCTCCCTGCAGGGAATAGCAAAGAAGGCAATACTAATTTGTCTTTTACAGAAGCGAGTATCTCTGAAGAGCCCAGTGCGGTAGTTCCGCACGCTGGGATCTGTGCGGGGGGCAGTCGGGTGACTGGCTGTCCTACCGTGACAAACCTATAGGTTCTGTGGAATCCTTAACCAGATGGTTGAGGCTTTAGTTATTATTATAATAGATAGACGTCCTAAAAGAAAACCTCGTAAAATGGAAAGCTAAACTATAAAAAAAATTGGATATGTTCTGCCTATTTAAGTTATAGGAGTTACATGAAAAAGAAAGAAATTCCAAAAATACTTGAAGAAGAATATAATTCTTTAAAGCCAATTCTCAATAAATGCTTTGTGGAACTCAAACTAATTATCGTTAATCAACTTAGCAAAGTTCAAGATTCTAAGCTCGTGCGAATAAGGCTAACTGATGGACGAATAAAATCTTTAGTAAGCTTATGGAGAAAAGCTAAAAAAAAGAAATGGAAAACAAAAGCTGTTTTGAAAAAAATAAAAGATATTGTAGGTTTTAGAATTGTATGTGAAAATATAGAAGACATATATCGCGTCAAAGAATTATTAATTAGTAGTCCTCGGATTAAAGAAATTCCTGAATCAGAAGAAGATCGGATAAAAACACCAACACCATCTGGTTATAGAGATTTTAAATTTTGCATTGAATATGAAACCTATAATCCCAAATATAACAATGTAATATGTGAAATACAAATTCGTACTTTACTCCAAAACAGTTGGGCCATTCTCAACCATAAGGATATCTATAAAGAGGGAGATGATTTACCAGAATACCTAAAGAAGTCCTCTTATCGTTTATCGCAACTACTTAGTATTGCCGACCAAATTGCTCAAGATATTAGAGATTACATATCTAAAAAAAGAGAACCATTAAAACGTAAAGGTAAATTAGTAAACGAAAATACATTACGAATATTATTTAAAAAGGTTTTTGGGGTATTACCACCAGATTATTTAGTTCGCTTTGTAAAAAATAAGTGTAACGAATTGAGAATTAAAGATATAAAACCGCTTGAAGAAGCACTACTTTCTGAGAAAAATAAAAAACAAATTATAAAAGCATATGAAAAAAGTACAGGATGGGATATAACCAATGAACTCATTTTTGAAATCTTACCATTTATAGTTGCATATGGCATTGAGATAGCGTCGGATGCTGTGAGTAAACGTGGGAAACAAGAATGGTTTGAAATCGATCAAATATATAAAAGAGAAATCACAAGTGAACTTCCTAATACCTATAAAGAATTTCTTGAATATTTAGAGCCCCATACAAAGTATGATCATGAGGATTTTCCTGACAGAATCTATCGTCTCGCGGAAGTGTTCAATGCTAAGAAGGAATGTTTACTTTGTGGTGCTCCCATTGTCGATGAAGAAATATTTTCTGAAAATGCACAAGAACATTATGGGGTGGATGACCTTGAAGGAAAAATTGAAAGTGCAATTTTGGATTCAGGAGTAGACGTAGATGAAGGTAGCCTTTGTTCATACCATGCTTACCATAAAGATGATTGATTATTTGCAAAATACTAAGAAAAGGGAAGTCGTATCTTAGAAATACCTGCAACGGACAGCTTAAGTAAATAAGGACAACAGACCCTATTTTAGTTTCAATAAAGAAAGAGGGGCCAGATTTTCACATTTGACATAACTTTTTTTGGGGATTGGAATTAACGTGACAAGTGATGTTCTTTTTTATAAAAAAAGAAGGATTTTTATAACTTATGTCGTATACTTAATATAATACGTGAAATATTTCACTTAAATAAATTTTTTATATTTCTATAATCTTGAATAAATTTAATACTGTAACCTGTATGAAGGTAACAGGAGAGGCCTTTTCTTTTTTTTATAAAGAAAAGGAGCCGAAGAGGCAAGATACGATAAGTATCCAAACTTTCAGGCAAAAGGACTGTTTCCGGACAGAACTCTGGAGAGCTTTATACAAAAAAGCACCGAAGGGGCAATTCCTAATCTTTAGGAAAAACCATACAGAGTTGACTAGAAGAGCTATTTCCTAATTAATTAGGAAGAATCTTTCAGGTAAAAGGACAGAGTAATAGAATAATGTAATTATTTTCTTACTCTGTCCTTTTTATTTATAATTGCTGAAAATCGCTTTATAAATTTAAATCTATATATATTGAAAAAACAATGCAATAATAAAAGAAATAGCTTTTTTGTGAACTCGTGAAGTTGACCCCTAAGTATTTTTAATTAATAAATTCCTTATGAAAAAGAAGTGGGAAATCATATGAAATTGAATTGGAAAGAGATAACACCGTTAGAATTCGAGAATCTTTGCTATGATTTACTTTATGTATTGGGATTTCAAAATTTAGATAGATGTGGTGGAACTGCAGATCGAGGACGAGATATTGAAGCAATTTGGAAAATTAAAGATCCGAGTGAAGATATATATTTTCAAAAATGGTTTGTTGAATGTAAATTTTATAAACATGGTATACCAATTCGAGAAATTCACGCTAAAATACAATGGGCTGATGCAGAAAGACCTGACGTACTTTTAATAATTACAAATAGTCATCTAACTGCCCAAGCGAAAGATTGGTTAGAAAAAATTCGAGAAGAAAAGGTATATAATATCCAAATATGGGAGAATAATAAAATCGAAAAATTGTTAATGAAGTATCCATCAATATTAGAGAAATATTTTCCTAAACCTGAAGTAGAAATTGACTTTAAACCGTATTTAATTTCAATTATTAAGGAGAATCAAGAAATTGTAGAAAATTATATCTCGTTGAATATTTCTTATCAGACCTTTTCCGGAGAAGAAATGGTTTTAACAATAGATAAACTAATAAAGAATTATCATAAATTAATATTAATTGGAGAACCGGGGTGTGGAAAAACTACAACTTTGAGATATCTATCTAGTGTATTCGCAGACAGAATGTTAAATAAAAAGTATGGGCCTTTTTTAATTCCAATCTATTTTGAACTGCGATTTCTTGAAAAAGATAGACTTGTTGATTCAATAGTTAAAAAAATTCAATCCACGGCTCTAAACGCCACACAAGAAATCATCAAAGATCATTTGAAAGAAGGAAAATTTTTAATACTGTTAGACGGATTGACCGAGTTATTAAATTACGAAGAAAGGGTAGAAGACATTCAAAGTTTCATCAATACCTTTTGCAGAAATAAATTCGTAATAAGTTCTCGGTTGTTACCGAGTATTGATATCGATGCATTAATTGTAAATATTTTACTTCTTAATGATAAACAAATTAGAGAATTAATAACAATGTTTGCAAAAAAATATAGAGTAGAATTCCCACTAATGAAAGACATAGAGTTGTTTGATTTTATAAGAAATCCTCTAACAATTAAATATGCTGCAGAACTTTACAAATCTCAAAAGATTTTTTCAATGGAAGAACTGCTGCCAATAAATGAATCTCTCAGCTATTTATTTGAAAAAATTTGGGATAAAGAAAAGGGTGATATCAGTCCAAAAATAAAATCAAAAATATTATCAAAAATTGCCCTAAGAAGTCATTTTTTAACAAGAGTTATATTACAGGAGAACGAGGTCAAAAAAATAATTAGAAATTGTTTATCGGAATACTTAGGTAAAAAGGGTAAACAATACAGCGAAATTGGCATTATAAACTACTTTATAGATCAGGATATTCTCACAAGAGTTAACAGAGGAATTAGTTTCATTCATAATTTACTCCAAGAATATTTTTATGAGAAAGGATTAAAGGAGGAACAACAGAAAAAAGTTAAAGAATTAAGACCAACAGTTTTTAGAAATGCATATTCAGAATTTGAAAAGATGATAGATAATTCCAACTTAAAAGAAAAAGACTATCAAAAAATTTTAGAAAAAAATCCTTGGTTTTTCGGAGGAGAATATATTAAAGCATATTCACAGAAAAGAGCTGGAGCTGAATTGATTGCAGATTTCTTATTAGAAAACTATGATGGCTTTCATGATGTTGTTGAAATAAAAAGACCCGATCATAAAATCTTTGTTGGGCCGGGAAATAATTTGAAGCCATCGAGTGAATGTATGTGTGGGGTATCACGTATTATGGATTATTTGGATTATTATGAAAGGAATGTTCAGGAGGAGTATTGGAAAACCGGGAAGGAAATATATAAACCAAGAGGTATTGTAGTAATTGGAAGAAACCAGAATATTAACAGGAGGAAATTACGTCAATTTAACAGTTACATATCATCAATTGAGATTTGGACGTATGACGATCTACTTATTAAGGGCAAAAAATTAATAGAACTTATCGAGAAAGGTACATATTTAAGGGAAATTGAATAAAAAGACGCTCTGCCAAAATGTGTTAAATAAAATGATAGTATTTCAATATGAGTAAGGGAGGAAAGATTGGTATAAGGGTACCCTTCGTCCATGATACTTCGTCGCTTCGCTCCTCGTCCCTTACGGGTAAATACCATATTTCTACTTATCCTGATTTTATTACATATAATGAGGTAAAATTGCTGAATCATAGGAATCATCAAATTAGAGAGATTGCGGAACAATTACTTTAATTTTTGAATAGGAGATGGTTAAAATGGCAAATTTTAATTATTTTATTAAAGCTGTTATTTTCGATGGAAGCGGTGTTGTTTATCTTCGAGATATTGAAAAAATTACTGACAGTTTATTAGCCTTTCTAAAGAGAAGAAACCTAGATGTGAACAGGCGTCTTTTCTGTGAGTATTATGCCAAATATAAAAACGATGCACTTAAGGGTACAATAAATAGGTTATCCATGATTGAAAAGATTTTTGAATCATTGGGTTTATGTTATGATAGTAGACTAGTGAAGGAAACTACCTCAGTTTTAGATAGGTTAAAGACAGAACATCTTAGATTGGCTCCTGCTATTTACGATTTACTCACTTCTCTACGTAGCTTTGATTTAAAGTTATTTATCCTTACAGACAGCTTTTACTCAGTAGCTGAGAAAGTAAAATGGTTTCGGATGTTAGGGATTTTAGATTTAATTGATGATATCTTCTGTTCGTGTGATGTACATCTTATGAAAAATGACCCCAAAATTTTTAGATTTATTCTATCCAAGATAGGTTTAAAGAATAACGAAGTTGTCTTTATTGGACATGAAAAACATGAAATATGCAGTGCAAAACAAACAGGAATATTTACAATTTCTCTCTCAAAAGGGATCGAAGAAGATATATTTATCAAAGATCTGAAGGAGTTAAAAGACTATTTTAAACAAGAATTTAAGAAAAAAGAAAAACAACTCGATTATCATGATTTTATGTGAGGGAGTATCACAATGAACTACGGGAAGGAAATTGATCTTAAGAAAGACCTATTGTTTGGGGATTACATCCCTCTTGTTTTTAAACAGGCTATAATTAGGGGTTATGAATCAAAAACCGTAGGGTCAAGAGAGTATACAATTGAAGAGGTAGTTAAAAAGACAGAGTATACACCAATCATAATTATTGGTGAATCTGGCTTAGGTAAAACCACCGCTTTATTAAAGTTGAAGTACGACATTAGAGACCAAGAGAATTTTTTACCCATTTATGTTGATTTAGGAAAATTTATAAAAAAAATCTCTTTATTAGAATTTATAAAAAAATACAGTAATCAAAAGAAGAATGTGTTCATTGATTTATTTAATAAGGGGAAATTTTTTGTACTTCTTGATGCTTTAGATCAAGCTCCAGAAATGTTTCAACGTGATCTAATTACAGAATTCGAGGAGATCATAAATGGAGAATTTAGTTCGCTAGGCAATAAAATCATTCTAACCTGTAGACTTTCTGAATATCCTAAACAACTAAATAGATATTTTACGGTAGAAATTCAATTAATGAGTTTGTCAAAATTAAAGAGTCTTTTAAAAGACAAACTTGGTGAAGAGGGCTTAAGTCTGTATCAAAAAATGACGAAGTCATTGCGGGAACTTTGTAGAAATCCATTGCATTTGTCTATGATATTAGATATATACAAAAAGGAAAAATTGCCTCGAAATAGAGCAACATTATATAAGTTTTTCATAAATAAAGTGTTGTTTGATTGGGAAAATGTTAAAATTGTTGAAAGAAAAGATAAATTGGACATATTGGCCTGGTTAGCTTACAAAATGAATTCGGCTAATAAGACATTCATGATAAGAAATGACGCAGAGGATGTAATAAGTGAAAAACTTGCACAAATTAATAAAGCTAGAAAGGATTCTAATTTAAAAGGTTACGAATTACAAACTGTGATGCGAGAATTATTAAAAGATGGTTTAATCGTATACTCAGATCAGATGATTTCTTTTAAACATCATTCTTTGCAAGAGTACTTTGCTGCTTGTGAGATCAGAGAGAAAAAGATAGAAGAAAAATTTATCGAAAACTCACAGTGGCATGAGACACTGATATTTGTATCAGGATTAAAGCAAAATTCTAATAATCTTGTGAAAAAAATTCTTAACAAAGGTGAGTTATTATTGGCGGCTAAATGTATTGTATCTGCTAATAAGATAAAGGTGTCAGTGGTTGACGAAGTAGTAGAAAGATTAATAAAACAATTACATGAGCCTGAACCCTGGGAAGTTTATGAGTTTCTTTTGGAACTTGAGGAACGGGCTAAAATATATTTGCTTATATATGCAAAGACTGATGAACCTATTATAAGACGGAGATGTGCATTTGCTCTTGGTAAGATGAAAGCATATGATTTAGCTGATGAATTATGTAAACTATTGTATGATCAAGATCCGCATACACGCTATCACGTGATACGCTCCCTAGGAGAGATAAAGAATGAAGTCTCCATCACTTTCCTTATCGATTGTCTCGACGATCAAGATCCTAATGTTGTAGCAATAGTTAAGTGGGCATTAGAGCAATTTGAAGAAAAAGCAATTGAAGGGTATATTAACAAAAAAGAACTATCTGATATAGGGAAAGAGGTAATTCATGGGCTAATAAAGATATTGAAAGAAGCGAAAAATCCAGAGATTAGAGCACATGCAGCAAGTAATCTGGCATTTTTGAGGGATGATTCAATTTTAGATATACTTAAAAGCGCTTTCCAAAAGGAACATGATGAATATGTGCTATCTCGCCTTGCAATTGCTATAGCGAAGATAGGGCTGAAAGAGATACCAGAGAATCTTGCTTTATTTCTATACCATTGTGAAAAAAGATGGGTATATAATTTCATTTACACACTCGATAAAGTAGGGGGACTCCAAAGCATACCTTACTTGAAACTATTAGATAAGTATCCAGATCCCGCAATTAGAGAATTTTGTCAAGAAATCATTTCTAAAATTGAAACGGAAAGAGAAAGGTTTTTATAAAAGAAAATGTATAAGAATTTTATTATTGAATTGGCAAAAGTAATTAGAGCGGCAGTTAAACCAAATTTGAAAAATATAAATGCAGGGAATATTGCTAACATCGCAGCTACTGGTGATTTGACCTTTAAAATTGATCAAATAGCTGAAGACAAAGTGGAAAGTTATCTACAAAACATACCTTTAAAGGTAGCTTACTACACAGAAGATAGAGGGCTGGTGGGGGAAAAATCGTCTGATTTTATTTTAATCATAGACCCTATAGACGGTAGCAGAAGTGCTATGTGTAATTTTGAATCTTGTGTGGTGTCCATCGCAATGGCTAAAAACAAAGTTAACCCAACAATTGGAGATGTTATATATGCTTGTATCTATGAAATAAAGAATGATACTTATTTTTGGGCTGAAAGGAACAGAGGAATTGAGATTGTGTCAAATAACAAGAAAATTAAATTACGGAGAAGGTCCAATTCTTCGCTCCAGTATCTCAGGTGGAGTGTAGAATTAATGGGTAGACCTACTAATATCATTTTCAGATTTCTTGGAGAATTGGCTAATTTATCTTCAGTATATGGTGGAATATTTGTTTTTAATAGTGCGTGCTATTCAATAACTAGATTATTAACCGGGCAATTAGATGCTTATATAGATTTGGGAATAAGAATCGTAGAAGAGTTTCCTAATATGATGACAAAATCGTTCAAGATTGCAGGTGCAGGGAAATTAAGGGGTTTGTACCCGCATGATTTAGCGGCTGCTGTATTACTCTGTGAAGAAGCTGGTTGTCCTATTACTACCGCGTTTGGAGAAAATATGAATGATTTAGCTCTCCTCGACTATTCTGAGACTAATCTTTCATCTTGTATAGCTACAAACAATAAAATAACACATCAAGCAATTTTGAATCACATAGAATCAAAACTCAGGAAATTTAGAAAAGATGAAACTTAAAAAATATATCCTTGTTAATACGTCAGAATCGGAAAAAAACAACCGTCTTTTGACGATCATACGCAATGAAATGAAAAATCCATTATGGATAAAGAACATTCTAAATAATAGCAAAGGGTTTATAGATTTTATTAATAAAAATCACTCAACAAGTAAATTTACAGTGGAAGTTCAAAATTTGGATGAGATTGATAAAGGAGCTATAAATTTAATATTTGAATATAATTTATTAATTTCGTTCCGTAAATCTTGTCAAAGGATTTCTATTATCTGCAAAAGATACCTCCCGTTTTTTAAGAAAAACACGGGTATCAAAATTTTGGAAAAAACCAGTGTTAGGGGCTTTTCGGAATATAAATTTGCTCAAATATTTGAAAGCCGTTTAAAGAAATTTAGAAAAGTCAGTGTTATTCCAATAATTTCGTATGAAAGTGAAAAAAATATACTTATTCAATCAAAAATAGGAGACAAATATAAAATTTGTATGGATGAAGACATAGACCCCTCTTTGCACATACATATATCAAGCATTCTGGGTCGAGCGATTGCAACTATCCACAGCAGATTAGATAGTTCGGATAGAAAGTTGGAAAGGCCTATACTTAGAGGAAATCAACTTATGTTTAATAGTAAATATCTTTCACTTTTTCTTAAAAATGATATATTTCAGAAAGAATTTAAAAAATTCGTTGAATGCACAAAAAATAATCCTAGGGTTTTAATCCATGGTGACTTGTCGCCCAAAAATGTATTTGTAAATGAGAAAGGAGGAGTCGTTTTATTTGACTTCGAAGAATCAAATTACGATGATCCCTGTGTTGACATCAGCCGATGGCTTGGGAACTATGCTGTATTATCACTATATAGGAGAGAAGGTAAAAAGTATATTCAAAGCATTAGAGCATTCATAAACTCATATCAGCAAACGATAGAATCGTCTAATACCCAATGGGATGTGAAGAAGTTGTTAGATTTTTCAATCAAATATGTTGGAATTTTCCTTATTTACAGATCGGAAACCTTGAAATTTGTTAACATTCCTGAATCAAGACCGTTAACTACTTTGTTGGTGCATCTAGGGAAAAAATGTTTCTTGAGTAATTCTCATTCAATAGGTAAGTTTTTCCAATTATTGAATTGCCACATGTCCAATTCTTAATGTAAATTGTTCAATTTTTATGAGAACTTTGGTATTCAAATTGTACATTGCCTGTCTGTATAAGTTGAACTAATACATCTATTGAATCGGTATTGGAAAATAGAGGCGGAGTATTGAAAAGGTATTTCAATCGACAATCTAAGTCGGTACTAAAGTAAGTCTTATATATATTTTTCTGATTAGCAGATAGAGAGTTAACCTTTATATCTTGCTTTTTTAACCACACCTCAGCCCATATCAAGATCTCTGAATTATTTAATATTTCTCCATATAAACTTGGCCACTTTTCTTGAAGAAGTTGTAGCTTTGTCAAATAAGCGGTGTATGGGTCACTTATAAAGCCAAGCTTGAATAAAAACTTTGTAAGTAAACATAACACATTTAAGAATCTTTTTATTTTTCTTGGATTCCTACCAATTATGGATATTACCAAAGGTATTATAGCATCATTAAGTTTGAGCTTTAATTCATTTGCATGGTGTTTTATAAACGAACTCAATTGATCTTGTGTTGGTATGGGCACTGTAAAAGGTAATGGAATAAACTTTTCGATATACTCCTCCCCCTTAAATGGAGCTTCAGAAAATCCTTTTTCAGTGTACCTGACTTCTATTGCTTGATAAAGAATCTTTTTATCGGTTGCTATTACAAAAATCACTCTCTCAACACTTAAAAATAGCTTTATTGACTCGAGCATCAACAAAGCTGTTTCAGGAAGGCATCTATCCATATCGTCAATAAAAATGACTAACTTGCCATTTTTACCAACTATTTCAATTAGCGAACTTTCAAATAATTCTCTTACCTTAGCTATTTCACTCATCTTTTGTTCAAATTTCTCACCAAAATTTTCGATTTGCTCAACATTCAATGAACCAATTGTAATTGTTTTCAAAAGAACCTGGGATAATGCAACAGATATCACTGAACCTATTTTTTTTAGTTCACATATTGTTTTAGTCGATTTTGGTGCCGTCTCTCTTATTGTTTGTAATAAGGGAATTGTCAAATTTTCTTCCCCTTGAAATTGCCAAGGATTAAATAGAACCACTTTAGTGGTTTTCATTTTGCTAAGTTTTTTCATTATCATCAATATAAAACTTGTTTTACCTGTTCCCCATCCTCCAAATATTCCGACAGTTAACGGAGTAGGAGTTGATAATATTAGCTCTGCTAGGCCCTCAACGTACGGAGAAAAACCCAACAAATCAAATTCCGTTGCCGCATCTTTTAACAATACTCTACCTCCTTAGATTTGTAACCTTAATTAATTCTCTTTTTTGATTCCAATTGTGCAACAATGTTAACTATTTCTTCGAAATCCACCTTCGGGTGTTTAGGTATATAAAGAGTATAGCAAGGTATGTCTCTAAAGGTTTTAACAAAAATGTTCTTTATCTCATAATAAAGATTGAAGACATCTTCTCCCTTAGATCTGGCGATGTAGCTAAATAGATTATGAAAAGAAAACAGAAATGCGAGTTCGTTATGCAAAATACTTAATAGTGACTCAATTATGCTTGTGCATCTTTCAAATCTAATACTATTCTTTGTCCATCTTCTCAAAAAAACGATCTTTGAAATATCTGCTTTATCTCCAATTTGTTGAGCATTTAACAACTTAGATATAGGGGTAAGATACCTGGCTTTAGAACTCACTTTATTAACCTTTATACTCTTATCTGCAAGAAAAGGGCAGTTCTTCATATCATAATCAAAGATTATCGTTGAAATTGGAAATGATAATAATCTTTGATTAGTAGTAACACATATTAAATCATCACCGTAGAACTTGTACCCTCTATCAACAAAATGAAATGCTAAACTTGTTTTAAGACTATGACCCCATCCAGGTAATAAGATTGATCTCCCTTGTTTGGCTATGGCACTAGCATGTATAAATACTATATTTTTAGTAATCAGTCTAGTTAATATCAAATAAAACAAAAAGGAACGGATGAAGAACAGATTTTTTATATTTGTCTGAACCAGCGTATCTTCTGAGAATATGTTTGTACATTTAAGTATGCATTTCCCCTTTTGAAAGTATATCTCTGATCCTTTCCAATAAAAGATACCTTTATGAAGGAATGTTGCCGGGCTATAGCTATAGAAAGTCTCAACACCCTTTTTTTTAATTTCAATATGATCCACACATTGAAAAGTGAGAATCGATTTTCCCGCAAATCTATAACTTGTTCTAAAAAAGCTGAAATCATTATTTATTTGCTTAAATATTTCTGAATCTAATTCACCAACATATTTAAGTAGAGTGTTGTATATTCCGTATTGAATCATAATATGTTCCCTAGCTCTTTCAAACCTTCTGAAATTCTTTTTTAGCTTCTTTGAAGAGGTTTTCTACTTCAGGAGTCTTAAATTTTAAACTGTTGACTAATCCCTTCGCTTTTTCTGGCAATCTATTATACATAAAAACAATCTTCTTCTTAGTTTTTTCTTTCCCCCTATCTTCAAGATAGAAATAAATGCTAACACTGAAAAATGTTAAGCTATCTGCTTCCATTAATGTTTGTAATTCAGGGTTATTACCTCCTATTTCATGATTAATTATTAATTCAGAAACTATAGAGACTAAATCTTTAGGGAAGTCAGCATCTTCAAGATATTCTGCGGCAATCTTTGCACTATTTATTGAATGGTCCCTCTTATATCTCTCGTATTGATCTTTAGGGTAGTCCTCCTGTTTAATGCTCCTATCTTTGAAAGCTCTGTCAATATCATGGAACAGTGCAGCTATTTGTAATACCTCACTCGCATTTGGATCTAATTTCAAAACCCATTCATGAGCTGCTTTTGAATGTAAGGGGTCAGATTTTAGCAAAAATGGGTCTGTAACATCGGTATTCTTAAAAATCTCACCCACTATCTGCTTTGCTTTTTCAACATACTCCATTATTTATCCTCCTTTCCTCAGCATGAAGTTTCCATGTTATTACCTTTATCTAGCCATTTGTTGACCTTTTCTTTTCTAAACCGCCACTGATTACCGACTTTAGTTGCGGAAATTTTTCCTTCTTGAGCGAGCTTATAGATTGTGGAGACACTTGTCTTAAGATATTTGGCACACTCTTCAATAGTCATAATTTCTTCAATCATCATTATCCCCTACTTATAAGCCAATAAAATTTCTTATTCTTTACTATTAGTTATTAACATATAATAAAATCTGATAAAAATCAAGTTAAAAAATCAAAAATTCTAGAGATTGAAAAGTAACAAGGGTCAGTTCTTGCGATATAATAAGGGCTATGCCATATTAGCAACATGACCAGAACATTCCTGAATGAGATCTTTATACATAAGGACAAGAAGTCAAAAGACAAGGCAATGCATGAGGCTCACCTCCAGTATGGCTAATACCTTAAAAGATATAGTAGAATATATTGACATACATTATACTACAGTGAGTTAGCTATTAGAAAAATCGAGAGGGAATATGATAAGTGATATTGTAAGACCCCATAATCCAGATGTATGTCAAATGTGAAGCTCCTGTTTTGTAATAAAAAATAGTTAGATTATATTAATGAGTTATAATTATTTATGAAAAAAGTTAAAAATAAAAAACAAGGAAGAGAGGATGACTACAAACAGCTTGAAAAATCCAATTGCCAGAAATTTTTAGAGCTTTACAATAAGCAACTAGGCAAAAATATTAAATTCATAAAGTTTGGTAATCCGGATTTAGGTAAAGGAGAACCAGATTGTATTTGCAGTGATGAACTAAATATTGAAGTTACTACAGATTATTATAACAATTTACGTGCAGAAAATACTTGGAGGTATATAGATTTACTTAAAAATCGGATAAGTAAAGATGATTATAAGAAAAAATACCTCCAAACAATGCTCTTGGCATAAATAATCCCGATTATTGCCTTTATAATATTATAAATAAACTAGTTATTGAAAAAAATAAAAAAGAATATAATTATGATGGAAAATTATTTTTATTAATTTTTTCTCGAGCTGACATAACAGGCAGCGAGATATAGAAGCTTATATTAAGCAATATCGGAATTTTGAAAATATAATTTTTAACGAAATCTGGTTGCTTATATATTCTAATGGATACAATAAGATTTATCAATTAGCTAAGCTTGGAGATGTATTTTTATCAGAAAATAATGGAAGAAGTAAATTTGAAAGAATAAAAAAATAATCAAATTAAGAACCTTTGAATTTGTGCTAGGGATGGTCCTTTATAAAAGGGAAAGCTAAACCATAGAAAGAATAGGATGTATCCCTATTTTAATTAAAAAAATTGAGGGGGAAGAGGAAAAGTGATGTTGCAAGACCTGACCCTTTAATTATTCATATTGAGATTACTATGGTATAATTATAAAGATTAATACAGAAGACCATAAAAACGAATTCGTATATTAATTGTTATGCTAAATAAAGGACAATGAGAATGGATCAACATGAAATCATAGAAACAATTAAAGGATATAGAGCTGACTTTGAAAAATATTTATCAAGATTCCAAAAGTCTAACAGTGGCCTGCATATAAATCATGATGATGATCCTATATATAGGCAACAAGTACTTGAAATAAATGACTTCTTAAATGATTGCTTTGGTAACAACAGTTATTCTCGACAAATAATTGATTATTATAATTATGGTTTGCAAAACTTTCTTCAATCTCCTTCATACAAAAGTATCAAAAATATTGTCGGTGTATTGGGTGCTGTTATTACAAGGCTGAATCGAAATTCAGATTTGTTAGAAAGGAAACAGGCTCAGCAGAATCTGCCACATCGTGAGAACATATTCATTATTCACGGTAGAGATGAAGCGAAATGGAGAGAGCTTAAAAGTATTATTCGTGAAGAGTTCCGTCTAAACCCTATAATCCTTACAGAGCAACCAGATGCTGGTTGCAAAACTTTAATTGAAAAATTTGAATATTATGCCAATCAGTGTTCATATGCTATCGCAGTTTTCACACCTGATGATGAAGTGTCTTACGGCGAAGATTTCTATCTCCAAGCAAGGCCAAATGCAATTTATGAATTGGGGTGGTTCTGTGGTCGTTCTGGTCGCGGTGGAGCAATGCTACTTTTAAAGGAAGGGACATCAATTTTTTCAGACTTTGGCGGAATCATCCAAAAAAGATTTAAAAACAATATAGGAGAAAAACTTACAGAAATAAAAAAAGATTTAGTTGCCTGTGGCATCTTAGATGATTTATAATTTTTTGCCCAACCCATAAGGATTAAGACGACCTGACAAGGTCCAACTCACTTTTGTGTTGTGCTATAAATCGGCCATAAAGAGGAATAAAATTATATGATATTTCAATTCGTTCATCATGATCTTGGCCAGCGCATAAGTGGGGAAATCGTGGAAATTACACTTTTCGGAAATGCTGCAAATGTGCGTCTCATGGACAGCTTTGAATAACTATGGACACATCCCATTTTCTTAGATAAATAATATTTTATTTTTAAATTAGATAGATAGGAAAGGTGTGCCAAGTCAATAATTCGGTAACTTTTAACGGAAAACCTATAGGGTCTGAGGAGTTTCTTAACCAGATGGTTGAGGCTTTATGTGTTATTCTAGATAGACATCCTAAAGAAAGTTGATAAATGGGTGTCTGTCCCTATTATTCTCTTATATTATTCTCTTAAGGCAGG
>Ga0114920_10000612_pt1 | contig 15543 bp, 14 predicted proteins | sample ChitaG_FD_88683 | JGI IMG/M metagenome (GOLD analysis project Ga0114920, IMG submission 88683) | Deep subsurface microbial communities from South Pacific Ocean to uncover new lineages of life (NeLLi) - Chile_00310 metaG | ecosystem: Environmental > Aquatic > Marine > Oceanic > Sediment ... | reverse complement strand
GATGAGCCGTTCGATTTCTTCCGGAGCCATACCGTGCCCTTCTGTGTAGACCTGCACTAGCGGCGGTGAGGGATCCGGAAACACATCTATGGGGAGATTCTGGAAGGCCAGCAGTCCCAGAACGGCCACGATAACCGTCGTCATGATGATGAATAAACGCTGTTTGAGAGAGAATTGAATGATTTTGGATATCATCGGTTATCCCAGTTGTTTGTGATTAATGAACATGTGCTTGCCCAAAGCTCGCCTTGGTCAGTTCTGTTTTGAGATAAAATGCGCCTTTAACGGCGAGTTTATCGGTGGCTGTTAAACCTCCAGTGATGACTCTTAAACTGCCAATTTTTAATCCAAGAGAGATATGACGGACAGTGAAGACATCCTTTTCCTTAAGGACAAACACGACTTTTTCTCCTTCGAGATTTTGGACGGCCTCATCCGGAATCACGAGAGTGTTATTGTTTTCAGAGTTGTTTTCAACGATACCCCGGATGTACATGTTAGGCTTGAGCAGGCCTTCAGCATTATTGACCTCGACACGGATTTTTACTGTCCTCAACTGTTCATCCATGAGATCGCTGATATAGGTTATTTTGCCTTCAAACGTCTTCCCTGGGTAGAGTGAAGATTCAATGGCGACCGTACTGTTTTTGTTGATAAAAGGCAAATCTTTTTCATAGGCATCCAGCAAAGCCCAGAGTGTGTTGAGGTTGGACACCGTTAACACAATTTTTTCGGGATTGACATGTTCTCCAAGGATAACATCTCTGAAGATGACGGTCCCGCTGAGTGGGGAGAGGATGGGAAGATTGGGATCGGCGATCTCACACTTGTATTCTTTATCTTTGATGGCATCACACTTTGAAATCAGGGCATCGATGTGTTCGTGAGTTAAACCGTAGGAGTGAAGAGTTGATCCACGTGCCCCATATTCGGTGACGAGTTTTTCGTACTCGGCCTCCCGTCTCAAAAATTCCTTTTCTTCAAGGGCCTTTTCTTCAAACAACTTTTGAGCTCGCTCGAAGTCCTTCTGGCTCAGATTCAACCGGGCTCGTGTTTCCAGAAAATCAGCTTGAGCTTGGGCGAATTCCGGAGAATTGATGGTGCAGACGGATTGGCCATGCCGGACTTTTGTCCCCAAGTCCACAGAAAGGGCCGTCACTTTTCCCGCTACAAAAGAGGAGATGTGGGCGGTTTTATTCTGGTTGAGGACAAGGACACCGGGGAGCGAAATCCTTGATATGATGTTTTCCAAAACGGCGGAACCAATTTTGATGCCCCAAGCTTTCTGTTTTTCCAGAGAGACATGCACATCCTGGTGTTTGTCCTCTTCGTGCTCCTCCGCTTGAAGTTCCGGACTTGCCGGTGTTTCATCTTCTTCCTGAGTGGTTGGGGCGTTATTCTTTTGCCCTCCACAGAAAACCATAAGCAGCACAGTGAGCAGAACAATATATTTTTTCATTTGATGTCTTCTCCAATCGTTTTTTCAAGGGCCGCCTTATCCATATTCCAGGTGAAAAGAGAATCCTGGTAGTCAAACATGATGCTGAAAAAAGTCCGCTGTGAGTCCAGATAGTCGAGAAGCGAAATCTCTCCCTCTCTGTAGCTCACTTCGGAAATTTTCAGGCTCTCTTCGGCTTGATTGAGGAGGCCTGTATGAAAGAGGTGGAGTGTTTGTTCGGACAAGTGAAGCTTGGTCAGTTTGGATTTGACTTCGGTGGAGATGTCGAGAAGTAAAGCCCTCAGTTCTGCTTCGTGTTGTTTTGCAAGAAACTCGGCTTCGGCGATCTCCTGGGCGTTGAAGTTCCACAGCGGGATATCCAGCGACAGTCCAAAACCTTTGTTCGTACCGTCTAATTCTTTATTGCTGAAACCGGTGAGTTTAAAATCGGGCAGTCTTTTCCATTTGATGCTGCTCAAGTTGTTCAAGGCGGCCTGGACTTCAAATTCTTTTTGTTTGATCAAGGGATAGGAAAGCAGTGTTTTGGTCACAAGAGATTCCTCTTCTTCGGAAAAGGGCAAATAATCCAGAACTCCGCGAACAGAAAAATTTGAAGGAAGTGAGTTGTCAAGGAGCGAGTTGAGACTCTCTTTGATGAGTTTTTTTTCAGTCCGGATTCTGTTCAATTCATTTTGAGCTTTGAGGGTTTCCACGCGGAGCTTGATGGCCTCTAATTCTTTGACCTCTCCGAATTGGACTCTTTTTTCGATGAGGCGCTGGATTTCGGTGATGGAGTCAAAATTGTTATGTACAAGTTCTTCAATATTCTTAAGAAATAGAATTCTGTAGAACAAATTTTTAATTTCAAAAACGAGTTCGAGCTTCGAATAATCGGACAGGCTTGCAAATGCCTTCCAATCGTTCTCATAGACAAGGATACGGTGGTGCCGTTTAAACGGATTTTCGATCGACTGGCTGATGGCAAATCCGCTTGTATTCCGGATCTCCGACCCATCGTATGACTCTCCCTTTCCGGCCTGCACTTCGAATTCCGGATTGGACAGCCGTTTGGAAGCCAGAAAGGCTTCCTGTTTTGCCTGGGCCTTGCTTTGATCTGCGGCGATCCCTGGATTCTTTTCAAGACCGATACGGATGATGTCCTCAAGAGTGAGCTCAAATTTTTCTTGTGGGAAACCTAGGGCTGGAAGAAGCAAGAAAAAAAAGATAAAAAGATACCATAGTTTTTTCATAGTTACACTCTATTTTAAAGCTTCTCTCACATAAAGCAAGAGCCTGCTTTTTTATCAATTTATCTTAGCGTCGGACGGAATCCTTACGCGTTCTGCCTCCACCGCATTAAGAATGCGAGCGGAGACAGACACACGACGTCCATCCGACTCTACTGAAGGAGAAGTGATAAAATGCCGTTCCCTTTTTATCAGATGCGCCACCAGTAGGAGAATTTGATGAAGATGTAGCGGCCCTGCTTGCGGAAAATACCCGAATCATCCTGTTCCTGGTTGTCGTCGATTCCCAGGTAGAAGACCGTTCCCGGCCGCAGTTCCCAGCTAAAAAGAATGCTGTTGTAGAGGTCCTTGTAGTAATCGTTGTAATCCGTGATGAGGCGTAGGGACAGCGTACGGGAAATTTGAAAGCTGATGCGTTGGGATATGATATTGATGTTGTAGACCTGTTCCCCTCCCCGCTGTTCATAAAATTTATTGTTGGAGGCCGTGAAAAAGAGACGCAGGTTAGTGAGTGGTTTTAAGGTGAGTCGCAAGCTGTAAGATTTCTTGTAGCCCAGGTAGGGTGTGTCAGAATAGTAGATGCTGTCCCCGAACGAGACGTTTATATTGCCGCTCATCCAGGAGAGGGGATCCGAACTGAGGTTGAGCATATATGTCGTTGTCTTGAAATCAATGCCATTGTATCGTTCCAGGTTTGACCTGAAGTTTCCCCAGAGAGTGGAATTTTTCCAACCGTTGATGAAAGCCGAAAAATTGAACTGTTCATCTGTTTGGGTGTTGTCGAAATCGTAGATCCTTCGGTATTCAAAAGAAGGCCTGATCGAAATGATGAGGTCATTTTGAGGAAGGAAGGTGTAGCTGATCCTCGAGCTCAACGATCTGATATCTTTGCGTCTGAAAAAACCCAAGGAGGCCTCAAAGTCGGGAGGCAGGCTGTTGTAATCGACAGATAGCTGCAGGTGCCGGGCCTGGCGGCTGAAGTTAAAACTCAACGCCGGCACAAAATCTGTTTTGGCCTGTCCCACTTTGCTTTGAGAGCCAACAATCTGGAATGATATCCTGTAGAAATTTTTAAATTTGAACTGTCCGTCGATTCCGGCCACACGGTTGTAATTGTTTGTGAGTGAATTCCACGAGTCCCCGAGTTTCTTATCTGTCAAAATGAAGCCAACATAGGATTCTTCAAAAAGATCTCTTCGTATGCGGAACACATTCACAAGGGATCTGGATTCGGTCTCTTCGTTTTCATACTCGGCGCCTGGAAAATCGATTTCTGTTGGATTTTCGTCATAGGTACTGAGGAATCCAATGGTTGTTTTGCCGATTTTCCCAGTGAGCTTAGTTCCCCAGAGAGGATTGACGATTTTTCTTGTGTAGACCAGTTCAAACGGCGTGTCAAAAAAGTCCTTCCCTTCCAAAAAGAAAGGTCTTTTTTCAGAATAGTAGAGCGCATACCTCTGATTGACATCATTCTGGGGCATGTCGGCCTCGATTTGGCTGAAATCAGGATTGACAGCCACATCGGCCGTTAAGTCAGAAGTAATTCCATATTTAAAATTCAGGCCTTCTTCAGGAGCAAACTTTTCTCCGGTTTGTTTCAATCCGGTGAAAACGGGCATGAATTCTAAATTTTTGCCCTGCTCGATGTCTCCATCAATCTCCATTGTGCCCGCCTGGATCAGGAATCCGTTGATGTTTCGAGAACGTGGGGCCCAGTAGATCTCTTCGCTTTTCCTGCGGATCTCTCTTTTGATTTGGATCCCCCACGTCTGCGGATTGTGATTTGGAAAGCGCAGGCTCTTAAAGGGGATGGCCATCTCGACAGTGTATCCTTCGTCGTCAATATGGGCGTCTGTGATGAGGTAGGTGTCCCAGTTGCGGTCGAAGTCGAAAAATCCTCCCCCTCCTCGTCCGCGGCCTCTTCGTCGGTTTTCTGTGTAGATGCCGTCCACCTGAACGCCACAGGGATTGACCTGGAAGGCAAAAGCTCTTTTTTTATCGTTGAAGGTGTCCAGAAATACGGTGATCCCGTCGTCGCCGAATACCTCGTCCCGTTTCGTCAAACTTGCACGGATGGCCTTGGGTTCGGAATCGTAACATTTGACACCGATGTAGAGATTTTTCGAATCATAACCGATATAGGCTACCGTTTTTTCGGACGGTTCGCCCCCTTCTTGAGGCTCATATTGGGTGAATGAGTCGAGAACGGCCGCACTCAACCAGAACGGCTCATCCAGCTTGCCGTCGATTTTAGGCGGTGAAAAGAATCGTGTGGCCTTGATGCTGTAATTTGTGTTGTTTCCCCGGACAATCCCTGTACACGTAATAAACACCACTAGGATGAAGGTGAAAAAGTTTATTATACTTTTCTTAATTTTGGTTCTTCTCCCGATTAGTTGATGCAAAGGATTCAAGGATTCTTGGAGATGATCCTGAATTTTCAACTTCGATCTTAGTATCCATCTAGAGTACAAATATCGAATTATAGGCGGAAAGGCTGTCTTTAGAAAGTTATTTATTTAGAACATCAGAAACGGAAATATTCTTTTCTGAAAGGATCACACCCGTGGATCTCTGCAGCCGTGCCAGGGAAAGGTTGTAGTCCATGATCGATCGGAGCTCCATGATTTGAGCGTTGCGCAGATCCCGCTGGTACTGAAGAACAAAATAGGGAGTCGTCAATCCAACCTTGAGCCTTTCCTCTTCGCCTTCCAGCTGACGCTGGGCCAGGTCGCGGGCGACTTTGTAGGCCTGAACTCTTTGGAAGTTTGTTTCCACGGCTCTCACTGCATTTCTGATTTCCTGAAAAATCTGCTGTTCTTGATTCTTTAAGCGCAGCATGGCTTGCTCAAGATTGACTCTAGCCTGAATGAGAGTCGTCTGTGTGAAGAGGCTGTCCAAAGGGACATCAAGAGTAAGGGAGAGCGAGAGGTTGGAATAATTGAGTCCAAAGGCATCCTTCCAGGCATCCGATGGAGAACCGGGGATGCTGCCGACGATGATTCCCGCAAGGGGGTTGCCCTCGTAGATAATTTGATCACCGGTAATCCCGGGACTCCAGTACCGGGCCGAAAGACTTAATCCGGGAAGCATCTGGTTTTTTGCCCAGCTGACATTTAATTCCCTGTTCTTTATATCCAACTGTGTTGATTGCAGATCCGCTCTGTTATCCAGCGCGGTGGCCAGGGCTTGATCCAAGCTCACCGATACCTTTTCGTATCCCGGCTGATCAGTGGGGAAAATGTTGAGAAGGTCGATGTCCTCTATCTCGGCGGCAAGATTGATAAGAGTTTTGAGGTTGTCCTCACTGTTCTTGACCGAAGCTCTGGTTTCGATGATATCAGCCCTCCGTGAGGCCACGGTAGACTCGGCACTGAGAACATCTATGGGTGCCATGGTTCCCACTTCTACGGCCCGTCTGTTTTTTTCCAGAAGGTCCTCGGCCAGCCTGAGAGACTGCTCTCGAACTTTGAGGTTTTCGATGCTGTAGACCAAATTCCAGTAAGCTTCTTCGACGCTGTAGATGATATTCTGGAGAGTGGTTTTGAAGTCGAGTTCGGACATGTCGAGGTTGTTCTGGGCGATGATGATCTCCCTGCGGTTCATCTTGATGCCAAAATTGCGCAGGAGAGGCTGGTTAAGGTTAAATGAGAGTGTGCCCCCGTATCTGGGATTGATAGACTGAAAGCTTCTATTGGAATCTGTTTTGTTGCCATCGAGAGATAACGTGATTGTACCTCCCGTGGGAAGAAGCTGGTTGAAATCGGCAGAGTAGGTGTTGTTTAGTGTGTTAACAGCATCGGCCGCGTCGAGGAAAGAGTACGAAGCTTGACTGGTATCCCTGTATGCGTAGCTGAATGAAAGATTGGGAAGCCATTTTTCCTTTGATGCAGCCAGAGAGATTTCGGACAATTGAGGGGCGAGCACATTGATGGCCACACTTAAATTGTTATCCAACGCCTTCAATATGCACTGTTCCAATGAAAGAGAAATTGTCTTCTCGGCTGTCTGGCCTTGAAGCCCGTGCAAACAAAACAGGCTCAATATTAGAGTTATCCCGATTGTGCGTTTTAACATTTTTAGTTCTCCTTGTGCGATATTTTCTATTCGTATCTTAAGGCTTCTATGGGGTCGAGCTTTGACGCCTTGCGGGCAGGGTAGAATCCGAAAAATACTCCAACCGATCCCGAAAAAACAAAAGCCAGTATGATGGAGCCCATGGATATGAGGGTCGACCAGCCTGCGAGATTCGAGATCAGCTTGGAGCTGGCGATCCCCACAAGAATTCCCAGAAGCCCCCCAAATATACTCAAGACTACGGCTTCCGTGAGGAACTGAAGGAGGATATCCCTTTCTTTGGCTCCCACGGACATTCTGATGCCGATTTCACGAATCCGCTCTGTAACCGAGACCAGCATGATGTTCATGATACCGATCCCTCCGACAAGAAGAGAGACCGATGCAATTCCCGCGAGAAGAATGGTCAGGATTTTGGTCGATTCACCTGCGGCTTCGGCGATTTCCGTCATATCTCTGACGCTAAAATCGTCCTCGGCGCCCGGTGCGATTTTGTGCCGGATCCTCATAATTTCTTCGATCTGCGCCTGGGCTTCTTGCGTTCTTCCCGTGAATGCGCTGATCTCGATAGAGTTGAGTCTGGCTCGCCGACCCGTGAGTCTTTGGGCCGAGGTGTAGGGGACGACTATCTGGTCGTCATGACTGCCCCATCCTCCGGCTTCTCCTTTTGTCTTTAACACTCCGACGACACTGAAGGGAACGCGGTTTATCCGGATAATCTGGCCGATGGGATCGGCGCCTTCAAAGAGGTTTTGGTTGACCTCGCTTCCGAGAACTGCGACCTTTAGCCCCGCCCGGACCATGTTGTCATCAAAAAAATTACCGATGTCCATCTCCCAGTTCCGGATCATGGGATAGGCTGCTCCGACACCCTGGATGGATGTGTTCCAGTTTTTATTGCCGTACTTGACCTGTGTTCGGGTGGAGATCTGTGGAGACATATATTCCACGGCTTCTGCCTCTTCGATCGCTTCGGCGTCGGCTTCTGTTAAATTCTGAGAGGAGCCAGCTCCTCCATGAAGCCCTCCATAAGACCTGCTGCCGGAGCGGACGGTGAGAAGGTTTGTCCCCATGGATGTGAACCGGTCTTCAACGGCGGCTTTTGCGCCTTGTCCGATACTGACCATGGCGATGACAGCTCCCACGCCGATAATAATACCCAGGGCAGTCAAAAAGGACCGCATCTTATTCCGGCCGAGGGCCATAAGAGACACGCGTGATATTTTAACAATATTCATAGCTTACTCCCTTTCCTCTCTCTCGATGAGGCCGTCACGGATAAAAATTCGGCGGTTCGAGATAACCGCAACTTCCTGAGCGTGTGTGACGAGGATGATTGTAATATTCTGTTCACGATTGAGCTTTTTGAATATATCCATAATTTCAATCCCGGTTTTAGTGTCCAGGTTTCCCGTGGGTTCGTCTGCGAGAAGCAGGGAGGGATTGTTGACCAGTGCGCGGGCTATGGCCACCCGCTGCATCTCTCCACCGGAGAGCTGGTTGGTCTTGTGCAGTTCCCGGCCTTCAAGCCCCACCAAAGCCAGGGCTTTTATCGCCATGTCCTTGGCTTTTTTTCTGGGCACATCTGAGTACACCAGAGGAAGTTCCGTGTTTTCCAATGCAGTTGTTCTTGCCAGGAGGTTAAAACTCTGGAAGACAAAACCGATTCTTTTGTTGCGGACCAGGGCCAATTTATTTTTGTCAAACGTCGAAACTTCCTCACCCTCCAGGAGATATTTTCCGCTCGAAGGTTTGTCCAGACAACCGATGATGTTCATCAGAGTGGATTTGCCGGAACCAGAGGGTCCCATGATGGCGACAATCCCGCCTTTTTTAATGTTGCAGGAGATGCCTCGGAGTGCATGGACCTCTGTTTCGCCGACCTTGTACACTCTTTTGACGTTTTCGATTTGGATAAGATTGTTGTTATCCATTTTTTTATCCTTTGGAAATTAATGCGAACTTTACTAACGGCGCATAAACATCATCGCACCGCCGCGCATGGGATTACTTGAACGTCCTCTGCTGTTTGAGCTGGAGGTTTGACCGGTTATGATCTCCTGTCCTTCCGCGAGGTCACCCGAGATGATTTCTGTATTGGTGTTGTCTGTGACGCCGGTGCGGATCATGACCATTTTGAGCTTCCCGTTTTCATCTTCAAACCATACACTGGGGATTTGCTGCATACGCCGGGAGCCCTGGGAACCCTCACGGCCCATACCCATCATCATACCCGACATTTCTCCAGTGGGTCTCTGCCTTTCGGTTTGTTCACCGCCTTCGCTGCTTGCGGGTCTTTTCGATTGGGCGCCCTCTCGGCCTCCTCCCATTCCCGCAAACATCTCCTGGTAGAGCGCTCTCATTTCTTCGGCACTGAGTTCAGGAGTAAAACGTAAGGCTGAGTTGGGGATCAGAAGAACATTCCGTGCTTCTCCGGTCACAATAGAAATAGTGGCGGTCATCCCCGGCATCAATTTTAATTCCGGATTTTCCACCTTGACGATGGTGGTGTAGGTGACCACATTCTGCTGAACTACGGGGGAATATCTCACCTGGCTAACGATGCCTTGAAACTCGTCGTTCGGGAAGGCGTCCACATTAAAGCTGACTTTTTGTCCTTCTTTCACCCGTCCGATATCGGCTTCGTCCACGCTGCATTCCACCTGCATCTTTGCCAGATCGTTGGCGATTTGAAAGAGCACAGGGGCCTGAAGGCTGGCCGCCACTGTTTGTCCGATATTGATGTTGCGGTTGATAACCACACCATCGATGGGTGATCTGATGATTGTATACGTCAGGTCGACTTTACTTGTGTCGAGCTGTGATTGGGCCTGTTCCAACCGTGCTTCGGCCGATTTAAGATCGGCCTGGGAATTAAAATAGGCGACTTCTGCTGAATCCATTTCTTCGAATGAGACAAGCTCCTTTGCAAAAAGGGCTTTGGTTCGGTCATACCTTTTTCTTGTGTTTTCCAGCGTCACTTTAGATTTCTCAAGCGAGGCGACCGTGCTGTTGTAGTTGGCTTCATTCTGCTGAACTCGTGTCTCAAAGAGTTCCTGATCGAGTTCAACAAGGATCTGCCCGTTGGTAACCTTGGAGTTAAAGTCCACGTAGAGGTTTTTGATTTTGCCGGACACCTGGCTTCCCACATCGACAATCGTGACGGGATTTAAGGTTCCGGTTGACACAACAACGGCCTCGACGGTTCCTTTCTTGATGGTCTCTTTATTGTAAAGGTCGCCGTCCTCTTTACCGTTTTTGAACACGGTTATTGCCAGGACGACTCCTGTAATCACAACAATGACAAAAATTCCTAAAATGATCCTTTTCTTCATCTTCTTTCTCCTTTATTTTGTTCATCTGACTGTTTTTTTCGTTTGTCTAGCTCCCTTTTTCTTTGAGAGTGGAAGTTTTTGATCATGGCCTCGTATTTGGCCTGCTGTTCTTCAGTCAGGACACTTTTGATTTCTTTGTTGAGTTGAACGCGGATATCCCTCAGGCGCTCATTCATGTCTTTCCGTAATGTTCTAAACCGCTCCTCATTGTTTTTAAAAATCTCGTGTATTTTTTCCTTCTGCTCGGCCGTAAGTCCCAATTCTTCGGCCATCATGTCCAATGTCGGGAAGCGGGTTGAACTCGTTCGTTTACGATCAGTTCTCTCGATTTGTTTTTTTGGTGTTTTATCGAATATATGCCGGTCGAGAAGGACTCCACTGATGAGTCCGGCAGAAAACACAATAATCAAAGAAAGTATTGTCCATAATTTATAGTGGTTTTTCATGGAAAATATCTCCTTACATTATTTGTCTCATCAAGAGAGGAGAAGATAAGCATGATGTGCTTATTGACGTCTCCTTCTTCAGATAAAAAGGTCTGTGTTTCTTCCAGCGGGTTTGAATCCTGAAAGAGAAAGACACCTGTTTGGCTCAAATCCAGTTCTTCCTTTGGGGAGGGGACAAAGAGGAACACTGCGGCTGTGAAGAGAACCACGACAAGGATAGAAAGAGGGATGGCGCGGAGCCCAAACTGTTTTCGGACTGTCCATGGATCAACTTTTCTTTTTTCTTTCAGTTTGGGCTGCAGGCGTTCCCAAAAATAGGGCCGCATTTCCGGAAAAGGATCTTCACGAAGAGTCCTTCGGATGGACTGGTATTCCGATTGTCTTTTCCGGCAATGGGGGCAGTCATCAAGATGCTCTTTGAGTTGAATCGTTTCTGAAGGATTCAGTCGATTATCCAAAGACCTCAAAAGATATTTTTCCGACTGTTTACATTTCATGTCCCCCTCCTTTATGAGAGAAAAAAGGCTCGAGTTTTTTCCTGAGCATTTTTCTGGCTCTGTGCAGACGGGAATCAACCGTTCCGGGCGAAATGTCAAGAATCTTGGCGATTTCGTTGTAGGAAAAATCCTGGATATCTCTCAATGACAGAATGACCTTGTATTTATCCGGCAGTGTCTGTATCGCCGTATGAACAACTTTCCGTCTTTGTGCCTCTTCCTGTTCCTTTTCCTCTGGAAGAGTTTCGTCCCCCTGTGCGGAAATTTTTCCGATGATGTTCTCAAAGGGGATTTGGATCAACCGGTTCCTTTTTCTTAGAAAATCCCTGCAGTGGTTGACCGCAATCCTGTAGATCCAGGTGCCGAATTCTGATTTTTCTCTAAACTTGTCCAGCGCAAAATAAGCCTTGATGAACACCTCTTGGGCCAAATCATCGGCGGCTTGTGCGTCATGCGTTAAACTGTAAGCCAAGTGATACACCTTTGTTTTATATTTTCTTACCAGAACACCGAAGGCCTCCTCGTTGCCTTCCTTGCTGCGCCGAACCAAGTCTTTTTCGTCCATTACTGTCCACTCTTCTTGACCTCCGTACACTCTTTAGACGGAGTAGAGAAGAAATTCTTCCCTTTTTCCCGGTCGGTTTACTCGGGAAGCCTGCTCCTGCCCTATTTTAGGACAGAACAGCGGGAAAGGCCAGACGAAATCTTGAGGACTTCGGCGCAGTGGTGTTACATATCTATTTTTTCTTTGCCGTCCACTCGCGGGCAGCCATGTTGCCCATGCTCATCTGCATCTCACCGGTCATGGTGTCGCCGTCTACCGTGCCGGTGTAAGTCATGGTAAATTCACCCCTTGGGGTTTCCCTTGTGATTTCCCACTCGATCTTGTTGTCCTTGATCGTGCCTTCCCCGGTTGTCTCTCCCATTCGACCTTCCATGGTGACGGTGATCTTTTCGCCGTCCTGTTCGATTTTGATGGTCTGTGTCTGGGGGCCCTGTCTTCCTTCCGAAGAGAACTCCCATTCTCCTGAGACGTCCTGAGCCAATACTGAACCCGCCAAAAGGAGCAAGGCTGCCGAGAAGATAATGATGTTTCTTTTAATCATGTTGTCCTCCGTTTAGTCTTTTCATCCTCTTTGAAAAAGAAAATACTTATACATCCATAAATTTAGACGAAAATAAAGTCATTTTCTTCCAAATATTTTCATTTTATTGATTTGATTCTTGGGTTCTACAGATAGCATCCCCAATTAAGTGATTTTTAATCACTTTACAGAACTCTTTCTTGAAATCACGGATGGGGGGATGCTTACCATTTTTGGGTTCTCCTTGACAATTATGAAGGACTTTAATGTAATAGATGCTCCATAAAAAGGAGGTTGTATAATGTTTGTTTGGATCTTTCATCGTGTCTCAGGCCTGCTTCTTATCCTCCTTTTAGGAATAAAGTTTCTGACATCCTTTTTTCTGATGACACAGCAGCAAAAGCCGGATTGGGCTCTTGTTCTTCACACAAATCCGTTTGCGGACACACTTCTTATCGTTCTTGTGGTCTATCATGCTCTTTACGGTTTGAGGACAATCCTCATGGATCTCGGATTGAAAAAAGAAAAACAGCTCTTCTGGATTTTCTCTGTCCTCGGTTTTGTAATGAGTGCCGCGCTGCTTGTGGTTTACTTTACCAGGAATACCTGAATGATAAGTCATGACATCCTTGTTGTTGGGGGTGGGCTGGCAGGTTTAACTGCCGCCTTAACCGCCGACCCAAAACTTTCAGTGGCCGTCATCTCAAAGGTCCATCCCCTCCGCTCTCATTCCGTGGCTGCACAGGGTGGTATCAATGCTGCCCTGGGGAACAATCCGGAAGGGCGGGATGACAGCTGGGAAAAACATGCTTTTGACACGATCAAAGGCAGCGATTACCTGGCTGATCAGGATACTGCGGAATTGATGTGTGAAAAAGCGATCCCGGCTCTCTATGAGCTTGAACACATGGGCGTTCCCTTCAGCCGGTTCCCCGGTGCGGTCATTGCGCAAAGGCCTTTTGGCGGCGCCGGATTTCCGCGCACGTGTTATGCTGCGGACAGGACAGGTTTGGTCATCCTTCACACGCTTTTCGAACAATCATTGAGAAAGAAAGTCAGATTTTACAACGAGTGGCTGGTCACCAAACTTGTTGTTTGCCAGGGAAAATGCAAGGGTGTAGTGATCTGTGACATAACCACCGGAGAAATTTTCCCCGTAAAAGCCAGGGCCGTCATTTTCGCCACTGGAGGGTATGGGAGAGTTTACTTTAAAACCACAAATGCCTTCATCAACCATGGAAGCGGCATTGGGATCGCCTACAAGGCCGGCGTGGCCCTCAAAGATATGGAATTTGTCCAGTTTCACCCCACCTCTATGATCGGGAAGAATATCCTGATTACTGAGGGAGCGCGTGGGGAAGGCGGATACCTGATCAACAATAAGAAACAGCGGTTTATGGCCGATTATGCGCCCAACGCCATGGAGCTGGCCCCCCGGGATATCGTGGCCAGGGCTATTCAGACGGAAATCGACAAAGGCAACGGTTTCGAAGACGATTGTGTTCATTTGGACCTCCGGCATCTGGGGGAAAAAAAGATAAATAAAAGACTTCCCGGCATTCGTGAGATTTGCATCAATTTTGGAGGTTTTGACCCGATTGAAAAACCCATCCCTATCCAACCCGCTCAGCATTACTCGATGGGCGGCATCGATGTGGATGTCCACTGTGCCACCAGTGTTGACGGATTTTATGCTGCGGGGGAGTGTGCCTGTGTGAGTGTGCATGGGGCCAACCGGTTGGGCGGAAATTCACTCTTGGATACGGTGATTTTTGGCAAGATTGCCGGAGATAAAGCGGCTGAATATGTCAAGGGAGGAGGCCATCCCTCCACAAGCGACAGGGATCTTGAGGATGAATCACAAAAAATCAGGGAAAAAATTGACACCTGGAGCCGCCGGGATTCGGGGATTAAGATTCATCTGATGATGGAAAAGCTGAAGCTGGCCATGAGTGATAAAGTGGGAGTCTTCAGAAAAAAGGAAGAATTGACCGAGGGGTTGAAGATCATCCTTGGATTGAAAGAGGACTACGGACACACCTATTTATCTGGAAAAAGTGTTAAATACAGCCAAGAAGTCGTGAATATATTCGAATTCGAAGCGATGCTGGATCTGGCCGAAGTGATCATTCGTGGGGCCCTGAACAGGGAAGAAACTCGAGGATCTCATTTCCGCTTGGATTTCAAAGAGCGGGATGACAAGGACTGGCTCAAGCACACTCTCGTGGTCAACAAAGATAATAAACATGAAATCAGCTACAAGGACGTCAATATCTCTAAATATAAGCCTGTAGAGAGAACGTATTAGATGGAATACACTTTCAGGATTTTAAGGTTTGATCCGCAGACGGATGAATCTCCCTATTTTCAAAATTTCCTTTTCGAGACAGATTTGAACAAATCTATTCTCGAAGCGTTAATGACCATCCGAAATGAACAAGATGGATCACTGTCTTTTAGGTACAGCTGCCGCGAGGCTATCTGTGGATCATGCGCCATGGTGATCAACGGCCGCTTTGATTTGGCCTGCCGTACAGAAATCCAATCGCTCAATTCACAGCAGATTGTCATCGAACCTCTTGCGAATATGGAGATTCAGAAGGATTTGGTTGTCGATATGGAACCCTTCTGGAAAGCCCTCCTTGCCATCAAACCCTATGTGGAATCAAACGGGGATTTTCCTGAAAATGGACACAGAATCGAAGACCGGGAGATAGACGAAATTTTTCAGTTTGTCAACTGTATCCTGTGCGGTTCCTGTTACAGCGCCTGTCCTGTGGTGTCCAAAAACGAAGATTATCTCGGACCTGCCGCCCTGGCTAAACTCCTCAGATTTGTCAAAGATCCGCGGGACAAACGGTTGTTTGCTGACTATGCGGGAGTCAGCACCAAAGATGGAGTCTGGGGCTGCCACACGATTTTTAAATGCAACGAGGCCTGTCCCAAAGATGTCCGCCCCGCGGATGGAATTGAAGCCTTAAGGCGTAAGATGGTCGTTGAAAAGGTCAAAAGTCTTTTCAGGATGAATCGATGAAACTCAAACATTCACTTTTTAGCCGTCGTCAATTTCTCAACGGCCTCATCGGTGGTTGGGTGGGTGCGATGTTGGCCTCCCTTGTGTATCCCATTGTGAGGCTCGTTATTCCCCCCTACAAAGAGCCTGATGAAGTCATCCTTCTCTATACCGATTACAAGGATATCGCCCCCAACACGACCAAATTGTTCCCCTGGGGCAGCAAACCGGGCATCTTAAAGAAAAACGATGACGGCTCGCTTATGGCTTTTGTGGGCGTGTGCACGCACTTGGACTGCAATGTCATGTACCTGGCCGAGCAGAGAAAATTTTTCTGCGCGTGCCATGATGGATGGTATGATGAATTCGGGTTCAATATCGGCGGACCGCCCCCCAGGCCTCTTC
>Ga0114920_10000610_pt1 | contig 15588 bp, 10 predicted proteins | sample ChitaG_FD_88683 | JGI IMG/M metagenome (GOLD analysis project Ga0114920, IMG submission 88683) | Deep subsurface microbial communities from South Pacific Ocean to uncover new lineages of life (NeLLi) - Chile_00310 metaG | ecosystem: Environmental > Aquatic > Marine > Oceanic > Sediment ... | reverse complement strand
TTCTGCCAGATAAAAGCAGTAGAACCAGTTCCAGAATGCCGCTGCGAAAAAGAAATATTAGTTGATCTTGCTAAAAAAATGGGTCTTAAAGGTTATTGGCAATCGGTTGAAGAATCTCTTAATTATCGCTTGGAACCTATTGGAATGACTTTTGAGGAGTTTAAAAAAATCGGAAAATATTCGCTACCCATGAGATATAAAATGTATGAAAAGAGGGGTAGGTTTTCTACACCATCGGGAAAAGTAGGTCTTTGTCCTAAGTACTTTGAAGATTGGGGCTTAAATCCTTTGCTAGTTTATCGAGAACCACCAGAGAGTCCCGTTAACAGCCCTGATTTATGGAAAGAATATCCACTTGTGCTAACGACGGGAAGAAGAATTCTAGCTTATTATCATTCCTCTCTTCGAAATATTCCATCTCTTAGGAAAATCGCGCCAGATCCTGAACTTGACATACATCCTGAAACCTGTAAAAAGCTTGGAATCGAAAACGGAGAATGGGTTCATTTAGTAACTCCAAGAGGCAAAGTCGAAGTTAAAGTTAAGTATTTTGAGGAAACAAACCCAAAAGTTGTACACACTCCTCACGGGTTCTGGTATGGGAGAGAAGATGGGTGGGAAAAGTTAAATATTAATCAGATCACTGACAATGGCCCAAAGGATCCAATAACAGGCTCAGTTTCCACAAAAGCCCTTTTGTGTAGAGTCGAAAAAATGTAGAAGGAGCTTTTTAGCGAGTTTATCCCCCTATTTGAGCCTTCACACCACAGGATTCAATTATTTTCTTTAACTTATTCATATATTCATCGGTCGGAGGTTCAATATCCTTAAGTTTATAGTCTCTACCAAGTTGTTCATAAGTGCCGGTTCCAAACGTATGATAAGGCAAAAGATCAATTCTTAGAAGGTTTTCTCCCAATTCAGCAGCAAACTTTCCCGTTTTTAGTAAATTCTCTTCAGAATCGTTTAGTCCTGGTATTAAAGGAATGCGTATTATAATAGGTCGCATTTCAGAAGCTTTTCTAGCATTCTCTAAGATCATTTCGTTTTTAACCCCCGTAATTTCTTTGTGGATATTTGAATCCATGTGTTTAATATCGATATAGAGGAGATCTATATGTTCAAGGATTTCCTCCAAAAATTCCCATTTTACGTAACCACAGGTTTCCATTGCTGTGTGTACGTAAGTTTCTTTACATTTCTTGAGTAGAGCTGTGACAAATTTATGTTGCATTGTAGGTTCGCCTCCCCCAATCGTGACCCCTCCGCCTGATCTTCTGTAAAAATTACTATCCTTCATTACGTCTTGGAATAATTCTTCCACCGTTCTTAGCTCTCCTACAAGTTTTAAAGCTTTGTTAGGACAGGCATCAACGCATTGACCACATGAATTGCAAAGCTTTCTATTTATCTCTATTTCTTCTTTATCGGAGAATGTAATCGCTTTCTCTGGACATACATCAACACAGCGCAGAGAATTTTTACAATTCGTCTTAATATAGAGTAAATCAGGGGAAGTCTTCTGCGTTTGGGGCGTAGAACACCATAAACATTTGAGCGGGCATCCTTTCATGTACACTAAGGTTCTTATTCCAGGTCCATCATGGATGGCAAACCTCTGAATATCGTATATTAATCCTTTCATTTCTCTTTATCTATAATCTGTCAGAACGAAAACTTTTTTTATTTAAATAAACAAAATTTAGCTAAAAGCAGATAAAATCTCTTCATTAACTTGCTTAAACAGCTCTGGTTCAGATTTTATCCCACTAAAAATGATCTCCTCAGCGCCAGCATCGATATATTGTTGAACACGGTCAATTATAAATGGTATTGTTCCATATAAACACCAGTCTCCACGGGTTTTACGGAACTGGACAGCTTCCTTCTCATCGTTCAAAATTCGTAATGGAATCACCATAGTTTTTTTGATTTCAGAAGAATCTCGACCAAGTTCTTCACAATGGCGTTCTAAGACTTCAATTTTGTGCTTAAACATTTCCGGAGTCCCAGGCTTATTAAGATCTATATTGGCAATATCACCGAATCGAGCGAGGGTACGTAAGGTCCTTTTTTCTCCGTTTCCGCCAACCATGATTGGAACATGCGGTTTTTGAGTACAAGGAGGTGAAAAATATGCTCTCTCAAGCTTATAATACTGTCCATTATAATCGATTGGACCATCAGCTGTAAACAGCATCTTGATAAGCTCTACAGCCTCTTCTAGACGATCACTCCTCTCTTTAACCCCTGGAAACTCCCAACCGAATGCCTCGTGCTCTCGTTTATACCAACCAGCACCAATACCAAGGATAAGCCGACCGTCCGAGATCTGATCAACAGTGGAAGCCATTTTAGCAAGTAGTGCCGGATTACGATATTTATTACCTGTTACAAGTACACCTAACCGCACTCGCTTGGTAATAGCCGCAGTAGCTGTGAGTAAAGACCAACTTTCTAAAGCAGTTTCGGATTCTAGATTTGCCCTGGGATAGGGTGGGAGGAAATGATCTGAGAACCAGAGACTGGTCCACGGTCCGGCATCTATAAACTTAATCGCTGAAATCGAATCTTCCCAAGTAGTAAAATAATTTAATAATTGCGCTCCAAATTGCATACAAATTCACTATTTCTATTGGTTTTTAAAATTAAAAAATTAAATGTTTAGTTGATTATTAAGTTTTTAATTATTCTAAGGATGCAAAAACTTTTCAAAACGTTCAGCTTGCGTTAGAGTTCTTTTCGCGAGATTATATACTGACTTATCGTCCCATTCTTTAAGACCTGGGATTATTTCTCCTCGAATAAAACGCTTCGCATATGACGGAATTAAAGTGTGACCTAAATATGCACCAATAATGGCTCCTGCGTTTCCTGCATTGCAATCCGTATCAGCTCCACATTCAGTACTAATACGCACTGTCTGTATGAAATCTCCATCCCCATATAATAAACCCACTACGATTGCAGCATTATTGAACAATGTGTGAACCCCTTTACTTTTACCAAAGGATTTTAGTCGTCTTTCAAGCATACTCGGATAATCTTTAAATCTAGAAATTGCATCAGTAGTCATTTCTTGTTCAAATAACCACCATAGACCATCTAAAGTTGTTTGCCATTCTTTTTTATTAGTAGCCACCCAAAGATTCCCCATATCTCTTGAATCTGGATTATTGGCATATGTATTGATTACTGGATCAATAAATTTAAAGTACAACATAACATCTTCCGTTGAAATTGAATCTATTAAGGCAGCGTATTCTAACAAAACCGCTCTAATCCGTTTAATATCACTTATAATAGTCTCAGAACAAATCCCAATCTGCTCAATTTGCTGCGTAAATCCATCAAATTGTTCCTTTTTCCGCTCCTCAAGGTCCCATTTATAAACTTCTGACTTTGGGAATTTGATTTCTTCTTTATATTTGAATGGATCGTGTGTTATTGCTACTGAAACTATGGCGGAGACAAATAATTCACCCACAATTCCTACTTCTCTATGAGCAATCAACGCGTCTTGAAGTGATAAATCCAAGCATGGTTTTAGTAATTCGAGATCACCCTTGGAATTTTCATACCAACCCCATGCTGGAAGGAGCATTCCATATAATTCTCCCTTCATTTGTGCTCCAATCCAATCAGCATATTCGTTCCCAAAAACCTTTCCCTCATGTTCATAAACGTAATCACCAGCGTGTTCCCAAGGAACACCTGCTTTAGCATTATCGTATGCAGATTTTTCTGCTGTAAAAACATATTGAGGGAGTAGATGCTTCAACCAATATGCCCCAAGATAATTTGGTTCAAAAATTGTCCCAGCCTTTAACCTCTTAGCAAAATCTTCATCACTTAAATCTTCTAATGCCAATATAGATATCAATTCATATTGTTCATCATCATTTACGCCCTGTCTATGATGGCTACTCCATCCGCTTAAAGGAGGGTGCAAATTTAGAACGATTTCGCGACTTTTTCCTTCCACAGGCATCCCAAATGTACCTCCCGCGACTTTTCCCGTCCAGCTACCCCAAATTTTTTGGAGTAAATTTTTTTTATCTACCATTTTATATCCTATTTTTTTTTTTTAATTTTAACTTTAATGTTGTTTAATTGCTTTTTTCATTTATTTTTTTATTGTATTGCTCCCTACTAATTCATCTATTCAATGTCCTCTACTCCATTTGGTGGATTGACACACCAAATATAATGACCTTCCTCAATCCTTATTTTATGAGGTGTCTCATATTCACATTCTGGTGTTCGAGCATCTGATACACATCGAGGATTAAAAGTACATCCCGGTGGAGGAGCAATTGGGCTTGGAACCTCGCCATCTATAACATGTTTAATATCCTGGTCAAAAGGATCAATTTCAGTGCGACTATTTAGTAGCGCTTGAGTATAAGGATGAGTTGGATTTAAAAAAATTTGATCAGTCTCCCCAACCTCCACGAATTTACCAAGATACATTACAGCAACTCTGTCAGCGATATGATTGACAACCGCCAAGTTATGTGTTATAAACAAGAAACCGTATCCATATTCCTCTTGTAAGTCTATAAGTAGGTTTAAGATTTGTGATTGTACAGACACATCTAGAGCTGATGTAGGCTCATCAAGAACGATTAATTCTGGATTACAAGCAAGTGCTCTTGCGACGATAATTCTTTGCTTTTGCCCGCCTGAAAACTCGTGAGGGTAACGATCCATGTGTTCCCGTTTTAATGAAACCTGTTTCATCAATCTCAAAACATGTCTTCTGATCATCATTTTATTAGTAATACCAAGTAAATTTTTGAGCGGTTCTGCTATAATATTTGTAACTTTTAAACGCGGATTTAAAGAAGCATCGGGATCCTGGAAAACTAATTGAATTTTTTGCCTGTGATAACTTGAAAATTCGTTCGGGAGAGGTTCATCATGAAAAAATATTTCTCCATCTTTTTTATCGATTAATCCTAAAATTGCGTTTGCGACAGTCGTTTTCCCACATCCGCTTTCTCCAACTAATCCTAATGTTTCACCTGTTTTGATTTCAAATGATACACCAGAAACCGCTTTTATGTCCCCCACTTTCCTCTTAATCACCCCTTTAAGTAGAGGATAATATACTCTAAGGTTTGCAACTTTTAATAGAGGCTTCCCCTTTTCTAAAATCTGTAGCTCTCTGAGTTCTTGAATTGGAATGGTTCTATAAGCGATTTTTTTGGCTACAACTGTTGTAAGAATTGAAAAACAAATACTTATTATGGCATTTAGAATAAAAAAAACACTAAACAAGATATTTTGAGAAATAAAAATTAACATGAGATAAAGAGGCCCTGGTATTACACTGACAATAACGACCACTCTTCTTAACTTCACTAATTGAATTTTATTTCCCCAACTTGCTATAAACCATGAAAGAAGAGTAATGGTTGGAAGGAATAGAACAAAGATAAATTTTGCACCATCCAATGTACCATGACCTTCAATTAGAAAAATCCTAATTATAACAAAAAGAGTACTTGTAAAAATACTAGTAACGATTGAAAAGATTTGAGCCAGTCCTACAATTACTAAAGATCTTAACCACTTTTTATTGTAAATAATCATCATTATAATAAATCCAACAAAAATGTTGATAAAAATTATGAAAAGGTCGGAAATATCTACCATGATGATTAATCCAATAATAGGATTGACTATCGTTATGAGAAGGCCGCCAATCAATGAAGTAATAATAAATCTCACAACTATACCAATGACAAACCAAATTATGTTAATAATTAGAGCTGTGTAAAATGGTCTTTCCCATTTATTCAAGCGCATATGCCATTTTTGATAAAATAGCCCCACTAAGAATAGTATAGTTTGAGTAATAACCAATAGAGCTACATCCATCAAATTAATAATAATAATATCAACCATTTCGACTTAGCCTTCCTTTTATGTTTTACGTTTTAAGATTGAATTCTGTTTTTTAGTCTCAATTTTCGTCTACTTTTTTTATAGCGATTTCTGATAATTCTTTATAATCTGGATCATAAAGATGACATGCAACAAAATAATCTGGATCAACCTCTATATTTTTTGGTATTGTTGAATCGCAAGGTTCGAAGCAGTATTTGCATCGCGGATGAAATCTGCATCCAGAAGGTGGATAAATCAGGTTTGGAACCGTTCCTTCTATAACTTCAAGACGGCGTCTCTTCTTTCCGACCACAGGAACAGAGCCTATAAGACTTTTTGTGTAGGGATGATATGGTTTTATGAATAATTTTTGAATATTCCCGTTTTCAACAATAAAACCGGAATACATCACACAAACCCTGTCACACATTTTAGAAATTATTCCTAGATCGTGTGTGATAAATAGCATTGATGTATTATATTTATTCTTGAGCTCTTTCATTAATGTTAGAATTTGATTTTGAATGGTTACATCCAATGCAGTTGTAGGCTCATCGGCGATTAAAAGTTTTGGTTTGCAAGCAAGGCCCATAGCGATCTGAACCCTTTGTCGCATTCCACCACTCAATTCATGGGGGTATCGATCAAAGATCACCTCTGGAAATGGAATGTTTAAATCTCGTAAAAGTTGTTCACCCCACTCTCGTGCAACAGCAAAAATGCTTTTATCCTGTTTAGATGCTTGGACGAGTAACTCATTTTCCATATGCAAGAAATAAACTTCAGTGATTTGAGCCCCAATTTTAAAAACAGGATTAATAGAGTTAAGTGGATCCTGAAAGATCATGGTAATATCTTTTCCACGATATTTTAATAGTTCAGATTCCGATTTTTGTAACAAATCTTCTCCCCTAAATATGACTTTTCCTTTTTCTATTTTTCCTGGTGGGCGTACTATTTGTAGAATAGATAATGCTGTGACGGATTTACCACAACCAGTTTCTCCAACAAGACCAAGATTTTCTCCTTCATGAATTTTAAAAGAAACTCCAGCGACTGCCTTTACAATTCCTTCTTCTGTGTAAAAATTAGTTGTAAGATCTTGAACATCTAAAATCACATTATTCCCGTTAATCCCTATTTCTTCAACTTGTTTTTTCTCATATACTTCAATTGCTTTCTGAAGTTTTTCTTCGCTCCTATCAAGAGCTTTGGGTTTAAATATCTTCTTTAAAGTAATAAGGTAAACGGCAACGTATACAGCATTAACAAATACAATTAAGATACGAATATCTTGAATGTATAGATGGATACCGAATAATCTCCCTAAATACATTTCAACAATAACGAGCTGAATAGACCAAACTCCAAATGATATAAGTCCACCAGTATACATAGCTCGTTTAAGCACGATTTTTGGAAGGCGTTGTTCAATAGGACGAGTTTTGTTAACTAAACTTGTTATGATGATTGCAAAACCAACTACAAAAATAGCCCAGATAAAACCAAGATAGAATACATCACCAGTTTCCAACGGAATTTGGAGGAGAGAAATTGATAAAAATATGATTCCAACTATCCAAACTAGCATAAGAAATTTTATATATAATCCTCTAAACGGTTTGCTCTGAATAACATTTTCATCATCAAGTAGTCTGTCTTTCTCAAATTTCTTCAGATACTTCTTCAGAAAAATAGCGTGTAATGGTAGATATATTGTTGCTATTATAGCAAATAAAAAAACATCTGTAGTCAAGTACGTAAATAAATAGTACTCCTCAAAAATATAAAAATGTGAAAGAGATTCTAAAAGCAGACGAATACTTAATATTATCAAAAAAATTAATAGGGTACTTACAACCGAGCTAAGCCTATGAACCCTTTTAGAAATCCGATCTTCCTCTCGGAGATTATTATTTAGAATACCAGCACTAAAATATAAAACTAAAGCTGCTACTAATGCTTCGATAAATGACATTCCAAAATTTAACTCAAAACTACCTTGAAATACTAATCCTATAATTTTAATATACCTTTTTTTATTTGTGAAATCGTGGATCTAAAGCGTCCCTAAATCCATCTCCTAGTAACATAAAGCCAGCAGCTGTAATTCCGATAAAAATACCTGGCGTTATTGATGCCCATATGCCAGTGAGTAAGCGTAATCTACCCCAATCAATATCAACTCCCCAAGTCGCAGCTGTAGGGTCTCCTAAACCAAGAAAAGCAAGTCCCGCTAAACCTATAACCGTACCCGCAGCTCCACTAAAGAAAGCTAATATTAAAGGAGATATAGCGTTTGGTACAATATGGGTAAACATTACTTTGAATTTAAGAGCGCCACCCGTTTTTGCTGCCCTTACAAAAACCATTTCTTTTACTAGCAAAACCATTGTTCGCATAAACCTTATATTACCTGGAATACCGAGTATCCCAAAAATTATAAGGATAGTCATTAATTCTCGACCAATCAGGGGAATAAGAATCAAAGTTAAAATAAACATTGGAAATACAAACATTAAATCAACAAAACGCATGATAGTATAATCAACTGCGCCACCAGCATATGCTGAAATTGTACCTACAATAATCCCACCCATCATTGATATAGTTACTGGAATAAACGCCATCCCTATTGAAGTTCTAGCTCCCCAAATTATTCGAGCATAAACATCATATCCGTACAAAGTTGTCCCCAGTGGATGTTCTGGGCTAGGTTCTTGAAAAGCGACTCCGTCAGGAGGTACATATGGCATTGTTACTTCTTGTAACGGAATATCAGTTAACCAAGGACCATATACTGCTAATATTACAATAAATAAAATCATGAAAAACCCAACAATTGTTAAAGGTGTAAGAAGACGACGGAATGAACGCCTTTTTGATTTTATCTTTTCAATTTCATTTTCATAAGCAGTGAATTCTGGATTACGCCAAGCAGGAAGAAAATAAAATTTCAATAGACGTACCCACTTCTCCTTACCACTTGCAGAAAAATCCTTATAATCTATTTCTTCTATTTTTATATCTTGGTTAGTCATATTTTAAATCAGTTTTTTAATTAAATTTTTATTTATATGTTATCCTCGGATCGATAATTGTATACGCTACATCAGCGATTAAGGTTCCCAGAAGAGTAATTATTATAGAAAATACCGCAAAACCATTAATGACATAATAATCTCCCTGAAAAATTGCTTGGGTAAAATAATAACCAAACCCTTGGTAATTAAAACTCATCTCAACGAAAAGTGATCCTAGAAGTGCTCCCAATATACCCCCAATGATTTTGTCACTTGATGGGAGTAGGGTATTCCGAAGTGCATGTTTATTAATAACGGCATCTTCTTCAACTCCTTTTGCACGGGCAGTTCTAATGTAATCTTGATCCAACACTTCTAACATGGTTGCGCGTGTTAGTCTTGTTAACCCCGATAATGAAATAAAAACCATACTTATTGTCGGTAGAATCAAATGTAAGATTGTGTCCCATAGAAAGGCTTGATCATTATATATAATACTATCAATTATTCGAAATCCTGTACTAAATCCATCTATAGGACCTGGTAAAGAACTCCCTGGTGAATTTGTTAACAAAACGGGTAACTGTAATTGACCATTGGTAAATAGGGGTATATAAAGACCAAAAGAAATTTGAACAACGGTTGCAAACCAAAAAACTGGAAAACCTGCTCCGATTATAGCAACAAAACGAATTATGGAATCTTTCTTTTTATCCTTGTTTTTTGCTGCAGTAGCCCCAAGTTTGACTGCAATAAATGGGGCTACAAGAGTTGGAATTATCATTAATTCAATAGTCTTAGGAAAAACCTCACCAATAAAAGCAAGGACAGATTTTCCGGGATAAATGGCGTAAGATTCACCCCAATCTCCCGTGAAAAAGTTTTTTAAATAAATACCGAGTTTAACAAACCAAGGGTCATAATATCCAGTTCTGATCCTTTCGAGTTCAAGCAATTCGGGGTTATCAAATCCTATTTTATTCAGTATAGGGTCTACTAGCATCATGTGTGATAAAATCCATGTAACTATTAAAGCAAGTAATAACATCGGAAACATGATGATAATTCGCTTAATGATATATTTTACCATATTTTTTGCTTGTCGAGCCATTTTTTTACCCTACTTCTTTTATTTTTATAATGATTCTTTTTTTACTCAAGTTTTTCTTTTCTTTTTTTTAAACTGCTTTACTTTCATCCCACTTAAAGCTCCAGCAAACGTACACCCAAATAATATTAAAATATTTAAATACCCCTCCCCATGAGCAAACTGATAAATAAACGGCTCAGCAGAGAATCCAAACATTATCCAATAAAACACAAAACCTTCAACTATTAATGATGGTACTAGCCATAACGAAGCTTTTATCCCATAATGGGGAATGTCTTCCTTATAAGTTAATAGAAAGCTTATTAAAAATAACAATAAAATCGGTAAGTAGAACGTTTGCGGATATACTTTATAGGTCCAAAACAGTATCGAAGGATCCATTTCAGTATAAGGGATCCATAAACCATACTCATCTAACAAAATTACATTTGCTACAATTCCAAAGTAGCCTAATAGAACAATAATGTATGCAAAAATGGCCGTTCCTTGTCTACCCCAATCTGTGTGAAAATGACCTTTTAGGTCTGTATCACCTGCCAAAAGGTGATCTTCTTTGATTTTGGAGTTATTATTGCTCATGTGTTATCTCTTTATTGAGATTAATGCGTTTATCTAATTATATTAATTAATATTATTTATAGAAAATGAAAAATCTATTTATATCTTCTTATAAATGTGTGGGATACATTTATATATTTTCACATCATAAACATTTAATAACTAAACTTTAATTTAAAATAAAAAAAAAAGCGAAAAAACAATGCGAAATTTTTCAACTAAATTAATTTTGATACTTTTACTTAGTTCTCTTGCTTTACCTTTCTTAACTGTAATAGCTCAACCTAAAACCGCACAAGTAGTACCTACATTCAATATAGGAGCAACTGGCGGTGATACGGGACATTGGGATGGTGTTGTGGCCGGAGCAGGGTTTGCTGCTTCTGATTATGGTGGGATCTGTCTTGAACCGTTAATGGTTCAACCTGAGGAATGGTCTGGAGATTTAGACGATTTGATCCCAGTACTTGCGTCAGAGTGGGTCATAACTCCGTGGCCAGAAGAAATGAATGTCAATCCAGATCCATTTATTAACAAAGGTGGTGTCAGGGCGATAGAATTTACTCTACGACCTGGTGTTACTTTTCATGATGGGTCAGCTTTTAACGCAACGGTAGCGAAATGGAACATTGATCGTACGATGGTGATGTCTGGAAATATAACAGGCTCAATAACAAGTGCCGTAGCAGAAGAGTGGTATAAAGCGACATATAGTTATTGGATACCCGTCGCGGATTGGATGGCTTACGAAACTCCCACTTGGAATATAACACAATTTCTTGGAAAACCTGCTTCATACGATACTTTCGGAACTAATTATGACTTATGGGAACATTACCCCAGAATCAGAAATGTGACTATAACCGAAGATTTAGCATCTGGAGGAAAAATTAAAGTCTACTTCAATGATTGGACTGGTATCCTTACGTACGTTGATGACCATACGATGATTTCAATGGACGCTTATGGAGCTTATTTTGATGAACCAATTTATGGTTTGGGAGATAGTCCTGGATATCCACAACCAGATGTTACCGGAGGTTATCCTTCTTCAGGATTCCCTGGGCATTTGATTGGCACGGGTCCCTACAGATTTATCGAGCACGATGCGGTAGTACTACAAGGAGGTATTATGGACAAATATGATAACTACTGGAATGCGACTGCCTTGGAAGCCCGCGGTTTGTTTGATGCCCCAGAACTTGCTTTAGTTGTCTTTCCATATGATTCTGCAGGGATTGCCGGAAGAAATTTAGCCATGAGTACAGGAACCATAGATATTGCTTATGATGCCGTAGGGGAAGGGGGTCTTAACTATCTTGACATGATTGCTAACCCTAACGTCAATTACATTTTAACTGGTATTGAACCAACTCGTACTTTTATTACATTGAATTGTATTAATGAAACTGAATGGAAAGATTGGGCAGATTTGGGTCCAGCTGTCTTTAATGCATCAGATCCTGCTGGACCATTAGGATGGTATGGGTATTATGGAGATCATAGTTGGTTAGCAGACATTGATCCGGATGGAACGATTCACGTTGATGGAATTAATAGAGCTATGAGGAAAGCAGTTAGTTACGCGTTTAATTACGATACATATATTAATGTTATTCTAGGAGGACGTGCGATACGATCTGGGGGTTTTCTCCCAACTGGAAATGAATACTATAATCCAAGTATACCTCTTGCATACCGAAATCTCACAATAGCACGACAAGCTCTTATTGATGATCCTGACTGGGGTCCATTAGTAGCTGCCAGAAATTTGGATATTACTAACTCAACTGCTGATTGGCTTGACGTCGCGGTTAACAATCCAATTTGGGAATTTAAGCTCATGTGGGACCAAGCCAATATTGACATTGCGAACGTATTTGCAACGTCCATTAACGATATTGGGATGGTATGTGGAGGTCCGTTTGGAGCACCCGATCCTGCCTGGGAAATAACACCAGATCTTTACACTGCAATGTTTAGTTGGTGGTCAGTGAATTATTTTACATATCACGGAGTCCCCACTAACTGGCCTGGTACACTCTCCGCTTTTCTACCAGCCCTTGAATATTACGTTAAGAGTCCCGGACTTCCGTATACCTGGTATACGGGTGACAATCATTTTCCAAATAAAGCATGGTATAACATAGGATTTGCTTATAATTCGTCCGTTGACAAATGGATAGAGAGAGCTTGGTTTTCAGATAGAGCTACAGCGCAATTATTACATGATAACTTGACCACACACTTTCAAACCTATCAATTTTCGGACATCATGGTTTCTGAGAGCATGTCGGGATATGCAATAAATAAAGATTGGGAACTAAGTGGACTAGGGACATGGGCATTCCTTAACTATCTTCCGGAAGAGCCTGGTGTTACTGAACCGGGTGTCCAAATCCCAGGATTCCATCCTGCTGCTCTTTTAGCCATTGCTGTAGTAACTATTACGGGAATCGGATATTCGTTGAAGAAAAAGACGAAACATGTAAAAGTATAAAGTATATAATATATAATCAAAATTCTTTTTTTTTTTATTAATTAATTCCTACAAAAAGGAAGATAAGATACTACAAGTATTTCTACAATCTAAATTATAAGTTTAATAATCATTTAATACCAAATTGAATGTAGCTCGTGAATCTCTATTTTAACTAGTTTAGTTTTTCCTCCTTCACTAAAAGCTAAAATATCACCTTTCCCTAGGTTGATAGGGGTAGTGTATGGCACTACAAAGTTAATTTTGTGTGGATATTGTTCAATAAGTTCTGAGATATTAAACTCTGTGCTATATTTTGAAAAAATCTTAGAAATGTCTGAAATTTTTATAGGTGTACGGACCGGCATATAGACTTGACCATCATTGACGAAAATTTCCAATGTTGTACGATCAACTAGAATCCTAAATTTGATCGTTCCTTTCGCTTGTTTTAATGGCGCAAAACGCTGTTGGCAATAAAGTTTTTGCTCATTGATTTCATAGGTTATTTGGATATTATTGATAATAAGTCCAAATCTTTCAGCATTCCCGATTTCAAACTGGAATGAGATATCATATAAACCTTTGAAATTGTTTTCATCCAGAATAGATTGCTGACCTTCCTCGACAATTATTTCTTGTAAATCCCAGTTTTTACCGTATATTTTCTTAATTTCATTTATTGGTTGAGAAAATATTCGCAATCCATCTTCTGTTGTTCTTAATGTGAGTTCAATTGGAAAGAGCATTTGTTGATTAAATGGCATACCCGGTAGAGGATTTAATCCCCACGCTATTTGAATCCGTCTGCCATCTTCTTTAGGAATGTTGTTAAAAGTCTGCGATGCATAGAAACAATTCCCGTAGTTAAATTCAATCCCTTTGGATTCGGGAATAAACTTCTTTCCATCGAATTGACCTATATCGTATCGACCATTAGCTGCGTATAGAATCCATTTCTTGTTCTTTTGGTTTCCATCAACGCTCAATTGGAATAGTTCTGGACATTCATGAAGAAAATCTCTTTCATACCTGCTCTGAAGTTGCCAAGATTTAAGGTCTTTGGAAGTGAAAAATCCCATAACATTATTTTCTAAGTATAATACGATAACCCATTGATTTGTTAGATCGTGCCAGATAACTTTAGGGTCGCGGTTCATCGTTTCAATTTCTTCTTGAACAGGGTTTCCATTATATTTAGCGAAAGTTCTGCCTCTATCATTACTATATGCAATTGATTGTGTAAATGGCTTACCTTTCGACCATGGAGTCTTTCCACCTGCGGAAGTATATATACATACAATTGGCTTCTCGACACCACTTTGAAAACCCGTGGTATTAAGCTTGTCAACAACTGCCGAACCAGAATATATTCCACCCTGGTTATCTGGATGAATTGCATCGCTTAATTCTTTCCAATGTATCAGATCTTTGCTTATTGCATGACCCCAAGCTTTATTTGCATCAGAGCCATAACTCCATCCAAATGGATTATGCTGGTAAAACAGGTGATATTCTCCATCATAATAGACTAAACCATTAGGATCATTATTCCAACCTCGACGTGTTGAGAAATGGAATTGCGGTCTTAAGTATTCTCTGTAGAGATTTTCTTCTCCAGGATATGAATTACCTTGATGAATCTTATCGAATCCTTCGTGTTCTTTTTTAATTTGTAATGTAACTTTTTTGTCTTTAAATTCCGACACATCAAGAAAAACCCAAAAGTCAGGGTCACCTATCGCCAGTGAAACTTCGAACTCACGTACAATTTTATCATCAATAATGAAGTGCATCAAACTCTCTTTCGCTCCCTGTTTAACGGGAAAATTCAAATATTGTTTTTCAATTGTAAACTCTCGAAAAATAATCTATCACTTTTTCTTACATTATTTTTAATTTATTTTGGTGAAAAATTCATTCTCATAGTTCTAAAAATTCACAATTCTTAAAAATTTATTGCGACAGAAGTTCATGAAACGGTTATCAGCTGTGTTCTTAGTTTAGTCTAAACGAAACTATTTCGGGAATTGGTTATTCGTTGAATAGAAGGAGAAATGAATTTTTCTACATAATTCCATTCCAAGCCATTCTTTCTTTTCCATAGGGATCATCAACTGCTTTTATCTCCTTGCCTAAGAGCATTGTAGTTCGTTTTTCCATGTTATATTTCGGCCATTCGGGTATACCACTGTGAGAAGGATTTCCCGTTCGAGCAAACGCTATCCATGAATCCATAATTTTTTCACTGAATTTCTTAGCTTCTTGGCTCGTATCCGAAAATATGTTCCAATCTGGGAGATCCAATATCCCAAATACGAAGGGTATTTCACAAGTGTGGAAGGCTCCAAATTTCCCGTCCATAAATGGAGATGGCCAAGTAAACAAATACATATAAGTATTGGGATTTTGAATTGATTGAGCTTCAGCTGTTCGAATGGCAGAAATATGAAATTCAAAATCGGTTAAAAATGCATCGAGGACTTTTTGGGCGGATAAAGAGCTTTCATGTTTCCTTGTTT
>Ga0114920_10000609_pt1 | contig 15604 bp, 37 predicted proteins | sample ChitaG_FD_88683 | JGI IMG/M metagenome (GOLD analysis project Ga0114920, IMG submission 88683) | Deep subsurface microbial communities from South Pacific Ocean to uncover new lineages of life (NeLLi) - Chile_00310 metaG | ecosystem: Environmental > Aquatic > Marine > Oceanic > Sediment ... | reverse complement strand
TGTTAAGGAGAAGTATATACGGCTTAAAGGGACTTCACCATTATCGGAGGTCAGTGAATTCACCGATACCATAGAAATAGATGGCAAGGAAGTAGACTTACTGATAGCCTATGCAGCTTTTAAACTATTTATGAATGAGGAGGGCACACCTTCCAGTGAAGACACGGGTAGATACACGAAAAACCAACGCAAGTGGCTTGACGAATATAAACGACTAAAGCCCAGCTTGAGAAAAGGTAAGCCTAGTGGGACTTTACAACTACCGAGGCCCTAATGGATATAGAACAAAGACTAACAGAAGTGAAGCATACCCAGAATGAAATAAGGGATTATCTTAGATTGATACGTCATTGTTTGGTGGGGTTGTGCGAGACACTGCCCCAAATTTCAAAGAGCAAAAAGTTCAGGGATGAGTTGACTATCTTACACAACCACCTAATTCATACAGATATGCCGAGGAAACGATAATGCCAGTTTACTTAAAAGAGAAGCACGATTGTGGGATAGTTAGGACGGATGACACAGAAGTAGGCCTCATGCTGGCGACCATAGAGGGTAAGCCAGCGTATAGAACCTCAACTGAACGCTATCTAAAGAACCAGTATTATAGCGGTGCCCCTGATTATGCTGCCCTAGACCCACAGAGTGAACTACCAATTATAATGGATGACTTCCGTTCTGGATTCGGGTTAGAAGTTGCGGATAGTGCCGACCCCAAGAGATATTTCAGTTCTATCGGAATGGATTTAAGGCATCGTGGTATGGCGATTGCGGGGCCAACACCGACCACAGTTACAAAACCAGATACCCTAGCAGCTTTAACTATTGGTAACAAGGATATGGAGGCAGATGGAACTTGGGATGCTGGTGACAGAAGTGCTACCCACGCCTATTCGGGTACTTATGGCTGGTTAGTAAACGATGATACAGCCTCTCAAGAAGCAGCGACTTGGGACGATGCTTGGCGGAGTAAAACATTTACCTTTTCAGCTTGGGTTTGGACTGCTGACGTTGGGGCAGGGACTGTTCGCATTTATGATGGGAAGAGCACAAGCGCCTCTACTGGCTATGGGAGCGGTAGTGCGTGGAAATTCATATCAGTAACCAAAACACTAGCTTCTGACGCAACTAAACTACGGGTAGACTTGTATGTAGGCAAATCCGCCGATGTTTGGTTTGACGATGCCCAATTACAAGGCCCTGGCACTGGAACAACCGTAGCGTGGAAAGACTATGATGATGAATTATACATGGTAAGTGGGCAGACCGTCTCCTTGTTAAATGTTGGTGGGACTGGCTTTTCACAGGCTTTCGGCCTTGGTGCAGTGGCAACAGACCTTGAGCCTTTTACCGATGATGCCCTTTACGTTCCGATTGGAACGTCCGATTCGTATTGGGAGATAACATACGCTACCAGTGCCAGCCTACTCGCTGAACCGCTAGATGATTCAGAAACGGATGTTGATGTTGACGATGGCTCACACTTCGCAGTCGGGAACATAATGAAGGTTGACTCCGAATATATGTTTATATCTGTTATCGCTACTCACACGCTTACCGTAATACGGGGTTACTGCGGTTCTGCGGCAGTTTCACATGATGATGATTCACCCATTATCACTTACAGCATTGCCAGAAACAATCTGGACGATAACAAAATGCAGTTTATGGAAACCGTGCATACCGATGCTGACACGATGTATGGTAATGATGCTGTTAATAAAACACGCAACACCGTTGACCCCGCAGTTGATGGAACGGCTTGGTCTGACCCGCAAACCACAGTGGGTGCAAGCTACCACAATATCACCTCTTTAATTGATAGGTCAGGCGCTTTATACATTCTCAAAGAGGATATGCCTTATTACCTAGATAGTTCGGGCAACCCGCAGAATGATTTAGCACCAGAGCTTGTTTCCCTGACTGCATCTACCAGTGGTAAAAATGCTTATGTCCACAAGAATAAACTTTACATTCCCTGCGGAGCGCAAGGACTATTAGAAACCGATGGCACGACAAACACATTCCTTAATCCCGCAAGATACTGCACAAATCTATCCGACTTTGTTGGGAGGGTAGAGGCTGTGGCTGGTGATGAGGAATGGTTATACATAGCTGTTCTAAGTGGATATACAAATCTACTGTCTAATGGCAACTTTGAGGCTGGAGACCCGCCTACAGGATGGGATGCCTTTAGTTGCACGGCAGCCCAAGAAGCTACCATAATCAAAGTAGGCTCCAAGTCAATGAAGATACACACTGCTTCTGCTAATAACCCAAATGTCCTCCAATTGGACGTCTCCGATTATACTAAATACAAGGGCAAGGAAGTAACATTAGGTTTTTGGTATTATTGTCCTTCCGCCAATGCTAAGCCTCAACACGGAAGGATAGGTGATGGTGTTGATGATGCTTACTCTCTAGCACTTACTCAAGATGATGCATGGCATTGGACAACAATCACCCATACAGTAAATGCAGGTGCTTCAAGGGTGAGGACTTATTTCTACTTAGGATTAGACGCAGAATGGGATGCTTCTGATATCCTTTATGTAGATGGTGCGACTCTAGTTGAGGGTGATTATGTTCCCGAACCCGAAAATATCAAAATTCTGGCTGGTAGAGAAGAAACAGTAGACGGAACGACATCTTGGGTATGGCATCCGATTGCAGACATGATGCTTGATGGTGTGGAGACAATACACATCTCAAGTGTTTACCAGAAGCGCTTGTGGATAGCTTCTACCACTACCTCTGATCCACTTTATTACATCCCCCTACCAGTAGGCTACGGTGATATGTTAAGTGATGCCAACCGCCTGTTTTTGACTGGCGCATACTTCACAACCCCGTGGCTGCACGGGGGATTTAAGGGGGAGGATAAGGCGTGGATTAAGGCTACTCTAGCAATGGGGCATCCTTATAATACGGGTAGATACTTTGCCGTAGATTATCAAACACTAGAAGGGAGTGAGCTAACAGTCGGCAACTTTACGGGAAGTTCTACTTCAATGGTGCAGAGCAGATATATTGATGTTGCTAACGCCCCCGTATCAACTATGGCACGCTTCAAGATTACCGCCGTTACAGATAATACAGATTACACGCCAATGCTACGTAGCCTTGATATTAGAACTATCTTAAAGCCAACTCATAGAAAGATTATAGAGTGTGCAATCAGGTGTAGTGATGGGATATTAGATAGAGACGGGCTACCGTTAGAGGAGACAAGCGCAGCGTATATCAGGGCTGTATTAGATGAAGCCAGAGATGCGACCTGGCCCTTTACATTCTACGACCCTTGGGGTGCATCCCACACTTGTATCATACTCCCCAACGACCCTGAAAGCGTAATGATGACCGACTTAAAGAACGAGAACCCTGAACAGTATTTTTATATAAAAATGCAGGAGGTAGCCCTAGCATGAAAGAACCCACAATTAAGCAACGGTTAGCGAAGATAGAGCATGTGCTTTTCAATGGAGTCACACACGAATTAAAGTGGCACAGATACTTTTTACTTATCATACTTGCTCTAGCAATAACCAAACTCTTTGTCTAGGAGCGTCAAATGCCTTGTCCTATATGCGGTGCTTGGTGTAGATTAGTAATTGAACCAAACGGTAAAGTCTATTGGGATTGTCCCGTTTGCGATTTCACTCAAAAAACAAAACTTTTATCACCCGCTTTTTATGAGGAGTGGAGAGACGATGTGTCTAGTAAAGAAGATTAGAAGTGGTGAACTACCCAATATGACAAGGCTAGAAGTTATCTCTAAGATGAGAAAGCACATAAAAATCCACGAAGATTGGATAAAGATAGTAGAAAAGTATCCTACTTATGGTCCCACTGTTGGGGATAAAGAACACCACGAAATGGCAATCAAAGTATATGAAAACGCAATATATTATATGGAGGCAAGTAAATGAAGATTAGACCGGGCATCTTGCTGGGGGAACTTGTAATGGCACTCGGTATTGTACTTGCTATGATGTGGGACTTTCAGGAAGTCGCCCTAGTTTTAGCGGGTGGTTTATGTTCCCTTCTGCCCAAACTTATTGATAGTGAAGAAATCACGGAAAGGCTACCTTAACTCTTTAATAGATTTAATACAGCCCCTTGGAATAGCAAACTTATTATCCACATTATTCCCATCGCTTATGCTCTGAATAAGGACAACCTTTTCCCTCGTCTTTTTTGCCAGATACCCTACCGTCTCACAGATACACAACTCTAAATCAGGGTCGTTCTCCCACCCCGTTGATGTTGTGCTATCTGCCCATTCTACAACAACGATTTTCATCTCATTCTCCTTTGTGCTATCTCCCTACTAATGGCTCTACCCACAAATCTGCTTCACCCTCACCGTGCTTTATCACTGCACCCAAATCGGTTAGGCCACGCAATATCCTTTTCCTGATTGATGGTATCGGGTTTGCGTCAGCATAGAACTCGTCTACGATGTCCCCAAGAACCTCATCTAAATAATTCTCTATCTTTCCTTGCTTATTCATAACCTCACCTCAGTTTTCGTTGTGCAACTTCTACCATACGCCTGGCAGTCTTTACTGAAATTGTCTCATTAAGATAATCAACTATGCGTTCAACCTCTTTATAACTCATCCTACCCCTACCTGCCTTACGCCCGATATACTTACACCCTCTTTCAAAATCTGCTCTATACTCCGCTACGCTAAATGGGTTGGTGATAAAGTATTCCCTAGCCTTCCTCTCATAATGTATAACATCCAACCCCTCAAGAAGCATAGACTCCACAGCCCTTATTTCTGGTATTGTATATATATATTTGTCGTCCCTGTATGGCATAAATTCTTCTCATTTTCACCTCCAGTGCTTGGTCAGTGTATCATTATATTCTTTTCGGCTTAAATCGCCCAAATATCAATCCTTCACGAGTGCGGAACGGGTGGTGTAATCTTTCTCGGAATACTTTTTCCAGCTACGCAACAGTGTTTTAGCAAACTTCTTTTCCTCCTTATCTATGGTAGGGCTTGCGATTAGTTTCTCAAGGCATTGTATCTCATACCACAGCCCTTGCTCTCTACCCTTTTTATAGCACACTGGTGTCATTTCTTCTCCTCAAACGGTCTGACTGCCAACCCATCATCCTCCCCACAGACTTCAACCTGTACTGGCTCGTAAGGTTCAAACCCCGAAGCAATTAAAGTTTCCCTTTTGTTCCCACCACGGTTATACCATCGGCTCACTATTATCTCCAAGCAACCATCCTTGCCAACTACATAGTCCCAACTCATTTCCCTTCCTCCTCTGGCTTGAGGCTTTTCTCTTCCACGCATCTAGGTATCTTGTGGTCTCGCACCTCAATATGCAATTCACCCCAGCCGTGCTCTAGGAGCTTTTGCATTATCTTGACTATCTCTTCAACTGTAAAGTGTTTCATTACAACCCTATATCACTCTCTACTCCAACATCTCCTCTATCTAGTCTATGGCAACTCATTCAGTAAAGCCCTTATCCACCTCTGTGCATCCGTAATTGCTACTGAAATATCACATAATGGGGTTTCTGCTTTCAATACTTCCTTTTGGCGTATAGCTTCTTCAGTCACACCATTACTAGCATCTTTCATTAGTTCATTTAGTCTATCAAGAACAAGACCAACTAAGTTACCTTTCCTCATTTCCATTTTTTCTCCTTTCAGCATATATTATTTGATACTTCTTCATTACTTTAATCTCATATTAGCACTAATTGGGTCTCTTTGCAAGTTTCACCCGCAAGTAAACCTTTATCGCAACCACCAGTTCTCCAATCAAAGAACTCACATTTCTCACAGTGTATCTTAGCCTTGCGGATTTTATCCCAGTCCATCTGTTCTTTAGGTATCCTGACATTAAACCTTGTTATATCCCAATTGTCCATCATTTTGAGTCTCTTTAAGGGTTTGCCACCGTAGTTTAGAAATATAGTAAATATCACCTTCGGGGTCGCGGCATAAAGTTAAGTTCTTTTCTATCCTCTCCCTCTCCTCCTTCTCTATGATAGGCTTGGATTTGGCTAGTTGGGCTAAAGCCACCGCATAGCTCGCTCGGCTAATACCAGTATCCATGGGCATTTCTTCCGACCAGTAATAATCTGAAATACCTTGTTCTAGTTCCTCTGGTGTTAATAACAATCCCTTACTCTGCTCTGTCATCTTTGCCTCCTACGATTTCACAGCCATAGTGTTTTGTCCAATCATATCCGTTAATACCAAGTGAGTCTTCCTGAATTGTATCCCACCACTCCCACCACAGGAACTTGCGCCTTATCTGTAATTTATTGCCCCAATGAGCGAAGAACATATTATAATATTTTAACACCCTATATCTATTCTGCTCTGTCATTTCTTCCTCCTATGCTTAAACTTATTCCACAAAGCGTGCACCAATAAACAATACGCGGCACAGACGTGCATCTCTATTAGTAATTCCCAGTTAATCATCTATCAGCCCCTCAATGATATAATCGTCTTCTCCCGAAGCTGTTTGCGCCATTACAATCCTTACTATCCCCACGCCCTTGCTATCCAAGTATTTGAGGATTTCATCGGTTTGATAAGTATGCCACGAACTACCCACTACCTTACGCATCATTTCATCTAGCTCCTCCCTTATCTCTTTTTGTATTTTCATTGCTTAGCCTCCTTGTTTCTTTCGCAAGTCTCAATCTCATCTTGCTCCCACCCTTGTATCCATTCAGGATAGAGGTCAGCAGTTTCTCTATGTTCGGTTATTTTTATGTGGCAATCTCGGCAAAGTAGAATACAGTTTTTCTCATCAGTCGCATCACCACCCCTTGCCCTGGATACTATTTCGTGTTTGTCCCACCAATCGGGTCTCAAGATATGCTGGCACTTAGCGCACAGCCCGCTTTGTTTTTTAAACAGTAGTTCCTTTAACTTGTTCTCTAAGAGTAACTGCTTCTTGCGCTTTGCACTTGCGCCCCTTAATGTTGTATTGTAACCTCGCTGTGTTTTCTTCATAGTTCTTCCAACAACCTTACGCCTATTGCCTCAATAACATTTACCGTTACCGCATTGCCAAGACACTTATATCTCTGTGTGTCCGATATTCCCTCAGTCCAGCCATCAGGGAATCCCTGCAAGCGTTCACATTCTGTTGGGGTTAGTCGCCTGATATTCCTAGCAGACTGTGGCTTATCTGTTCCCCAACTCACACCTTGCCTTAATTGACCATCTGTTTGCAGGGCTTGGGCAATTTCATATAAACCTGTCTTAGCCCCCCATCCACCAGCCTGTGCATTGAGTTGTGCCGAGATGCCTTCTGCTGAATAAACCCGTTGTCCTTGCGGGAAGTTGCGACTAAACTCCTTGCCATCATTTAACCATTTCTGGTTTTTCTCTCCCATAACACCCCTTAAAAATATCATTGTTCTCTGCTGGTTATCTAACCATCCTTTGTGATAATTGCTGTCAATGGCGTGGCTGATTTGTCCATCTGATTCTGTATATACTTCGTCTGTTTCTCTGATAGGAAATACTTTGGGTCTGGGTTTTCCTCTAAGATGTCCGACAATGAACACCCTTTCCCTGTTCTGGGGGACACCGAAATCCTTGCTGTTAAGCACATCCCGTTGACAGTCATACCCCAACTCATCCAGCGATTCAAGGATGGTGAGAAAGGTTTGCCCATCATCGTGGGAAAGGAGTCCTTTGACATTCTCAAGGAGTAGATAGCTAGGTCTTTTAGTCCGTATGACTCTGCATATCTCAAAGAAGAGTGTGCCCCTAGTATCTTCAAATCCTCTCCGCTTTCCAGCAATTGAGAAACTCTGGCAAGGAAATCCCGCACAGAGGAGGTCGTGTTCTGGTATGGCAGAAGCGTCAACTGTTCTGATGTCTTGTTCACAGATTTCCCCCCAATGTTTTCTGTAGATTTGGCAGGCGTATTTGTCGCTGTCGTTTGACCAGACACAACTATAATAGGTTGATGAGTTCCGTGATGTGAGTTCGGATGCTCCCAATAACCCATTAGTGTTGGGCTTATCCCTTCGGGGTCTAGTATCGCTTGCCATTGATGTTTCCCGAACTTGTGTATCTTCTTTATTCGCCCTTTCAAGCCCAAGTCTAAACCCTCCTATTCCACAGAACATATCTATGAATCTTATATCTGGTGCCAATGTTTAACCTCTTGTATTAAAGTATCTATCTCATCTACGCTTTCTTTCTGGCGTTCTACCTCTGATTTCCACAGCAAACAACTTAGTAAGGATTCTGCTTGTCTTGCTTCTTTTCTTGACTTACGCCTTGCAGATATATGCCTTTTCCTTTCTTTCAAGAGAAACGGAATATAAGCCGTCGCAACATCCCCTTTTTCAAGTAGCCACCACTTTACCTTGTGCGTGATTTCGTCAAATTCCATCGTTCATCCCCCATCCTTTTAGCCTAGCTTGCCATCTATTTGTAGCCCCTAATTGTGCCAATGTTATCCCTTTAGAGTAGTGTGTTAGCTCCTCCACCACTTCCCTTCTCCCTTCATACTTACCTATCTTGTGGGCTTCTTCTGGGGCTTGCTCAAGCGATAGTGGCCTAACTTCCATTATTTCACCCTCTCAGTAACAGCACCAATACGGCAACTGTTGTAATTAAATTCACAATTTGGGCCACGATAAAGACTTTCGCTTTTATGTGTATTGCGTGGATTAAGTAACAAATCAAACCACAGGTTAAGAATACATAGGTATAGATTGACACCGCCTCTGTCTGCCCAGTGGTTAAAATCTTATACCCCTGTGCGGGTGAAACCCACATAATAAACAGTATCCCTACCCAGCCTATCCAGTAACCAAAGCCTTTCATTTATCCCTCGGATTTCTCTTATTCTTTACCCTGATGGGTTGGTCGTCTTCGCCTCTCACTCGTTTACTAAAATCAATAGCAACTTCTATGATTTCCTCTAGTGCACCAACAATGTAAGCCCCTTGACCATACATATCAAACACACTCAATATCTCCCCTACTTGTAGCCTTAACTGTCCCTCTGCTTTCTTGTATTTATAATCTGGTAGCCAATGGATATTACTCACGTTTCTTACCCCCGCTGCCCCACACTTTTCCTGCGTACATAAATTTCCTGCTTATCACTTGCAATTGTTCTACCCAAAATCTATCTTTCGTGAAGTGAACCAAGGAGAAGCCCTGTTGCCAATTAGGATTTTGTATCCAGTCAGGGTTGAGGTCGCACAAACACCCGTTCTCCCACCATCCATATATCCCAAACCTGTTTCTCTTATAGTAACTGCCTAACCTATGAGAGTGTCCGTGTATCCCTGACCCACCGTGCTTGTCAGACATACCCTTGGCCGTGTAGGCGGAGTGTGCCCTTAGTAAATCACCGTGAGAGACCATCAGCACCCCATTTATCAATACACCCTCCTCGTAATCCACACACACCACTTCACTATCCTTGAGTTTGTACAACCCCTCTACAGTGAGGCAGTCCAACGAGGCGAGCGCTGGCGACCCCGACCACAAGAACCGCCTCAACCTATCTTCGTGATTGCCAAGTTCAAATATCATTCGGGCATTGGGCATAATCGCCCTATGTCGCCTGAATAAATGTGCTGTTGAGTTAAGGTCTTCTTGTAACTTATCCGCCCTCTTAGGGTTCTTATCAAACTTGGAAATCTGATAGAAGTCCCCCATATCCCCAGGATAGAGCACCATATCAGGTTGCTGTTCCCCAAGAAACAACTCCACTTCCCTCAAAACACGCTGGTCTTGAAAGGGGTTGTGAGTATCCTGTAATACCGCCATTGTTCCCTGAAATTTAATATTCATTCAATCCCCCACTCTTTTAGTTTGGCTTGCATCTTTCTATCACCGAATGTATAGTAGCTCTTCCCATCAAAGCTGATATACTTCGGATTGATTTCTTTGACAAACCACTCCACCACTTCCCTTATCCCTGCCTTACGACTATCATCTATGGCTTTCAGGGCAGGGAGTAGTGATTCAGCTACACCCGCTGTTTTGCCTACCTTGAATGAGATTTCGGCTTGGGCTTGGACGATTACTAAAGGGTAGTTAAGCATATCCAATGCAATGTTCTCTTGGCAAGCTTTTAACCAAGCCTCTTTAATCTGGGGTGGTTTCATCACTGTAGCTTTAGCTTCCATTGTTTCACCTCCAGTTCTTCAAAGTGTATACTGTTCTTCTCAGTACGCCATACAAGCATAGGTATTGCACCATATTGCCGTGCCTCATCTACCAGGGCTTCAACCTTAACAGGTGGGAAATACTTATCTATCTGGCACTGAAAACCATAACAATGACCATCTATGCCTGCCATAACATCTATCGGAGTGTGTGACCCCGCAGTTCTATGTGCCCTATGCCCCTCAGCCCTCAGATACTTGATTAACCTCCGTTCAAAGTTCGCACCCTTAGAATAACTTGTCATTTCTTTTCTCCCTATTTACTAAGTGCTTCCCAGTTATTTTTGAATTCCGTAAACTGACTTCTGGCGCTGTTAGGGTTTATGCAAATAGATATTCGCCCAATGATAAGCGGGGTTGGGATTATAAAGAAAGTATTGTCATTTACCGTCCAGCAAATTAAGTAATCAACATCAGTAAATGGTTGAAACTTTGGGGGTTCCCCTGCTTTACGCCAAGCCTTCAACGAGAACATATAGCCACCATACTTGTTAGTGCGAGCCGTCTTAACTTGTAGTCTTTTACCATTCCCTAGAATTAAATCTACGCCTGTGTCAGTTACGGTTAGGAATATTTCATATCCCCTCAATAGTAGTTCTGAGGCAACCCGCAACTCGCCCGCCTTCCCTAAAGCTAAATTATTTCCTCTCATCTTTACCTCCCTGATTATAGGATAGCATACTCTTGGCGAAAAGTCAAGAGGTTCTTTAATCCCCCTCCTTAATCATTAGCTCAATTATAGAAAGAATTGCAACGTGGGCTTCATCAATATCAAGTTCATCGCCATCCGCATCGTAGCCATCTACAAAATTACCGTATCTTCTGAGTATGTCCATTATTTTTGCTTCTGTTTTTTTATCCACATTCGCCCTCCTTAATCATTAGCCAGCAATCAGTTACTACCCAGTTCTTTTGCTTTTGCTATTAAGGATTTAGCCTTTAACCTTAATATCTTAGCCTCGGCTTTCTTGAAATACTCTATGGTTTCCTTCTTCAACTTGAAGCATTTAGGGCATAAAGTTACCCCACCATAAAGGTTGCCGTGGACTTCTTGAGCTTTCTGTGGGCTTTCATAAATGCTCACATCGCTACGCTCGGAGTACCAATCCATCCCACACTTTGTCCCAGCGGAGCCAATGTGGTCATAACCCTTATGGATAACTCCCCTTATGTAGAAGAAATTGTCATGGTGGCTGTCGCCCGTAGATACTCTCATTTCTCTACCCTCCTAATTTCTCTATTAGCCAACAACTAATGATATCTTATAAACAATCTTTTGTGGGTGAACCTCAATCGGTAGTCCGCAATCTCTCGCTGTCTGTATAACATTAACACCCATAGCCTCTGGGCAATAAGCAACACCATTCAGAACGACATCAGCCCCCTTATGTGAGGCGAAAAAGTAGGTTGCCTCTGCCAATTCCTTATTTACTTTAGGTTGCCAATAGAGCAAGCACCTTACTTGTCGGTCTGTCCAATGGGGGTGTGCCAGTTTCATATTGTTGGCGTGTTCTTCAATATTAAACGGAACGCAAACAAGCCACATCTTGCTACTTAAATCACACCATTCATTTATCTTTGGGCAATTCGGTGGACACATAAACTTCTTGCCATAATTCGGGCAACCCTTTGGATGGTTAGGATATGGCAATCTACACCATTCGCCCCTCGCCCTATAATCAACTATAAGTTTTCCTGTTACATCAAGTATTTCTCTCATATACTCACCATCCTATTAGCCAACACCTAGTTCTATATCACTCTCCAGTGTCCACGTTTCCTTGGCTTCGCCCATTTCCTTGGGTGTATATCTACATCCACACTTACACTCATAAAAAGCATAGTCAATCATTTGCACAGGCTTCACCACAACTATGTCACCATCAACAATTCTTGTAAGTGGCTGTCTGTTAATCTTCCTCTTAGGTTCTGTGTTACAAAATGTGCACCTTCTGTTTTTCTTCATATCCCCATCTTCTCCAATAGCCAACACATTTACTTTCTACTTATCCACCAATCCCACAATTCTTGACCGTCCTTGAATGTTGCGTTACCCTTTGCCAGCCTGCGCTTCATTATGTGGTCACAAGACAATCGCCAGAGCCTTGCTATCTTAGGGAAACGCTCTATCTCTCGCTTCACATCACGAACAAAAGGACAAAGCACACACCCCAACCTCTTAAAACCCTCATCATATAGAGTGCAATAGGGTTCATTATGTTTTCTAATAAGTTCCCATACCTCCCCTTCTGTCCAATCTATAATGGGTCTAAGAAATATCTTGTCTACTTTGCTGTGCTTCTCAAAACATTTCTGCTTACTACGGTTCGCACTTTCTAACCTTCTATTACCCACAATGATAGTTCTACCAAGCCCACCAGCTTCCTTAATAACTTCACAACACCACCTTGCTTGCCTTAACGGTAAGCCTTTCTTATGAACTAATTTCCAGAAACCCCTAGCATGGTAATCCCATTGAGTGTCGGGGTGGTATTGTCTTAGGAATTGATGGACTTCGGGCGGGTCAATAGGCGAAACACAATAATGCCAATCTACTCGCACTCTAGCTAGTCTTGAGAGCAACCTAATCGCTATGCTATCCTTTCCCCCACTATCAGCACCATAATAATCATCAGGTGGCTCACAAGCCCTCAATAAATCAATGGCTACTTCCACCTTATTCTTGCCCTCAAAGTTTAACTGTGTTATTCCCATTACAATCCTGTTCTTTCTATTAGCCAACTGATTAACCCGGGTATCCAAAGACCTATCATTACACTTCTCCATGATATGGTTGTATGTTGGTAAAGTTCGTTCCCTCTTCGTCATACTGGAATGTCCACTGCATATTCTTGGGGTTGATTTTCTTATCTGCGAAAACCTTTGCGTCAACTATCTTGAGTTTGTTAGAGTCCATCGCTAGGTACAATGAGGCCACCTTGAGCGTTTGCTCCTTCCCGAATGCAGTATCTCTGTCTTTGGGTTTCTGTAAACCTATGATGGCAACACTATTTAGCCCCTGTAGCTTCTTGTCTACCTTCTTTACCTGTGCACCTATCAGATAAAAATCATCCCCCTCTGGTGCGTCTATATAATCAATCAAGTATAGAGTGTTCTCGTCTTTTATGTGGTCGTGAAAGTGGTCGTAAACAGGGTAGATAAACTGGGGTACTGTCGCCAGGTCAATGTCCATAGCCTTAAACCTGTCATACATCTGTTCCCTACCACCCTCCATATTACTCAATAGCTTGATATTTATCTTCCCCCAATTCAGCTTTATTGTCCGGTAGATAAGCCCCGACTTGCCAGAACTCTTTGAGCCTGCGTATATAATGGTTGTGTCTGGATAGATAAAGACATACCTCCTCAGGTCAAACGGCAGTATTATGGGAAAGTCTCGTGGTCTCAAATGGGCGAAGTCAATCGGTCTAACTGCATTTTCTATGGTTCTATAGTACCCATCACGCCTACCCACAGACTCACATATCGGCTTGGGGGAATAGCAAATGTCGTGTACTATTTTCCTCAACTTATTATCCAGTTCTGGTGTGAGCACGCCCCTAAGCCCCTTTATATCCTTATAATGGTACTCCCCTGTAGGAATTGTAGTCATCCATAATTCTATGTCATATCTGGTTATTTCAGGCATATATAACCCTCTACTTCATTACCCCAACAATCCCAGCCATCACGCTTGTTGCGAGCGAAGAGTTCAAGGCGTGGTTCTGGTGCATTGCTCTCTAGAATTTCATAGACAATCTGTGGCTTCACCGAATGCGCTGTTAGCTTCTCTGTAAACAAGGTGGGGATAAATTTCCCCCTTTGGTTGACATTTATCTTGCCCCTATAACCGTACAAAATAAACTCCGTCCGCCTCGTGAAACCACAAAGGGACATACCGTTAGTCTTATCCCAAGTCAGCAAACAATGGTATTTGAACCCCCAACTTTCAACTACCCTGAACGCACTGGGCAACCACTTGTGAGTAGTCCATAAGAATAAGCCACAATCATCATTAAGATATAAGCGTAGGTTTATTCCTATATTACATATTTCCTGCAGACTCATTGTGGGATATGGCATCTCAATCTGATTTGGTCTACGCCTTAATTTTATAAAACCCATATCCCAAGGCGGGTCAGCCAATATTGTTTGGTACTTCTTCATATCAGGCATAATCCCCCCGAACAACTGGAACATTAGGAACATCTGTAACAACAGGAACACTGTAACAATTTGTAACAAGAACCGACAATAGGAACAACTGTAACATCGTAACTAAAAAGCCCCTTTTCCAGCAGATTTTACCCAAAAACTTGTCAACATTGTAGCGACCTACCCCCTTATATATAAGTATTTATTTAATATAATAAGTATCTTTAGTTTTCTTATCAGTGTGTAGTTTGGTTTCAAGGTCAACTATTCTCTTTTGTAATTCAAGTGCTTTCTTGTCTAAGTTTATATATTTATGAATAACCGTCTTCTCAACTATCGGCTCTTCTTCTGGTAACTCTACTGGTGGTAGATAGAATGGCATATCATACCCTAATCTTTTAGCCATCTCATATGGTACGAAAAATGGTTGGTCATACATTCTTTACTTCCCACAATGCCCAGAATAGAGCTAAGGCAGGGTCTTTATCCCATTCGCTAGTTATTGCCTTGATATTAAAGACTGTTGCCTGAGTAGCAAATGGCTCACAACTCCAAGTCTTTAAGTCTACAGATATAACCTTTGGCACAGCATACTTGAACAGGTTGTTGAGGTCTATGGGGGGATACTTTTCACCTGTTACCCTACCGCCAAACTCGCCGTAGGTATCCGTAACAAATGGCTCTGCCTTTACTCCGTATCTCTCCCAGAACTTTTTAATCTGTGCTTCTGTTGGTTGTTTCATCTTTACTCTCCTTTGCTCTAATGGGGCTAGGATGCTCAGTATTCCCATGTTCCAAGCATTTGCAACCCCACCAGAGCCTTTGCCAGCTAGTAGCCCTCGTGTTGCCATTCTAACTACGACTATTCGCCCCGCACCTTTCAATAGCTATTTCGGGTAGCTGGCTCTTGCTGGCTCGGTAAAACTCTCGCCACTCAAGCGTACCGCCGTGAAGCGATACACCGACGCCCGATATTTTTGGCGTGGACACTAGCAAGCCTCTATTTTTAATGTGCTTTGGTTTATGGGAACAAAACATCAATAATCGCCATAAGATGGTCTAGTTCACAAACCGGAATCCACCAACTTTGCTTATCGTTTAAGCGAATAATTACTGATGTATTCTGTCTTTCGCCATCAAGGTTGATTTCAACTGGTATGTCTACATCTTCAAAGTCAACTAAGTTTTCTATATTTCCTGTTGCCTCAATTAAGTATTTCATTTCTGCCTCCTTTTATTTTTGTGCTTC
>Ga0114920_10000605_pt1 | contig 15669 bp, 13 predicted proteins | sample ChitaG_FD_88683 | JGI IMG/M metagenome (GOLD analysis project Ga0114920, IMG submission 88683) | Deep subsurface microbial communities from South Pacific Ocean to uncover new lineages of life (NeLLi) - Chile_00310 metaG | ecosystem: Environmental > Aquatic > Marine > Oceanic > Sediment ... | reverse complement strand
TAACATAGCCGTCGAAGAGGGGCTAACCTACTACGATGCCTCGTACATCCACGCTGCCATGAAGAATGATGCAGTGCTCGTCACAGACGATAGAAAGCTTCACGCCGCAGCCAGCAAATACGTGGAAACAACAACTAGTGAAGAGCTCAACTGAACCTAATCCTCTCTAGTTCCGTGAACTACCTCCCTCCAAGTAGGGAGGCTTCCTGATTCATCGAAGAGACTTGTTCAACACACTGAGGTTGAATAGTGGTCTCTTCTCCTACAGGTGTGTATTCGGGCGGTTCCCGCCCTACCTCTCGTCCTCGTCCGAGGATGTTGAGCGCCGCATTCAGATCCCTGTCCAGTACACACCCGCAGTGGGGGCACCTTTGGATTCTCTGGGACAGATCTTTAAGCACGGTTTCCCCGCAACGGGAGCACCTCTGGGTTGTGCCATTCGCGTCCACGCGCACGCGAGTACAGCAAGGTGCTCGCTGCGCGCCCCTTCACTGTAGCCCCGTGCAACCGCATCGCCCCGATTGACAGGGACATACACATGGGATTCCTGTTTTTCCGAAGTCACACTACTCAAGGACCGTATGTGTGCCTCGTTCTCCTCCATTTTCTGCAGCTGCCAGAACCTCAGACAACGCTTGTAGGAGCTGCGGCACCTATTCATCGCTCTCCCGATGTGCCCTATCCTCCTCCGATATTCCTCGAAAGAAACGTTGAAATCACCCTGGTCGACCCTCGTAGACTGGGAGAATAACTCTCTCCTTTCACGATTCAACTGTGCCTCGACACGTTGCAGGGTTTGAACATCCCCGCAATGACCGATATACGGGCAGGTGCTTGTTTCCTCATACATCAAGATGAGAGCCTACCATTCGGGACTGGGGTATATTGATAATTTTAACATTATGAAGCATCTGTATTAAGTGAAAATATTATATCTGTAATGTATACGAAAGTCACACACGCGCGCAACAATTTCACAGTTACTTACGCATTATTTATAGATATAATACAGAATGCTGATTCATACCAATTTTAATACTCGATCATATCTCAACACATAATTTGCATAGATGAAGGCATGAACATGAGGGCTGGGAGAAAAATGGGCCTCATCTTCGCGATGTCAATAGCCCTGGCAAGCGGTCTCGCCGTCTCCGGTCTCCTCACCACATCTAAGACATTGAGCAGCTCAGGATCCGTCAAGGCGATCAACGTCGAAGTGTTCTGGGATAACGAGTGTACTCAGGCTGTAAGTTCTGTCGATTGGGGGACCCCCGAGCCGGGGGAATCAATCGAAAATACTGTATTCGTGAAGAACACGGGTAACGCTCCAATGAATTTATCACAATATACATCAGGTTGGAACCCGGTGGATGCCGAGTCCTATCTTACACTTTCATGGGATCTCGAGGGGATGGTAATCTCCGCTAATGAGGTCCTCCAAGCTGTGCTGACCCTTTATGTATCAAGCGACATCTCGGGCATCACGGATTTCGCCTTCAATATAATCATCGAGGGCACAGGATAGCTTCACGCGCGCGAGTTCACACATAAAAAAGGAAACTTATTTGATGACTGACGCTCGTTTCCGAAGGAAGAGGGCTGCAACCATTGAACCTAATGCCGCTATTGTACCAAGACCGAATTCGGGTATTATGAATCCTGGTCGCGTCGGTGGCACCTTCGAATCAACGCCAAAAGCATATACCAACACTCTTGGAGATGTCGAGGATACAGTAATTGTTACATTGTAAGAATCTCCCTCAGCTATCTCATCGTCATCCACGGGCATGTCGATATAGACATAGTAAATGACTTCGTCTTCTACCCCAAGATGAGATCTTAGAGATTTTGCTTGGTATATTTTCTCGAAGCCGGCGTCATCTGGTGGCACCCATCCTTTATCGATGTCCGTGAAGTTATCGAGGTCCGCGAAGGCGCCTGCAGGTAATCCAACAGGTGTGTAATAAGGACCCATCCAATCCCAGGATATGATAATCGCACCACCACCCAATCCCTGCAAACATGCACCCGTAGTTACGAGCAGTAGCTGAGGATTGTAAGCAGTATGCTCCACAACCGTAATCTCAAAAGTGGCGGGGCTTTCAACTGTGACGGGGTCCGGGGGATCGAAGGCATGGGGCTCAATCCTTATTTGGCCTTGCCCCCCTGCCAAAACAGGTATTCCCACAAGTAGTGCTGACACCATGAATAGAGACAATGCTAGTGTTAAGTATCTTGACCTCATGATATTCACCAGACCTTTGAACGCTACTGGTATAAAAAATACTACTCAACTATATTTCTGAACTAAGTTCCTTCATTAGCGCGCGTAAAAATATTCAAAAATATGGATTATCCCTCCATAATCCACATAATTTATATCTCATTTTTGGTATTCATGGAAGAATTTTCATCAACCATAATGAATGATGACTTTACGTCATATGAAGCACTCGACGAATTATTGAGCTCAAGTTTACAGAATTTAGAATTGACTCTATTACAAAGATTTCGTCTGAGGCTATTTGGCAAGTCTTTCATTAAGAACATCCGATTAAATAATTGGACAGATGCACTGCCAATATATGCTTTCAGATGTCCTATACATGGACTGCAAATTTCATACCCTATGGGTTGGAAAAAAAAGCTAATTTGTGAAGAATGTATTTCTCACCTTTAAGGGGAATAATAATCTGCACGCACAAAATATACAAGAATACTTTCAAATTAAAAGGTAAAAAAATTAGATAATTTTCTTTTTCCTGAGATAGTATACTACCCCAATTACGGCCAATATGATTGCCAGGTCTATCCAAAGCCATGGAATCTTCTGTGTTGGTGGGAGTTCTACCGTGAAGGTATCCGTCGAGCCGTCCACTTCAACGGTGTGGCTACCCTCTGTCTCAGATGATGCCGTCAAGAACACGAGGGTTTCTTCTCCACCAGTTAAATTACCTGAGGACGAGTCGATAACGTCTCCATCCAAGAGTAAATCAAACGCATAAGTACCGGAGGACTCACCCACGTTAGCAACTTCGACATCTATTGACACAGTCTCACCTGGCTCAACTTCCCTCGGCGATACGTTGACGATCTCATATTGGAATTCTGCTGGTGTCGGTGGCGTAATCACAGTGTATGAGCGGGTCAACCCGTCTACTTTGACGGTGTGGTCTCCTTCATCTTCTGAGGAGACAGTAAACACCGCAGTTTTGGACTCCCCTCCATTGACAGAGACGGATATCGTTTGAATTAATGTGCCATCCTGTTTTACCTCGATCGAATAGGTTCCTGGTTTTTCCCCGGTATTCGTAATCATAACCGAACCTTGGATTTCTTCTCCTGGCTCTGCTGTCGCTGCGGAAAGATCAAAGTCCGATAGCTCGAACTCCGCCGGTGCCAGCTCTCGAACTGTGAAGCTACCATTCAATCCATCGACTTCAACTGCAAATGTACCTTCCTCGGTTTTTATAACGATAAATGTGACCAGTGCGGAGGCCTCGCTATCAAGGGTTATGGTTTCATTATCTTCGACCTCATCATCGATCATCAACGTGGCTGTGTAGTTACCCGTCTCGCTCCCCACGTTCTGGATGTCTACTGAGATCGTAACTGATTCTCCCGGTTCAACTTGCGCAGGGCTTATGGCCAAGCCTGTGACTTGGAAAGCCGCGAGTAGAGGCCGTACGGCTATCAACACCGGGCTACCTAACACCTCGTCTTCGTACATGTTAGCCCAGACGATATTCAAGTCTGCATAGACACCAGTCTCGCGACATATCAGCCACTCTCCTCCCATATAGTAATATAACGCCAGCCTCGACTCGTCAAGCCCCTCAACTTCAGAGTCGGAATAATGTCTCTCCACGTATATGGGCCAGACCACCGACTCATGGTTGCTTACAAACACATCGATGACCGTAGGAAGGCTATTAGCTGGCACGGGCACATCCGGGTATGGATTTTCCGAGTATTTTAATATAGAAACAGTAACCGGATCCGTGGTATTAATTTCAACCGTAGTCCCCGCCTCACTTGTTGCATTAACCAGATAACCGGTCTCATTGGCTCCTACGCCTTCATCAACACCGCTCTCGGGCTCCAATGGAAGTGTTTCCACCGTGACCAGAGTCGTGTCTGAACCCGTTGCTCCTCCATTGTCTATTACTGATAGTGTGACATTATATTCTCCAGCATTCGAATAAACATGAGAAACCTTCACCCCGGAATCCGATGAACCGTCGTCAAAGAACCAATAATAGGTCTGGATACTTCCGTCAGAGTCACTGGATCCTGATCCGTCGAAAAAGACTTCTCGACCTACCAATGCAGTCTGGTCGGGTCCAGCATCCGCCACCGGATTAACATTTGCTGGACGGGGCCGTGAAGGACGAGAAGGCGGAGGCTGATAAGGCTCCTGTATTTTCAGCGTGACTTCCTCGTAACTTCCAGCATCCACATCTCTTACTATTAAAGCATAATCTCCGTAAGCCCAACTTGTTGGGATTTTAATCTGATATGTAAAACCACCCGTTGAACTAAAAAAGTCTTGAACCGCCCATACAGGTGTTCCAGATGGGTTGTTTATCTGGAGCATAACAACGTCGTCTGCTGTCCCAGCCGACACCGTGACAGTGACGGTTTCCCCTTTGTCATAAGATGCTTTGTTGAGTTGAACAGTTGGCGGCGTTGCGCCCGCGCGCAAGGAGAAACAGCCAGATAGCAGACTGAGTATTAACATGCTTTTAACGAGGAACAGAACGCAACAACGAACCCTACGCCTATCATGCACCATCCCTGGACCTCTACGTAGTAACACTGAATGTCATCTCCCCCACAAATATTGAAAGCGGAACACCATTCGGCAACCAAACAGACCAAACCATAACTTTTACATAGTAAGTTCCAACTGTAGCTCCAGAAGGAATATTAAAATCAACCATGTCATACAAAGAATCACCGGCAGAAATTACTTTATCGCTATAGCTGAAAAAAACAGGCATTTTACTAGGATCCGATATAGTAACAATTATCTTAAACGAAACATCATTCGTAAAATAATAATAGTAGGACCCTGGATAATTCACATATTCAAATGCCATCTCAATAGTCGAATTAATGCGAACAGTATTGCCCCTTACAAAAGACGTCTCAGTATTATTATTACTAGCATCAAGAGTACTAACCTCACTCACCTGTAAAGGATAATCTCTAGACGGCGCTACGAATGCAAGTAACGCAATAATATATGTGTATGAACCAAAAGCAAGAAATAAAATTAAAATCCCAGATACGAATACTTTTCTTAAATCTAATTCGATGGTTAAACTTTTTTCAGAGTTTATACTTACCCTACTCCCTATATATATCTAAAATAATTTTTAAAATATATAAGTTATACTCATGGTTGAAAATACGCCTCTCCCCCGCCTTTTTGGAAAAAAGAATAAATAATACACTTTTTTCCCGCACGCGGGCTGAGCGCGCTCGTTTCGCGCGTGCCCATGAGTTAAATAATAAAGGGACACCAACATTCATCTCGCCAAGAACTCTCGGTAGTCTTCATACTGTAATCAGGTACATACCAAAAACGGGCTCAATGCTGATACCCCGCTCGCGTTAGAACTTAAATATAATATTGTCAAAGCCATCTACAATTCAAGTATAAGTGGTACACTATGAAAAATCAAAACGAGATCTCAGACAAGATCCTAGAAATAATCAAAAGATCAAACCCAGATTCCGTCGATAAGTTAATCCAATATATGGAACAAGAGCTGAAAATCCCCAAGGTCACAGCATTAGAACATGTGATCCGTCTCGAGAACGAGGGAAAGCTCAAACTAACCCAACCTCTCATTGAACACCCCACTAATATCTACGAATACCTCCGGACGTCTCATGCCCTCTGGTTTTGGTACACCATGATTCTTACATTAACAACGGCTGTCTCAGTTTTCATCATACCAGAAAAGACCTACCCCCTAGTATATATCCGATACATCCTCGGATCCATCTTTGTACTCTTCCTTCCCGGATATACGCTCATAAAGACCCTCTTCCCAACAAAGGAGATCGACAATATTGAAAGAATCACCCTCAGCATCGGGACCAGCCTAACACTTGTCCCATTAACAGGCCTCCTGCTCAACTACACACCATGGGGAATCAGCCTCACGCCAATCACCCTGAGTTTACTACTACTCACCTTCACATTTGCCATATCAGGACTGATAAGAGAACACCAAGAAAAACTGGATGAACGCGCTAGAACAGAATGAAAAGGGCAATACTATGCGCGCGCGCGCAGTTTGCAAATTATGGCAATTCAAAACACAGTAAATGTGCATTTTATATCAAAAAAACATGATAAAACTCATTTCATCATTCATCTAATTATAGTATCAGCAATCTCGTGCATGTAAGAAATGATCTACAATGAGTCGATTGTCTCAATCTCCAAACAATAATGATACATCTTCCCCTGGTTTAGAGGATTTGACCGGAACTTCTAAAAAGGATACTATGACGAAGGATTGTATTCCAAACATGAAAAAAATAACTTTGTGGCAAAACTTTAAGATAAGAGTTCTTGGCTCCATTTTTATAAACAACATGCAACTCAAAGGGTGGAAAGACCCTTTACCATTCCATGCGTTTCGCTGTCATAAACATGGAACACAAATAGGATATCCCTCAGGATGGCGCAATGCATTAAGCTGTCCCGTGTGCTACAAAGAAAAGACTGCTCGCGCGTTCTAGTTGTACATTTACTTTTGTACTGAATGATGTTACGGATCTATTCTCTCTTGGTATTTATAAGCGCGCGCGCATCGATTTACAAATACCCGTGCGTGTATCTTGGAGAGAAGCTGATGCCCTGTATAACCCTCAATAGTCTCCGTATTGGATTCTATAATAAAAAATCCTGGATCTCCTTTTCAATCATCTTATTACTATTTTCACTGGGTAATCAATATCAATTCGTCGATGCTTCCAGTGAACCTGATATCTCAATCGCATATCAAAACACTGCTTTACAGGTAGCGACAGGCGAAGTGCGATCTACTACTCTAAATATCTCGAATGAGGGCACGAGCAGTCTAATTTTCAATGTGACATACTCTTCAAATCTGGAGTTGGATGATCACACAGTCGGACTATGGTATTTCAATGAAGAATTTGATGATATAGTTCGAGATAAAACCTCATTTCAAAATGATGGTACAATAAATGGCGCGAACTTTGATGATGGCAAGTTCGGAAAGGCACTTAGATTTGACGGTGTAGACGACTATGTCCTTGTACCCGACTCGCCCAGTTTGAACGTCGAATCTCTCACGATGGAGACCTGGATAAAACTTGATTCAGTATCGCGATTCGCCCCCCTTGGCGGAGTTAAATATAATGGCTATGGCCTTCAGTACGGCGAGGAAGGCATTATACGTCCCCACGTTTGGTCTCAAGGATTGAAGTGGTTTGACACACACATCTCCCTCTCTACAGATGAATGGTATTACATTGCCATGACGTTCGATGCTCCTTCAGGCGAATTGGCGTGGTATCTGAATGGCATGCTGATGGATAGCAGAAATGAAGGGGCGGGCTCGATGACTGCTAGCACAAGTAATCTGATGTTTGGACGAGGATGGACCGAAAAAATGTGGGATCTTTTCAATGGCTCCATTGATGAAATACGAATTTCAAACAAGGCTAGGAACCCGGATGAAATTTCGAACACCTATAGAAGAGGGATTACAGGTCAAGGGGAGTGGATCCAAGCCTCAAAGATGTCTGGCGTAGTCGAACCTGGCGGTTACACACTAGTAAATATGATCATAAACGCTTCAGATCTTGCACCAGGTGTGTACCAAAGGGAGCTGGTGATTAAAAGCAACGATCCTGATACCTCATATTTGAGACTCCCAATTGATCTTGAAGTCACCCCAGCCACTCACGACGTAGCCATCACAAATATTGCAACTAACGATATTGTTGAAATCGGGGAGGAAATATTCGTTGATGTACTCATATCGAATCTTGGGATCGACGATGAGAAAGAATTGAAGGTAGATTTGAAGGTTGATGATGAGATAAAAGATACAACGTTTATACAAGACTTACCTTCTGAGGAAACTGCTCAAGTTACACTTAGCTGGACACCAAATATCTCGGGAATATACGCAATTGAGGTAAATGTTTCCCCTGCTCTTGGAGAAACCGCACTCTATAATAATATGCGTCAAACCTCAATATTGGTGTCTGGTCTCCCTGAAATTCATGTGTCGCCTCAAACCTTCGAATTCTCAGGCGATCCAGGAGATATAATGCAAGATTCTTTGATTATTCAGAACAATGGATTTTCAAATCTGACCTATATGCTAACAGACAATTACTGTTCATATGTTTATTTCGATGATATGGAACATGGTGAAAATGGATGGACCCACTATGGGAATCAGGATTCATGGGAATGGGGCGTTCCAGAATTAGGTCCGGCCGCTGCTAATTCAGGGAACGCATGTTGGGGCACTGGCCTAAGCCATAACTATAGAGAATATACTAACTGTTCTCTTGAGTCGTCTCTCATTGATCTGACCTCAAGAGTCAACCCCCAGCTCGAATTCGCTCAATGGTTCAGTATCGACGCGTTCGCTGACCGGGGTTTTGTAGAGGTATGGGATGGCACTGAATGGAACACGCTAAATCCTAACGGGTATAAAGGCTACTCCCATGGCTGGGTTCGAGAACTCTATAATCTCACTGATTATTCTGGAATGAAGATCAAAGTAAGATTTAGACTCTCATGTGACGAAGACGTACTTGACAAAGGCTGGTTCATAGACGATGTACAAGTAGTCGACTCGTATGATATAGACAATGACTGGTTGATTGAATCCCCTAACCATGGCGTTGTCCCTCCCAACTCTTCATGTGTAGTGTCAATAACCGTGAATACAAATCGCCTCGAACTTGGACGCCACGATGATACAATAATAATTCGAAGCAACGATCTCTATGAAGGAGTCTTAACCATCCCCGTAAAGTTGATCGTCCAAGGAGATGATATCCTTCCACCCATAGCCAACGCTGGACTAAATATAGAGACAGATGAAAACCAAGAAATCCAATTTGATGCCTCTAAATCTACAGATAACTTTGAAATATCAGAGTACAACTGGATATTCACCGACATCACCACGAAAACTCTGAAAGGAATAAACCCAAAATATATATTCGAAACCCCAGGGACCTACAACGTCTTATTGACTGTGGTTGACTCTTCTGGAAATCGAGACTCAGACAACCTCGTAGTAAGCGTTATCGACGTCACAAAACCAAATGCACAAGCAGGAAAAGACGTGACCACATACGTTAGGAACGCTATCAACCTTGATGGAAGCGACTCAACCGACAACACAGAAATTACTCTATACGAATGGGATTTAGGAGATGGATCTAAGAAAGAAGGAGAAAAAATAACACACACCTACAACAACGCAGGGACATATAACATCACTCTAACTGTAACAGATTCTGAAGGAAATATCGATAATGACTACATCCTTGCGGAAATACTTCCCCCAGAAGGCAGTGGATTCTACGTTTTACTATTATTCATGGTCTTCATTCTAGCAATAATAGCGGTCTTTCAACGATTCTTAATCCAGGATAGGACAAAAAAAACCCCCACTCGCGAACTATATAGGCTTTAATCATTAAACACGTACACCAAGTAATGAGTGCTGGAATTATCAGCCCTATGATGACAACGCCGTGCACGCTGATGTTACATAATCATCTTTAATAGATCTCATTTAATACCGCTGATATTTTTCTTCTCAAATTGCATTCTCACTCTATATTTTTTGAGATATCTCTCACGCGCGATGACTATTAACATTAATACAAATAACAGGATCTCTAATGAAATCCCGAAAGTACTTCTTACAGACCATGCATTAGTATAAATAAACCAATCATTACTAAGAGGCCAAAAAAGCTTGCATCCAGGTTTCGTGAAATAATCACCTATCAAAGAATGTGATAGGAGGGCAACAAGATACGGAATCCCTTCCTTATAGAATATAAAGATAGGTATGAAAAATACAAGTACCAGGATAACGCTGTGAGTGGGTCCCCTGTGTAAAAGGTTAGGAATAATTATATCAATATCGGGGGAGATTGAGACGAAGAAAATTATTAGTGTGTTGAAATCTTTTTTTGTATATACGCTTACGATTCTCCCTGATAGGTAACCAAGTGCCATATGTCCAAGTGGGTACATTACCTAGATCCTCATTTTATAGTGCAAGATATTGTTTGTGTGCTTATATGAACCTCGCGCTCGCTCACGCCAAAGATCTGCGGCAAGCGCTCTAACAACATGCGACGCATCACGCCAACCGTGCAATCAAGAGTATGCAGAATATGTAGCTGAAACACCTGTTCCAGATCGTTTCATAGGATCCCTATTATTGAAACGGAAGGTAATCATTTTGGGCTACATGTTAAGTCTAGAGAAGTTAGAAGAAAGAACCCCCGATGAACCCAGGAAACCAGAATGGGTGTACAAAGGGCTATATTTCACCGGAGACTGCTTCAGCGGCGCAAACAAAATAGCATATGAATTTAAAGGATTTAAAGTAAAAATTCTTTGTAAAAATAATTGCAGCTACGAGCCAGCGCGCGCGACTAATTAGAGGACGGCTCTAGCTGAAACACTGGTCTTTTTGCTCACCACTACTGCGCGCGCTTGTGCGCGCAGCGCAGGCGTTAAGATAAAAGAAGAACGTGAAAATTCCATATTGCCGCTACCAATCTGAAAACACCAAGGAACAAAGGGAAAGCCAGTATCATCCTGGACGAGTGTGTTTTTACTTTCCTAACGAAGATGGATGAAATCCCTATCAATAAACCGAGCATGAACACATCAACGACTAGCCATACATTGTGCTCGATAAGCATACCCGTGAGCGGAGTTGACTCAATAATATCGCATCTATCTAGAGAAAGTCGAGTCGTTGTTTGATCTCCAACGACTCCAAAAACTGCTACTAGGTATGAAATATGTTCTGATGAGAGATTCCTTAATTTCCGGTATATTCTGTTTAAACCGATTTTTGATCCAAACCTACTCAAACGATGAAATATCAACAAACCACCTAGAATCAGGCGCTCGCGCGATTTGGCCCATACCTTAATATTTTCATGTTTTGCAGCACTAAAGTCAACACGTTTCGAATATCTTTACTGTCAATCTTACCAACAGAATTCACAACGATTCCACTTTTAGAGATCTTCGAAAAAATAGACCCACAATTCCTACAGCAATACTTCTTCTCAATGCTGAATACAAGACTCCCGCATACTGGACAACAAATTAGATCAGACACCTTTTCTCACCCATCACATTGCAATTAACGTAAACGTATTGAAGAACTCAAATAATCGAAATATAGAGAATAAATAGCAACACGATACTGTAAAACCGACTGCTGAATATACAAACCAGGGAATCAATCTAATCTTCATTGATCACTCACTCAGATTTTTAGAAAAAGACACAACGAATTCTCTATAGTCTTGTAGAAACCTCTTTCCCTTCTCAGTCGTCATAAAATATCCATTTTCAGAGGTGAGAAGTTCAGTGTCACCAAGTCTCTTAATATATTTTTTCACGATAGCAAAGTTCAAGTTGGCTTTGTAAACCAACTGCGCTTTTTTTGCTCCGTTTTGGGCTATGTTGAGGATATCCGCACAGATGTCGAGGTCGTTCCTTCTCATCTATTCCAACCACTTTCTGAGCTATTAAGGAAAATAATTTAGATATAAGGCTTCTCTAACCAATTCAGTAAGTATTTTCCTAAATAGAGCAGTATTAGTATTTTTTTTCCATTATTTGATAATTTTCCCTGATTATAGAGAATGTTTCCATTTTTAGAAAAATCTTATTGGCTAGAAAAAGAATGTGCTCGCAAGTGTACACACGTGTGAGGTCGGTGACCCAGCCGCTCGCGCGCAGAGCTACTGCGCGAGATCATCATGTGTTTCGGAGCAACTTGCGTACGTCAGAATGACCTGGCCTAATACTCTCACGGGAACTTGATGCTCCTTCGAGAGCTTCCTCAATCCTTCCAACAACCTGAGATAACCATCTACCGACATGTCCGCCTTCTCATCGGGGAACAGCTGATTCCAGACTTCCCGATCAAATACTCCATATTCGTGTGGGTCGTAGAAGGCTAGGATTATCGACGCCAGAACAGGACCCACGCCAGGGATGGCGCAGAGAAGAGTCATCCTATAATAATCCGAAGACAATGCGAGAGCTGTCCGCGTTACCTCTATTATCTCCTGGTCGTCGACGCTCTCCAATATCCGGGATACTCTTGAAAAATAGTATTTTTTATCTCCATATCTCCATTTGATTATTGACGAGAGTTGATCCTTGGATATCGCACCCGTATTGCGTAGAGCGAGCCCTGTACTCTGCTCGAATCGGAGATCTTAGATGTTCATGTTGTCTTCAAAATATTCGATCCACTTCTCCAGATCTTCCATAGTTCCACCCCACAACCCTCGCGCGCTAACATAATCAAGAATAAGAAGGAATTATAAGGATATACCCATTAAACATTCCATTTTTTCAGTAAAACCCGAAAAGCCATACCCACAATAATTTTCCATTCGCTCGCGCAGGATTGCGTTCCTGCTGAATGCGCAGTATCTCATTTCCGCGCGAGTTTAACTCCTTAATATGTGTATGTGATCGTAAGCACTACTTGAGCAATGGTCTGTTCGCTTGGATTAATCACGTGAATGTACGTTGTGCAACACGTGGGAATTATAAACGACCCTTCGGTGATGGTTTCTGGAAACGAGGGCGGGAGTCTGGCATAGTATTGACCGTCTATCATAGAACTGCCAATCCAAACGATGATATCCGTTGATGATGATATGTTGATCTGGATAAAACCAGCGTATGTGGTATCATATGTCAGTGTTGCATTTCCTCTTGGTGAGATCTCCAGAGTTTTATTTTCTTCTAGTACGATCTGATTCCTGAGATTCAAGAGGTCATCTAATTCGCGCGCGCGCGCATCTAATTCTACTCGAAGTGCCTCTTTTTCTGTTAAAAGTGATGCGTATCTATTCTCGAGTGTAAGATAATCGTTTTGAACTTTTTCTAGGTCACTCTGTAACTCTTCATAAAACCCTACAAGATCCTCAAAGTTTAACTCAAGCTCCTTGTAGTTATCATGTAACTCGTTATAATAGCTTCTAAGAACAGTGGAAGCGTTAATCAAATCCAGATATCTTGCCTCATGATCCTTGATTACTAAATTGTTCTGAGTTGTTTGATTATAGAAATACAATGATGATATAATAGTAACAATACATACACAAATTAAACTAACTAAGATGACGTTTCTTCTTGGGTCCATATAATCTTTAATCATAGTCATCTATCTCTTCAACTCCCAGCATACATGGCCTAGTCGAGGCTCTTACTGTTTCCAGATGTTATGTATATTACTTGATAACACTACCTGTTATACCCAAGTGTTAAAGCGTGCTCGCAGAGAAGTTGAGTAAAATCCTGATCTGGAATGCGAACGTTTTTCGTAATTTTTTTATCGCGAACGTAATTTTATTCAGAAAATTTGTTACCTACACACTTATTAGAACCTACAACGTGTTAAAATGTAGGCATCCAGGCGGACCAAATATGAAAAATACATGCGTAATGAAGAGGTTACTAGCGCTCGTATTTACCATACTGACAATCTTCTCAATGAATATGGTTATAGTTTATGCAGAAGTAACGTTGAATGGAACAGTCGATGAGGCTGATTGGGATCACTGGTTCAAGGACGGTTCAGAATCACCCATTGTCGATGTGTACTGGACCAATAGCTCAGATCATCTATACATCGGAATAGTGACAGACGACACAAACGAAAACATCGATAGTCTAGAGTTCGCCTTCAAGGCGAGTGAAGAAGATTACTGGATCCAGATCACACCTGGGATTTCGACGCAATACTCTACGCGCGAAAGCGTTCCCCTCCCCCTCTTCCAAGGGTGGTGGCAGACAATTAACACCGGATTACCACCGGGTGTTAACGCCGTAGCAGGGAAAACCCATGGGAACAGGAGCTATGAGATATCGATCGAACTCTCCATCTTAGGAATCAGAGCAAGAGATCTCCCAGAATCATTCGAATTCTGGTATAAGGTACTGGATGGAGCCCCAGACGGTCCAGATAACTACTATCCAGATACATATTTCGGCTGGAATTTCGAGGAAGAGCACATTACTCCCACATTCAATGTACCTGAACTTCCCTTAGGGACGATAATGGCTTTGATATCGATGTTCCTAGCCATGGCCATATTCATGAAAAAACCCTCCTTCATCCAACTGCGGAGATAAGTACATCTTCAAACAACGACTGCGCGCCACGTCTAGATGTTACGCCAACTGAGCGTGTACGCATTCTATTAGATAAAGGACACATGAATTAATCAGGTTTGATGGTGCGATGATTGGCTCCCAAGTGTGATGAGGGAGTGATGAAAATTGATGGAAACCATCTCGTTCGTGCACGTGTAACTTGTGTGAGCGATTTTTATAGTGAATCACACTCCTTCAGGATTCACGCATCCGGATTATTGAATAGTAAAACACGCGCGATCCGAAGCTTTTCACGCATGCAGATAATAGTTAGTAATCTTCTTCCTTACATCGAAACCTAATCTCAATTCTACATCAAGTCTTCATAAAGGATTATAATAACCCAGGCAAAGAAAACAGAAACCGAGCGAAGGAACACAGATGAAGCCACGAACCACCTCTATCGCCATTTTACTGGCAGTATCACTAGCACTTGTAGGAAGCATGTCCGTAATTGGTCTGCTGCAGTCCACGGAGAGGGTAAGCTCCTCTGGCATAGTCGTCCAACCACCTCCTCCGCCACCTCTTCCACCACCCTCACCTCCACCCCCGCCCCCACCTCCTGAACCAACTATCGACATTGACGTCTACTGCGACATCGACTGCACCGAGGTAGCAACGAACGTGGAATGGGGGCCAATAGAAGCTGGGGACTCGGTGAGTAGTGTGATCTACATCAAGAACTCAGGCGACAGCGGAGTGATCCTGAGCCTGGACACACAAAACTGGAACCCCTCAAACGCTACCGATTACATACAGCTTAACTGGGACTACGACGAAAGCACTCTCAATCCAGGAACCGTCCTAGAGGTAACACTGACCCTCTCAGTGTCATCAGACATCACCGGGATAGAAAACTTCAACTTCGATATAGTACTAATCGGCGAGGCATCGTAAACACTCGCGGATGAGAAGTTATCGTGCACATGTGTTTTATAAACGAATAAAAAGGGCGCACGTGTGCTTGCGAGCGATCAAAAAATGTCGTTGCGCGCGCACATCTGCTGAGGCCCTTGCTTCGGCCTCTGGAGCTCCTGGCTGGATGGTTGCATTGAATTTCAGCGATTTGAAGCGTCTCTGTTGCTACCAGAGGGGTGGGAGATGCAGGGAGACGAGAGACAGATGTGAGCTTGAATCCTGTCCCCAAATTATGAAAAGGGATTAAACACCATTAAAAACCAAATAAAGGGACAAACCAGCGCGCG
>Ga0114920_10000602_pt1 | contig 15690 bp, 17 predicted proteins | sample ChitaG_FD_88683 | JGI IMG/M metagenome (GOLD analysis project Ga0114920, IMG submission 88683) | Deep subsurface microbial communities from South Pacific Ocean to uncover new lineages of life (NeLLi) - Chile_00310 metaG | ecosystem: Environmental > Aquatic > Marine > Oceanic > Sediment ... | reverse complement strand
GAAGAGGATACGAACCGGATTTAGAGGATTGAAGAGTATAAGAGCAAACTGGATGATTTTAATGCTTATGACCAGGAAGTTTTTATAATATGTAGTAACTATGCTGAAAGGATTAATTTATTAGTCAAAAAATTTAATGCCAGTAAAAGCGATCTGTGTAAAAAAGCATCATATGCAGATCTTTTAGCCGGTGAATACAATAGCTGGTTTAGTGATTTATCCGTATTAACCCTTTCAGAATTTTTGAAAGATTTACAGATAGGTTTAAAAGGGTTTATCTTTTATTAGGTAGGTAGTTTTATTTAATAAGCTAGCTCAAGCAATTTCTTTATTTCTTTCTTAAATATCCTACTTGACTATTCGCCATTCAACCTCTGATTCTTTATCGGCAAATTCAAGCCAATCACCGCTTTGGTTAATAACATACCATTTTCTTTTTGTTTCTGACCAGACCATCGGGTCTCCTTTGTAATACGGCTTTTTAACAATTTCTTTTGGTTTTAATCTGTCTAATTCCAGCCATTTTTTAAAAACTGTTTCAATGGCATAATCCAGATCTCTTGACTTTGCCCATTGGGCCACTTTGGAAATGGCAGCTTTAGCTTTTTCCACAGAACCTGCTAATAATAGAAGTTGCTTAGCCGGCTTAGTGAAGCGGGAGTAAACTATCTTTCTTTTTTTAGCGTTTTTTTTAAGTTCTACTAAACTCAATCCCTTGGTTTTAAAATAATGAGTAATAATTTGTCGAATGACTGATTTTTCCTTTAACTCTTTATGATATTTAATTTTTTTATTTTTCAAATATTCTTCAATTTTTCTGGCAATGCTTTCCCCAACACCCGGAACCTTTTTAATCCCTTTAATTCCTTCTTTCTTATAAATTTGGGAAATATTTTCTTTCAGGTCATCTAAAGCCTTGGCAGCCTTTTGATAAGCTTTGGGTTTATAAGCTACTCCTTGAATATCTAATAATTCTCCTATTTCGTATAATATTTGAGCTACTTTTTTATTAATCATTTTAATTTTTTCAAAATTTCTTCATAAAATCTTTTAGCTCGTCTCAATTCTTCTTCTCCCTTTTTTGTAATTTCATACATTCTTCTCCTTTCTTTCATTTTGCTTTTTACAAAACCATTTTTTTGTAATCTATAAAGTACGCGATAGGGAGTAATTCTCCCTGGTTTAAAATTGAATTTCTTTTCAATTAAATTCAAAATTTCCCATCCATAGACGCTTTTTTCTTGGAGCAAATAAAGGACATATATCCACAAATTCTCCTTGGTGTTTGATCTTTTAAGACGTTCTAATGGGAGCATAAAAGTTATTCACTTGACATAGTATTTTACGGCTGTAAAATATTATATAATAAACAAATAATAAGTAAATAATTATGGGAAAAGAAATAAAAGTTGCTATTGCTGGACTTGGTAATTGCGCCTCAGCTTTAATTCAAGGAATTTATTATTACAAAGATGTTAAAAACGGAGACGAATTAATTCCAGGATTGATGCATAATTTTATAGGAGAATACAGGCCCAAAGATATTAAAATCGTAGCTGTTTTTGAAGTTGATAAAAGAAAGGTGGGTAAGGATGTTTCAAAAGCAATATTTGCTAAGCCAAACTGTGTAAAGACCTTTTATACAAACATACCAGATTTAGGTGTAAAAGTAAAAATGGGTCCTGTTCTAGATGGAGTTTCCAGTCATTTTAAAGAATATCCTGAAGATAAAGCATTTGCTGTAAGCAAGGAAAGGCCAGTGAACATAGCTCATGAGCTCAAGAAGTCAGGAGCCCAGATTTTAGTAACTCTTTTACCGGTTGGTTCGGAAAAAGCAATAAGATTTTATGCTGAAGAAGCTTTAAGGGCTAACTGCGCTTTCATTAACTGTATTCCTGTTTTTATTGCATCTGATAAAAAGTGGTCAGATAAATTCAAGAAAAAAGGACTGCCTGTAATAGGGGATGATATAAAAAGCCAGATTGGCGCAACCATTGTCCACAGAGTTTTAGCTAATCTTTTTTCAAACAGGGGCGTACATATTACAAAATCTTATCAGTTAAATGTGGGCGGAAATACTGATTTTATGAATTTAATAGAACGTGATAGGGGAAAGTCAAAAAAGATTTCCAAGACAGAAAGTGTTCAGTCCCAGCTTTCAAAGAGATTAAGCTATGATGATTTACATATTGCGCCTTCTGATTACGTGCCTTGGTTAAAAGATACTAAAATAGCGTTTATCAGGCTTGAGGGAAGACAGTTTGGAGATTTGCCATTAGAACTTGAAATGCGTTTACAGGTTCATGATTCTCCAAACTCAGCTGGTTGTATTATTGATGCTATTAGATTGGCTAAAATTGCTTTAGACAGAAAAATAGCTGGCCCTTTAATCTCAGCTTCAGCTTATTTTATGAAACATCCTCCAAAACAGTTTGTGGATGAAAAAGCAAGAGAAATGGTTGAAGAGTTTATTTCAGGCAAAAGAGAGACATAGTTTTTCATGAATATTCTTTAACAGTAAATTTATAGATTAAAAGGCTTTCTTTTGAAGGGTCAATGTCTGCTTTTTTACAGGCATTTACAATTTGTTTTTTTATTGTATCTATCCCTTCTAAATCAGGGAGCAAGAGCCCTGTTTTTTTGTTTGATTTTACAATAATTCCGTATTTTTTAGGATCTAATTTTTTTAAATCCTGGATTTCTTCTGGCTCGCTGAGAATAGAAATACTATAAGAAAGATAAGGAAGTTCTTTTTCTTGAACCGGATTAAATCTGTAATCTTTAGTTGCTGCAGCAATGGCATTGGTAATAATTTCTTGAGCAATATTTGCTTCAGTTGACATATAAGTCCCTATACATCCTCTTAATTTATTGTCTTTTTTAATTGTTACAAAAACGCCTGCTTTTTGTTCAAGTAGTTTTTTGGGTAAGTTCTCGGGTGGAGAAATTTCTTCACCTTGTTTTACATAATTTTCAATTGCTTTTTTTGCTAGAGACGTATATAAGTTCATGTTACTTTAACAATTGTTTAATTCTTTCTGCTTCTTTTTCAACTGTTTTGCCTTCATAATCAGCTGAGTGGGCTGGAGCGTTTTTATAAACCGGCTTTCTTTGATCTAAATGTAAATTAAAAATCAGGTCCTGCTCTGTTATTGTGAGATAAATGTGAAACCTTGGATAGCCACCCCTTTCCAATGCTTTTATTAGATTGAATTCTTGTTTTTCAGTTTTTCCCAAATAATAATATCCAATTTTTCTGATTAAAGTTGATATATTATCTTTATTTGTGTTTTTAATTGTAAATTTCATAATTTAAAATCAGCTGTTAAATATCCTACTCCAAAAGGTGATTCATAGGATAATATTTCAACATTCCAATTAATTTTAGAAGCTTCTAGAACTCCTAAGACAAAAGAAAAAGACCGAAGGCCACATTCGCTAGCTTGAGGAAATTTTTCATTTAATTTCAAGATATTTTTAATGTCTTTCTTCTTTAAATAATTAATTAAAGCTTTATCAAATTTTGGCCCATCAGCATGAAAACCATAAGGCCCTTGTTCTTTTAGACAATGGGAAAGATCGCCAGAAGCAATCAAGGCATATTTTTTATTTTCAAGTTTTCCATAAAACTGCTTTCCTTTTTCAAAATGAAACTTTGGTTCGTCTAAATCTGTAAGATAGCTTTTTATCTCTCCTTTAAAATCTTTAGCCAAGAAATAAAGAGGAACATTAAATCCCCAGTCTGGATGCGGGGAAGAAATTATTATGGAATCTGGATTCTTTTTTTCTAAGTTTTTGCCTAAATCCTCTAAAGCATTGATTGTTTTTTTAACTTGAATCCTGTCTTTTTCAGAGCCTACTGAAGGTAGGATTATTGGTGGATGAGGAGCTATGGCTGCAAAAACAATGTTTTTCATATTACTTTAAAATTAAATCTAAAGATGTTTTACACTTTGGGCACTTGCCGTTTTTGTCATAACGCTGGACAGTATAACCAGCTCTATTAATAGATAAGGTTTTGCATTTAGAACAGATTGTATTTTCTGAGGCTAATCCTGGAATATTACCAGTATAAACATATTTTAGCCCAGATTTTTTCCCAATTTCATATGCTTTTTCTAAAACTTGTACAGGTGTTTCAGGAAGATTCTGAAGTTTCCATGATATTGCTCCTGAGAACTGACTTACATGCCAGGGAGTTTCTGTGCCTAATTCGTTTTTAATAAAAAGAGCTATTTTTTTAAACATCTCTTCAGAATCAGATAAAGTAGGAATAATTAAAGTTGTTATTTCAATCCAGATTCCTGCTTTTTTCATTTGTTTTGCTGTTTCTAAGACAGGATTAAGCCTTGCGCCGCATTGTTCTTTGTAAAACTCATCGGAAAAGCTTTTTATATCAATATTATTAGCATCAAGATATGGCATAATTAATTTCCTTGACTGCTCGCTCATAAATCCATTGCTTACCCAGCAGTTTTTAAGTCCTTGCTTCTTTGCCAATTTCATTATATCCAGGGCATATTCTAAGAAAATAGTTGGTTCAGTGTAGGTATAAGAAATGCTTGGTAAATTATTTTGAACAGCCAGTTTGACAATATCTTTAGGAGATAAGTCCTGGCCCGGTATTTTTTTAACATTTTTAAACCCTTGAGAAATTCCATAGTTTTGGCAATTAGAACACCTAAGATTACATCCTACAGTTGCAATAGATAAAGATTGAGTTCCAGGTAAAAAATGAAAGAGCGGTTTTTTCTCAATCGGGTCAATGTTTACAGTAATTGCTTTGTTGTAATTTAATGCAAACAATTTACCATCTATATTCTCTCTTACTCCGCAAATTCCTCTTTTAGCTGGTTCTATAACACAATTGTGAGCACAGGTTGTGCATTGAACTTTTTCATTATCTAGTTTTTTGTAAAGATAAGATTCTTTCATTTTCAAACTCTAAATGAGCAATTTCTAATTTGATTAATAGTTTGAGTTCGCCATTGTTGATATTGTTCAAGGGTTAATTCTCTGCCGTTTTTTATTTGATACATTAAATCGCTCTGAAAGTTTGATTTTTTTGATTTTCCCATTAAAACTAAAGACCCTGAGCCGCCTCCATACCCTACAATGCAAATATTTTGATTGGCTTTAGCTTTTTCTAGTGTAGAGATTAAGGAAATAAAAACGGAAGCTGTATAGCAGTTCCCGATATAAGGATTATAATGAAGGCCTGATTTTATTTTTCGCTCAAAAAATGTTTGAAAATCTAAAGCCTTCCTTGTCCTGTCTAATATTTCTTTAAATTTAGTAAATGATTCGGGATTAGTCAGGCACTCTTTTAATAGCTCTAATCCGCTTTTGTATTTTTCATAATACCAAAGCGCTGCTGAGCTCCAAACAATCATTTTAGTAAATGGAGTATGCATAACAATATAGTCAGCTGTTTTTACTATTGAGCTGCAATCTTGGTTTTTTGTTTTGTAATCATTGACTGCTTTAATTATGCATTTTATAAAAGCTGGTTTTGTTAAAGGGCCGTCAACTTGCGGAAATGGAGCTGTGTTAATTGGCACCCTAAAGTCATTTATATCTTTTGAATATTGTCCAAAGTTTTTAAAGTCCAGGGTTAGTAATTTTGGATTTTGTTCTATTCTAATAGCTACCACACCTGACCCTTGGGTTAGTTCTGCTTTTTTTTCTTCATAAACTGAGCGATCTGCTGCTATAACAATAGCAGGTTTAGCGTGGGCCACAGCATATTCACAAGCTAAAAGTAGTGCCTGAACTCCTGAGAGGCAGGCAAATTTCAATTGGAATGGAACTGCTGTGATATTAAGATTTTTAATAGTTTTTATTCCTATTTCTGCTTTTGACATGTCGTAATCTGATTCAGTGGCAATAAAAAATCTGTCAACATCTTTGTGATTAATTTTTTTGAGCGCTTCAATTATTAATTGCTCTAAAGAGGTATTATAGGGAACTCTGGCTTGAACAAGGCCCAAGCCATTATTTACATATTCTAAAGAAAGCTGACTTTTTTCAGCTATTTTTGCCACACTAATATAGTGTTTTGGAATTGAAACAGCTATTTCGCTTATTCCTACTCCTGAAAGTTTTTGCTTCATGTGTTTTTTATTTTAAACCATTTAAAAAGATTCATCAATCGTGTTATAGTAAAATTATGAATCGCAGAGTTTTTATTGCTATAAATCTACCTGAAAGCTTTAAAGTCAAATTAGCTGGATTTCAATCCAAATGGCCTGATTTGCCAGCTAGATGGACAAAAAAAGAAAATCTCCATATCACTATGGTTTTTTTAGGTTATGTTCAAGACGATGAAATTCCTGAGATATTGAGAATAACAGAAGAAATCGCGAAAAAACACAAGCCTTTTCAGTTAAATTTTAATAAAATTTGTTATGGTCCGCCTAAAAAAGCGGAGAGAATGGTTTGGGCAATGGGAGAAAAATCAGAAGAATTGAGGGATTTGCAGAGTGATTTGGAAGATTCGCTTTCCAATCTTTCTTTTAAAAAAGAAAATAGATCTTATAGTTCACACATCACATTAGCAAGAATCAGGCAATGGGAATTTAAACAAATTGAACTTGAAGAAAGACCTCAAATTGAAGAATTTATTGATTTAAGCTTTGAAGTAAATTCAATAGAATTAATGGAAAGTCAATTAAAAAGGACTGGAGCAGAATATATGGTGCTTCAATCCATGCCTTTATTATCTTAATTATCATGAAAATTCATTTTATTGGCATTGGCGGAATTGGAGTGTCTGCGCTGGCTAAGTATTATCTTGAAAAAGGCCACAAAATAACTGGCTCTGATTTAGCTTTTTCAGAAATTACTGACTGGTTTAAAAAACAAGGAGTTAAGCTTTTTATGGGAAAACACAGTTCTGAAAACGTGGCTAATGACGTTGATTTAGTAATTTACAGCCCTGCTGTGTCAGAAGACAATCTTGAGTTAAGAAAAGCTTATCAATTACAAGCTAAGAACCAGAAAGTGGAAATCTTAAGTTATCCTCAAGCCCTGGCTAGATTAACAGAAAAACACTTTACAATAGCTGTGACTGGCACTCATGGAAAAAGTACAACAACTTCAATGATAGGACTTTTGTTAATAAAAGCTGGGTTGGATCCGACTGTGATTACGGGAACAAAGCTAAAAGAATTTGAAGATTCAAGTTGCAGGGTAGGCAATTCAAAATATTTGGTAATTGAAGCTTGTGAACACTTTGAATCTTTTTTAAATTACCATCCTAATATTATTGTTTTAACAACAATTGAAGCAGAGCATCTGGATTATTATAAGAATTTAGATGGTGTTTTAAATGGGTTTAAAAAGTTTGTTGCTAATTTGGAAAAAGATGGAATTGTGATTGCAAATAAAGATGATGAAAATACTAAGAAAATTATTAAGGATGCAATCTGGTATTCTTTAAAAGATAAAGAAGCTCAAAAGATAAAAGAAATATTAAAAGTTCCTGGTGAATTTAATGCTTTCAATGCTCTAGCAGCTTTGAATGTGGCTAGAGTTTTAAAAATTAAAGACGAAATTTCTTTTAAGGCTTTATCAGAGTACAAAGGTTCTTGGCGTAGATTTGAGATAAATCAGATTGTGATAGATAAAAAACAGATAACGCTTATTGATGATTACGGCCATCATCCAACAGAAATAAAAGTTACGTTAAAAGCAGCTCGTGAGAAATTTCCTGAGAAAAAAATCTGGTGCGTATTTCAACCACACCAATATCAAAGAACTTATTATTTGTTTGATGATTTTGTTAAGACATTTAAACAATCGCCAGTAGATAAACTGATTATTACTGATATTTATGATGTAGCAGGCAGGGAAGAAAAGGAAATTAAACAAGAAATAAGTGGTGAAAAGCTAGCTGAAGCTGTAAACAAAAATTCTGTAATTTATGTAGCAAAACAAAAAATAATAGACTTTTTAAAACAGAACTTAAAAGGCGACGAAGTAGTAATTATCATGGGAGCAGGGGATATATATGAGGATGTGAGTTTGAAATTAAAAGCGTAGAATCATTGTATGTTTTCTTCTCAAGAATTAATTAAAAAGCCGCTGAAAAGTCGCTTTTTTGATTATTTTATCACATTGACTTCATATATTTCATAAGTTATATTTAATTAAAATAATCAATTACTAAAAAACTTGTAGTTAAATCATCAAAAAATTTATGAAGAGCAAAGGTCGAATGGACAATTAACTACTATGAGAAATTATTTAAATAGATAAAAAATGAAAAATAGTAATTTAAATGCCATTCCCTCAGAGTCTATTACTCCAGTCATAGGTCAGGTGGGTCGAGATGATAAAGGCCTATTTTATGATTATTTTGTTCGGATCACACTTGAGGAAATTAATATAGAGGGAACTATGAGCCATGCTCATTACTCTAGATTCTTTGGCAAAACTAGAGAATTATTTGGAATAGATTGTCTGCCAGGATTTACTACTGATATGGGTCGAACTTATTTTCTCCAAACTTGTAATGCCTCCTATGAGTTTAAAAAAAATTTCCACTTTGGTGATACAATGATTGTTAAAATGCGAGTTCTCCGAGTAGGAAATTCAAGTTTCGAATTAGGAGCAGAGTTTATTCATGTTCAAACAAAAGGAGTCTATGCAACTGGAAAGCAAACAATTATATATACAGATTTAAAAGGCACTCCGATTAATATTCCTGATGCCTTAAGAGCTGCTTTAATGGATGCTCTTTCGCCGAGACAATCTGTCAAAAAGTAATTCTAGCCTAAAAAAAAGTAATGAAAAAACGGGTACTAAAATCTTTGATAATAAGAATTGAATTTAACCCCTCTTCTTCCTGTTTTGAAGAAAAACCAATAAATTAAAGCAGACATAAAATGTTTTTTACAATGGTCGATTCTATTCTAGGGCTTAGAAAAAGTTATATTGAATTCAAATCCTATTTAAATTATTTTAAAATTGTTTATGAAAAATAATAAAAAATTAGTAGAGAATTTTGAGCTTGATGAAGCCGCTACGCAACTTTTAGATGCCCTTGAAAAAGAAAATAACAGGGTAAAAGATTTTCTTATAAATAGTTATAAGGGCTTACCGGTTTCTCTGGAGATGAAAGAAGAGGCATATAATTATTTCCTTAATAATAGTGTTATTCTTACAGCGATGACAACAAATCCAGGAAGCTCAGTTTTTACTGAGTTTCTCTATGACAGAGTTTCTTCTTCGTCCTCTATTGACAATTATGTTCTTCAGTGTAAGAACGGCAGAGCTGTTCATGCTCGGCTCGTTGCTATAGAAAAAGAACTGCCTAAAATTATTGAAGAATATCGTTCTAAAAACGACAATGTTTTAATTGGAAATTTAGGCTCTGGTCCAGGCAGAGATATAATTAATGTTTTTTCAACTCACTATCGAAATGCTTCTAATATTAGAGCTGTTAGTATTGATAAAGACGTTAATGCGCTAAGGAGGGGTAGAGTAATGGCCAAGGTGCAAAAAGTCGACCATCTTATTGATTTTTGTGAAGGAAATTTCTTTAAATATGATTCACCTGATAAGTTTGATATTTTACTGCTTATTGGTGTTCTTTGTCCTTTAGATACTGAAACCTGTATTAATATTTTAAAAATGGCTAAAAGATTTCTAAAAAAAGGAGGATGTCTTATTGCGAGCAATGTTACAAAAAAAATGGAAAAAGAAGATCCGTTTGCTTATTTTATCATGAAGTGGTTGGCAAGTTGGAGTCTCGTTTTTAAAGACGAGGAAGAATTAAAAAAGATTTATGAGAAAGCGGGTTATGCATGGAAAGAGGGATTCAGAGATTCTTATGGATTTCATTTGATGGGAATAGGTGCCCCAATTTTTTAAACAAATTTAGATCAAATCAGTTTTTATTTTATGCTTTATTATGTTTTAACGGGCCTAATTAATGCTATTACCAGCACTATTTTAGGTATTGTTGTTTATTTCAAAAATAGAAAAAATCCTCTTAATAAAAGCTTTGCTTTATTCTGTTTAAGCGTAGCAGTATGGAGCTGGGCTTATTGTTTTTGGCCAGGAGCTCAAGACCGGGTCAGTGCTCTTTTTTGGTTTCGTGCTTTGCATATTGGAGCTATTTTTATTCCTATTTGTTATTTTCATTTTACTATTGTTTTTTTAAATCTTTATCAAGAAAAGAAAAGAATTCTTAAATTAGGGTATTTAGTTGCTTTTATTTTCTGTGTATTTGATTTTACGCCTTTATTTATAAAAGACATGGTACCTAAACTTTCATTTAGTTACTGGGGGGTGCCAGGAATCTTATATCATTTTTTTCTTTTAATGTTTTTTGGATACGCGATATATTGTTGGTATTTATTATTCAGAGCTCGTAGGAGTCTTGTCGGAGAAAAAAAGAAGCAAATAAACTATGTCTTGATTGGAACTTTAATCGGATTTATTGGCGGTTCAACTAATTATTTTTTATGGTATGACATTCCAATTCCACCTTTTGGCAATGGATTGGTGGCTCTTTATGTTATATTGACTGCTCTTGCCATTACTCAACATCATCTTTTTGGGATTAAAGTTATTTTAACTGAAATCTTTGTTGGAATGATCGGCTTGATTTTGTTTGTTCAAGCATGGCTAAATGAAACTTTGTGGTTAAGGATTTTGAATTGGAGTGTTTTTGGTTTATTTTGTATTTTCGGTTATTACCTTATAAGAGCAACAATTGGAGAAATACAAAAAAGAGAGCAGATTGAAAAAATGGATAAGGAGCTTAGGAAAACATACAAAGAATTAAAGAAACTTGATATTGCTAAATCAGAATTCATTTCCATTGCATCACACCAGTTAAGAACTCCTTTAACAGCTATTAAGGGATATGTTTCTTTGATAAGTGACAGAGTTTATGGAGGGTTTCCTGGTAGAATGCAAAAACCCTTAAGAAATGTTTACAGCTCTGTAGAAAGATTGATAAAATTAGTTAATGATCTTTTGAGTATTTCTCGCATTGAAGCTGGAAAAATAAAAGTAGAGCCAGAAGAGTTTCTTTTAGAAGATTTGATCAATGACGTATTAGAGGAACTGGGCAATCTAGCTAAAGCAAAAAAGCTTTATCTTAAATGGGAAGAATCTAAAAAACCCTTGGTTAAGGTTTTTCTGGATAGAGCTAAAATGAGACAGGTTGTTTTGAATATTATTGATAATGCGATAAAATATACTCAGACAGGCGGAGTGACAATAAATTACAAACAAAAGAATGGATTGTGCAGGGTTGAAATCAAAGATACGGGCGAAGGAATGACAAGAGCAGAAATTTCTAATTTATTCAAAACTTTTTCTAGAGGAGCTGCTGGCAAGAGAACATGGACAGAAGGGGCAGGTTTGGGCTTGTATATTGCTAAAAATTTTACAGAGATGCATAATGGTAGAATATGGGTTGAAAGCACTGGGAAACAAAAAGGTTCAACTTTTTATATAGAATTACCTGTTAAATATGAAGAAAAAACCTAAAATTCTCATAATTGAAGATGAGAAGATTCTGGCAGAAATGTATTATGATGTTTTTGTTCAGTCTGGTTTTAAAGTGTTTTCAGCCACTGAAGCAAAACAAGGATTAGAGATGGCTAAAAAAGAAAAGCCAGATTTGATTATTCTAGACATCTTGCTTCCTAGAGAAAATGGCATATCTTTTTTAGAGTGGCAGAAAAAAGATCCTGAAGTTGCTTCCATTCCAGTGGTGGTTTTTACAAATTATGACGAATTAGACACAGAGAAAAAAGCGAAAAAACTTGGGGTTAAGGGTTATTTGATTAAAGCAAATTTCACTCCACAGCAGTTTGTTTTAAAAATTAAAAACTATTTAGAGTAAAATCAACTCCATTATTTTTTTTTAGCTTTTTTAATAAAGTTTTTTTAATTGTTTATGAAAAGAATTATAAAATCAGAATTGAAAATAGAAAAATTAGCTGATTTTTTATTTGAGTGTAGAAGTTTAAAATATCTTCCTCGAGCTTCACTCCAGCATTTAAAAAGCCCAGTCAATGAAAATGTTGCTGAGCATAGTTTTTATACCATGATTATTGCCTGGTTATTGGCTAAAATGGAAAAAGTTGATGAAGACAAAGTTATTAAAATGGCTTTAATTCATGATTTGGCTGAAGCCAGAGGAGGGGATAGAAACCTTATTAATAAATTCTACAGTCAGCCTCTTAATGAAGTAAAAATAATAGAAGGAATTTCTAAAGATTACGATTTAAAAGATTTTGATTTGTCAGATATTTTTAAGGAGTTTGCCAAAGAAAAAACCTTGGAAGCAAAGATTGTTAAAGACGCTGATATATTATCAGGTATGCTTTTAGAGAAAGAATGCCTGGATTTGGGAAACAAAAATATTAGGAAATGGCTGATTATCTCTTTAAAAAGATTAAAAACTAAAAATGGTAAAGCTTTGGGAGAATTGCTCATAAAAACTAATACAGACAATTGGTGGTTAAAATTAGCTGAAAAATATATTTTAAAAACAAAATTTCTTTGAACATGAAAAGAATATTAACCAATGAAACAACTAAATATTTAGGAAAAGAAATCAAAGTTTCTGGCTGGGTTCACAGCGTAAGGTCTCATGGAAAAATTATATTTATTGATCTTCGAGACAAAGAAGGTCTTTTACAGATAGTTTTTATTCCTAAGAATAAAGAACTTTATGAGGTTGCAAAAGAACTGAAACCAGAATGGGTTATTTCAATTGAAGGCAAAATTCAGAAAAGGCCAGAAAAAATGATAAATCCTAAAATTGAAACCGGGAAAATAGAGCTTTTGTCTGAGAAATTAGAGGTTTTATCTGAAGCAAAGTCCTTGCCTTTTCCTATTGATACTGATGGTTATGAAATTAATGAAAAAATAAGATTAAAGTATCGTTATCTGGATTTAAGAAGAGAAAGATTAAAGAAAAATTTAGAAGTTCGCCAAAAAACAATTCAATTTATGAGGGATTTTTTGATAAAACAAGGGTTTTTAGAAGTTGAAACTCCAATATTAACAAAATCCACTCCTGAAGGTGCAAGAGATTTTTTAGTTCCTTCAAGAACTTACCCAGGGACTTTTTACGCGCTTCCTCAGAGTCCTCAACAGTACAAACAGCTTTTAATGGTTTCTGGTATTGAGAAATACTTTCAGATTGCCAGGTGTTTCAGGGATGAAGACCCAAGAAGTGATCGTCAAGCAGAATTTACCCAGTTGGACATTGAAATGTCTTTTATTGAACAAGAAGATGTTTTAAAACTTACAGAAGAGCTTTATACTTCTTTGATTAAAAAATTGTTTCCTGAAAAGAAAATTTTAAAAACTCCTTTTCCAAGAATTACTTATAAAGAAGTAATGGAAAAATATAAAACTGACAGGCCTGACTTAAGGAAAAACAAAAAAGACAAGAATGAACTTGCTTTTGCTTTTGTTATTGATTTTCCTCTTTTTGAATGGAAAGAATCTGAAAAAAGATTTGATGCCATGCACCATCCTTTTACTCGTCCTCAAGAGGAAGATGTTGAGAAAATAAAGAAGAATCCTGATAAAGTACTGGCTTATCAGTACGATTTAATTTTAAATGGTTATGAGATTGGAGGAGGAAGCCTGAGGATTTACAAGCCAGAGATGCTGGAAGCGATTTTTGAAATAATGGGTCATAAAAAGCAAGAAGTAAGAAAGAGGTTTGCTCATCTTTTTCAAGCTTTTGAATATGGTGTTCCGCCTCATGGTGGAATTGCTCCAGGACTTGACAGGTTTTTAGCAATAATTCAAGGAGAGCCAAATATTAGAGAGGTGATGGCATTTCCAAAAACAGGAGAGAACAGAAGTGTGATGATGGATGCTCCGTCTGAGGTAAGCAAGGAGCAGTTAAAAGATTTACATCTTAAAATTGAGAAAAAAGAAAAATAGTTTTATTTTAATGACTAAGAATATTAAATATTTTTTAGGAGCGTTTTTTTTAACCCTATTTTCGTCTTGGGGTATTGGTGTTTTGCAGCATGGAATGGAAGAATATTTTTATGCTCAGATCACCCAGCCTTTTCAAGATATCTTTGTTATTGAATTAGCAGACATTCCAGAGAAATCAAAACCTGACCTTGAAGTAGAGTCTGCGATTTCGCTTAGAATTGGCAAAACAGGGAAGCAAAGAATTATTTTCCGAAAAAATTCTGAAAAAGTTTTACCAATGGCTTCTTTGACTAAATTAATGACAGCTTTGATTGTTATTGAAAACAATTATGATTTATCTGAATCAATAGTTGTTTCAGATAGTGCAGCAGGCCAATATGATGTTCCAACTTACGGTAATTTAAAAAAAGGCCAGAATGTGACAATAGAAGAGCTTTTACAATTAATGCTTTATTATTCAAGCAATGATGCAGCATTTGCTTTAGCAGAAGTGATTGGTCTTGATAGTTTTATTGAAAAAATGAATAAAAAAACTGAAATATTAGGACTTAAAGATACGTATTTTATTAATTCCACTGGACTTGATCCAGAAGACCCTGACTTGATTCCTAATTATTCAACTGCTAATGATCTCGTAATACTTTCAAAGCACATCTTAAATAATTATCCTTTTTTATTTGAAATTTCTTTAGAAAACGGCCCTTATTCTACTGAAAACGGAATCCTGAATTTAAATGTTTTAGACAACCAGATTATTATAGGCGGAAAAACAGGTTATACAGAAAAAGCAGGAGCATGCATGCTCTTAATATTTTCTGATGAAAAAGAAAATTATTTCATTAACTTAATATTAGGCGCTGAATCACCGCAAAAACGCATAGAAGAAATGCAGAAATTAATTAATTGGATAAATTCATAAAATGACACTTTTTACTTTTCATGTAATCAGACTTTTAATGCTTTCAGCTTTAGGCGCTGGAATTTCTTTTGTTTGGGCGCCTTGCTTAATAAAGTTTTTAAAAAGAGTTAAATTCTGGAAAAAAACTGCAAGAACTAAAACAATAACCAATGAAGAAGCAGAGGTTTTTCATTCTTTACACAAAGACAAAGAAACAGCTGTTCCAAGAGGCGGAGGGATTTTAATCTGGTTGTCAGTTCTTGTGCTGATATTTTTGTTTTTTGCCTTATCTAATCTTGATGATCCTTGGTGGATAAAAAAAGTGAATTTCTTGTCCCGTGGTGAAACCTGGCTTCCTTTGTTTGCTTTGGTTGCAGGCTCTATTGTCGGATTAGTTGATGATGTTTTAACTGTTTTTGGAAAAGGAAAATATGTTGGAGGAGGAATGAGTTTTTTAAGAAGATTAATGATTGTTGTTTCAATAGGGTTAATTGGTGGCTGGTGGTTTTACTTTAAACTTGCTAAAAACACAATTCATATTCCTTTAATGTATAATTTCCCAGAAGGAATAAACTTTTTTATTGACTGGTGGTACATTCCTTTGTTTGTTTTAGTAATGCTTGCTTCTTGGGCAGGAGGTGTGATTGATGGCATTGATGGTTTGGCAGGCGGCATTTTTGCTTCAATCTTCAGTGGTTTTGCTGTGATTGCTTTTACGCAGGGAAAAGCTGATTTAGCCACATTCTGCGCAATTATTTCCGGCACTTTATTTGCTTTTTTATGGTTTAATATACCTCCAGCTAAATTCTATATGGGAGAAACAGGCGTTTTGGGATTGACTTCAACAATGACAGTAGTTG
>Ga0114920_10000601_pt1 | contig 15705 bp, 14 predicted proteins | sample ChitaG_FD_88683 | JGI IMG/M metagenome (GOLD analysis project Ga0114920, IMG submission 88683) | Deep subsurface microbial communities from South Pacific Ocean to uncover new lineages of life (NeLLi) - Chile_00310 metaG | ecosystem: Environmental > Aquatic > Marine > Oceanic > Sediment ... | reverse complement strand
TGGGTAACATAAATGTAGCCATAATCGGAGTCGGCAACTGTGCCTCATCGCTGGTTCAAGGCGTTTGTTACTACACTAAGGCAAAGGAAGACGAATTCGTGCCTGGTCTGATGCATGTTAATCTGGGTGGGTATTATATAAGTGATGTAAATTTCGTTGCTGCCTTTGATATTGATAAGAATAAGGTTGGTAAAGACCTCTCTAAGGCAATCTTTACCTCCCCGAACAATACTTTTAAGTTTTGTGAGGTGCCGAATAGTGGTGTTAAGGTGCAGCGGGGTATGACCCATGATGGTTTGGGAAAGTATTTGTCCCAGATAATTGAGAAGGCACCTGGCCCCACTGCTGACATCGTCAAAGTGCTTAAGGAAACCCAGACCGATATCGTGGTTAATTATCTGCCGGTTGGTTCTGAGGAGGCAACCAAGTGGTATATTGAGCAGGTGCTGGCTGCTGGTTGTGGCTTTATTAACTGTATTCCGGTTTTTATTGCTCGTGAGAAGTACTGGCAACATCGTTTTATTGAGAAAGGACTGCCGATTATTGGTGATGATATCAAATCTCAGGTAGGGGCAACTATTATCCATCGTGTCTTAACCAGGCTATTTAGAGACCGTGGTGTGAAACTTGAGCGAACCTACCAGCTAAACTTTGGGGGTAACACCGACTTTTATAATATGCTGGAGCGGGAGCGTCTTGAATCCAAGAAGATATCCAAAACCAATGCCGTTACTTCTCAGCTAGATTATGAGCTTTCTCCCGATGATATCCATGTTGGCCCCAGTGACTATGTCCCCTGGCTTCTGGACCGCAAGTTTTGCCATATCAGGATGGAAGGGCAAAACTTTGGTGATGTTCCCTTAAATGTGGAAGTAAAACTTGAGGTTTGGGATTCTCCCAACTCAGCCGGGGTGGTCATTGATGCCATAAGGTGCTGCAAACTTGCCTTAGACCGGGGACTCAAAGGGGCGCTACTTGGTCCCTCTGCCTATTTTATGAAGTCACCACCCGTTCAATATACTGATGATGAAGCCCGTCGCCTGGTGGAAGAGTTCATTGCTAGTGGTCAATAAACCAAGCTAAAAGATTATTTTGGCAGTGAAGGGGTTTTAGATAGCTAGCTGATGAAGATAGCATTGGTCTCACCTTATGATTTTGCTTACCCGGGTGGTGTTGTCCACCATATCTCATGTCTTGAGCGCCAATTTACCAAGATGGGTCATGAGGTCAAGGTGATTGCCCCGGCCTCAAAAGCCATTTCCGTTTTCGGTGATAGATTTATACCTATTGGTAAACCCCGTCCGGTACCATCTAGTGGCTCAATCTGCCGCATTACCCTATCATTGAACTTGGGTTCCACCATAAAAAGGGTACTAGCTAGAGAAAACTTTGATATTATTCACCTTCACGAGCCTTTTATGCCCATGCTGTGTTCGGCGGTGCTGCGCTTTTCAAATATTGCTAATGTGGGCACCTTTCATGCCTGCGAGGGTAGACCGGGATATGACTTTGGTAAGCCGATTAGTAGCATAATGCTGAAAAGGCGTGCCCGCAAGCTCACTGGCAAGATTGCTGTCTCAAAGGCAGCCATGGAGTTTGCCAGTAAATATATACATGGCTATTACAATATAATCCCTAATGGCATTGACCTTGAGCTTTTCTCTCCTAAGGTGTCTCCCATTGATGGATTCGATGACGGGAAGCTTAATATCTTATTTGTCGGTCGCTTGGAAAAGCGAAAAGGCTTGAGTTACCTCCTTAAAGCTTACCGGCTGGTTAAACAGGAAATACCGAACTCTCGTTTCATCGTAGTTGGCCCGGGCACCAGGCTACGACGCAAGTATGAAAAACAGGTTAAGAGGAGTCGGCTTGAGGATGTTGTTTTTGTCGGCTATGTCCGAGGTAGCGAATTGCCCAGGTACTATAAGGCGGCTGATGTTTTTTGTGCCCCGGCGCTGGGTCATGAGAGCTTTGGCATTGTTCTGCTTGAGGCGATGGCGGTTGGTACCCCGGTTGTTGCCTCGAATATCAAGGGTTATGCCGGTGTCTTAAGTCACGGGGCTGAAGGGTTACTGGTGCCGCCGAAGGATGTTAACGCACTGGCTCAAGCCTTAATTTCTCTGCTTAAAGATGAGGCATTGCGGCAACAAATGGGTTCCCGAGGCATAATTAAGGCGAGGGATTATAACTGGGGAAACATCGCTAAAAGGGTACTTCGCTATTATATGAGGGTGTTAAGTGAGCCTCCGTGGAATAAGAAGTCCCCTCCCCTTAAAGCGACGCCGGGTTTGATTTAATTAGAAAATAATATAGCAATTGTTTCTAAGAAAAGTAGTGTTTAATGGTAAGGTTCTCTGAAGTTCGTAAGTCGCTAGCTTATTATTTTACCGAACCGGCGGTACGGCTTCTGGCTAAGACCCCGATAAGACCTGATACCCTGAGCTGGTTTGGTTTCTTGGTGACGGTGGGGGCGGCAGCACTTATTTTAACCGGACACCTTCTGGCTGCTGGATTTATGGTGCTTTTTGCCGGCTTTTTTGATATGCTTGATGGGGCACTGGCTCGCTACACCGGTCGGATTACCCGTTTTGGTGGTATCCTTGACTCGGTGCTTGACCGATTATCCGAGGCAGTGCTGCTGCTGGGGATTTTAGGCTGGTATTTATATTCTGGGAGCCAGTCGGCTACTTTAATCTTACTTGTTTGCCTGGCTTTGATTTTTTCACCACTGGTGAGCTACCTCCGGGCTCGAGCGGAGGCACTTGGTCTGGAGTGTCAGTTGGGGCTATTTACTCGGGCGGAGAGGGTTATTGTGCTGGCACTGGGTCTTTTGCTAAATCAAATAGTTATTGCTCTTGCTATCATCGCCTTTTTGAGTTTTTTAACCTTTGGGCAGCGATTATTTTATATCTGGCAGCAAACAAGAGCTAGTTAACATTGAGGGTGCCGTGCTGGCAAAAAATCTAAATTATATTGGTTTAAGTTAGAGGGGGAATAATGCCGGTTATTGCAGTTATTGGAGCCCAGTGGGGGGATGAAGGGAAGGGCAAGATAGTTGATTTGCTGGCGGAGAAGGCTCACCTAGTAGTTCGCTTTTCCGGTGGGGATAATGCAGGGCATACTGTGGTCAATGATTATGGTGAGTTTAAGCTGCACCTGGTACCATCGGGCATTTTTTCTCGCCAGGCGGTTTGTTTATTGGGTAACGGGGTGGTGATTAACCCGGCGGTGCTGCTTGATGAGCTGGAACTACTTCAAAAAAATGGTGTTGATACCTCTAAGTTTTTCATCAGTGACCGGGCTCACCTGATTATGCCTTACCATACCCTCCTTGATGGCTTGGAGGAGGAGGCACGGGCAGGGAAGGCAATCGGTACTACGCGCAAAGGTATTGGTCCTGCCTTTGCTGACAAAGTGGCTAGGTTAGGTATAAGAGTAGGTGACCTTCTAGATAGCGTGGCATTTGGGGAACGGCTTCGGTTTATACTTGAATATAAAAATACGGTTTTGACCAAGGTCTATGGGACGAGCCCTTTATCCTTTGCCGAGATATACAATACCTATTGCCAGTTTGGGGAGCGCCTGGCTCCTTATATTCGGGAGACAACTGTAATTCTGGAAGAGGCACTAGCACAGGGGAAGAAGGTTTTACTGGAAGGAGCCCAGGGGACTTTACTTGACCCTGATTTTGGCACCTATCCTTATACTACCTCTTCTTCACCTATGGCTGGGGAAGGTTGTCTGGGTACTGGAATCAGTCCTTTAAGAATTAGCCAGATTCTGGGTGTGTTTAAGGGTTACTGTACCCGGGTGGGTGGGGGTCCCATGCCGACTGAGTTACAGGATGAAACCGCTGATTTAATTCGTGAGCGGGCCCACGAGTATGGTACCACTACCGGCAGACCTCGCCGTTGCGGCTGGTTTGATGCTGTTGCCTCTCACTTTAGCACCCGGATTAACGGTTTTACCGCGGCAGCCATTACCCGCCTTGATGTTCTTGACATCCTGCCCAAGCTCAAGATAGGTGTTGGCTATGAGCTGGATGGGCAAAGAATTGACTATTTCCCCAGTAATATCACTGCTTTAGCCAGGTGTAAGCCTATTTATGAGGAACTTCCGGGTTGGCAAGCCCCAACTAGCGATATCCGCCGCTATGATGAACTTCCGGCTGAGGCTCGTAAGTATATCAAAAGGCTGGAAGAGCTCATTTCTTGTCCGGTTCACCTCATCTCGGTAGGGGCACGACGAGAGCAAATAATTGAGGTTGAACCTGTTTTGTAGCTTTGTTTTGGCTAAAAGCCGCTGGGGTCAGCTCAAAGGCAGGTCAATGTGGTAATTTTTGAGTACCTCTTTAATCTGAGCGGCTGATTTCTCATCGGGCTCAACCAGAGGCAGACGAGGCTTGCCGACACTGAAGCCAACCTGGTTCAGGGCGTATTTTAAGGGTATCGGGTTGGAGACAATAAATAGCACCTTAAATAGTGGCAGCAGGTAGCGGTGCATTTTGGCTGCCTCACCTACTTTGCCTGAGGTAAAACTGGTAATCATTGCCTTAATCTGGTTACCTGCCAGATGAGAAGCAACGCTGATGACCCCGTAGCCGCCGAGGGCTAGAATGGGGAAGGTATCACTATCATTGCCACTCCAGATGAAGAAGTCTTGCCCGGTGTTATCAATAATCTTGGCAATCTGTTCCATATCGGCACTAGCCTCTTTTATCCCGATAATGTTGTCAATCTGGCTTAACCTCGTGGTTGTCTCGGCGGAGAGGTTGGTGATGGTGCGTGAGGGCACATTATACACGATGCAGGGTAAGCTTGTGCCCTGAACGATAGTCTTAAAATGCTGGTATAAGCCTTCCTGAGTCGGTTTATTATAGTAAGGGACGACCAAGAGGCAACCATCGACCCCAATTCGCTCCGCCTCTTTAGTTAGCTCCAGGCTCTCGGCGGTGTTGTAGTTGCCGGTGCCGGCAATTACTGCACCCCGCTCCCCTACTGCTTGTTTTACTTCAGCAAAAAGGCGTAGCTTCTCATCTTGGGTAAGGGTGGGGGATTCGCCGGTGGTGCCTGAAACTAATACGCCCTCACTCCCTGAGCTAAGTAAGGCTAGGGCCAGCTTTTTGGCTTGCTCGTAGTTAACCGCCCCGTCTTCATTCAGGGGGGTTACCATGGCTGTCAATAGTCGTCCGAAGCTTTTCATTTTCAGCCACCTCCTGTTGATGTAGCCATTCTCTTTTGACCATCTCCTCAGCAATCTGGACAGCATTTAGTGCCGCTCCCTTGCGGATGTTATCGGCAACAATCCACATCACCAGTCCCTTGGGGTGGGAGGTATCTTTTCGAATACGACCGACGAAGACTTCGTCAGTGCTGGTTGTTGCCCAAGGATGTGGGTAGAGAGAGATGGTTGGGTCATCCAGTACCCTGACCCCAGGGGCTTCGGCCAGGATGCGTTGGGCTTCATCGGGAGACATGGGTTGGGAAAATTCTACAGTTACTGCCTCGCTATGCCCGACAAATACCGGGACCCGGGCACAGGTAGCCGAGATAGCGATATTGCTGGTATGCATTATCTTCTTGGTTTCTTCCGCCATCTTCCACTCTTCTTTGGTGTAGCCATTGTCCAGGAAGACATCTATCTCGGGCAGTATATTAAAGGCTATCTGGTGTGGGTAAACATGGGGGATGGTGTTTTGCCCGTCCAGCACTTGCTTGGCCTGGGTAGTTAATTCTTCTACAGCGGCGGCACCGGTGCCCGATACCGACTGATAGGTAGCTACAATAATGCGCTCTATGGGGTTAACCTTGTGCAGTGGGTATAAGGCCACCACCATTTGAATCGTGGAGCAATTCGGGTTAGCGATAATCCCGCGGTGCCATTTAATGTCTTCGGCATTAACTTCAGGTACCACCAGGGGAACCTCGGGATGCATTCTGAAAGCAGAGCTATTATCAATTACTACGGCTCCTTGAGCGGCGGCTAGGGGTGAAAAGTGGAGGCTAACCTCAGAACCAGCCGAGAAAAGGGCAATATCTATTTCTTCAAAAGACTCGGGGGTGGTCTCCTCGACGGTAACCTCGCGGTGATTGACAAAAAGTTTCTTACCTGCGGAGCGGTCTGAGGCTAAAAGGTGGACGGAAGCCATGGGGAAGTTTCGTTGTTCCAGGACTTTAATGAACTCCTGTCCAACCAGTCCAGTAGCACCGACAATAGCAACCCTATACCCTTTCATCGTTTTCTCCATCATAAACCAAGTAGTTTATCCAGTCCGTAGATTAGTCCCTTCTTCTTGACTACTTCTTTGATGGCTAAGATGACGCCTGGCATATAGCATTCCCGACTTATGGTATCATGTCGGATGGCAAGTGTCTGTCCTGCCCCACCGAGGATTACTTCCTGATGGGCTAAAAGACCGGGCAGGCGGATGCTGTGAATGGTGATACCTTCAACCTGCTCACCCCGACTCGGTGTGGCCTTCTTTGGTTCGGCATAGGAAAATGGTCTCCCCCTTGACTGCGCCATAGCTCTGGCGGTGGAGAGGGCTGTTCCCGAGGGAGCGTCCACTTTCTGATGATGATGCAGCTCTATGATTTCAGCCCAGTCAAGGTATTTAGCCGCTATCTTGGCTAGATGAATCATTAAAACTGCGCCTAGGGCAAAGTTTGGGGCGACCACAGCACCAACGTTGTGCTCCAGTGCTAGGTGCTCAATTTCACTAAGTTCATCACTGGAGAGTCCGGTGGTTCCGATTACTAGGTTTACACCCCTTTTAGTGGTCAAGCGCACTGCCGGCATGCTAGCTTGGGCAACAGTAAAGTCAACCAGCACCTCTGGTTTTGAGCTTTTGAGGATAGGCTCTAAATTAGGGGATAAAGGCACCGTGCCCAAGTTATCCGGTAGAGAAAGATGGTCTTGAGTGGCCTTGAGGTCTACGGTGCCGACCAGCTCCATATCGCTCTGACAGCATACTGCATTAACTACCTCTCGTCCCACCTTGCCCAATGCACCTTGAACTACTACCCTTATTGGCTTCATAATTTGACCCCTACTTGTGATAGTACCCCTTGTTTTGGGGGTGAGAAGGGCGGGGTGAGGAGCGCATCTGAGGCTGTTTTCTGGGCGGTTGTTTTGCTGAAATCGAGTCCTTTTCCTTGTCACCGGGCACCTGAGATAGTGTTTGCAGTACGGCGCGTCGTGACAGGTTTATCCGGCCCAAATGGTCAACATCAATTACCTTGACCATAATCTCGTCACCCACTTTGACTACATCCTCAATCTTAGCTACCCGATAGTCAGCAAGCTCGCTGATGTGAACCAGGCCTTCCTTACCCGGGAGTACCTCGACAAAAGCGCCAAAGCTTAAGATGCGGGACACCTTTCCGGTATAGATACTGCCAACTTCTATCTCCTTGGTCAGACCTTCAATAATATTCATTGCTTTCTGAGCCGCTTCAGCGCTGGGGGCATCAATGAGCACCGTACCATCGTTGAGGACATCAATGTTGGCTTTAGTCTCGTCAATTATTGACCTGATTGTTTTGCCGCCGGTGCCGATTATACTGCCAATCTTGTCCGGGGGGATCAGTAATTTATATATTTGTGGTGCGTAGGGGCTGAGTGTGGGGCGGCTGGAGCTTATGGTCTGCTGCATTATCTCTAGAATAGACTGGCGAGCCTCGCTTGCTTGATACAGCGTTTTTTCTAGAATTTCCAGGCTTATGCCCTTAAGCTTGATATCTAGCTGCAATGCGGTAATACCTTTACTGGTGCCAGCTATCTTAAAGTCCATATCCCCATAAGCATCCTCTAAGCCCGAGATATCAGTTAAGATAGCATATTCACCCTTCTCCCCGCTGACTAAGCCCATAGCTATCCCGGCAACGGCACCCCTTATTGGTGCGCCAGCATCCATTAAGGAGAGACTGCTGGCGCAGACACTGGCCATGGAGGTGCTGCCGCTGGAACTTAAGACCTCGGAGACGAGCCGGATAGTATAGGGGAACTCCTCATCATCGGGTATCACCGGGAGGAGGGCTCGCGCGGCTAGAGCCCCGTGTCCAATTTCACGTCGCCCTGGTGTACCGATGCGTTTTACTTCCCCGGTGGAGAAGGGAGGGAAATTGTAATGATGGATGAAGCGTTTGGTCTCTTCAATACCTAATCCATCAAGTTGTTGCTTCTTTTTAATTGAGCCTAAGGTAGTGATGGTTAATACCTGTGTTCCCCCCCGGGTGAATAGAGCTGAGCCGTGGGTACGAGGCAGAAGTCCTACTTGACTTGTAATAGGTCGAATGTCTTTAAGGCCGCGACCACCAAAACGCTGTGCTTGATTTAGGATATTGCTCCTCATTTCATCCCTGAGTTCGGCTTCAAAGGCAAGGATTACATCTGCTTCGGGGAATGACTCTTCCTGGCTCTTTACCAGCTCTTTCTTCAGGCTTTCCAGTGCCTCCTCACGCTCTTGCTTTTTGGGCTGGCTCAGGATTTCGGCAAACTTCCCGTCAATGATTGATGAGACCGCTTTTATTACTTCAGGGTCAAGTTCACTTTTGTGGACCTCAATCTTCGGCTTTGCAAAGGTTTTTTGAAGCTCCTCTTGAAGCCGGATAATATCCTGGTTTGCCTCATGCCCTAACTTGATTGCCTGGACAACAATATCTTCTGAAACCTCTCGTGCCCCGGCTTCTAGCATTACTACTGCCTGCTTGGTGCTGGCAACAACGAGGTCAAGCAGGCTATTTTCAAGCTGGGCTAGGGTTGGATTTAAGACGAACTCCTCATCAATATAACCGATACGAATCGCACCTACCGGGCCATCAAATGGTATTTCTGAAGTTGATAGTGCTGCCGAGCTACCAATCACGGCTAGGGTATCGGGGTCATTCTCTTGGTCGGCAGAAAGGACGGTGATTATAAGCTGGACATCATTGTGAAGCTCTTTGGGTAGGAGTGGACGCAGCGGGCGGTCGGTAAGGCGGCTGGCTAAGGTTGCTTCCTCACTGGGGCGTCCCTCTCTTCTGATAAATCCCCCGGGGATTTTACCGGCAGCATAAAGCCTTTCTTCATAGTCAACGGTTAGCGGTAGGAAATCCGCTCCCTCTCGCGGTTCAGGGCTGATGCAGATGGTAACTAGGACAATAGTATCCCCATAGCGTACCGTTACCGCGGCGTTGGCTTGCCCAGCAAGCTTGCCGGTATCGATAATGAGGCTTCTACCCCCTAGTTCAAGCTGGAATGACTGAGACTCTATCAATAATCCCTCCTTTTTAAGGCTTTACTTACGCAGACCGAGCTTCTTAATCAGGCTGTGATACCGTCCAACCCCCTGCTTGCTTAAGTAAGTAAGCAGCCGCTTTCTTTGGCCGACGAGCTTAAGCAGGCCGCGTTGCGAATGGTAGTCGTGTTTATTGGCTACCATGTGAGCAGTTAGCTCATTGATTCTCTCCGTAAGCAGGGCTATCTGAACCTCGGTTGAACCAGTGTCCCCTTTACTGGTCTCAAACTTGCTTATGATTTCCGTCTTTTTCGTTTTATCCAATCCACACCCCGGTGTTTCTACGTATTTTAGTTATTTTAACAAAAATCAAGTATAGCATAAACTGGGATGACTGTAAATTAAACTTTATTTGACTTGGCAATACTACAGAAGGTATAGTAGTCATTGTAACAAACGTTCTATTTGCCCCTTAAGCGATGAATGTTGGTGTCTGTAAGGTTAGGCTTCGCTTGCCCGAGAATCTCTCCCTCAAGGGTAAACGGCGAGTAGTAAAATCGATTACCAGCCGGGTTGAGAACCGGTTTAATGTTGCTATTGCTGAGGTTGAGGAGCATGACCTCTGGCAACTGGCTACCCTCGGCATCTCCTGCGTGAGCAATAGCAGACAGCATGCCAATGGAATTCTCTCTAAAGTGGTGGACTTTATTTCAAGTAGCAAGTTTGAAGTCGAACTCCTCGATTATGAGATTGAGATTTTACCTGTTCTTTAGCAGCTAGAGTTTGATTAAGTCAAAATGGACTCTTCGGCTTTCTTAAAGTATCTTTTCGCTCAGCCTTACTACAGCGGTCAAAGTGTTCATATTGAGCATATCCCACCCCGCAAAGCAAGCTTTGCCAAGTTAAGCGAGCCACTTATAAGTTGTCTTGAGGAGACCCTTAAAGACCACGGGCTTTTGCCCCTTTATACTCACCAGGCGCAGGCAGTAGATTACGCCCGAGGAGGCAAGAATGTAATGGTAGCCACTTTCAGTGCCAGTGGTAAAACCCTGTGCTATAACATTGCGGTAATGGATAAGGTTTTAAGTGAGCCAAAAGGCTGCGCCTTATATCTATTCCCGACTAAAGCCCTGGCTCAAGACCAGCTTCGTACTTTAGATGAGCTATTTTCTCCTCTACTTGGTGATGCCGAATTTGCTACCTTTGATGGTGACACCCCACAGGAGGAGCGGACTGAGATTAGAAAAAAGGCCAGAATAATACTTACCAATCCAGATATGCTGCATTTGGGCATACTGCCGAATCATCAGTACTGGTCAAGGCTGCTGCGTCAGTTAAAGTATGTAGTTATCGATGAAGCTCATGTCTATCGCGGTGTTTTTGGCTCCCATGTGGCTTTTATTATGCGCCGCTTGCGACGGCTTTGCCAGCTCTATGGCTCAAGGCCGCAGTTTATTTGTTGTTCGGCGACCCTAGATAACCCTGGTGAGCATGCGCAAAGACTGGTGGGTCTGCCTTTTGAGGTGGTAACCCAAGACGGCTCTCCTCAGGGTGGGAAGGAATTTGTTTTCTGGAATCCCCCGATTATAGACAGGGCAAAGAGTGCCCGGCGCAGTGCTAATAGCGAAGCCATGTACTTACTCAGTGAGTTGGTAAACCAGGGTATCCGTAGCCTAACCTTTGCTCGTAGCCGCCGACTAACTGAACTTATTTATATCTACTCGAAGCGGAGGTTAGCTGAAATAAACCCCAGCCTCAAGCAAAGGATTAAGCCTTATCGGGCAGGATACTTGCCTGAAGAGCGGCGCCAGATAGAGCAGGAGCTCTTTAAGGGCGAGCTTTTGGGGGTGGTGGCAACTACTGCTTTAGAGCTGGGCATAGATATTGGTAACCTAGAGGCTACGGTGCTTACCGGCTATCCGGGGAGTATCTCAAGTACCTGGCAGCAGGCAGGAAGGAGTGGTCGCGGTAAAGAAGCGTCGCTGAGTTTTCTTATCGCTTTAGATAGTCCTTTGGACCAGTATTTTATGCATCACCCGGGGGCCTTTTTTAAGAAGAGCTTTGAGAATGCCTTAGTTAACCCCTCAAACCCCTATATTCTGCGGGCTCATCTTCTGTGTGCTGCCTGGGAGCTACCGCTAAGTGGTGATGAGGAGGAAATTTTCGGTTCTAGCTTGAATCAGGAAATAGAGGTGCTCGAAAGCCGCAGCATGCTGCGGGAGCGCAACCGGAGATGGTATCTTTCACCACGCATTGCCTATCCGGCTCAAGATATAAATATTCGTTCTACTACCAGTGAGAATTTTGCCCTTGTGGATACCTCAACTGGCCAGTTACTGGAAACAATAGAGGCTTCTGTCGCCTTTTTCCAGATACATCCCGGGGCTATCTATCTTCATCAGGGGGAATCGTACTTAGTTGAGAGACTTGACCTTGAAGCTCATACTGCCTATGCGATGCCAACTGCGGCTCCTTATTATACGCAGACCAAGGAGATTACTGATTTGCACATCCTAAAGGTAAGTCGCAGCCAGAGCCAGGGAAGGGTAAAGGTATATCTGGGTGAAGTAGAGGTTACTACTACCGTAGTTGGCTTTAAGAAGAAGCAGCAGTTTACCGAGGAAGTAATTGGAGAGGAGATGCTTGACCTGCCACCGCAACACTTTCCCACTGTTGCCTTATGGTTTGACCTGCCAGCAGAGGTTATATCTAAACTTAATGAGTTGAACCTTGATTTTGCCGGTGGACTTCATGCTACTGAGCATGCGGCGATTGGCATCCTTCCCCTTTATGCCTTATGTGACCGCAACGACATCGGCGGTGTGTCTACCCCGCTTCACCCGGATACCGGCCGCCCCCAGATATTCATTTATGATGCCTACCCCGGCGGCATTGGCATTACCGAGCAGGGTTTTGACTTAATTTTAGAGTTATGGCAGACTACACTTAAAGTAATTTCAGACTGCCTGTGTGAGTCTGGTTGTCCCAGTTGCATCCAGTCACCCAAGTGTGGCAATAATAATAAGCCTCTGGACAAAAGAGCCGCCCAGGTAATACTTGAGGCGCTCTTATCCCGGTAAGAAATTCAACATTAGGAGGAGTAATGATTAATATCGGCGTAAATCCTGTAGCCATTGCCATCGGCTCACTGGCTATCAGATGGTATGGCATTCTAGTTGCCCTTGCCATTGGGGTTCTAATACTGTGGGTGGTATGGCAGGTTAAAAAGGGTCTTAAGGTTTCCTATGACAATGTCTTAACCGCAGCACTGGTGGGGATCCCGTCGGGGATAATAATATCAAAGCTGTTTCATCTTTGGGATAGAATGGATTATTACCGCTATCACCCGGAGCAGATGTTTACCACTGAAGGTCTAACTATCTACGGTGCCATCTTAGGTGCGGCTCTGGGTGTCTGGGTTTATAGCAAGGTGGGCAAGTTTGAGTTTGGCTACTTCGCTGATGTAGTGGTACCAGGTCTTGTCTTGGCTCAGGTAGTCGGCAGGATTGGCTGCACCATTAATGGTTGCTGCTATGGCGTAGAAACTTCCTTACCCTGGGGGATTGTCTATACCCACCCGGAGAGCTTTGCCGCCTTGGGGGTTCGCCATCCCACGACAGTTTATGAGATTATATTCTTACTTATAGTTTTTGTTGCCTTACTTAAACTAAGGGGGCGCTTTGAACCTGACGGCTCCCTATTTTTAGGCTACCTCGGGATATATTCCCTGTGGCGGGTTGGCATTGATTTCCTGAGAGAAGGAACACCGTTTTTCGTTGGTTTACACCAGGCTCAGATTATCGCTCTACTTACCTTGGCTGTTGTTGTTCCCTTAATGGCTTATAAGACGCGGTGGGTTAAGCAACCAAAAGCAGAAGCGGAACCAGAGACAGAGGCGGAAGATAAAGCAGAGGAGACAGGGGAGGCGTAGCAATCTAACATTTATAGACTTGGGAGGAGTAAGTCGTGGAGTGGTCAAGTCTTATCGGAATTATCACGGCGCTTATTTTTGTTGTTTTATTACCACTGGCGCTTAAGGCAAGGAAAAAGGCTGGCCCCCAGAAGAGAGAAGAACTCTTGGAGCACCTTAAAGCGATGGGGGTCAAAGCCTCTCTGATGGAAAAGGGAACGGAGGAAGAGAAGGTGGGGTCAGGTCGTTTCGGGGGTCAGAGGTCTGAGGGTCTTATCAAGCTAGAGGGTAGGAAAATAGACTATATCAATGTTGCCAGTGTCTCCAGCCAGTACGGGGTCAATTACTTTCTTGACTTTCTGGTAAGAAAGCCTGACTGGTCTAGTGAAAAGAATAGAAAGAAAACCACGATGGTTAAAAAGAGGAGTTCTGGTATCTGGGGTAAGGTAGTTGATATTGAATTTAAAGGGGATGGCCATTTGTCCCGTGAGCTTAACTTTGACTATCAGCTGAAAGACAGGCTAATGCAGACGCAGCGTGATAAGCAGAAGAGCAGTATCTTAATTTACCCTGAGCCAAAGTCTGAATATGCCAGGGTCAGGACTTCTTATCTTTTGCCCTCGTCTGAACTACTTGAGGCGATAGATATAATTGCCGGGCATATCAGGTCGGGGTGGTGAGGGCAACCAATAAGGTAACAAACCGGCTGATTATTGCACCAGAAGATGAAATGTTGCGTCGTTAGCGAGCGGAGTTTTAAGATAGCCACAGATAGCTACTGGATAGTGCTGCCAAATGAAAAACAGTGTTGATAAATGGATGGAAGAATCTGGTGAAGAAATCTTAAAACATATTGGTATCAATAGAGGTCAAAAGGTATTAGATTTTGGCTGTGGCTCAGGTAATTATACTATTCCTGCGGCAAGGGTAGTAGGGGAACAGGCTTTAGTGTACGCGCTAGATGAAGATAAAGAAGCCTTAGACCGGTTAATGAATAAGGCTAAATCAATGGGGTTAAACAACATAGCCAGATTAGATGCATCAGGCAAGTCAAGAATCGGGTTAGATAATGAATCCGTTGATGTAGTTCTTCTTTACGACGTTCTACACTATTATTATTTTCTGGAAGAAGAGGACAGAAGACGATTATTAGGTGAAGTTTATCGGGTGTTGAAGCCCAATGGCCTTCTTTCACTCTATCCAACCCATCTTGAGTCACATATGAAGCCAAAATTAGACGATGTTAAGACAGAAATAGAGGAGTCAAATTTCCGTGAAGAAAAGGAATGCGCCGGTATAATTATGGTTCACGATGATAATATTGAGGAAGGGCGCGTGATTAATTTCAGGAAGGACACTGCTATTTCAAGGTAACAAAATGGCTTTTCGTTTCATTAAGTTACCAAAAATGACTATTTGATAAGTAAGATTTCAGCGGCCATTCTCGCTGCTTTCTCAATGACCGTACTAGATTTCTCGAGGTGTCCGGGTAAGCTCATAAATTCCTGCCATTCCTTCTGGTCTATCATATTGAAACGCTTTCCGAAGACGAGTTGCTGAATGTCCGGGCATAAGGTTGAGCCAAATTCTTTAAGGAATGCGTCTCTAAATTCAAATCGCTTTTTTCTAGACTCCTCGCGTTTAGCAAGACCACCTGATGAAAGATCAGTAAACGCGGGTTGATATTTAGCGGCTATGGCAAGTAATCCCCCACAGTAAGCGCCACAAGAACCGTTACTTGCACTGCAGCCCCCAGCTAAAGCCATTGAAACCCTGATTAAATCGTCAGTCAAAAAATCAAAGTGGTGCCTCAATCCAAGGAGAACAGCAGGGGCACAACCCTGATAAAGTAGGAGCGACTCCTTTGCTCTTTTCGAGACCTCATCTATTAAATTCATATTGGGAATCGGCATTATCAAACGATCCTTTCCATTATTTTTCAAAGTTTTTATGAGTCAACTCAAATTATAGCAAATCTAGTATTGAATCAAATAAATGTCAATGAGTCTGAATTTAAAGATGAGAAAGCCAATTAATTCAGTAATCTTGAGATGTAGCTACAAAGATAGTTGAAACGGAACCAAATCTTATTTTATTGCTTGATTGAACTATTTGACGAATTGTGTCTTCCCATGGCTAGACGGTTGGCGCAAAATCAAGGATATTAAGCCTTAGCCGCTCCTCATTTTTCCAGCGGTCTATTTCCAGGTTATAGACAATATCAAGTTCTTGGGACACCTCTGATAAATGGCTTCCCCAGCCAAAGGCTACCCCGTCCCATACCGTACCACCCTGCTTTAGTTTAAGTTTCAGGTGCTCACTACTGCTCCCCATAGTGTGGCAATCAACAACCTGCACCCTACGGCTGAGGAAGGTAGGTTGGGGATTACCCCGACCAAAGGGGGCAAGCCTTTGCGTTATCTTAAAGGTATCTCCCCCCAGTTCGGGCAGGGTGATGCGGGCGTCAATCTCAAGTTGCGGGCGCAGGTCAAGCCCTTCCAGTTCGGTGGAGGCAAGATGGGCAAGTGTTTCTGCAAAGCGAGCCAGGTTTCTTGTTGGCAGGGAAAAGCCAGCAGCC
>Ga0114920_10000599_pt1 | contig 15731 bp, 14 predicted proteins | sample ChitaG_FD_88683 | JGI IMG/M metagenome (GOLD analysis project Ga0114920, IMG submission 88683) | Deep subsurface microbial communities from South Pacific Ocean to uncover new lineages of life (NeLLi) - Chile_00310 metaG | ecosystem: Environmental > Aquatic > Marine > Oceanic > Sediment ... | reverse complement strand
TACTCGACGGATATTAGACCTTGATAGGGCTTTCTCTGCCACAGAGTTTCTAATCCTGGATTTGTTCAAAGCAGACCCGCCCGGAGGTTGTCTCGAAGATAGGGATATCTTCCCCAGCTTAGCAACACTATTCTGACTCAGGGCTGCCTTAGAAATACGCCGAGCCTGCAATTGATTCTTGCGGACAACAGTCAGAGCTCGAGAATGAAGGGGGTAGTGGCGATCATAGTAGCGCCCATAATAACGGTTGTTAACAATAACTCCAGGGTAGCCATAGTAGCTCAAAGGGCACCACCCGATATAATCATAACCACGGTACCAATGGACCCAAGCTGGACCCCAGTATCTTGTGGGTATCCAATACCAACCAAGACCTACTCTCCAGTGCCATCGTCCATAGTGATAAACACACCATCCCCAAGGTTCATAAGAAACCCAGTTCCATCCAATTATAGGATACCAGACCCATCTACCATAAAAATATGGTCTCCACTGATTATGATGCACGTAAGGAGCCCAGACATATCCAAAAGGACGCTCGTAAACCCAACGCCCATTATTAGCTAATTCCACCTCATATTCATCAAGCTCAGAGGGAAGATATCTTCTGGTAACCACCCGATTATTAAGTGTTTCTCGAGATCTATTCCATGAACCAAAACTATCCTCATAATCAGCATAAAAAGAGATGGGGTCAGACTGGAAATAACCATGGGCTGCAATCAACTTCTCTTCACTTCTGACTAATACAGAGCCTTTTTCTCCAGCAGCTTCCGCTGCTCCTTCATAAACAGACAGCTCTGTCTCTTTATTCTCTCTGACATTAAAACGATAAAGTCCTTCATCAAGGATATAGAACGAAGCATCAGGAGTGTGGACTTCAAAGCCTTTTTCTCTTTCTAAAAAATTTATCCTTAAAAAAAACTCTCCAGAAAGCAAATGAAGCTTGATCAAGTCATCTCCTCTGCTTGGAAGATCAGTAAAATCAATCTGGGTGAAGCTATTGATGCGTAGATAGTTTTTTCGACCAAAATGCACCTCTGCTCGTCCCTCCTGAGTTCCCAGCTTGTCCCCCTCAACCAGAGCTAAGTTAACAACTCCTTCTTCGTAACCCAAATCTTCACTTCTCTCAATATAAACATCTCCTTTGACATAACTTAGCCGGGCAAAACTGTAGCTATAATATCCTTCTTGGGAAGAGGAGAAGGCAAAAGAAAAGAAAAAAATAAAACAAGCAACAAAAGCTAAATATTTTTTCATCTTATCTCATCTCCTTTCCAATCAAAAGAAAAGCAATAAATATGCCAAATGCCTTAGCCTGAAATGATAAAAAGATGTTTATACTTTGTGTCCTAGTTTAAGGACAGTTGATAGAAAATTATGTCATATTTAATTGATATCCACCAAGGCTATTTAGTCTAAAAATATCGTCGTTCTCTTCAGCCGGGAGCCAACTTTACGGCTCTCCACATTTTCAAACCTTTAGAACTAGCCCTTTTAGAAGCCTTTGAAAATAGAGTAAAAAATTATAAAGGGATTAAACCTATAATGAAGAAAGGGAATAATGCAGCCTTTTTTAGACTACACCTCCCTTTTTTAAATTCTATATTAAGGACCTGAAGGATGTAGAGGTTGCTAAAAATATTTTATTTTTTCTTCAGGATGGGCATGCCTGTTCTTTCTGTTTCGATGACTTTAAAGGCTTCTGGAACATCATCTAATGCCCCTTCCCTGATATCTCGAGCAAAATAGTAGATTCTCTGTATCCGTCCTCCTTTTAAGTTAACATCCTTAAAATGAAGGTAATACTTAACCCCTTTTGAATTTGTGAATTCATAAGCCATTTCTTTAACCTCCGAATTGAATTTTATTGGCTAAAAAATAAATCCCAAGCTAATCCCGAAAAGATGGGCAGTGGTAGAGTATGTCCCTTCACCTAGGTTTACTCCAAAAACCTGATAAGCTTCTATACTCCTGTTCGGGCTTTTTCTGTCGTTAAAAAGCTCATATTGATAGGCCACATTGACAACAAAGTTGCCCGATTTATACCCAAACCCTCCTGTAACAGCCCATCGACTGGCATCAGGAAGAACAGGATCCATAGTCTCTGCAGGCTGAGGTGTCTGATCATAAAGAATCCCAGCCCTCAGGGCAAAATTTTCATTCAGCATGTATTGCAAACCCCCTCGAAGGACAAACGAATCCTTCCAGTTTTCCTCGACTTCTTTATCTTTAAACTCAACACCAGGAATTGCAAGAGGAACATCAACATCAACAACATATTCATCAAAGCTGCTCCACAGAATATAATGGAAATCAGCTGTAAAGAGCAGGCTTTCAGTCAGATTGAAGGCTGCTCCGACACCAAGTATATGGGGAAAGGCGAAAGAAGTCGAAGCTTCGCCCTCGCTGGGAATATAGGCTGCGACTAATTCAGATGGAACTAGTTGGTCATAGGGGGAAGGAATTTGAACTTGGGGAGTTTCTAATTCTATATCTCCATCATATTCAATCTTGAAGCCACCGCGCCAATTGAAGCCTAAGGAAAAATTCTCTCCTTTGTAAAGAGCTCCAGCGTTCAACCCCCACCCACTACCATTAGCCTTTAAAATAATTGGCACATCAACTGATGCCACAACAGAGAAAGGCAAACCAATGAGTGGACCAATATCAATAAGCTCATGCTCAACAAGTTCAAAAGACAGAGTAGAATAGATATATGAAACACCAAACGCCACGGATAAATTCTCATTAACCTTGAAGGCCAAGGCAGGATTGAAGAAAAACGTCTTCATATCATCTTTGGTAGCAATATACTTTAAAGGATAATCTTTCGGCCATTCCGTCCCCAAACCATAGGGAGTAAAGAACCCAAAGCCAGCCGTTATTCTGTCATTAACCTTATGGGAAATGTAAAAATTGGAAGGATAGAACAATAGACTCTCTCCTTTTACTGAATTATAGGTAGGATCTGGCCAGTTCGGCAAGCTCAAAGAGTTTTTGGGGGTGATTAAGGTTGTTCCAAAAGAAATCTGAGTTCCTTCCAGCCAGGCTATACCAGCAGGGTTATGGAAAATAGCAGTCGGATTATTGGCGATAGCAATAAAGGCTCCGCCCATAGCCATGGCCGCAGCACCATGCTCATAAATGAGAAAGCCAGCTCCGTGAGTAAAAGGTCCTGTTCCTAAAAACAATAAAAAAAACATAATAAGAAGTATAACTGTTTTCTTCATTTGACCCTCTCTTCGTAAATTTTTAATCCTGCATGAAAACATACTGTAATGTACACTTTTTGGTCAATCTTCCTCGTCTTGTTCAACTATCTATAAGAAAAAGAGCTCAATGTCAAGAAAATTTTAAAAAAATTATTTCATGATCATTTCTAGATATGTAAGCATTTCTTTTTCTGTGATGGAATAGAATATTATGAATCAGGCTGAAGTATCATTATATACAGGACAGGAAAAGTTTCACGAACACACCTTCTGCTTGTTGGGAAAAGGGGCCCTCCAAAACTATAAATCAATCATAGCAGAATATAAACTGGTTTTTAATTTATCAATGAACAAAACCTACTGAAGGAGGCACTTCAGCAGGAGTGATCGACCCAAAGTTCTCCTCATACTTCTTTATATTTGACTCAAGGGCCACCATAAACCTTTTCACATGAGCAGGGCTGAGAATGATTCGAGAAACGAGTTTTCCCTTGGGACCGTCTGGAAAGACAAAGGCAAAATCAAAAATAAATTCTTCCTTAGTGTGGCGAATAGCAGCAAGATTAGAATATTGCCCTAAAGCGACATTTTCATCTACTTTTATATCTATTTTTTTCTCTTCCATATTTCCTCCTCTAATCATGGATTCGATTTTATTCTTGCTGAATTTCTGAGAAAATTCAACTATTCATCTTGACTCCTTTTATTTAAAAAGGAAGGTCTTTATAAAAAAATCAAAAATATTAAAATTTTCTCTTTACATTTTTTTTATTTTTAGTATAATGTAAATGGTTTTCTTTTGCGGGCTGGAGAAAGCCCCCACCTTTTAGGTTCCCATCATCAACCCCCCTTTTGCTGACAACAGCCCGCACTTAATTCCTTATGTCCCGCTTTCTCCAGAAGATCAATAACAAAATCTTTCTTCCTTATTTTGGGGTATCAAGTTATAAAAAGGCTTCTTTTTACATGAAAGACAAAAAAAAGGGACAGGCATCTTTTTCTGGAAAAAGGAAAAAACAAAATTTATTTGATTGGTTCCCCTTCAGAATATTTATCGATTACTTCGGCAGGAACTTCATAAACATTTCCCCACCCTCCATAACGATTCAATACTTGAGGTGAGGTAACACCTCTTTTTTTTCCATTCTGTATGAGATAAACAGGACGATTTGCACGGTCACTTTGTTCAATAATCATATATCCTTCGAAATTCAGATCAATCATGGTTCCTTCTTCCATCTTATCCAAGGTATCATAGGAAATTTCGACAAGATACTCCCAAGGATTCTTTCCTCTTTTTTGGTCATAGTTGTAGCGATATATACTCTCTAAATTTCTAAAAGCGTGGCGAATATAAACTCCTGGACCTTCTCTTTCAATCATGTAAACTGTAGCATCCCTTGCTTTCACATATTTTTGGTGGAGATAGGCAAGATTATCAGGAGAAGGCCATTTGGAAAACTCATAGTCCATCCTATCCAGAATTCTTCGGCAATCTGAAAGAGCGTAGGGTTGAATTTCCGTTCTTTTCATCTCTTTCTCTAATTCTCTATATGAGTTAACAAGGTAAATAAATGCGTTGTACAGATTTGTTCTCAAGAAACCATTCCTGAAATAGTTTGATCTTTCCTCTGTCAACCTCAAAAAAAGTCTACAGGAAGCAGCAAATGCTTCAGATTTAAAAAGAACAGACTGCTCTTGGTCAGAGATTGTTCCACTCCAACCCTTAAAATGTTCATAACTGTTCTGAGCAAGATAAGATGCTTGCTTTTCAAGCTCGAGCCCAAGTCGGTAAATGTCTTCTCTTCTCTTTCTTTCTCCGAAAACAAACATACATAAAACAATCAATAGAATGCATACAACAGAAAATTTTGACACCTTATTTTTCAACTTATCCTCCGTATTTCTAATCTCTAATTGAAAAATAACCAACAAATGCTGAAAAGTCAATCTATCCTCTGTTTCTTGACTAAAGAATTTTAAGATGCTAAATTTCGAAACGATTCTTTATCATCTGAGTGAAAAAACCATTGGAGAGGATATCCATACTGAACAAAGAAAATCTCAAAAAAAGATACCAAAGAATCTATAATCAGCTTCAAGAACTTTTGGTTAAAACAGAGAACAGGATTGCCCGCATGGCAACAGTGTCTGCTCTCCTCCATGCCAAAATGCCTCAATATTTCTGGACCGGATTTTACATCCTATTGGATGGTGAATTGATTGTTGGTCCTTATCAAGGCCCATTGGCATGCCAGGTTCTAGAAAAAAAGAAAGGAGTTTGCTGGGCTGGAATTGAAGGCAAAAAAACGATTATCGTTCCCGATGTCCATAAATATCCCGGTCACATTGACTGTGACAGCCGTTCAAATTCAGAAATAGTCGTGCCTCTATTCAATAAACAAGGCCAAGTCTGGGGTGTTTTGGATGTGGACAGCCGAAAATTCAAAACATTTTCAGAGGTTGATAAAGAGTGGTTGGAGAAAATAGCGAGGCTAATTTGATGGCCCTGACCTTTCTATTTAAGCGAACAGATGAAGAGAAGGATCTGTTTTAGGGCCAGAAAAAGACCGTCTATCTCCGCTTCTTCCCTGAGACTGTGTTTATAACGTCCATAGGTTCGTCCTAAATTCAGAGAAAGAATCCCTTTTTCAATTCCGACATTAGCTTCTGTCGACCCTAAAAGATCCACTTCAATATCTTTCACCTTAAGATATTGGAGAATATCCACAACTGTCTTCACCAGGAAAGAATCTCTCGCTCCAGGAATCTGATGAGCTTTTGTTTTCTCATTGAGGTCCATTTCTAACTTTACTCCTATTTCTGAGGCCACATCCTGACAAATCCTTTTTATTTCCTTTTGGGCTTTCTCAAGCTCCTTTTGATCGGCAGAGCGAAGGTCAACAGTGAAGTAAGATTCCTGAGAAACAGCATTCCTTACTTTTCCTCCCCCAATCATACCAACGTTGAGAATAGTCCATTTCTCAATCGGCTCGGAAGGAAGCTCTATCTTATAAATCTGTTCTATGGCTTTTGACACAGCAAGGTTAGGGTTAGGTATGCCCCGACTCTGCATGGTGTGAGCGCCTGGTCCTCGAAAAATGATCTTTCCTCCTCCAAAACCAAGGGCCCCATAATGCACCTTCCCTAAATCTCCGTCAAGGGCGATAAGCAAATCAAATTTTTCCTTGGACGTGTTCAGAAATGCCTGCATTCCAACAAACCCGATTTCCTCCCCAACTGTCCCCATGAAATAATACGTATTGAAAGGTTTGAATCCAGCTTGCTTCAAGGCCCGAATGGCCCAGAGAATATTGATCAAGCTTGCCGTATCATCACCAATACCTGGAGCCCTAAGAATATTGCCTTCTCTTTTAACCTCAATCTCCCAAACCCCCTGAAAGACTGTATCCATATGAGCAGATAGAATGACTTTCTTTCCCTGCTCCAAGCCTCTCCAGATACCTATAACATTGCCTGAAGAATCAATGTAAACTTCATCCAAGCCAACAGATTCGAACTGCTTCTTCAAATACTCTGCTCTTTTTCCCTCATGGCCTGATGGTGCAGGAATTTCTGTAAGAAAAATCCATTCTTTGATAATTTTTTCTCGATTCTTTTCGATATAAGAAAAAACTTTCTGTACTAGGTTAGAATTCGCAACCTCAGGGTTGAAAAGGGACTTCTCTCCCCAGAGATTAAAATTTGTTAAGGCTAAAAGCAAAATTATAAAAATTAATCCTCGCTGAATATAGTTTCTCATCATATTACTCCTTTATCTTTATTTGCGATTATATCTTTTCCATTAGGTCATTCAGTTAAGTGCTTAATGATACGAATAATCGCCCTTTCACAAATATTGCAGTAGGGCTTTTCTCCTTTAGTGAACATGATGCAATCCAGCATGGGCCGATACAGCCCCTGGGCTGAGTAGCCAGCTCCTTCAAACACTCCCACTTTATCTTTGAACTTGCTTTTTAAAAGATACTCGTCCACTTCTTTGGCATGTTTTTTAGAGAGGCGTTCTGATTCCTGCTCCATCTTTTCGATATCAGATTCGGGAGCACTTTCTCTCTTCATCCTGGCAATCTTCTCGTTTATCTCACGCCTCACTTTTTGGTAAGCATTGTCCATCTCATCGTATCCTTTTTTCTCCCAAGGCGTAGGAATTTCAATTTCTAAATCGACAAGTCCTTTCCATTTGATATTTTGGGGATCAAGCAAAGCTGTGATGTTAGGTTCTTTAGGTTCAACCCCTCTTGGATAAAACTCATTGTAAGCCACAGAAGAAGTGTAATATTCATCGGCAAGACCAGCAAAGGAATGACCAAACTCATGGAGAAAGAGATATTTGAACCATTGATTGTCAACCGTTAAGATGCAATAAAGGTTGTAGATTCCGCCGCCTCCGTAGCGTTTATGGTTGACCATTATGACAAGGGTATCATAAGGTGCATGAGCGGCTATATCCCGAAGGGCCTTGTTGTCTTCTGTAAGAAGATAACGCTCCGAGCCAAGAGAGTTAAAGCTTGCACTCAAGGCCGTGTTTTTGAATATTCCATGACGCGGCTCATCGCTACCACTTTCCTCTGAAGGTTTAAAAACGCCATAAATATTGAATCTGTCTTTGAAACTCTTGTAGGGTTCCTGATTGAAAAAGACAGCCGTAAATCTATCTAAATCCGATTGAAATTTCTCCTCTTCTTCCTGTTTATAACCTTCAGCAATGAAAGCTATGTCGATTTTCTTGTGTGGGTCTCCATTTTTTAGAATCTCGAAGACTCTTATCCTTCTCTCTGGTTGTTCTTTTATGATGTTTATCGAAGACGGGTCGATTTTTTGGCTTAAAAGAGGATGAAGGACATTCTCCCTATCCCTTACCTCCAAGGCAAACACGATATTATTCTTTGGGTAAGGAAAAAGAGCTGTTTCATGAAAGGTTCTTTTCACTCCTTCGAGTGCTAAATCTGTTGTCTTGTACTCTCCTAAATAGCTATCAAATCCTTTAGAATAAATAAGCTTTCCTGAAGAAGAGTCATATATCTTTAGATAATAACGGCCATTGTCAAAGTTGTCGAGGAGATTGCGTTTGCTTCCAGCCCAAATTCCCTGCTCGTAGATTTTGTCAACAGTGATAAATTCTTCTTTCGAATCTCCGACATGAAAATAATCGATGCGCATGGTTTTATCGATAAAAAAGTTTTCAAAATTTCCAAAATCCTGCGTCAGGAGCAATCCCGAAATCGCAAAGATGGCAAAAAAACAAACAATAAACCGATTCATGATACCTCCTTATTCTTTCTTATTCTTTGATTTTTTCAGAATCGCAATTTTACCCACAATTTCTTTAAAAATTTTCACTGCAGCTGCTGCTGTAATTCCTGATGGGTCTCGTTCAGGATTTAGCTCGACAATATCCAGCCCCACAATTTCTGCCTTCAAAGCATGGAAGATATCCAATACTTGGCGGGTTGTGAGCCCCCCAGGCTCATAATGGGAGACTCCGGGAGCAAAAGCAGGATCGAGGGCATCCATATCAAAGGAAATATACAGAGGATTTGAAAAATCAAGAGGCAAAATATTTTTGATATCTTTCATTTCAATCATCCGCACTCCATGCTTTAAGGCTTTATCTCTCTGCTCTCCAGTAGCTGCTCTTATGCCTATCTGAACCAGCTCTTCGACCAATCCCTCCTCTATGATACGGGCAAAAGGGCAGGCGTGAGAGAGACGGTCTCCATAGAGTTCCTCATACAAGTCCGGATGGGCGTCAAAATGAAGGACATCCAATGCCTTGAATCTTCTTGAAAAGGCTCTCACAACCGGATAACTGATAGAATGATCTCCTCCTAAGATTACCGGCACTGCCTTTTTATCCAATATCGTCAAAACTTTCTTTTCAATAAGAGAAAAAACTTTCAAAAAATCCCCTGAAACTTCCAAATCTCCTAAATCCACCATGACCACATCTTCTTCTAAATTTATCCCGAGTTCAGTCCAAGGATTGATGGCTTTCCCAGTTGAAGCAGCCCGAATAGCCTCTGGACCTTTAGCCGCTCCCTTCAGATAGCAAGATTTTTCATCAAAAGGAATCCCGATAATAGCGATATCATACATCTGGCTCTTCTTTAGAGCTCCTCCAAAATCGCTCATTCTACCTCCTCGAAGGAATCTTCCTTAAGATTTTTTTCAATAATCTGGATTCGATGTAGAAAAATTATACTGAAAAAAGCGATAAATTTAAAAATGTTCTTTTCTTTCGATCGCCACAGCCGCAAAGCTTACTGCCGATTGTGTAGAGTCTTCTTGCCAGAAGTCATAGGCAAGAAGACTGCCCTTTGCTCCCGGTTGAATTTCCAGAAGACAAGCTAAAGGAGATAATCCGCAGACATTATATGTGTTGTGAACCCTCTTCAACTCTGACCAGAATCCTTCTATATCTCCATTGCAGATCGAATCAATCAAAAGTTTATCATGATTCTTAGCTTCCAAGAGCATCGAAGAAGCTTTCTGATTATGACCAAATTTTGGTCCAATATGGGAAAAATCCACTCCAACCACTATAAGACTTCCCGAGTCCAGCTCTTCAAAACAGATCTGTAATTCCTCTAAAAATTTCTTTATCTCAGGAACTTCTCGAGGCCGCGAAACTTTTTCAAGAATTTTATCAAAAGCCCCACAAAGAATAGGAATAAGAAAAAATTCAGACTCAAATAGATGCTGGAGGAAGATTAGTTGAAACTCAAGGGAATGCTCACTCTGATGGGCAAGATCATCGTCCGCGACCATCTTTCCTCCAGCTCTTCTCAGCTTTCTCACCCAATCTTTATCTGTCCTTACTCGTCCCAATGGTGTTTCAAATTCTTTTTCTGTCAAAGACAAAAAAGACCCATAGATATTGTGTCCAGTCCCAAGAAGGATCACCCTTTCAGGATTAGAATTTCTTATCGTTTGATAGGCCTTAGCATAAACCTTTTTTGCTATTTCTAAATCGATATGAGGAGCAATCAACGCTGCGACCTTTTTCCCTTTTTGAGGCAAGCGAAGTTCTTCTTCGTTGGAAAAAAACGAATCTAGCAAAGCCCGAAGCTTCTCAGGCTCTTTCGGGTAAGAGCGGCCTGCATGAAAAGCGGTCCTGAGTTTAAGAAGAGAATAGGAGGAAATGATTCTCTTTTTTTCTTGACGATAACGCTCACTATCGAGTAAAAAAATTGAATCAAGCTCAGATAGAATCTTCTCCACTTCTTCAGAAGTAACAAAAACCCCATTCTTCTCTCTTATAAGATCAAGCTGAATATCACGGATATTTCTTTTCCCATCAATAAGAGCAATAAAGGACAGAATTTCGCCATATAAAAGAAGGGGCTCTTTTATCAAACCGAGTGAATCTCTAACGATAATAGCTCTCTGTTTTTGGTGAAATGTGGGTATGATTTCAATATCTTCTCTTAGTTTGGGAATCTGCTCTTCCATTCCAGCTTCTCTCTTTAGCACTCCTTCCAAACTTTTTACAACTCTTTCGCTTAAAAAGCAATAAGGAAAAATGGGGACATGCAACTTTTTGTATCAAAAAGTAGCCTGTCCCTTTTCTATGGAGAAAATACTTATAATTTGATATCATTCTCAAAATCTTCTTTAACTAAAGGCAAGAAATGCTCAGCAGAAGAATGAGTAAAAAATTCAACCGGATCTATGAAGAAGCACGCAAGCCCGAAAATATCATTCCTTTTGACTCTGAAAAAGACTGTTTAGTCCTCTTTTCAGATCATCACAAGGGTGATGGAAGTGCGGCAGACGATTTTAAAAAAAATGCCCATCTTTATGAAACGGCCCTTTCCTATTACAAAGATGGAGGATTCAAGCTTATTGTTCTCGGAGATAATGAAGAACTCTGGGAGAATCGATACAATCATATTCTCCCCCACTACAAAAATCTCATCGAAAAAGAAATTGAAATATCAATAGAGAGCTCTAAAAAAAAGAAAATTCGGATCTGGGGAAATCACGATAAAGAAGTCTCCCTCAGAAGATTTAAAAGGTTTTCCAGGACTATGAATATAAACATTTTAGATAATGTTGAGTATCGGGAAGGCATCTGTCTTGGAGAACATATTTTCCTCATTCATGGGCATCAGGGACGATTCTTCGATGATAAAGCCTGGAGGGTGAGCCGCTGGGCTGTCAAAACAGTCTGGAAAAAGACCCAAAAATTCTTTCATATCGGTATTGATGGGCCAGCAGAAAATTTTGAGATCCGCGATGACTTGGAATTGCAATACTATGATTGGGCCAAGAATAACAGAGTGATGTTGATCTGCGGTCATACTCATCTAGCCATATTTGGCTCTTTGACTTACTATGACCGCCTTCAAATAGAAATACAACATCTAAAAGAAACCCTGAAAAATACTCCCTCTAAATACAATAAAGAAATCAACAAAGAGATAGAGAGAAAAAAAAGCCAGATTAATAAGATATTGAAAAAGAGATTAGGGAAACCACCCAAATCCTTTGCCAGGCATTCTGAATGGCCCATCCCTTGCTATTTTAATGATGGCTGCTGTGGCTACACAAACGGAATAACCTGTATCGAAATCGAAAAAAACACGATTCGGCTCATCAAATGGGACCGTCTAAGCTTTGAAAGGCTCATTTTGGTCGAAAAGAATCTAAAATTTCTTCTCAGGCACATCAAAGATAACTTAATAATTGATGAACTCTTGGAACCAAGATTAAAAAGACTACCTCCTTGACTGATGCCATTTCTGACCCAAGGAGGCAATCAAAAGGAGGGCGGGAGAGGAATCCTTTATCTCTCCTCTTTCGCAACCTCTTTTACGCCTTGGATGAGGCACTCTTGATGTGCCCTTGAGGCTGCGTGTTATTGATGATAATGGCAAAAGATGTCTCCAAGGTCAATCACCCTTAAAGATGATTTTAGGGGTGATTTTCTAGATATTAACCACGAAGGGAAGACTCTAAATAGCTTTTCTTTTAACCAAAAAATGATTATAATTCGGGAAAGTCAAAAAAAAACATTTGGAGGAGTTATTCTCGTCTCTGACAACCGAGCAAGCTTATAATAAGCTCAATTAGGAGGCAGTAATGAAAAGAATTTTAACTCAGATCAATAAGTTTCAATATTTCTATCCCTACACTGTGGCCATCGTAGGAGCTCAGTCAAAAAATCTCATCAATTATATGGCATGCGCCTGGCATACCGCCCTTTCCTTCGATCCTCCCCTCTTCGGCATACTCATCTCTAAGAAAAGACTCACCCACCAGGTCATCTCTGAAGCGAGAGAATTTACAGTGAACTTTATCGGCGCTGAGAAAGTCAAACTATCGGCCCAAATGGGCAGAAAATCAGGGCACGACACAGATAAAATCAAGGAATTCCAGGTAAAGCTCTCTCCCTCAAAAATCATAAATTCTCCTGTTGTTGAAGAATCTTATGTTTCCTTTGAATGCAAAGTCACCGACATCAGAGCTTACGGAGATCATGATTTGTTTGTTGGAGAAGTGCTTGCCCTCCATGAAGAAGAAAATGCTTTTAGCGAAGAAGGAGTGCTTAATCCAGGAAAAATTCACCCTCTTCTCTATCTCGGAAGCGATTTCTATATAACCATCAACCCCGACTCTCTTCAACATGTTTTTCCTGACTAAAAGGGGTGATTGAACTGAGCGAAAAGAATTTGAATTAAAATCCAATTTCATTTAAATAAAAAGAGGAAAAATATCATGGCTGCGGCAGTAAAAATAGAGGACTTACACAAATCTTTTAAAGTTGGCTTTATTCCCAAGACAAAGAAAATCCTCAGAGGCATCTCCATGACTATTGAGGAAGGTGAAATCTTCGGCTATCTAGGACCTAACGGAGCAGGAAAGACAACAACGCTTAAGTGTATCTTAGGCTTGATTTTCCCCGAAAAAGGAAATATAGAGATTTTCGGCTATCCCTACCTATCCCTTCGAGCTAAGGAGCGGGTTGGCTATCTCCCAGAAAATCCGTATTTTTACGATTATCTCACAGCTTCGGAATTTCTCCACTTTTATAGCCAATTATCGCTTATCAAGAAAAAAGAAAAAGAAGAAAAAATACACAGGTTTCTCCGTCTAGTGGGATTAGAAGAGTCAGCAAATCTTCAACTTCGGAAATTTTCTCGTGGGATGCTACAGAGAATAGGCTTAGCTCAGGCTCTCATTCATGATCCCTCTCTCGTTTTTCTGGACGAGCCCCTTGGAGGCCTTGATCCTCTGGGAAGAAAAGAAATAAGAGATATCATTGTCAGACTCAAAGAAGAAGGGAAAACTGTTTTCCTCTGTTCCCATATTCTTCAGGATATCGAAATGATATGCGACCGTGTAGCCATCATTGTCAAAGGGGAGATCATCAATCAAGGACAGCTTCAAGATTTGATTTCAGAAAAAATCCATTTTACCGAGATTATCCTCTCTGGAGTGGAAAGCAAAGAACTCGAAGGAGTAGGAGAATCTGTATCCGCTCTTGGAGGAAAGATTCTCCTCAAGGTTATTGAGGAAGAAAAAATTGAAACAGTCCTTCGCATTGTCCAATCAAGAAACGGAAGAATCCACTCTCTCATCCCCAGGACTGAAACCCTGGAGGATCTCTTTGTAGGAATGGTGAAACAAGGATGAAAATAAGAGCAATAGCCTTTAATACATTCAAAGAGGCCATAAGAGATAGAATTCTTTATCTTCTTCTCTTTTTTGCAGCAGCTTGTATTATTTTTTCCCGACTGCTGGCCCTTTTGACTGTGGGAGATAGAGTCAAAATCATAATGGATGTGGGCCTTGCTTCTCTTTCCCTTTTTGGAGCTATGATGGCCATCCTGATGGGCACTGGCCTGGTCTATAAAGAAATCGATAAAAAAACAATTTATACTCTTCTCTCCAAGCCTATCCATCGTTATCAATTCTTGCTAGGCAAATATTTTGGCCTCATCTTAACTCTGTTTATAATGCTTTTTTTTATGAGTTTTATCTTTCTCACCTTAGTATTTTTACACACTTTCAGAATTGAATGGGAACTTCTGATTGCTATCTTCTACATCTTTGTCGAAGTCTGTCTTTTAACTGCTGTGGCAATGCTTTTTTCCTGTTTTTCGACTCCAATATTGAGCTCAATTTTTTCCCTCTCTTTCTATCTAATAGGCCATTTATCTTGGGGATTGGAAAATTCCATCGACAAAATGAAACCAGGTATCGCAAAAACGCTAACTCAAATTCTTTATGCCTTTATACCAGACTTAGAGAATTTCAATTTCAAAACCGAAGTAGTCCACCACTTACCTATCCCATCCGAGATTTTCCTGTTTTCTGTCTTATACGGAATCTTTTACTCACTTTTTCTTTTATTCTTAGCCATCCTTGTCTTCAGGAAAAGAGACTTTATCTAAAAGCAATGAAAAAAAAAGTTGTTCTCCTCATCCTCATGCTGAGTTTAGGAGCATTCATGGGTTTAAAGGTTAAAATTGACAAAATTTCACGGAAAAAAATTCCTGGATCTTCCATCATATATATCCCTTCGGGGAAATATCTAAAGTTTGCCACTTTTGGCTACTCCTCTCTTCTGGCAGATTTGATCTATCTTTGGTCTATCCAGTATTACAGTGATTATTCTGTTGTCGATAGATTCAAGTATTTAGACCATATCTTCTCGGTCATCGCTGAGTTAGACCATCGCTATTTGGATCCCTACCAGATTGGAGCATTAATCGCCCTCTATGAAGCCAGAGATCTGGATTTAGCCTTGAAAATCCTCGACAGAGGTCTTGAAAAAAATCCAAACCAGTGGATTTTTCCGCTTGAAGCGGGGCACTATGCCCAAATGGCGAAAAAGGATTATAAACTGGCCCAAAAATACTACAAGAAGGCAATGGAGATAAAAGGAGCACCACCCATTACAAAACGTCTCTATGCCAATGCTTCGTTCAAACTCACAGATTATAAAACGGCTTTCGAAACTTGGCAGGAAATCTACAAGACAACAGAAGAGGAGCGAATAAAAAAAATCGCCTCTAACCATCTCTTCCAGGTAAAAGCAGCGATTGATATAAAAACAATTTTTGAAGCGATAGAAAAATTCAGAGAAATATATGACCGAAACCCGGTGGATTTATCTCAGTTGGTAAAGGCTGGTCTCTTGGATTCTTTACCCAAAGACTTGGACGGTCAGGACTACCATTATGATTCCAAGACGGGTGAAGTCAAGACTCAAACAATCCCATGGAAAAGATAATCCTTATTAGTCTCTTCGGCCTTGCCTGGGGAAGTTTCCTCAATGTGGTCATCTATCGCCTTCCTCGAGGAATGAGCCTCATCAAACCTCACTCTTCCTGCCCTCAGTGTCAGAAAAAAATAAAATTCTATGATAATATCCCCCTTGTCTCCTTTTTTCTCCTTAGAGGAAAATGTCGCTACTGCAAAACAAAAATATCCTACTACTATCCTCTTGTAGAACTTTTAACGCCACCGAGCTTTCTTCTTCTTTTT
>Ga0114920_10000597_pt1 | contig 15737 bp, 26 predicted proteins | sample ChitaG_FD_88683 | JGI IMG/M metagenome (GOLD analysis project Ga0114920, IMG submission 88683) | Deep subsurface microbial communities from South Pacific Ocean to uncover new lineages of life (NeLLi) - Chile_00310 metaG | ecosystem: Environmental > Aquatic > Marine > Oceanic > Sediment ... | reverse complement strand
GATATGTGAGCCAACACCTTATACCCATTAGCCAGCTCAACACGAAACATGGTATTGGGCAGGGGCTCAACTACCGTTCCCTCAACCTCAATTGCTTCCTTCTTGGGCATATTTCGACTGCCACCTCTCAATCCAGCTTGGTAAGTATCTCAGCCTCACCATTAGTGATGGCGATGGTATGCTCAAAGTGGGCACAAAGGTTGCCATCAGCAGTGGTAACCATCCATCCGTCGCCGCCCACCTTGGTCTGCCATCCCCCGATATTGACCATCGGCTCCAAGGCCAGGGTCATCCCCGCTTTTAGCACCGGTCCCTGTCCCGGGGAGCCAAAATTGGGTATCTGAGGCTCCTCATGCATCTCGCGGCCGATGCCATGCCCCACATACTCCCGCACCACAGAGAATCTCTTCGCCTCAACAAAGGACTGGATCGCTGCTGAGATGTCGCTGACATGAGCACCACTATGTGCGCTGGCAATCCCCGCCTTTAGCGCCCCTTCGGTCGCCTGAAGCAGGGCGTCAGCCTCGGAGCTCATCTTGCCCACCCCCACAGTCAGCGCAGCATCCCCGTGGAAGCCATGGACATTTACCCCCACATCAAGGGAGACGATATCCCCTTCACAGAGTACCCTCTCCCCGGGAATGCCGTGAACCAGCTCATCATTAACCGACACGCACAGGTAAGCAGGAAAGCCACGGTAACCCTTGAACGAAGAAACGGCACCATACCGGCTCAGCTCTCGAGCAGTTATGGCATCCAGTTCTCCAGTGGTAATGCCGGGCTCGATCCTTCTCCTCAGCAGATCAAGAACAGCAGCCACAATCCTCCCCGCCTGGCGCATGATCTCAATCTCTTTTGGCGATTTGATTATTACCCCCACTTTCCCCCCAATAGTATATCAGAAATCGCCTCCGCCTTCCTTAGTGAGCGCAGCGATTAGCTCCTCCCCCACCTCATCTATTCCCCGCTCGCCATTGATCTCCACCAGCTTGCCCGCTTCTCGGTAATAAGCGACAAGCGGTGCCGTCTCGGCGAGGTAGACCTCGAGCCGCTTTCTCACCGTCTGCGGCGAATCATCGGGGCGACGATAAAGCTCGCCACCGCACAGATCACATCTTCCCGCCACCCTGGGCGGCGAATTTATCTCGTGATACGGCGTTTGACAATTGCGACAGATAAGGCGACCCCCCAGCCGCTTCACCAGCTCCTCAGCAGAGACCTCGATATATACCGCCTTTTCGATCTTTTCCCCTCTTTGCTCCAGAGCGCTATCCAGCGCCTTTGCTTGGCCCAGGGTTCTGGGAAACCCGTCAAGAATAAACCCCTGCGCGCAATCAGAGGCCGAGAGGCGCTCCAGGATCATTCTAATAACTACCTCATCAGGGACAAGTAGCCCCTTTTCCATATAGGACTTCACCTCCTGCCCCAGTTCATCCCCCCTATTTGCCGCCTCCCGAAACAGGTCGCCGGAGGCGATATGCGCAATGCCCAGTCTTTGAGCAACCACCGCCGCCTGTGTCCCCTTGCCTGAGCCAGGTGCGCCCAATAGCACAATACGCAATTCCGTCCCTCGCTATCGGATAAAGCCTTCATAGCGGCGCATCAAGAGCTGAGCCTCAAGCTGTCGCATCGTATCCAGAGCCACCCCGACCATAATCAGCAGTGCGGTGCTGGAAAGAGTCAGCACCATGATACCGGTTACATTTTGCACAAGGAAAGGCGAAACCGCGATCATGGCCAAAAACAGAGCTCCACCCCAGGTGATCCTGGTTACCACCCGGTTGAGGTAATGCTCAGTGGGGTTACCAGGTCTAATACCAGGCACAAAAGCCCCTTGCCGCTGCAGTGTCTCTGCCAGGTTTTGCTGCTGAAAGATAATCATGGTATAGAAAAAGGTGAAGCCGACCACCAACAGGAAGTACATCATCCAGTAGAACCAGCTAGTGGCAGCGAAAAGGTCAACAATGAAACCGCCAACACCCCCTCCTCCGGGACTAACGAAGTAGCTGGCTACTGTCCCAGGCAAAATCATCAACGCCATGGCGAAGATCAGGGGGATCATCCCTGCTGAGTTCACCCTGAGCGGGATGTGAGTGGCACCCGATTGGCGATACATACGCCCGCCACGAAAGATACTCCTGGCATGCTGCACCGGGATGCGGCGGTGACCCTCAGTGAAGATAACGATGGTAGCCACAATGGCCAGCGCTAAAAGGCCAAACACCACTAGCGGCCAGTAACCCTGAATCTGCGTCTTGGCCAGGTAGCCTCTTCCGATCATATCCGGCAACCCGGCGACGATGCCACCAAAGATTATTATCGAGATCCCATTGCCAATGCCATATTCAGTGATCAGCTCCCCTAACCAGACAAGGAACATGGTTCCTGCGGTCATGGCTATCACCATAGCGGCAGTGGGGAGCAAGTCCCCGCCAGAGAGACCGATACCGCTGACAATGCCCTCGCGCTCCAGCAGCATAAGCTGACCATAGCCTTGGAGAGCTGCCATGGGCACAGTCAACCAGTGAGTATACTGATTGATCTTAGCCCTTCCCACCTCCCCCTCTCTGGCCAGTGCTGAAAGGCGAGGGACTACCGGCACCAGTAGCTGCATGATGATCAGCGCTGTAATATAAGGGTAGACCCCCATGGCAGCTATGCTCAGGTTCCTCATCGCCCCGCCGCTGAAAAGGTCGAGCATGCCCAGAAGTGGGCCCATGCCACGCCCCGATTCCAGGAGATCGCGCATGGCATCGAGATCCACACCAGGCACCGGGACATGGGCGACGAAGCGAAAAACCACCAGCAGCCCTAAGGTAAGAAGGATCTTCTTCCTCAGGTCTGCCTGGCCAAAGGCATCGATCATCGCCTGAAGCAGTCTGGGTCTAGTCTCCCCGCGATGCATTCTTAGATCTCCTCCGCCTTGCCCCCGGCCATCTCAATCTTTTTTCTCGCTGTCTCGGTAAACTTGTTTGCCCTCACAATGAGCGGCTTTTGAAGCTCCCCATCGCCAAGGATTTTTATCGGCTTCTTCAGCGAACGAACCAGCCTCTCCTCCACCAGCCTCTGAGGCGTTACTTCACTCTGAGGCTGGAAATGGTTAAGCCTGCCCACGTTCACAAATTCATATTCCGTCCTGAAGATATTGGTGAAGCCCCTCTTCTTTGGCAGGCGCTTGATCAAGGGTAGCTGCCCGCCCTCCAAGCCAGAGCGCACCTTGTACCCCGAGCGAGCCTTCTGCCCCTTGGTGCCCTTGCCCGCAGTCCTTCCCCGACCGCTACCAAAACCCCGGCCTAACCTCTTACGCTTACGCTTCGCCCCCGCAGGTGGGGCCAGCTCATTCTGCCTCACTAGCCTCCTCCTCCACCCTCACCAGATGTCTTACCTTGAATACCATGCCCCGGATCGATGGCGTATCCTCATGCTCCATGGTCTGGTTCAGGCGGCGAAAGCCCAAAGCCTTCAGCGTCCTCCTCTGCTCCCTGGTGTAGCCGATGCCGCTCTTCATCCACGTGATCCTCAGCCTAGTCACCAGACGCCGCCTCCTTAGCACTCTTTAACGGCTTCCCTTTCCGCCTCGCTATGTACTCCTCAGGGTCCTTTAACTGACTAAGAGCCCGAATCGTAGCCCGGACCACATTTATGGGATTAGAACTGCCCAGCGACTTGGTCAGGATGTCCCTGATTCCCGCAGCCTCAACCACGGCGCGCACCCCACCCCCTGCGATCACGCCCGTTCCTGGCGCTGCTGGCTTGAGCAGAACCTTGGCCGCTCCAAACCTACCTACTATGGCATAAGGAATAGTGCTATCTTTCATCGGCACCTTTATTAGCTCCTTGCGCGCAATAGCACCCCCCTTCCGAATTGCCTCCGGTATTTCCCTGGCCTTCCCCAATCCGGCAGCCACCTGTCCCTGGCCATCACCAACGACCACCAGAGCGGTAAAGCTAAAGCGCCTCCCTCCCTTCACCACCTTGGCCACTCGATTTATATTAATAAGTTTCTCAGTTAGGACTACCTCACCGCTATCGATCTGCTCCATAATCCCCCTAAAACACCAGGCCTACTTTTCTGGCAGTCTCAGCCAATACTTTCACTCGTCCATGATACTTGTAGCCCCCGCGGTCGAAAACGACCTTGGTTATCCCCTTCTCCACTGCACGTTCTGCCACCAGCTTGCCCACAAGTTGGGCAGCCTCGGCCTTCACCTTCCCTTCCACGTCAGACCTTACCTCTCGTTCCAGAGTCGATGCTGAAACAAGGGTATGACCAAGGTTGTCATCCACCACCTGAGCATAGACATGATTCAAGCTACGAAAAATACACAGCCGGGGCCTTTCTGCTGTACCCCGAATCTTCTTCCTCACCCGCATGTGCCTTCTTTTTCGTGCCGCTCTGGCATCCTTCACCCCAGGCATTACTTTATCTCCTAGTGCCAATCTTGCCTGATTTTCCTGGCTTGAGGCGAATCCGCTCCCCGGCATATCTTATCCCCTTGCCCTTGTAAGAATCCGGGGGCCTTATGATGCGAATCTTCGCCGCCACATCTCCCACCAACTCCTTATCAATGCCCTGAACAATGATGCGGTTGGCCCCCACCACCTCAACCGATACCCCGGGAGCAGGCAGAACCTCCACAGGATGGGAATAGCCCACCTGAAGCACTACTTTATCCTCTACCTTCTGCGCCCGATAGCCGACACCGACAATCTCCAACTCTTTCTTGAAACCCTTGCTCACCCCCTCCACCATGTTGGCAAGAAGGCTCCGCGTCAGCCCGTGGAGGGAGCGATGAATCCGATTATCGCTGGGGCGGGAGACGGTTATGTTATCATCGTTCACCGAGATCGACAGCGCCGGGTCGAAGGAGCGGGAAAGCTCCCCTTGGGGACCCTTGACCGTCACCTCGCTTCCCTTGATGCTGATCTCAACCCCCTTAGGCAGGGGAATGGGCATTTTCCCTACTCGCGACATTGATTTACTCCTCGCCTACCATATGTAACAAAGGAGCTCACCGCCCACATTTTGCCGCCACGCTTGCTGACCGGTTATAACCCCATTAGGCGTGGACAGAATGGCAATGCCCAGACCGCCATAGACGCGGGGAATCTCAGACCTCTGAACGTATACCCTGAGCCCTGGCTTCGACACCCGCTGCAACCCGATGAGCACCGGCTCCTTCTTATCCATATATTTAAGGTGTATTTTGATTATCCGCTGCGGCTTGCCCTTGAGAACCTCATACTCCTTAACAAAGCCCTCTTCCCTGAGGATTTTGGCAATGGCCAGCTTCATCCTCGATGAGGGCACCAGCACAAAGTCATGTCTGGCAAGAACCGCATTCCGTATTCGAGTCAACATATCGGCAATGGGATCAGTAATCACCTCTCTAACCTCTTATGACCTTTAATTTCAACCTCAGGCCCAAAGCTTACCAACTAGATTTCCTCACCCCGGGTAGCTTGCCCTCAAGTGCTAATTGACGAAAGCAGATGCGGCAAAGCCCAAACTGGCGAATATAGGCCCGCGGCCTGCCACAAAGGCTACAGCGATTCCTCTTTTGTACTTTATACTTTGGTGTCCGTTTAGACTTTACAATCTTCGATACCTTTGCCATTTTTTCGAACTTTTTCGCCCTTAGGCCTAGTCGCTAAAGAGACTACTTTCTCCTTTCGCATCTAATAGCTTAAAGAAGCCTCTTTATCCCCGCTGGAAGGGCATGCCCATAAGCTCAAGGAACCTCCTTCCCTCTTCATCGGTGCTCGCCGTGGTGATAAACGAGACCTCAAACCCCCTGATCTTATCCACCTTGTCATATTCGATCTCGGGAAACACCACCTGCTCCTTCATCCCCAAGGTATAGTTTCCCCTGCCATCGAAGGAATTTCTGGGTGTTCCCTGAAAGTCACGAATGCGAGGCAGGGCAGCATTTACCAACCTATCGAAGAAATTGTACATCCGATCGCCCCTCAAGGTTACCATCATCCCTATCGGCATCCCGGCACGCACCTTAAACCCAGCAATCGACCGCTTAGCCCTGGTGATAACCGGGTGCTGCCCGGTGATGGCAGCAAGGTCGCTCTCAGCAGCCTCCAAGGCACGAGGATTCTGAATCGCCTCTCCGAGGCCGATATTGACCACGATCTTCTCCAGGCGCGGCACCTGCATCACATTTTTGTAGCCATATTCAGCCATCAACGTGGGCATGATCTCTTTTTGGTACCTCTCCTTCAACCGGGACACCATTACTCAATCACCTCTTTACAGCGGCGGCAGATGCGAACCTTCCTCCCATCCTCGGCAAAATGAAAACCGATGCGGGTGGGGCGATTGCACTTGGTGCACAGCAACATGACATTGGAAACATGAATCGGTGCCTCCCGCTCGATGATTCCTGCCTGCCTTGCCTGGGCCCGAGCTCTCATGTGCCGTTTTACTATGTTGACACCCTCAATCGTCACCCTGCTTTTCTTGGGCAGAGCTTGGCGTACCTTGCCCTTCTTCCCCCTATCCCTGCCCGCAATCACAAGCACGGTATCGTTCTTCCTCACCTTCATCTCGAACTCCTCACAGCACCTCAGGTGCCAGGGAAAGGATCTTCATAAAGTTCTTCTCCCGCAGCTCCCGGGCTACGGGACCGAACACGCGGGTACCCTTAGGATTATTCTTATCGGTCAGGATCACAGCTGCATTCTCGTCGAACCTGATATATGAGCCATCGTGGCGCCGATAGGGCTTGGCAGTGCGCACCACAACCGCTCGCACAACCTCACCCTTCTTAACTGAGCCTCCTGGTGTCGCCTCTTTAACCGAGGCCACGATAATGTCACCAACACGAGCATATCTCTTGCGCGTCCCTCCAGGGACGTTTATGCACATGATGCTCTTGGCCCCGGTGTTATCCGCCACCCTCAGCCTGGTATAGGACTGAATCATACCTATCCCTCACTGCCCTTAGCCACTATCTCCACCACTCGCCACCGCTTCTCCTTGGATAGGGGGCGAGTTTCCTCTATCCTGACCACATCACCTACATGACAGGCGTTTTGCTCATCGTGGGCCCTAAATTTCTTGGTGCGCCGCACTGCCTTTTTGTAAATCCGATGCGTCCTATAGAATTCCACAACCACTACTACAGTCTTATCCATCTTATTGCTTACCACCCGACCCTGCTTGATCTTCCTTCTCTTTTCCTCAGCCAACGCCTTGCTCCTCCCCCAAGAGCTCCCTTTCTTGCAGGATGGTCTTAATCCTGGCGATCCTCTTTCTCACATTTCTGATCTCGTTATAATTCGTCAACTGCTTTGTCGCTAGGCGGAAGCGCAGGTTGAAAAGCTCACGATAGGAATCGTCCAGCTGTTTCTTCAGCTCCTCCGAGCTAAAAGCACGAATCTCACCAACCTTCAACTTGAACCCCCTTGATGAGGGACATCGGTGTCACGGCATACAAATCTGGTATCGATAGGTAGCTTATGAGAGGCAAGACGCATCGCCTCCCTAGCTGCCTCCTCCTTGACCCCGGCGATTTCAAACAGTATCCTCCCCGGCTTAACCACAGCGACCCAGTGGTCCACTGAGCCCTTACCGCTGCCCATGCGGGTCTCAGCCGGCTTCGTTGTTACCGGCTTATCGGGGAAGATGCAAATCCAGACCTTGCCTCCACGCCTAACCTGGCGCACGATGGCACGACGTGCTGCCTCAATCTGCCTCGAGGTAATCCAAGCCACCCCTTGAGCCTGGAGCCCAAACTCACCAAAGGAAAGGGCATTCCCCGACTGCGCCGTTCCCTTGCGCCGACCACGATGCTGTTTTCGATACTTTACTCGTCTTGGCTGTAACATGATCCCTATTCCTCGCCGCTCTTCTCCTCAGCCTCCTCGACCTCAGCAGCAGCCGCCTTCTCCTCAGCTTCCTCCACCTCAGCAGCAGCCGCCTTCTCCTCAGCCTCCTCTACCTCCACAGCAGCCGCCTTCTCCTCAACTTCCTTCACCTCAGCAGCAACCGCCTTCTCCTCAACTTCCTTCACCTCAGCAGCAACCGCCTTCTCCTCAACTTCCTCCACCTCAGCAGCAGCCGCCTTCTCCTCAACCTCCTTCACCTCAGCAACCGCCTTCTCCTCAGCTTCCTTCACCTCAGCAGCAGCCGCCTTCTCCTCAACTTCCTCCACTTCTACAGCAGCAGCCGCCTTCTCCTCAACTTCCTTCACCTCAGCAGCAACTGCCTTCTCCTCAGCTTCCTCCACCTCCACAGCAGCAACTGCCTTCTCCTCAGCTTCCTCCACTTCTACAGCAGCAACCGCCTTCTCCTCAGCCTCCTCCACTTCTACAGTAGCAACTGCCTTCTCCTCAACTTCCTTTACCTCAGCAGCAGCCGCGGGAGGCACTTCGGGACGCATCTTGGGCTCGGGGAGGATATCGCCCTTATAGATCCATACCTTGACCCCAGTGCGGCCCAGGGTGGTGTGCGCCTCAACCTGGGCATAGTCTATATCGGCGCGCAGGGTATGAAGCGGCACCCTTCCCTGGTGCAGGGTCTCCCTTCTTGAATACTCAGAACCGGTGAGCCTTCCTGAGCAGGTGACCTTTATCCCCTGAGCACCACTTTCCATAGTCCGAGAAATTGCCTGTTTCATGGCACGTCGGTGAGAAATGCGGCGCTCGATCTGCTGGACAATGTTCCTCGCCACAAGGAAGGCATCCTGCTCCGGCTGTCCTACCTCCTGAATGTTAAGCCGAATCCGCTTTCCGGTGAGCCCCTCCAGAAGAAGCCTCACCTCATCCACACGCTGCCCCCCTCTGCCGATAACAATCCCCGGCCTCGCAGTATAGACAGCTACCGTCACCTGATTGGCAGCGCGCTCGATCTCAATGCGGGAGATATCACCTGCAGCATACTTTGATGCTATGACTTTACGAATGCTGAGGTCCTCCTGCAACAGCTCGGTATAATGCTTATCTGCATACCACTTCGCCTGCCAATCCTTGGTCACGCCGAGCCTGAAACCTACAGGGTGAACCTTCTGACCCACTTATCCCTCCTCTTCAACGACTACGGTAATATGACTAGAACGCTTGAGGATCGGCTTCGCCCGTCCCCTGGGCCCTGCTCGATACCGCTTCAGGGTAGGCCCTACATCAACGGCAATCTTTACGATCCTCAGGTCGGCAGGAGTCATCTCATAGTTGTTTTCGGCATTGGCAGCAGCAGACTTCACCACCTTAGCCACGGTTCGTGCCGACGGGGAGGGTAGGAATCTGAGGATGACCAAAGCCTCATCCACCTTCTTTCCCCGCACCGTGTCCACAATTAGTCGCAGCTTCTGCGGCGATGTCCTTATATATTTTGCCGTGGCGCTTACCTCCATATCTTGCCTCTCAAGCCTCTATACTCCATAAAACGACTACTTCCTCTTAATCCTGGCGACCCTCTCCGACTTGCCGGAATGACCCCTGAAGGTTCTGGTGAAGGCAAACTCACCCAACTTATGACCTACCATGTCCTCAGTGATGAAGATAGGCACGTGCCTCCTGCCATCGTGCACCCCGATGGTGTGACCGATCATGTCAGGGACTATGGTCGACGCCCGCGACCAGGTCTTGAGCACCGCCTTCTCGCCGGAGCGATTGAGCGCCTCAACTCTATTAAGCAGCTTAAGATCGACAAAGGGACCCTTTTTCGATGACCTAGACATCCTTTCGCCCTTTCACGTTCGCTCTAAACGGGTCAGGAGCGCTGATAGCTGGGTTGCTGATACCGCTGACCTCTTTAGACATAAAATAATTACCTGCCTTTGCCTCTTCGCTTCACGATCATGCTATCGCTGACCTTATTCCTGCGAGTTCGATAGCCCATCGCCGGCTTTCCCCACGGGGTCTTGGGACCGGGCAGGCCCACGGGGGACTTTCCCTCGCCCCCACCATGGGGGTGGTCCCGGGGGCTCATTGCCGAGCCGCGCACCGTAGGGCGCCATCCCATGTGTCGCCGCCGTCCCGCTTTCCCCAGCTTTATATGCCGATGATCGACATTGCCCACCTGACCAATGGTGGCAAAGCACTCGATATGAATCCGCCTTATCTCACCGGAGGGCATCCTTATCAGCGCATAGCTATCTTCCTTGGCCAGGAGCTGAGCGACACCGCCTGCGCTGCGCACCAGCTGCCCCCCTTTACCCTGATGCAGTTCAATATTGTGGATCGCTGTTCCCGTAGGGATAAGCCTCAGCGGCAAGGCATTTCCCACCTGTACCTCGGCATCGCCCCCGGACATGATGGTGTCCCCCACCTTGAGCCCTAAGGGGGCGAGGATATAGCGCTTCTCCCCATCAGCGTAGTTTATGAGGCCGATGCGCGCTGAGCGATTGGGATCATATTCAATAGCGGCCACCTCGCCGGCAATGCCCAGCTTGTCCCGCTTGAAGTCGATGATCCTGAGCATCCTCTTGGCGCCTCCACCGCGATGGCGCACCGAGATACGGCCCTGATTGCTTCTCCCGGCCTTCTTTTTCAGGGGCTTCACCAGCGATTTCTCGGGCTTCTTTTTGGTTATCTCCTCAAAGGTAGCACCGGTCATGCCCCTTCTTCCCGGCGATGTTGGTTTAAATACTTTAAGCGGCAAGATTTACTCCTATACGCCCTCAAAGAATTCGATCTTATTCCCCGGCTTCAGGGTAACCACTGCCTTCTTCGACGGAGAGGTGAGTCCCCGTCTCCTCCCTGGACCGCGCCACCTGCCGTGAACGGTGATTACATTCACCTTGGCCACTTCCACATTAAACGCCTGCTCTACTGCCTGCTTAATCTGCTGCTTGTTGGCATCCCTGGCCACCTCGAAGGTGTATTTGCCCCGCTCCTGAAGGGCGGTGCTCTTCTCAGTGATTATCGGGCGGCGAAGTACCTCTAGGACGTGCATTCTTATTCCTCCGTGCCCCCACCGGATACCGATGCCTTCACTGCCATCTCCTTCCTCTCCCCAGGTGTCCAAATCTCCTCCACTTTCCTCACCCCGGCAACAGTGACCATCAATACCTTATGAGAAAGAAGATCGACAACATTGAGCAGATTGGCGGGCAAGGTCTTGATCCTCTCCAGATTGCGTGCCGATTTATACAGGTTAATATCAGGCTCAGCAGTAACGATAAGGGCTGAAGAATTGATCCCTAGGGCACCCAGGATGCGAGTCATCTCCTTGGTCTTGGGCTGGTCAAAGGTGAACTCCTGAACTACCACCATCTCACCTTGAGCCGCCTTCGATGACAGAACGCACCTCAAGGCGAGAGCGCGCATCTTCTTCGGCATTGCCTGGCGATAGCTTCTAGGATGGGGCCCGAAGGCGACACCCCCTCCCCGATAGAGGGGGGCACTTAAACTCCCCTGCCGTGCTCGACCAGTGCCCTTCTGGCGGAAGGGTTTCCTCCCTCCTCCAGCGACCTGCGCCCTGGTCTTGGTGCTGGCATTGCCCTGACGGGCATTAGCCAGTTGCCTCACCAGGGCTTGATGAACCACCGCCTCGTTGGGAGGCACTCCAAAAACATCATCCTTGAGCTCGATATGCTCAACCACCTCTCCACTGAGGTCATAAACAGGAACCTGCACCATCAGCTATACTCCTCATCAGGGCTGTCAAATAGCCTGCCGTCCCTGAGATAAAAAATCCTCTGTGCCCTCTCGGCGATGCGGTGGTCATGAGTGACGATGATAAAGGTTTTGCCCTCCTCCTCGTTTAGCCTGCGCATAAGCTCAATGATCTCGGCACCGGTTTTGCTATCCAGGTTACCGGTGGGCTCATCGGCAAGGATAACGCCGGGGTCAAGAATCAAGGCGCGGGCGACAGTCACCCTCTGCTGCTCGCCACCCGAGAGTTCTCCCGGCTTGTGACGCATACGATGCCCAAGGCCTACCATCTTCAGCAGTTCCTCCGCCCTTCCCTTGAGCTCCCTGCCCCTCCTTGTCGGTATAATGGGCACCAGTACATTTTGCAGCGCAGTCAGGGTGGGCACCAGATAGTAGGTCTGGAAGATGAAGCCCAACTTTTCACGGCGAATTTTGAACAGCTTCCTCTCCGGGACCTTCGTCGTTTCCACACCATCGATAATCACCCTGCCCCTGGTAGGGCGGTCAAGGGCACCGATCATATTGAGCAGGGTGGTCTTGCCACTGCCTGAGGCTCCCTGAATAGCGACAAACTCTCCCCTGCCCACCCTCATGTTCACCTCACTGAGAGCCGTTACCTGAGTGGTACCTTTACCGTAGATCTTGGTCACATCTTCAGTGACCACTATGCTTCCATCACTGGTCAGCGGTGCCGCCAGGCTAAGATAACTCTCCAGCTCGCTTGTGTGCTCCATCTCCATGACCCCTCTGCTATACAGACCTCAGACTCTCTATCGGGCTTACCCTCGCTGCTCTCACCGCGGGGTATAGTCCCCCGAGTATTCCGACAATTATCCCAAACCCACATACTATCGCGATCAGCCTTGCGGTAAAAATGGCAATATCTTCACCCAGGTAGTAATCAATTCCAAGGCCAGCCCCGATGCCAAGGCCAAGCCCGACAACGGCACCTAAAAAGCCAATGGTGATCGACTGCACCACCACCGAGCTAATGATATTCCGGTTAGACCATCCTGATGCCTTGAGGATGCCAAACTCCTTGACACGCTCAATCACCGAGACGAGCATGATAATGAAAATGGAGACCCCGCCAGCTATCGCCGCTACCAGGGCGATAACCCAGAGAAAGGCGCGAAAGGTATTCATGCTTTCATTGATTTCGCCCAAGGTCTCCTTGGCCACCATGACGGTGATCGGCACCTCAGCATCCTGAAACAGACCCTCGATCGCTGTGGCTACACCTACCACGTTTTCCGAGCCATCTGTTCTCACCACGATGCGATTTACCTCTTCGCTGGAAAGCCCAGTTATGGCTCGCATGGTATCGATATTCCCATATAGCATTGAACCGGTCAAGACATCACCAACATCAAAAATTCCGACCACGGTCAGAGCCGTAGACCCACCACCCAAAAGGGGCATGGTGAAGGTGTTCCCGACATCGACGGTGTCAAGGCCAGTTCGCTTGCCATAAATATGAATCCATTGCCCGACAATGATCTCGCCCTCGGCCGCTACCGAGCGGCCATCGACAATGTGAACGGTGGCACCATCCATCTCAGCATCGCGCCCCGGCTCTATGCCTGCTAGCGGAACCCCTATCGGGTCGCCGAAATCGGCAACCTTCTTAGGTACAAAAGCGACAACCGAGGGGGAAACCACTTCCACATGTTCCAGCCCCTCTATGTCCTCCACATAGGAAACCGGTATCGGGGTGCCACCCCCGATCATGAATCCCATGGGGGCATCCTGAGGGTAGATAATCACGTCTCCCGCCAGTCTGTCCATCGTCTGCGTCATCATATGATCCATACCATCGGAGATGCTGAGTAGCACCGTCATCAGGGCGACGCCGAGAGCCGTCCCCAGGATGGCGAAAACGGCAACCCCTTTCCTTCTAAAGGCGTTGCGAATGGCAAACCCAAACACATCCTCGCCCCCTAGCCGCTCGATTTCCTGATAGTAACCAGTCCATTTCTGGCACCAGGAACCGCCCCTTGAACAAGGAGCAGGTTGCGCTCGGGATCAGCCGCCACCACTTTGAGCCGGCGCACCGTAACCCTTTCGTTTCCCATATGCCCCGCCATGCGCATCCCCTTAAGAACCCTCCCCGGGGTAGTTGTGGCCCCGATGGAGCCCGGGGCGCGATGGCGGTCGGATTGACCGTGTGTTTTGGGGCCACCGCCAAAGTGGTGTCGCTTCACCACCCCGGCAAAGCCCTTGCCCTTGGATATGCCGCTGACATCCACCACATCACCAGCCTGAAATATGCTGACATCCACCTTGTGCCCGATCTCGATGGACTCGATGTCCGAGACCTTAAACTCCCTCAGGTGTTTAAGCATGCCCACCTGCTTCAGATGCCCCTTTTGTGGCTGGTTTAGCCGCTTCGCCTCGCCAAAGCCAAGCTGCACAGCATCATAGCCCTCCTTTGCCACCCTCTTGATCTGGGTGATAAAACAAGGCCCGGCCTCGATAGCGGTAACCTGCTCCACCCGGCCATCCTCCCCAAACACCTGGGTCATGCCAATTTTTCGCCCGATAATCCCTTCAACCATCTTTTTCGATCTAGGCCATCTTCTAGAAGTGGGGCCTTATACCCCTATCTATAGCTTAATCTCTATATCTACCCCCGCCGGCAGGTCGAGCCGAGTAAGGGCATCAATGGTCTTAGATGTGGGCTCTAAAATGTCGATGAGCCGCTTATGAGTGCGAATCTCAAACTGCTCCCTGGAGTCCTTGTCTACATGGGGAGAACGGATGACGCAGAACTTCTTGATACTAGTGGGCAGGGGGATCGGCCCTGCCACCTTAGCCCCGGTGTGCTCCGCCGCCTCCACAATTTGCTCTGCGGAGCGGTCCAGTATCCGGTGATCATAGGCCTTAAGTTTGATCCGAATCTTCTGTTTCGGCATCTAGACCACTCCTCCCACCCGGGCAACAAGCTGCTCGGCCAAAGGCTGGGGCAGCTCCTCGTAGTGATAAAACTCCATAGAATAGGTAGCCCTCCCCTGACTCATCGACCTAAGGTCAGTGGCATGGCCAAAGGTCTCCGCCAGGGGGGTGAGGCAACGGATTATCTTGGTCGCCTCCAAGGTGTCAATAGCGGTGATCTGCGCCCTCCTCGAATTGAGGTCCCCCAGGATGTCGCCCAGGAATTCATCAGGAGTGGCCACCTCCATCTTCATCATCGGCTCGAGGAGCACAGGATGGGCACGGCGTACCCCATCCTTTAACGCCAGGGAGCCAGCGATTTTGAACGCCGGCCCCGAGGAATCCACTTCATGAAAGCTACCATCGTAAAGGATGGCGCGCACATCAACCACCGGATACCCGCCCAAAATGCCACTCTCCATGGCCTCTTTGATCCCGCTCTCCACATAGGGGATATATTGCTTGGGAATAACGCCCGCCTGAATCCGGTTCTCAAACTCAAAGCCGCTTCCACGCTCGCCGGGATGAAGCTCGACCCAGACATGCCCATACTGTCCTCGGCCACCAAACTGCTTGATGAATCTCCCCTCAGCTTTCACCGGAATGGTGATGGTCTCCCTATAGGCAACGTGGGGCCTTCCCACATTGGCCCCCACCCTGAACTCGCGGAGCAACCTCTCGGTGATGACCTCCAGGTGAAGCTCCCCCATGCCCGAGATAATAGTCTGCCCCGTCTCGTCATCATACCGGGTGATAAATGTGGGATCCTCCTCAGCCAACTTTGTCAGGGCCTCACCCAGCTTGTCCTGGTCTGCCTTGGTCTTGGGCTCTATGGCAACGGAGATCACCGGCTGGGGGAAACGAATGGATTCCAAAATAATAGCGGCGTGGACATTACATAAGGTGTCGCCGGTGAAAGTATCCTTCAAGCCCAGGGCGGCAGCGATGTCCCCAGTCTCCACCCTGCTCATCTCCTCACGGTGATTAGCATGCATCCGCAGCAGCCTCCCCATGCGTTCCCTTCGCTCCCGCCTCGAATTATAGACCTGAGCCCCAGCCTCCACTTTCCCAGAATAAACCCTGAAATAGACCAACCTGCCGACAAAGGGGTCGGTGACTACCTTAAAGGCAAGAGCAGAAAAGGGTACGTCATCGCCGGGAGGACGCTCACTCTCCTTGCCACTCTTAGGTTC
>Ga0114920_10000596_pt1 | contig 15766 bp, 15 predicted proteins | sample ChitaG_FD_88683 | JGI IMG/M metagenome (GOLD analysis project Ga0114920, IMG submission 88683) | Deep subsurface microbial communities from South Pacific Ocean to uncover new lineages of life (NeLLi) - Chile_00310 metaG | ecosystem: Environmental > Aquatic > Marine > Oceanic > Sediment ... | reverse complement strand
GTCAGTTTGAACGGGAAGGTGAACATAAGACAGTAATTGACTTTGTGGCCTATCTGGATCTTTCTGAAGAAGCCGGTGATAATCCATCTGCTAAATTTGATGTGGCTGGGATAGACGGCGTTCAGATTTCAACTATCCATGGCGCCAAAGGCCTGGAATTTAATACGGTTTTTGTGGCCAGTTTGGCAAATCGCCGATTCCCATCGGATAACCGAAAAGACCCCATTGAAATGCCGGCTGAATTGGTTCATGAAATTTTGAGTGAGAATGATGTGCATACCCAGGAAGAACGCCGGTTGTTTTATGTGGCCTGCACTCGCGCCAAGGAAAAGCTTCATCTTCTTTATTCCGATTTTTATAACCCTAGTTCCGCTAAAAATCCCCGTTCCAGTAAGCGGTCGCGATTTGTGGATGAGATTATTGATGAAGTGGCTGTTACCCAAGTTGAAAAAACTGTGGAAGGGGTGGAGCAGTTTCTTAAACCTAAAGTCAGAAGTGAGAAGTCAGAAGTGAGAAGTCGGTCGATTAAAGATAGTAAGATTCATAATTTCAGCTATTCTCAGCTTGCAACTTTCCAGTCCTGCCCGCGGCAGTACCAATATGGTTATATTCTTAAAATCCCGCAACCGCCTTCGGGGGCGCTGAGTTTCGGCTCAACCTTGCATAACACCCTTTTGGAGTTTTATCGTGTGGTGGGGCAAAGTAAACAGGCCTCTCTTTTTACTGAGTTTGATGAGGATTTATCGCTTGAAAAACTCCATTCCATTTACGAAGATAAATGGATTCCACAGGGGTATGAAAGCAAATCGCATATGGAATCCGCTAAGAGGCGCGGGAAAGAAATTTTGGAGCTATTTTACAACAATTTTAAGGAACGCATTCCTTCCATTGAGTTTCTGGAAAAAGGTTTTAAGCTGAAAGTAGGGGATTATACCATCTCCGGCCGTATCGACCGCGCGGACAAACTTTCTGATGGGACGTTGGAGATAATCGATTATAAGACCGGCAAAGCCAAATCTCAGCAACAGGTTGATAAAGATATGCAGCTGACCATTTACGCCATGGCGGCTAAAGAGTGCTTTAACCAGCCAGCCAGCAAACTTACCCTCTATTTTTTGGATGGAGACATGAAAGTTTCCACAGAGCCGGATGCCAAAAAACTGGAAAAAGCCAGGGATGAAATTATTGAAACGGCGGATCAGATTAATAAGTCAGATTTTTCACCTACGCCATCTAAATTTACATGTCAGTTCTGTTCGTACCGGAAGATTTGTGATTCGGCGCAACTTTAAAATTTTTTGTTGACTAGTGAACATTTGTTTACTATATTGTTGTCTGAACTGTGATTTATTTGATTAAGTGATATTCATGATTGATAGGAAGTATAAATATTCAGATATAACTGAAAAGATTATTGGTTGCGCTATTAGTGTTCACAAATTTTTAGGAAATGGATTTCAAGAGGTGGTGTATCAAAGGGCGCTTGGAATAGAAATGGAAAAGGAAAAATTAAATTTTTCAAGAGAGCAAGAAATGCCAATTTTGTATAAAGGTGAGGATATAGGAACAAGAAGGGTGGATTTTTTCGTTGAAGATCAAATTTTAGTTGAAATAAAAGCGCTAATTAAAATGGAGAATGTTCATTTAGCTCAAGCAATTAACTATCTGGAAGCTTTTGATAAGGAAATTGGCCTTTTAATTAATTTTGGCGCCAGAAGTCTTGAATTTAAACGATTAACTAATAAAAAAATCATATCAATCAATAAATCATAATAATCACAGTTCAGACAATTGGTGATAGGGTTTGTTTTGTTGCCTAATACAATGTAAAATCGTTTTACCATTAATTAAACAGGTATGGATATCTTAAGCATTCTAATCATCATTGGTGTGGCAGTTGTCGGTTATTTGGTTTGGCGGTTGACGGAGCAAATGAAACAGCCAAAAGACGACCAGGCTTTTACCATGCTCCAGAAACAGCTTTTTGAGATCGAGAAAGGTCTGAAGACTCAGGACAAATCCATGAATGAACAGATGAATAAATCCCGTGAGACTCTTGCTGAATCGCTCCAGAAGCAGTTTTCCGCGACAGCCAAGATTATTAAAGATATGACTGAAAGCACCAAGAATGTGACTGAAAAGCTGACAAAACTGGATGAAACCAATAAACAAGTGGTTGGTTTTGCGGAGCAGATGAAGAGCTTGGAAAACATCCTTAAAAATCCGAAACAGCGCGGGATTCTGGGTGAATTCTTTTTGGAAAATCTGCTTTCCCAACAGCTTCCACCCTCTCATTTTAAAATGCAGTACGGATTTAAGAATGGCGAAGTGGTGGATGCCGCGATTTTTGTAAAAGACAAAATAATTCCGGTGGATGCCAAATTTTCTCTGGAAAATTATAATAAAATAATGGAGGAAAAAAATGAAGCAGTGCGCGAGGGGCTGGAAAAAGAATTCAAGGCGGATCTGAAACGTCGGATTGATGAAACGGCTAAATATGTGCGTCCGGAGGAGGATACGACGGATTTTGCCTTCATGTTCATACCGGCGGATGGGGTGTTTTATAATTTGCTGAGTTATAAGATTGGCGCGCTGGATGTGAACACGCACGATTTGATTGAGTACGCATTCAAAAGACATGTGATTCTTGTTTCCCCCATGACCTTTTACGCTTATCTGCAAACCGTGATGCAGGCTTTGAAGGCACTTCAGATTGAACAATCCGCCCGTGAAATTCAAAAGAACGTGGGGAACTTGGGGCGTCATTTGAATGCTTATCAGGATTACATAATTAAATTGGGCGGGCATTTAAATACCACTGTCAGCAGTTATAATAATGCAAGAAAGGAATTCGGAAAGGTTGATAAAGACGTGGTGAAGATTACGGATGGGGAGGTTTCCATCAAGCCGGAACTGCCTGAAGTGGAGCGGCCTAAGTCTTTTGAGGCGGAAACTAAAATCAAAGTCCAGATTAAAGCGCAGGAGAAAAAGGAACAAGCATCATTATTGGAGGATTAGCTATTGTGTTATTTTTGCCCTTTTTTCATTTCGACCGAGCATAGCGAGCGGAGAAATCCCTTTAAAAATGCAAAAAAAACGGTTTTTCAGCCAAGGGATCTCTCCGCTGCGGTCGAGATGACAAAAGGGTGGTCGGGATGACAAAAAAGGTCGAGATGAAAAAAATACGCCTGGATGACAGTCGGTTATTAAGTTGGATTTTGTTTCTCTAAAATGGTATAATTATATTGTTAGAAATCAAAAATAAATAAAATGTTTAAAAAATTACTCCTCATCATCTTTTTGCTGGTTACGTTTTTTGGATTATGCCCATTGAATCAACCTGTCGTTTTAGCCCAGGATGAGGGTGTTGAAAGCGAATATTTTATGTTTGACGTGGGAGTGATTACCCATGGGGACATTGAGGAGCAGAACTGGATCCGGAAGGGGGTGAATTATTTGTTTGAGCGCGCCATCACCATTATGGCGGCCACGGTCGGTTCGGCCGCGGTTTTAATAATGTCTATCGGCGGTTTTTTGATGCTGACCTCGGCCGGCCGGCAGGAGCAGTATGACAAAGGAAAATCATTCATATTTAAGGCCGTGATTGGCCTGGTATTTGTGTTCGGCGCCTATATATTGGTAACCGCTATCCAGCTTCTTATTAAAGGAATATTCAGTGCGTAAATTATGAAAAAAATTATATTATTATTTATTGCCTTTATTTTTATATCCAGCCCCTTTTTAGCTTATGCGGCAGAGGGGACTGGTATGGAAGGGGGTGACCTGCCGCCAGAAGCCGTTGCCGACAGCCCTTCAGATTGTGAATCGCGCGATATTTATTATAAAGGAGAAGCTAAGCCCGTTTGGACTACACCTGTTAATTGTTTATTTCTTGAAGAGCCCATTGGCGGAAGGGCGGGTTATGACCTTTATGTCATCAGCTGTGTTCCCCTAAAAGACGAAACAGAATGCACTTATTCTCTTTGGGGTGGGGGTTATGTGTCCCCAGATTATCATGGGCCGGTGCAGGCGATTTTAGCGTGGGAAAAAGACAAACCTTACCAAGGCCCTTTTGGCCTGCTTTATAACTATTTAGGTTTGGTTTACGCGTATATGTCCGGTTTGATTGTGGGGATTGCGGTGTTGTTTGTGGTGATCGGCGGTATCCAGATGAGCACGTCCGGAGGGGACACTGCTAAATTTGACGCCGGGAAAAGCCGTATCACAAAAGCGATTGTGGGTATTATTTTGTGGTTCACTGCCTCATTGATTCTTTACACGATTAATCCTACTTTTTTTGCCTTCTGATTCCGAATAGTGGACCGATGGTGAACCGATGGTGGATGAAATACGGCCCACAAACGGCTCACAAACGGCTCACAATACGAAAATTATTATGAAAAAACTCAAACACTACTTCTACACAGGCCTTACTTTATTCCTGGTCCACATCCCTTCTGTTTTTGCGCAGTTAACGACCACCAAAACCGAATTAACCAAGCCGGTAGGCGGAGATATTCTGCCGGGGGGAACGGCTTTTCAGGGCGATATTAAAACCAGCTTTATTTTCAGTAAACTAATCCCTTTTGTGGTTACCTACACCATCCGCCTGGCCGTGGCGCTTTCCGTGATCGCGCTGATTATTGGCGGTTACCAATACATGACCGCGTATGGGGATGATGAAAAGCATCAAAAAGCCCGCAAGACCATTACCTATGCCATCCTTGGCCTTATTTTGGCGATTACCGCTTTTGGCCTTGTTAAAATCATTACCAGTATCCGATTAGCCTAATGACTCAAACATTTTTTAAAAAATTCGTTGCATTAGCTTTCTTATCCGCCTTTTTATTTACCTTTCTTCCATCAGCACATGCGGTGGGTGAAAAGGAGGCGGCTGTACGCTCCATGCGCGACCGTCAGATCAATATCCAGGCGTATTATGATAATCTGGATACGCGTGTTAAAGACATGGATCGCAATAATCCACGACGGGATCCGGCTAAAGATTTATTAAAGATAGCGAGTGATGCAGTAGATGCTTTTTACGCTTTGAGTCCGGATGACCATTTAACGGGTAATAACCAACCTGATCAAGTTTTTCTTGATGCTGAAGAGGAAGCGATTAAAAAAATAAATGCCGTGAACCGTTATTTATTCGCGCCTGTACTGCCTGGCGCTAAAGACATTGCGGCCCAGCCTGACGAAGAAAGCGTCCCTCATGGTGATATTATTGAAGATTTTATTCCCCAATTCATACGGCTGTTGATGCGTTTTGCCTCGCTGGCGGTTTTTGTCAGCTTTGTGGTTTCTGGGGTTATGTTTGTGATTGCCTTTGGCAATGAAGACCGGGTGACCAAAGCCAAGCGCATGCTGTATTGGACGTTGATTGGTTTCGCGTTTGTTACCTTAGCCTTTGCGCTTATCAAGGCCGTTACGGATATTGATTTCTTTGGATTCATGTAAATTAACTTGTTAACTGTACTGTTTCAATAGGGAAACACTTAAATCTTCAAAAATCTTCTGCGCAGATTTTCAAAGATTTATCCTCATTGCACCACAGACTCCTATTGTCGTCTTTGTTCCATTCGGAACGTGTTACTCGCTACTTCCTATGAAAAAAACTATTTATCTCATCATTGGCACGATTCTCCTTCTTCCGCTTTACGCATCGGAGGCGCTGGGGATTGACATTGACACGTTTCGTGATGATGTTTACCGGCCGGAAAATCTGCCTGCCACACGTGGAACAGAGGCAGGAGTAGAAACCAAAATCAATGAAATTCTGCAATATTCCATTAATTTGGTTCTTTATGCCTCTGGGAGTGTGGCGGTTTTCTTCCTGGTACTTGGAGGTGTCCGTTATGTCACATCGTACGGAGATCAGGAGCGTATGGATGGTGCCAAAAAAACCATCAAATATGCGGTGATTGGGCTTCTGGCCATTATCCTTTCGTACGCCATTGTCACCAATATCATTGATCTGATTTACCGAACAACTGTTTAATAACGAAGTAACGAGATAACGAAATGACAAGATAACAAGAAATAATTGTTAATCGCTTATTGCCTGTAGCTAGAAAAATGTTGTATGGTTATTACGTTATTACGTTATTTCGTCATGAAAAAATTCTATACCACCACCGCTATTACTTATGTGAATGCGGCTCCGCATATAGGGCATGCTTTGGAATTTATTTTAACCGATGCCATTGCCCGTTTTAAACGCTTGATGGGTGAAGATACTTTCTTTTTAACCGGAGTCGATGAGCATGGGGTTAAGAATTACAGCACAGCCAAAAAGGCTAATATGGAGACACAGGCTTTTGTTGATAAAAATACGGAGATTTTTAAGGGTCTGAAGGGGATTCTGGATTTATCTTATGATGATTTTATCCGCACGACTGATAAAGAGCGCCATTGGCCTGCCTGCCAAAAGCTTTGGAAGAAACTTGTTGAATCGGATGATATTTATGAAAAGGAGTATGAAGGGATTTATTGTGAAGGATGTGAGGCGTTCATGGCTTCTCGGGATCTTGTAGATGGTAATTGCGCCAGCCATCAAAAGCCGCCCAAATTAGTAAAAGAGACCAATTATTTTTTCAGACTTTCCAAATACAGTGACCAAATTGGAGATTTAATCGAAACTGATAAATTAAGGATATTCCCCGATGCGCGCAAGCATGAAATTCTAAATATGATAAAAGAGGTTGGATTGCATGATGTCAGTTTCTCCAGACCTCGCGATGTGCTTCCTTGGGGAGTGGATGTTCCCGGTGACCGCGATCAGGTAATGTATGTTTGGTGCGATGCTCTGACCAATTATATTTCAGCAATTGGTTACGCGGATGAGACCAGCCAGTTTAAAAAATACTGGCCGGCTGATTTGCATGTAATCGGCAAAGATATTGTCCGTTTTCATGCCGGCATATGGATTGGAATGCTTCTATCTACTGGATTGGAACTGCCTAAAGCTATTCTGATTCACGGATTTATTACGCATAATGGCGAAAAAATGAGCAAAACAATAGGAAATGTTGTAGATCCTATAAAAATTGTTGATGAATATGACGTGGATGCTCTCCGGTACTATCTTCTTCGTGAAATTCCCAGCGGACGGGATGGAGATTTCAATGATAAGCTTTTTATAGAGCGATATAATGCCGATTTAGCAAATAATCTTGGTAATCTGGTCAATAGAGTCCATACATTAATTGCCCGTAATGATATTAATGAATTTAGTTTTGACAGGTTTCATGATGCTTATAAAAAAAAGGTTGATGAAACCTGGAAAAAATACGTGGCTGATATGGGCAAATACAATATCCATGAGGCTGTATTCCATGTATGGAGGTTGATTGATTTTGCCAACAAAATGATGGATGAGGAAAAGCCATGGGCGCTTTTGAAAGAAAATCCGGAAAAGGGCAAAGCAGTACTGTGTAATTTGCTGGAGCTTATTCGTCATGTAAGCATTATGATTTCACCGATTATCCCAAGAAGCAGTGCAAAAATTCGTCAGCAGATCGGCCTCCCTGCTGACATTGACAGTGTAAAAGAAGATGGGTGGGGGATTCTTCCTAAATGGGATCATTTAGGGGAAGCAGCCATTATTTTCCCGCGAATCGAGACTTGAATTTTTGTTTTTTTGACAGTATTTTTGTACTGAGCGATCCGCCGCGGCGGAGAGTCGAAAGGATTGACAAAATATATAGTTTATGTTACATTATTATTGTTATTTTAGTGTTAGTGTGAATTTATTGAAGAAAGAGCTTAAATATGCTATAATTAAGTACTAAAATGAATATTACGTACAAAGAGGACATCAATGGGTATGAAATTGGAAAAATCTCATTTTTTGAGAAAATTTGGCAATTCATCCGTTTTACCGTGGTAACCGGAATGATCTTTTCTATTTCTTTTTTCGCTCTCAATTTCAGTGCCTATAAACAGATTTTTGAGGGAGTTATAAACCCTGATGCCCAGGCAAAAGCCCAGGAAACGCTCGAAGCCGCGGCAGGGGAGGGGAATAAAGGAATTGATCCCTCATTGCTTCTTCCTGTACTCCCCGATAAAAAAGACGTCCGGAAAAGCTTTGTCTGGCCGAACGCGCCCATTGTGCCGACAGACAATCGTTTAGTGGTCCCCAAGCTTGGCAAAAGTGTTCCTTTGGTCTATATGGGAACAGAACACATTGAGGGGGAAAACTGGAATGATCTTGAAAAACAAATTCAGGATGGCCTGCGGAAAGGCGTTGTTCATTATCCGGGTACTGCCAAACCCGGCCAGTTTGGTAATGTGTTTTTAACCGGCCATAGCTCTTATTATCCTTGGGCTCCCGGCGGATTTAAGGATGTTTTTGCCACACTTGGCAAATTAGAAGTTGGCGATCGTTATTATGTTTATTATAACCAGATCAAATACGCATACGAAATAGTTGACAAAAGAGAAGTTCAACCTTCTAATGTAACCGTTTTGGAACAGCCGCATGATAAAAAGATCTCCACTTTAATGACTTGTACACCAGTGGGGACTACGTTGCGCCGTTTAATCATTACAGCTGAGCAGGTAACCTAAATCATGGATTTTCTAGATTACTAGAAATGACTATTATTTATACCGTATAAGATACATTGTACGGGATTATTCTTTTGCATGTTAATTTCCCCACTTTCTTTATGATAAGTGAGAATTGAGAAGTGAGAAGGTATAATTAGTAAGCATATCAATTTTTTCACTTCTAACTTATAATTTCTCACTTTTCTTATCAGACTTTCATAATTCCGATCACTTTTCGGAGCACTTTTTGCACCACAGTTTCCTCCCCTGCCAGTTCGATGCCGATATTTACCAAAGAAAGCGGAATAATATCTTCCCTTTCCTTGATTTTTTTGGTTTCGTCAATGATATTGCGTAAATTTTTCGGAGCCAGGTAGGCAGCCTGAGGTGTCCTCCCGAATGGGAGCTTTTTATACCACTTCCGCGTATTTAAAGTGTCTTTGATTTCCGGCAAATAAGTGCCGCCGCCGGAAAGCAGGATTTTAGAAGGCAGGGTTTCGATCTGTTTGAATTCGGACATGGAAAGTACAACGCCTTCCAGCCAAACCTCCACATCCTCATTGATGATTTGGCTGATGATTTTTTTAGATTTGGGTTCCAGTTTATCCGCCGTGTAGGCGTATTTGAGTTTTTCAGCCTCTTCAAAGGAAATGTTGAGCTCCATGGAAAGTCTTTTGGTAAATGTGCGCCCGCCAATGCCGAACATTTTAGTTCCAACCACTGTACTGTTTTCCACCACCGCGATATCGGTCACACTTCCCCCTACATCAATAAAAATCGCGGACAGTTCTCCCTCTTCAAAATCGAAACACCGGGAGAGTGCGAACGGTTCGGAGGTAATGCTTAAAAGCTCCAATCCAAGGCCATCCGCAATATTCTGCAAGGCTCCGTAATGAACCAGCGGCGCGAAAGAATTAAAAATCGACATCTGGACTTCCTTTCCCTGAAAACCGAGAGGATTGGTCACTCGGTATTTATCAATCCGGATATCCACAATGGAGCTGTGGATGAGTTTCACGTCGATTTCCGGAAAACCGGTTTCTTCGCTGAGCTGACGGCGCACGTCCGCGAACGCTTTCCACTGGAGCTTGTGGACAATATTTCTCAGTTCCCCGATATTGATTTTTGAATCCGGATCTTCCCGTTTGTGGCTCATGGTGGACGTGGCTCCTTTTACAAATTCACCCGCAATGCCCATGACCAAAAGCTGGGGCTGAATGCCTGCCTCCTGAGAAGCGATGCGTATGGCTTCTTTGGCGTTCCGGATCACGCTGGCAATGTCGGTGATGGTGTTTTTCATGTCCCCCAGCCTCTGATGAACTTTCCCTACCCCTTTAATGATTCCCCTTTTTCCGATGATCTCTCCGCTCATGCTCTGTTTCTGCTCCACAGTAAAAAGAACGACTTTCACGTTTTCGGTGCCCAGATCCAGGGCGATGATGGCTTTTTCCTGTGGTTTGCGTTTAAAGAATTTTAATATCATAATTTCGTATTGTGGGCCGGTTGTGGGCCGCTTGTGGGTCGTATTTCATCCACCATCGGTCCACTATCGGTTCACCATCGGTCCACCATTCGGACAACTATTCGGACATATTCTTCCGTTTTTCTTCCAAAAGCTCAAGATAATATTTACTCTCAAAGTCTTTAGGGCTAAATCCTAACTTTTTAAACAGGCCGCGTAAAGCCTTTTTGGCTTTGGGAATGGCGGATTCTGACTGAACGATGGTTTCGATTTCCAAAAAGGGACCTAATCCTTTTACAAAGTTCAGTTCGATTTGCATATTGTTCCATTGATAAATGTCACCTTCTTTTTCTTTTTTTAGAGGTAAATGAATGCCAATTTTTTTAAGGAAATTCATCATTTTTGAAGCAGATCTGATATTAAATTCAATCTCCTGGTTTATCTCAGTCCCCTTCTCTATTTTTTTCTTTTTGAGGTGAAGAACAGCTGCTTTATTTTGCTGTCGGATTCGGAGGGCAAAATTCTTATTTAGAGGAAAATACCGGTCTCGATTGCTGACATGCTTTTTAAACGTGGCGATTTTCGGAACCTCTTTTTTCAGCCTTTCAAAATCCGCTCTAGTTAACCTAACTTTTGCTTCTACCTCATACATACTATTCCTTAAATTAAATTACAAATGATTACAAAGCTTTGCATTACAAGGATTCAATTTTTTTAATCTTTGTAATTCTTGTAATTTTTGTAATCAACGATATATCATTTCATCGCGGTGAACCCCCACTCCAATGAAGTTGATCGGGGTTTCTAAAAGTTCCTCCACTTTTTTGACGTAGTTCTGGCAGTTTTTCGGCAAATCAGAGAATTTTTTGGCCTTACTGATGTCCTCTTCCCAGCCTTCCATTTCCAGGTATTCCACTTCCACGTTATCAAAATCTTTCAGGGAAGTGGGAATGTACTCGATTGGCTCTCCGTTCAGCTTATAGCCCACTCCGATTTTGATGGGGTCTACCTTTGTGAGCACATCCAGCTTGGTCATGTTGATACTGGTGATGCCATTGATGGCGATGGCGTTTTTAACAACAATAATATCCAGCCAGCCACAGCGCCGCGGACGGCCAGTGGTTGATCCATATTCCGCCCCTTGGTCTCTCAGCATATCCCCTTCCATCCCGGATAGCTCCGTTGGGAAAGGACCGGCGCCCACACGGGTGGTGTAGGCCTTCATAATACCTATTATATTGCTGATTTTATTGGGCGGAATCCCGACACCTGTACATACTCCGCCGCTGGTGGTATTGGATGAAGTAACGTAAGGATAGGTGCCATGGTCGATATCCAGTTGCGTTCCCTGAGCCCCTTCCACCAAAATGGTTTTACCTTCTTTGTAGCTGTTGTGGGCAAATTCGGTGGTATTAACAATGTATTCCTGAATGATTTCCACCGCGTCTTTGTAGTAGTTGATTTCCTGTTCAATGTCGAAATCAAATCCATACGCCTTCATATGACGCTCGGCATTCTGCCGCAGTTTTTCTGCGAATCCGTCAAAATCCAGAAGGTCGGCCACCCGGATGCCGATACGCGCCACTTTATCGGTATAAGCCGGGCCGATTCCCCGCTTGGTGGTCCCCACCTTCTTATCCCCTTTCCTGTCCTCCTGAATACCGTCGATGATTTTATGGTATTCCAGGAGCAAATGGGCACGGTCGCTGATTTTGAGTTTATCGCGAACGCTAATCCCCTCTTTTTTAAGTTCCTCGATTTCCTCAAGAAGGGTTGGCACATGCAAAACCGTTCCATTGCCGATCACACAAATTTTTCCGTCGTGCAAAACGCCGGAAGGCATCAGATGGAAAATGAATTTTTTGGACTGCCCTCCCTCGTTCACAACAATGGTATGGCCGGCATTGGCGCCACCCGCACACCTTGCAATAATATCGTAATGCGCGGACAGGATATCGACCAACTTCCCCTTCCCCTCATCCCCCCACTGAGTGCCGGCAATGTAAATAACCTGACCAAGCTTTTTAGTGAGTTCCGCTTCGTTCTTGATGGAGAGTGCCATAGTTTTGATTTAAAGACCTTGATCAGGGTATCAGAGGGCTCTTTAATAGTCAACGGAAGCTAGAAATACCGCACAATCCCCGTCATATCATCCGGCTTAAACCGCCCAAATCGATCCTCCCGTCCTTGATTGGTATTTTGTTTTTCGGACATGAGTTTTTGTAGAGCCGTTATGGCTTTTTCAGGCGTTTTTGCTTTGGAGATATCCAATAATTCTTCGGGATACACATTGTCGCTGATTCCATCCGTGACCAGGATGAATTTGTCCTCCGGTTTTAGCTGGATTTGTTTCAGGTGGTAAGCGAATTCCGGGCCAATCCCTACCGCGTTAGTGAGCGAAACCAGTTCACCCGGTATTTTATCCAGAACCGTGAGTTCGGTCATCTGGTTATTCCGTATCAAAAAAGCCGGACTGTCCCCTGAATTGATGACCGTTAATTGGTTACCGATTTTTAGGCAGGCGGTCAGCGTGGTCAATGAATAGCCGTTTGTCTGGTCATAAAGCTCTTCATTGGCCTCCACAAAACATTTAATAACATCCTCTTTGTTTTTAATGTGGCATTTTTTTAGTTTTTCCACGGTCAGCTGACTGGCCACACTCCCCTTCCCCATAGAAACCCCGTCCAGCACGACGTCCAGAACCGACTGAGAATCCAGTTCACGAATCATATACGTGTCATCCCCATGCGCCTGATTGTCAAATAGGAAGGCCGAGATCCCGTTATCCATTGCACATTTGGTTTAAGAATTTTTTCAACAACTCCACCGGCAATCCTACTACATTCCAATAATCCCCTTCTATCTTTTTTACCCACCTCCCTCCCCTACCCTCGATTGTCATGGAGCCGGAACGGCCTTTCCATTCATTTGAACACAAATATTGTTCAATTTCTTTATCACTAAAATTTCGGAAATACAGACGTGTTTTGTCATATTGAACAAATTTTTTATTCGTTCCTCCACTTCGGTCGGAATGACAATTTGTCATTTTAATTAAAGCGAGGCCTGAGTACACGTCGCAATGAGAGTTTCTGTAGAGTTCAATTGTCTTTCTGGCATCAGCTTTACCCCTCGGTTTTACAGCAATTTTACCATTAGACAGAAGCACAAATGTGTCGCACCCCAATACCCACTCATTGGGATATTTCCTGGCAATTTCTTCTGCCTTTCTAAGGGCAATAACTTTGGCAATGGCATGGGGGCGGATTAGACCACTATGATGTTCGTCCACATGACTTGGAACAGCCTTAAAACGGATTCCCATGTCTTTTAGTATCCGTTTTCGCTGAGGGCTTTTTGATGCCAATATCAATTCGTTAACCATATTCTGATGGACTTCTAATGGACATCTTATGGATGGCTAATTGACTGAATCGCAATCAATTAGAAGTCAATCAACTATCAACTAGATATCAATCAGTGCTTATTAGCGTATTATTCTATTCAATTCCAGTACCGCGCGGTCTAATGGATAATCTGTCCCTTCGGGGCCGTCTTTTACTTCAATATCCGGATCAATGCCATTGTCCTGAATATCTTTCAAATTTGGGGTCAGCCATTTGGCCACTGTGAGCTTAAGGCTTGAATTGTCGCCAAAATAATTAAATTCCTGGACCGTGCCTTTGCCAAAAGTCGTTTCTCCGATCACTTCAGCGACGTCGTGTTCTTTCAAAGCGCCAGCAACAATTTCTGAGGCCGAGGCGCTCCCTTTATTCACCAGGACGACTAGCGGATAACCTTCAAGCTCCCCGTTGCCTAAAGTGGATTGCATGTAGTTAAAAAAGTTGTATTTAACATTCATGGCAGAGGTTCCTTTGGGGAGGAAGAATCCGAGAACATCGATCGCGACACTCAGGAGCCCTCCGGGATTATTCCTGACATCCAGAATAATTCCTTTGATTTTAGGGTTTTGCGTGATGATTTCAGTCAGTTCCCTGAATTTTGTCGTCGCGTTTTCATTAAAAGTCAAAAGTTTGATATGTATAATATCTCCTTTTCCAACATATTCATATTCAATGGGTTTTATAATAATAACATCCCGAACCACCTCAATAACGACCGTCAGGCCATTGCGCATTAGGGTCAATTTTACCTTAGTTCCTTTCGGACCTTTGATTCGATTGACCGTTTCATAAAGCGTTGCCCCTTCTGTTTCAAAATCATCGACTTTAACGATGATATCTCCGGCTTTTATGCCCGCATGGAAAGCGGGTGAATCTTTAATAGGGGCCACAATGGTAATGCTTCCGTCTTCATCAATGGCCACAAAGGCGCCAATCCCTTCAATTGTTCCGTCAAATTCATCACTAAAAGCCTCATTCTGCGTTTCATCCAGAAAAACGGAATAAGGATCTTCCAGTGTTTCAACCATGGCCCGAATCGCACTATCGGAGATATTCTTTTTATCCAATTTATCCTGGTCCACAAAATTTGAATTGATCAATTCCCATGCAGTGATGATTTTTTCAAGCCTCGGATCATAACTCTGAATGGTTTGTGAGGACGATGGCCGGAAGCTGACCAAATCCATCTTATAGATCATGTGGACGGCTTTGGCGCGGGTGATTTTTCGGTATAGGCCAAAATAATCATATTTTTCTGGCTCAACGATCCCCAATTCAATGCCGCGCATGACAATGGCCTGGACCCATTTATTTTTTGCAACGTCTTTATAAGGAATTTTGCCAATATGTTTTTTGGGAATAGGAATGCTTCGGGAGTTGAATAAAAGCATTAACGCTTCCGGGATGGTTAATTTTTTATAGGGCTCAATTTTCTGTTCATTGCCGCTTAAAATGCCCAATTTAATCGCTTCATCCAGATACGCGGCATACCAGGCGGCGTTTTGGGTGTCTTTATAAGGCAGATTGACCTTCTTTTTTGTATTCAGTTCAGGATTATTCAAAAGAGCTAAATACTTAATGAATTCCGCCTTTGAGATAATGATATCGGGCTTGAAATATTTTTTGGCTGGAAAAACATCATTCCGCCTGAGATATTCAATGGAGTAAAAATAAGGGGAATTACTAGGGACATCATCGTAAGCAAAAGCTGTCGCATTAAAAATGAAAATGCTGACCAGGAATCCTATAAATAGTCGTTTGAGCGTATTGGACATGGTATTAAAATTATAAATAAGTGAGTAGTTTGTAGTGGGTAGTTTGTAGTCGATTGTCAGATTATTTACTACAAACTACGACCTACTCACTACAAACCTGTCTATGATTATATTTTAATTCCCGGAACCGGGAATTTGAGGCAAAGAGCTTTTACCTCTTCTTTTATTTCATTCAGAAGCTTTTTGTCCTGATAGCTGGAGATCACTCTATCCATCCACTCGGCAATTTTTTCCATTTCCGGCTCTTTCATGCCGCGGGTCGTGATGGCAGGGGTTCCCAGGCGGATGCCGGACGGATCGAAAGGTGAGCGCGGGTCGTTAGGGATGGTGTTTTTATTGAGCGTAATACCCGCTGCATCCAGGGCGTCCTGAGATTCTTTGCCGGGAACGTTTTTGTTCGTCAGGTCGGCAAGAATCAAATGAGTGTCGGTTCCATCGGAAACCAGTTTAAAGCCTCTTTTTTTAAGCTCTTCCGCCAGATGATGAGCATTTTTTTTCACCTGTGCCGCGTATTCTTTGAATTCCGGCTGAAGGGCTTCTTTGAAAGCCACGGCCTTGCCGGCAATGAT
>Ga0114920_10000595_pt1 | contig 15768 bp, 16 predicted proteins | sample ChitaG_FD_88683 | JGI IMG/M metagenome (GOLD analysis project Ga0114920, IMG submission 88683) | Deep subsurface microbial communities from South Pacific Ocean to uncover new lineages of life (NeLLi) - Chile_00310 metaG | ecosystem: Environmental > Aquatic > Marine > Oceanic > Sediment ... | reverse complement strand
TGGCGTATAGACTTTTGTACGTCTACTCCCTATTACTTTTTTAATAATAGCTTTTGACTCAGCTTCACTGAGTATTTTCTTTGCAGTACTAACACGAATATTATATTTATCTGCTAAATATTGAGGAGTGATACCTCTACTATGTGGAAGTTCATCTTCAATTTTCTTTAAGGTTTCTTCATCTGGAAACATATCACGTTCCATTGGTGTGAATTCTACTACAACACCAAATTTTTTCTTTTTCCTAATAACTTTCTTTTCTCTAGCTGCCATTTATCTCTACCAAGGATTTTCACTGGAATTTTTAAATTGTTCTATCTATTAGAACTTTAGATAGAGTTAGATAAAAACAACGGATAAGAATCTGAAAAACACAAATATTATTAAGTTTAACAGAAACAAAACTATTGAAGGAAATGGATGAACTCGAAATACTATTAAACACATTCAAAGGAGAAAATGATGAAAAAACACTCTTTAGCTTATGGAAACACTTTCCGTCTCTCGATAGAGATCCTGAGCTTTTAGCAGAAGCTCATGTTAATTATTATAATAGACATAAATTCGATTTAATGAAAATAAGTCCTCATGGTCGCTATTCAAATGTTGATTTTGGCTGTGAAATCGATAAAGAATATGATCCTGTCACAGGTTCAACACGTTGCAAAAAATGTATTATTAAAAAATTAGAAGACTGGGAAACCTTAGAACCAGTTGATGTTACAGAGGGAGAATTTGGTAAACAGTTGAAATCATTAAAACTAATTCACAAAGAATTAGAAACTTTACCAAAAATGATGACTATTTTTAGTCCATTGATGGTTGCAGCAAAACTAGACCCGAATCTCGAGAAACATATTAAAACAAAACCTGAGGTTGTAAAAGAAGCAATGTACATTATTCATAGTGTTATGGAAGAATTTTCTCTAGCCGCTATTGAAGAAGGAGCTGATGGTTTGTTTATTGCTTCTCAGCATTTTAGAAGAACAAGTTTAGATTGGAAAGACGTTGAAAGTTTTGAGATTTACTTTTTAGATAAAATTATAAAACGCGCAAGTCAAAAAGCTTCATTTTCTGTTATACACATTCATGGATTAGATATTGCTTTTGATAAAGTCTCTACCCAACTAACAGTTGATGCTGTTAACTGGCATGACCAACTTACTTGGCCTACTATTGAAGAAGCGGCTGAAATTTACAAAGGTGGTCTTCTCGCAGGAATTGATGAAAAAGTATTATTACTTAACGAAAGACCAGGAGAAATAAAATCGCAGATTCAAGAAACATTAAATCTTGTAGAAAAAACAGAAAATAGAATAATTATCTCTCCTGGATGTGTAATCCCTTATAAAATTCCTGATGAAAAATTAGATATTATAGGAGAAACTGTAAGAGCATATAATAAGAGATGGTAAGAAAATGTCAAAAAAAGAAAATGAAGGAATTGTTGTTTTAATAAAAGCCCAAAGGTTTGGATGGTTTGATTTTATTTTGAATACTGTTTTTTCAGTTATTATGATTACAACCATATATATCATAATTGTTTTTTCTCAACCAGAAACGTTAATTGATTGGATATTAGCACTGATTACAACTATCCTTCCCTTACTTTTTTTTGTGAATAGAGCTTTCAATGAGTTGTTTTATACAAAGGATTATGTTAAAATAACAAATGAAATGATGTATTCTAGATCGACTCCTCTATTAACAACAGGATTGCGTCCAAAGATAAGAGAAATACCAATTAGAGAAATAAGGAAGTATGGTGTATCAAAAATTCCACGAAAACTATCAATTGACATGTTTAAACTCAAAAGAAAAGCTATGTTAGTTCTAGTGCTGAAAAGCGGTGAAAATGTGGTAATAGGAGGATATATTGGCAATCAGAAACTTTTTGAGATTGTATCAATAATCCAACAAATTTATCCAAAAGCTAGATTATCTAAACCAACTCTTACGGCATATCCAGAATTAAATGAAGTTCTAAAAGTAGCAAAACCTTCGAAGAAGTTAAAGCAGATCAAGGATGATGAAGTAGATCTTGATAGTGTTGAAATAAGGCGACGAAGGTGATATTATTAGAAATATATTTAAAAAAAATTACGTTTAAGATAAGCAATTGATACCGTTTCTTCTGCATTATTAGAGCACAATCTAAAAGAAAGTAATCAGCTTTTTCTTGTTCTTTTTGATCTATATTGTATTGTGTTTATTAATCCTACAACACCAACAATTGCATCCGTGAATAAGTGCATTTTTGAAATAAAAAACATAATTTTCGAGTTCATATATCTGATATTCTTCATCTAGTAGGATAAACTATCATTATTGTGTTTATTTTCTCTCTTTTTTCTTATTGCCACATTTCTGTTTTTTATCTTTAGACTTTAAGATAAAACATATAAACAATAATGCTTTAAAAATCTAAATGCAATCTGATGAACAAGTTAACCAAATTAAACAAGAAGGGAATATTGCGGTTATAGATATTGGAATCTCTACTCAACAAATTGTTGTACTAAATCCTTACAAACCTAAAGAGCCACATTCCTACCAGCGCTTGTATTTCCCTTTAACAAAATTGAAACATGACCTTGATAAGCACTTTAAATCACTTTTCCGATTGTATGCTGATTATAGAATCAGGAAGTTTATTATCTCAATTTCAGCAGCTCCTGTTTTTAGTTCCGCTAGAGATGCAGTTGAAACAATTTTGAACATAATAAATCAATATATTAGCCCCCAAAGAGTACTCTGTTTTTCAAATGATGCTCAATATGTATCAGTAAGTGAAGCTAAAACTAACCCAACAAGGGTTATTTCGACAGGATGGCGATCTTTGGGAGAAGTGTTGGGAGAGCTTGTCGAAAATGATGCTCTGATAATTGAGTTTTCAACTAGAACAACACAGATTACACCAGTTGTAGAAGGAAAAATCGTCTCTTCTTCAGTATCAAATTATGATAGGGTAAGAAATGGAGAATTACTGTTTTATGGTTTTCTGGAAACAAATATATCACACATTCAAAACAAATTTGAATTCAATAATGAAGTTTTTTTCTTACCGTATGAACTTCATGCTAAAGTAGCAGATATTCTCCTTATAACTGAAGATATTCAACCTTACCAATACATATGTGATACTCCTGATGAACGATTCAAAACTAAAGAGGAAGCTATTAACAGACTTAAGAAAGTGCTGAACATAACTGATCCAAGTTATGATGAACAAAAACTCAAAATTATTGCAGAAGTATTCAAATCTCATCTTTTAGATCAAATAGAAATACAAATTAAGACAAAACTTGCAGAATATAATCTTCAAAATGTTGTTATCACTGGCCTAGGAGCCAGTATCCTTTGTCAACATCTTGAATCAAAAGGATTGAATGCAAAAATTATTGAAGCTGTAGATAAACTTCCTAATACCGAAATATGTCCTGCATATTGCATAGCTTACCTTTACTCCAAGAAGTTGATTAGTAATGGTTGAAAGAACCGATTTAAGTAACAGAATCAATGTAATGTTATTTCATTTCGATCAAAGATTAGGCCCGAGACTTCTCTTCAATGTTGCTGAAGTTTCAGATCCTAGAATAACATCAGCATTAACAAGATTAATGGATTTTAACTTTCTACAAGAGATGAAAGCGTTTGTTAATGCTATGGCAAATGTTGTCTATTCAAGTATGTTTTTCTCTGTTCCAAATCCTTTAGCAAGAGGTGGAACTGAACAGTTTATGATTTCTATCGTAATTTTCGATCCCACAATTACAGAATATTTGATGGTATCTTCGTTAGAAGGGGAAATGGAGCAAACTACAAGTAAAGTGATGATGTTAACTGAATTAATAATAATCGCAAATCATTCTAATCCTTCTCTTGAAAATTTTCCTGAATTGTCAAGTGATCTTCATGATTTGAAGGATAAAGTAGTTGAAGTTTTTCAAGAATTATTTTATGGTCAATTTGAGGGAAAAAAAGATGCTATTTCACAGATACTGGGAAAAATAGGTAATGAAGCTGGGAAGAAGATAATTCAAAGACATTCTACAAAAAATATAAAGTCTTCAAGAGCTTACTTAACTGAAATCTTAAAGTCTCCTAAAATTTCTAGATGGGGAAAATTAACAATCTTACACTACGATCCTGAAGAACAAGTGGCAAGTATATCATTAAAAAACTCCATTTGGACAGATTCATTGGGATTGATGGCTACAAAAGCGTGTGCTTTCATTGAAGGAATGTTAGAATCACTTTTTAGCCATATTTTTGGTGAAACAATAATTTGCAATGAGATGAGATGTGCAGCAGAGTACAGTTATGTACAAGAATGCTATTTTCAGATAGCACCAGGAAGAATGAATAGAGAAAAAGTTTCCTATAGAGAGGAACAAACGATAAGAGATATGGCTCTTGAAGATAGAAGGAAGACTATTGAATTAATTGAAACAGACATGGGAAAAGCAATTTTCCAAGATTTAGATCCGATGATCAGATTAATACAACTTTTCAACAAAGCACCATTTATTTCAGATTTCTATATTGATGAATCAAAATTCTTGATAGTTTGTAATTACTGGAGATATCCTGATGAAATCACATGTAATACGTGCGAAAAATGGATAGAAAAGTCGTGTAAAGAGAAGATTAAACTCGTAAAAAGTCCTCATAGAATATGTGAGATAGCATATGGTTTTGAAAAAAAATCTGAAAAAAAGTAAAAAAAGAGTAGTTTGCTCTCTTAATTTAAACCTATAATTTTGCCTTCATCAGTAAAGTCCATTCTTTCCGCAGATGGTACTGGAGGTAATCCAGGTATCAAGAACATGCTTCCACAGACAGGAACAATGAATTTGGCACCAGTATAAAGATAGACTTCATCAACGTTTAAGGTCCAATCCTTTGGAGCTCCCATCATACCTACTTTGTCAGTCAAACTGAGTTGGGTTTTAGCCATACAAATAGGAAAGTCAGCGTATCCAAGTTTCTCTATAGCAGCTATATCTTGTGAAGCTTTTGTGGAGTATTCAACATCAGCAGCGCCATAAATTTCTTTAGAAATTTTTTCAATCTTAACTTTTATTGGATCATTAAGTTCGTAGATGAAATTAACATCACCAGAGCCAGTTTCAATAGCTTCTAAAACAGCGTTTGCTAGTTCAATACCACCATCACCACCTTTCATGAAGACTTCGCTAACAGCAGCAGTAACGCCTATTTCAGAGCATTTATCTTTAATCCATTGGATTTCTTCGTCATTATCGAAGGGGAAACGATTGATAGCGACAACAGGAGGAATGTTGAATTTGTTGAGCATGTTATCGAGATGCTTTTCGACATTTTCAAAACCTTTAGCAAGAGCATCAAGGTTTTTATTCTTAGCTTCTTCAAGATCTTTTACTCCACCATGGAGATGAAGAGCTCGAACAGTGACTACAAGCACAACAGCAGAAGGAAAGGTATCATATTGACGAGCAATAATGTCGATAAACTTTTCAAAACCTAAGTCAGCAGCGAAACCACCCTCAGTGATTGCATAATCTACGAGTTTGAGAGCGAGTTTAGTGCCAATGACAGAGGAGTTACCATGAGCAATATTAGCGAAAGGTCCGCAGTGAATAAAGCCTGGTACTCCTTCAAAGTTTTGTACAAGGTTTGGTTTTATTGCGTCTTTGAGTATTAGTGTCATAGCTCCTACTGCTTTTAAATCCCTTGCATATACTGCTTTATCATCATATGTATACCCTACTAGTATACTTCCTAGTCTTTCCTTTAGTTCTTTCACATCTACCGATAATGCTAGTAGCGCCATTATTTCTGATGCAGCGGTTATAACAAAACCAGTGTTTCTTATTTCCCCACCTAACCTTCTTCCTCCAAGTCCGATAATGATATTTCTTAGTGCTCTATCATTCACATCGATGGATCTTGGCCATGTAACTTTTGTTGGGTCCATTCCTAGTTTATTTCCCTTTGTTAGGTGATTATCAAGCAGTGCAGCCAGTAAGTTATGTGCTGCTGTTATTGCGTGAAGATCTCCTGTAAAATGTAGATTTATATCCCACATTGGAAAAACTTGTGATTGTCCTCCACCGGTTGCACCTCCCTTGATACCAAAGGTGGGACCCATTGATGGTTCGCGGAGAGCAAACATCACTTTTTTACCTATCTTTTGTAGGGCTTGGGAAAGACCTATTGTCGTGACAGTTTTTCCTTCTCCTGCTCTTGAAGCAGTCATTGCTGTTACAAAAATTAATTTTCCATTAGGTTTATTTGAATTAAGTATTCTTAGCATTGTATCATACGATAGTTTAGCTACATACTTTCCAAATTGTTCAAGGTCATCTTCTTCTAGACCTATTTTTTTAGCAATCTCTCTAATATTTTTCATCTCTTTTTGCTTTTCTTGTGCAATCTCTATGTCAGCTTTCATGTTAATCATCATCGATTTCTGTTAATTCAATTTTTTTGTGTGCTTTATATTAAAAAATATTTGTATCTATATTCAAAAGATAATAATATTAATTTTTTATTTAAATTGACTTTCTCCATTCTTATAAATGATATTCCATAGTGGTAAATAGATATATTCTAAAATGCCCATTACCAGATAGTCATAGAACGAGATAATGTCCAGTTTGAGTGTTTAATCATGAAATGTGACAATCCTAATTGCAGAGCTGATGAAGTAATACTTTTTTATTGCCCTTACTGTAAAGGTTCTTTTTGCCCATCTCACAAAGATTCTATTGCTCACAATTGCAAAGCTTTTGCACAACAGACAGGAACAACACGTCCAACTACCCAAAGCTCAACATCTCAAACACCTACACCACAAGATGTTATGAGAGCATTTGCATATCAAGTTTCAAGAGCTGTTGGAGCACAGCAATCTCAAACACGAACTCAAGTACCTCCTATGGACGAAAAAGCTAGAAAGAAGTTCATAGAGAAAAAATTAACAGAAAGAGGAGATCTTTTTTCCTTTGGTAATGAAATAATAGACATCTTGTTTGGATTTGCTCTGATTGTTCTTGTATTCGGGTTCTTCAGATATGCAAGTACAAAAGATTGGACAGGATTTGTAGTATCTGGAATCCTTGTTGCAACAGCTTTTCTACCTCATGAACTCGCTCATAAATTTGAAGCTATAAGGAGAGGACAATTCGCGCGATACATTTTGTGGGTTCGTGGAATGATGTTTACATTAATTACTCTCATTTTTGGTATAGGGTTAATTGTTCCTGGATTTGTTGCAATTGTACCTTTAACTCGACAAATGAATAAGAAAGACTTAGGTATTGTTGCTTTAGCTGGTCCCGCAATAAATGTTGTTATAGGCTTGGTAAGCTTGATATTCGGTTTACTTACCCACTATGCAATCATCCCCTTCAGTGGTCTTTTCTCAGATCCTAACATTTTCATTCAAATTGCTCAATTTAATTCTTTAATAGCACTTTTCAATTGCATCCCTGTCTGGCAGTTGGATGGAGCTAAGATTTTAAAATGGAACAAAGTTATCTTTTTTGTTTTAATACTCGCAAATATAGCAATTGCAGTCCCGACATTTATTTTGAATCCTAGGCTTTTTGGATAAATTTTCCAAAAATGATTAAAACAAAAAGTAATAATACTTCTTAAGTTTAGTTAAGTAAAGGATGAACAAGGCATTGCTGAGAGCATAGCTCAATGACGAATCATAGTTAATCTGATTATCCCTGAATTATCCAATTATTGGACTTATTTCTCTAAGCTCTAAAAGGTTTCTTGCCCCTAGCAAAGCCATAACACATTTCATTTCAGTAACATAACTCTTTAAATAGGTTCTGAGAGTTTTTTCTCCTCCCTCGTTAATAGCTTTAAGAATAGGTAATGCTAAAGAAACATAATCTGCTCCCAGAAGCAAGGCTTTAACTGCTTCAATTCCAGTCCATATTCCCCCCGAAGCAATTATTTTAATATTTTTTTTATTTTCAACGGATTTAATATTGAGAATACTCTCTGCTGTAGAAACACCCCAATTCAAGAATTCAGATGACATTAGCTTAATGGAAGGATCAGGATTACGGTAAGTTTCTATTTTCATCCAATTTGTCCCTCCTGCTCCAGCAACATCAACAGCATAAATATCTAATGACATCAAATACTCTGCATCTTTCTTTGATATACCACTTCCTACTCCTTTAATTATGAGTGGATATTTTAGTTGTTTAATTAACCTCGAAATGCTTTTCTTTAAATTCGAAAAATCCTTGTTGCCTTCAGATTGTAGAAACTCTTGTTGGATATTTACATGCAAAGCTAAACCATCTGCTTTTATCATAGTAATTGCATTTTCCGCATCATTTACATCATACTCATCTATAAATTGACCAATGCCTAGATTAGCTAGGAGAGGAATATCAGAAGCGATATGTCTAACTTGATATGTTGCAACTAATTCAGGATTTTCAATAGCAGCGCGTTGACTACCTACGCCCATTCCTATAGAAAACCCTTGACAAATTTTCCCTATAATTTCGTTGATTTTTTTTCCTTTTTTGGAACCTCCAGTAATTCCCGATATTAGAATAGGAAAATTAATGGTTCTATTCAAGAATTTAGTTTCTAGGTTAATATCATTTACTGAAAGTTCTTCAAACAAAGAAGGTCGTATTTGAACTTTCTCTAATCCATTAGACATTCCATCATACACAACATTGTTTTCCAAACAAATGCGTATATGCTCTTCTTTTCTTCTTGAAATATCTGAAAGGGGTTCTTCATCCATATCTAAAGTCACTGAATAGAAGAATAAAAAGGTTGAGCTTCATTATGACTAAAAACTAGGCATAAAGTTTCAAAAAGAATGGTTCAAAGGATAAAACCTATATAGTAAAAGAAAAAACTCATTGATGATGCATATGGAATTTTGCCCAAAGTGTGGGAAACTCCTAATACCTAAAAAGGAGGGTAAAATTAAGAAACTTGTCTGTCCTAACCCTAAATGTGATTTTGAACGGAAAATAGACTCTGATGTTTCTTACGAAGTTTCTGATAAAGTTAAACACAAAGCTAGTGATATAACTGAAGTGGTTGATTCTAAAGATAATGAAGAATTATCAGAAGAAGAATTAGTTGAAAGAAGAGAACGTTTTATAGAAAACATTGATCTTTATGAGACAGATGATTAACTAACAGTTCAATAGAGGTTTTTTTTATGCGTTGGGTATTGATAAGATTCTCAGAAATAGCTATCAAAGGAGCCAAAACAAGAAAAAGATTTACAAATATATTGATTAATCATCTCAAATATGTTCTTTTCAATCTTTACAACATCACCAATTTTGATGTAAAGAATTTATACAGTCGTATACTAGTTAGCTCAGAAAAAATTGTACAAGTAAATAACATCATAGCATCTTGTATACCTGGAGTTGTTAGTACAAGCATTGTTCATAAGACTTCTACAAAAACTGAGAATATTAACGAAATAATCAAAAATCATTATTTGGATAAAATAGGTAAGAAAAAAACTTTTGCAGTTCGAGTGAAGCGAACAGGAAATCACACTTTTTCTAGTATAGAATTTGCAGCTAATATTGGTAGTTTTATTTACGATAGCTTTCCTGAAGGAAAGTTGAAAGTCGATTTAACAAATCCTGAGTACGTTCTTCATTTAGATATTAGAGGAGAAAACACATATATTTTTGATCATAAAACAGAGGGATTGGGAGGAATACCAGCTGGAAGTCAAGGAAATATTCTAGTTCTTATTTCTGAGGAAGAAGAAGATTTAGCAAACATCTTACAGTTATACAAAAGAGGAGCTAATACACTAATATATTCCCTGAAATCAGAAAAGCAATATTCGGAATCTTTTCTTAAACATTTACAGTGGTTAATCAAACTCCAACCTGTTTTAAAGAAAAAGGAGCAACCAATTTATTTTCCTCTCGAAAATTCCGATATCAGCAATATTCTTAAGGTTTATAAGTACAATAAGTGTTTAGCGATAGCATTATCTGCAAAAATGTTCGAAACCTATACTTCGCTTTTTCCTGTAGAAATACCACTATTTGTCCCTCATTTAGTCTCAAGAAAACAAAAAGGTGAATTAGAAAGAATATTATCTGTTATTCAGTAATTTTTATTCGTTCAATTTTCCCGTTGGGAGAAGATTCTGCGAAAACAACACCTTGAAATTTTTCAACAATAATTTTCTCTTCTAGCCAAATATTCTCTTTTAACCAAGCTTTTCGACATGTATAGGATAGATATTCCTCTTTATCCCACCCTTGATCAACTGGCACTTGAGGTAATAATAATCCTCTATTTGATTTATATTGGACAATAAGACCATCTCTTCCGATTTCAATTTGGTTGAGTAATTCTTGAGGGGAAATGAAATTTATTTTTTCTGGTGGAGTTAATACTGTTACTTCGAAAATTAGAGAATCCAGTTCAGCAGTTTTCACAGGTGGAAAACGAGGATCGTTTAGAGTAGAATCTCTAGCTAAATCTATTACTTCTTCATATAAAGGACCAATTCCTAGTGGATATCCAATACAACCTCTTAAATCTGAACTCTTCCCTACAACCTTCTTAACTGTTACAAAAACTCCAGTTGTTAGTTTAGCTTGTTCTTCTATGGGTTTAAGAGGTTCAGGTTTTTCCCCTTCCTTTATCCACTTTCTAGCTGCAAAACGAGCTAATTTCACTAAATATTCTCCAGTTTCTGTTTTTACATCCATATAATCACGTTTTTACGTTTTTCAATATGGCTCTAATGTTTTCCCAATGTCTGCCTACCCAATAAATTTTCTTACAGTTTGTGCACTCCCAAAATTCATTATAATATTTGGCAGTTCCTTCAGGAATACGAGAAATGATTTTATCTTTAGCTTTTTTTTCCAAAATTCCATTACAAGTACTGCATCTTGAAAATCCGGGATCGGTGGGATAACCCATGTCAAGTTCTTTTTTAAGTATCTTTAAGTGGTCTATAATACCTTCATTCCCAATATTTAGAGCTTTTACACCTAATTTTTTGCTCTTCTCTAGAAGTGATTTAGATCTTGATAGAATAATTCTATCTTCAGATAAGGATTGTATTAGCATTTCTTTCTCTGTTTCATTGAATCTGTATAAAGTATCATACCCAAAAAATCTAAGAAATCGTGCAAGTTTGCCTAACATGCAATCTGTATAGAATTTGTACATTGGTTTACTCCCTTTGCAAATTTATACTGTTAAGCTATCACAATTAAGAATATAATTATTTTTCTACAGAGCAAGTTGGGCAAGCATATATCCCATCAATGTAGATTAGTTCATCCGAATATACCCGACAATCATCACAATAACCAGCATATTTTTTGTTATCTTCTTTGTTGTTTTCAGCTACATTTTTTTCTCTAATCATTTTAATGTATTCTTGCTCTAAGAAAATTAATTGAGGGACTACTTTGAAAATATCTGAATCAGTACAAATTCCTTCAATTTTCCTATTGGAATCAGTTATCACTAAATGCCTTATGCTTTCCTTGAACATCATTTCCATTGCTTCAGTCAATGTTAAATTTTGGTTAATAACAATAACAGGAGAAGTCATAATTTCAGATGCTTTCACTGTTTCTGCATCAGCTTTTTGAGCAATCACATGTTTAATGAGATTCTCTTTAGTGATTATCCCAATTGTTATATCCTCTTCGTCAACAACAACTACTGAGCCTATGCTATTTTCAATCATCAGTTTTGCACATACTTCAGCAGACGTTTGAGGAGTGATTGAAATTACCTGTTTAGTCATTATCTCGCTTACTTTCATGTCAAATTCCGTTTTATCGAATATAGATTTCACATTAGTCACCGAAGTTATTGCTGAATCATATATACAGTATTCACTTTAAAGGTTTTACTTTTTCCTTATGAGTAAAAAATGCATATTATAAAAATCTTAAATGTGGGGATAAAGCATGTTTACAAACTAGTCAACTATATCAGCATCTCCGGGAATAAATCTGATTAATTCATTAATATCAAGAGCTTCAAGTTTATATCGATCTTCTTCTGGACATTTTTTCAGAAAAGTTTGACGTATTTGCTTAGCTAAGTTCCCTTTTTGTGTATCTCCTGGTTTAACTTGAACACAATAAACTGATTTATCGATAACACTTTGCAAAGGTCCTCCAATTATTTGAGCGTATTGTTCATATAAAACAAAACCCACAGCATGAGCGATTTCTACGTTCTTAAAATAGTTTTTTTCACCGTATATCATAACACTACCCTTAGCTAAATACTGTCCTGATGGAGGTGTTAAACTAACTTGATTAGGAAGAACATAATACACATCTCCAACTAGCTTCTTAGCTTTCCAGAGACTAGAATAGTTTAAAGCAAAAATAGCCACATCTTTCAACTGTTGCTCCGTTAGCTTGTTTTGACCATCTTTCACTATAACATAAGGCGCACCGTGTACATCAGCATGAAAGAACAAATCTTCATCATCTAAATAGGTTTTAAGCAATCGTTCATTGGCTTTAAGATCTGTTCCTCCTACAACTGTGTATTTATCACACAAAAACCAATGAAACTTTTCGTACCATCTTTTTTGTCTTTTAATAATTGGTTGTTTTGCTTGCTCTTCTCTTTCAACAACATCTTCTATATCTTTACTCTCTTCAATTTGCTTTTTCGTTCTACTAATAGCTTGCTCCGCACCTGGTATTTTTCGTCTAGCTTTCTTTGATTTTTCATAGAAAAGGTTAGCATTTTCTACCAAAGAAAGAGTAAAATCTAACTCGATTTCTACTTTGTTTTCTGCTGATTCATCTTCGAATGACAACCATATTTTCTTAGATTTTGGGTCAATTTTCTCATATGCCGTTGCAGCAGCTATACCTTTTTCTTTCCCCATAACCAGTTTTTGTATAATATTTTCCCATTCAACACCACTTTTTCTTGCACCAATTATTGTAGAGAGCAAATCGTCGACCGATGCAAAATTTGCATATAGAAGATCACCTTTCCTCTTCTCTTTCTCTTCCTGAGATATGAGAGCAAGCAAATGTTTTTCTTGCTTTGACAAAATTTTCTGGAGTTTCGAGATTTTCCCGGAAACTTCAGCTTTATCTTCTTCAAGCTCTGGTTCTTCTTCTTGTATAGAGAAGTAGTCATCGATAATTTCATTGAAAGAATTAACTTCCTTAATCTCTAAATTATCATAACGAGAAAGAGGTATTGGAGATATATCAACAACTTCTCCATCATCAAGATACTCTAAATACTTGTAATCTTGATTTTGTATTATTTTCTGGAATGACATTATTTCTTCAAAGAGTAGTTTTTTCTCGTTTTCATCTAGATCAGAAGCGTTTTTAGCTTTAATACCCGCTTTTTTTACTACATCTTTAGAGTACGTTGGTCCAAGACCCATCATCACATTTAGAAAAGAAATTAGTTTTCCAGAATAAACAGACACTTCGCTTTCCAAATCGTCAGAAGTAATAGTCAATATGTTCTTGTCTAAAGAAGGAGGAAAGTTAAACGCTCTTCCTGGATGAATATCACGATCTTTCATCCTTCTATAATTGTAAGCCATATGAATCTTGTTTCCTGGACTTACTAAGATTATATTTCCTTCATCAAATAATTCTATTACTAGTTTGTAGAAACCGTTTTTGTAGGCTATTTTAAAAACAATTATTCTATCTATTTTATGCTGGTAAAAATCCTTTACTGGAAGGTCTCTGATATGTTTGCGAAGCATTTGAATCTTGTTATTAGGAGATGAAGGCTTCTTTCTCTGATATTTTGTCACATGAAATCTCTTTCCAAGTTCAATAACTAACTCAAAAGGATTTTCTGATGCCTTACGAAATCGTAATATCACACGATTTTTTCCTATCGAGTAAATGTTATTAACCCAACTGCCAATTATTTTTGGACGTAACTCATGGACTAAAGCAGATATGTCAATGCTTGATAAAAAAGTCTTCATTTTATCACCGAAATCAAGTTTTTTGTCGCTATATACTGCAAAACCAAACAGATTAAAAACAATTTGAAATCAAAGTGAGCTTATATAATTGGATGATATACAGAAAAAATAACTCTTCAAAATGGTGTTTTAGGCTATATAAAGTAAAAACATATAATAATATTTAAATCGAAAAGCTTTTTAAACCCCATTTCTCCAGATGGAATAGATATTGTTAATTCAGTTGTTAACAGTCTATGGATGCATGAATGCAACAAAATGAAGTATATCAGCACTAGAAATAGAAGTGCTGATAAGTGATAAAATGGTGATTTGATTTGAACTTTAGCATGAGAAGATTACTCGAACGAATTATAACTAGTCTAAGTCCTAGGAACATCATGGTAAAAATCAATAAATTATTCGAACGAATTATAACTAGTTTAAAACCTAAGAACATCATAGCAAAAATCAATAATATGGCTAAAATGGACCAAGTATATTGGTCAAAAGTACTGGTTGCTGGTGTATCAGGAATGATTTTTGGTTTTTCTAATTTTACAAAATGGCCAGCAACAACAATAATGCTAATAATTTTCTTAGCACTTTCAGGAGCTTGGGCTTTAGCTTTAAGAAAAAAAGAACCAGGTATAAAAATAAGATCTTATTTCACTTCTGCCATTTTTCAATATTTTATCTCATTTGTTGCTATATGGACATTAGTTTGGACTCTAATGCATGTTCCTCCATCAAATTGGCTTTACTAGAACTGTTCAAGTCCCTCTTTTTCTTATTTCATCTTTTTATTTCATCCCGACAATAAAAAATATAAGGTTTGTACAAAATGATTCATAAATGAGCACACAAAAGAGAAAACATAGTAGCAAATCTTCCATAAAGAAAAAAAGACAACAAAATGAATTAGAAGTAGAAGAACCGCAAGTAAAGAAAAAGAAATTTAGTTTAATATATACGATTGTACTAGTAGTTATTTTTGGATCAGGGATAATACTTTTAATTCTCTCAAATGTGGTTTTTGAAGAAAGCGGAGACATAGTATTTTTCATTTCATTAGGTATTATTGGGCTAGGAATTGTATTACTTACTCAGAGAAATGTTTACAAACAAACAAAACCAAGTTCTAAAAGTAAGAGTACAGGAAAAGAAAAGGAAAAGGATGAAGGAATACAGCTTCGTACTAGACGATGATTCCAACAGATTTACTTTTCATTCGATCAAAAGTTGTAATACTATAGAGTTACCAATAGTCAAATAGTGCCGACAGAAATCGTTTTATGAGAAGAATGAAAAACGAAGAGTTTAAGAGTCAAGTGGGGAAATTCCTTAAGAGGTATGGTAGAGTTAAAACTTTGGAGAATTTAAACAGTGACGATAACAGTCGAGTTCTTCCATTTATTGTTGAAAACAAGGAACAAAAATTTGCAGTGTTTGCTTTTCATTGGAAAAAGAGTATTGGCACTAACACAGTCATCAAAATAGAGCATCAAGTTAGCGAAATGAACTGTGATGGAGCAATTGTGATTGGTTCAATATTTTCTCAGAATTCCTATGATATGGTTCAAAATTTGAACGAAAGAGATCAAACAAGGATAATTCTAATTAAGAGAGATGAAATGAACGAGATTTTGCGTAATGCAAGTAGATGAAAAATAGTTGAAAGCTAATCTCCTCACGTTCTACCCAAAATAAATTGTTGAAAAAACTTCTTTTTTTAAGAATATTTAATAGTTTCATTGATACAGAAAATTTAAAAAATAGGTAGTTAAATGTTAATCTGTATT
>Ga0114920_10000594_pt1 | contig 15772 bp, 15 predicted proteins | sample ChitaG_FD_88683 | JGI IMG/M metagenome (GOLD analysis project Ga0114920, IMG submission 88683) | Deep subsurface microbial communities from South Pacific Ocean to uncover new lineages of life (NeLLi) - Chile_00310 metaG | ecosystem: Environmental > Aquatic > Marine > Oceanic > Sediment ... | reverse complement strand
GGTGGTTCTTTGGCGCGGTGCAAGCAGTATTAGTTGACATGAGAACGAATCAAATCTGTGGCACAGCTGATCCTCGGAGAGATGGTATAGCAATAAAAGAATGAGTGCGGCTGAATAAAAATCAAGTAGGCTTCGTGTGTAGCATATTTAGTCATAATTAACGAGGAAACGTAGTAAATGTCAAAGATAAGAGTGGTTCAATGGGGTCTCGGGGCAATGGGAAGTGGTATAGTCAGGCTTCTACTAGAGAAAGACGGGGTTGAGGTCATCGGCGCGATTGCACACCGAGCTGAGAAGGTGGGCAAGGACGTCGGCGAGGTGTTGGGCCTAGGCGAGAAGATCGGAGTTATAGTCCATAGCGAGAGCGACCCCGCAGCAGCGTGGCGCGGGAAGGATACCGATATACTTCTTCTTGCCACTTGTTCTACCACCAAGGAGGCTTTTCCTCAAATCAAAAAGGCTATAGAAGCTGGGTTGAATGTGATTTGCTCAACAGAGGAGCTAACCTACCCAATGGCACAACAGCCCGAGCTGGCTAGAGAGATTGACGAGCTAGCTAAGAAATACCAAGTAAGCATTCTTGGAACTGGCATCAACCCCGGCTTTATCCTCGATGCTCTAATTATCGTGTTGACGGGCGTATGCTATAGCGTAGAGAAAATTGAAGCCAGTCGCATCAATGACCTCTCTCCATTTGGTCCCACTGTATTGCGCAGCCAAGGCGTCGGCACTACTGTTGAAGAATTTGAAGCTGGCCTTGCCGATGGTTCTATCGTGGGCCATATCGGCTTCCCTGAATCAATTCAGATGATTGCCGATAGTGTTGGCTGGAAGCTTGATAGAATCGAACAATCAAGGGAACCAATCATTACCCGGGTAGAACGCAGAACTCCCCACGTAAAGGTAGGGCCTGGCCAAGTTGCTGGATGTAAACAGGTCGGAGTTGGAATAGTGGATGGCAAGGAAGTAATACGTCTAGTCCATCCTCAGCAGATTCACCCGGAACTAGAAGACGTAAAAACGGGGGATTACATCAGAATCAACGGCACTCCTTCGGTGAACCTCTCCATTGAACCAGAGATCCCTGGAGGTATCGGAACGATAGCCATGATGGTCAACATGATCCCAGCCGTCATCAACGCTCAACCAGGTCTGGTAACTATGAATATGCTACCAATACCGGCAGCCTTAATGGGAGACGTTAGCGCCATGATAAGAAGTAGTAGAGGAGCTTGACCTAATGAAAGCCAGGCAAGGAGATTGGGTACAAATTCATATCATTTTGCTCAAACCAAGTGAACGAGCAGAGCGAGCCCCTGAAGACACCAAACTGGTTCCATTGGAATTGCGGGTGAAAGGTTTTATCAACCATGACGCTAAGATAGGTGAACAAGTTACCATCACAACTCACACTGGACGGCAGCTGAGCGGTAAGCTTATTGCGGTAAACCCCGCATATGGACATGATTTTGGCCAGCCGGTTCCAGAGCTGCTAACAATCGGTAGAGAACTGCGGGCTTTGTTGGAAGATGAAGGAGAAAGCTCATGAAAGACGCTAGTTACCTAGCGATTATGGCACGACGTAATGAGATTATGAAGCGGTCAGTAGGGATTGACTATGATCGCTTTGAGATCCCTCCGCTTGCTTTCGACTATGAGGGTATGATGGAGGAGACCGGCTACAGCCTCAATGAGGTCTATACAATCCAGCGGGAGGCTGGTGTTGGCAACACCCCGCTGCTAGAGCTCAGGCACCTTACCAAGTTGGCACAGAGGCTAGCACCCCCAGGTAAGGGAGCACGTATTTTTATTAAGGATGAGGCGGCTAACCCCTCTGGGAGCTTCAAAGATCGACGTGCCTCTGTGTCTGTCTATCACGCTCAGGTAAAGGGATATGAGGGAGTGGTGACAGCAACAAGTGGAAATTATGGCGCAGCGGTGGCTTCGCAAGCAGCTCAGCGTGGTTTGAAATGCATCATAGTCCAGGAGGCCTTCGATAGCCATGGACTGGGACAACCGGAGATTGTTGAGAAGGGGAGGGCATGCGAAGCCTACGGTGCCGAAGTATTACAGTTAACAATCGGGCCAGAGCTATTCACCACCTTCCTCAACGTATTAGATGAGACTGGTTATTTCAACGCCTCCCTCTACACTCCATTTAGTGTCGCCGGGATTGAGACTTTGGGACATGAACTTGTTACTCAGTTGAGTGGGCAAGAGGGGCAGGAACCTAATGTAGTAGTGGTTGCCCACGCAGGAGGTGGGAATGTCACTGGAACTGCACGTGGAATGCGAAAGGCGGGATGCCAAGCCAAGATAGTGGCGGCAAGCGTTGATTTAAGCGGGCTGCATATGGCATCTGATAGCGATTTCAACCGTAAGTCTTTCACCACCGCCCACACCGGATTTGGGGTGCCATTCGCGATCAATCCGGATAGGGCAGATGTACCGCGGAATGCAGCACGTTCATTACGATATATGGACCGCTACGTGACAATGACCCAGGGTGAGGTCTTCTACGTCACCGAGGCCCTGGCTCAGCTGGAAGGAATGGAGCGGGGAGCAGCAGGGAATACTTCATTGGCAGCAGCACTGGTGCTAGCTCAGGAGATGGCACGTGATCAAATCGTAGTGGTTCAAGAAACCGAATATACCGGTGCAGGTAAGCACCCCAGTGCCCAGCTGACCCTCGCTCGCCAAATGGGGATAGAAATAAGAAGAGGCGATCCGGCAGAGAACATTCCAGGGAAAGCAATAGTGATACCACAGCACCCAGAGCAAATCAAAGTAAAAGATATCGACCTGACTTCGTTGAAAAGGTCATATATCAAGAACGCTATCGCTCGCCTAAGGAACCCCCGTGAGCTGACAGATGAGTGTATTCTTTTCTTAGCTGAGGAAACCCGTAGTGACCGTGAGTTTGTGCGACAGACTATAGATTCACTGCTAACTGTAGAGGAGAAATAGAGATGCTCAGGGAAGATGACTATCTGAAGCGCAGGAGACATCTGGCCGCTTTATCTGATGAGGAGTTGTATCAACGATTCTGGGATTTGGCAGAGAAAATAGTGACACCGTTAGTAGAGATGGCTAGGACGCACACGTCGCCTTCGATTGAACGGTCTGTGCTCTTGCGGATGGGATTTAGTAGCTTGGAGGCGAAGGAAATCGTTAACCGATGCGAGGAACATGGCTTGTTAGGAAAAGGGGCAGGCCATGTGATATGGAAGCTAGCTAAGCATCGGGGACTTGGGATCCGCGAGGTCGGATTGTCCCTAATCAAGGATAGCTATGAGCAAAGCTGGAAAGAGGTTAAACGCCTCTTCCAAAAGGGGTTAGCAGAATGAACAAGGAGACCTACTCGCAGAAACTTGACATAGAGAAGATTTTTGAAGATTTGGAACACTATCGTCCACGGAGAAAGGGCTGGACGTGGCGCAAAAAAATAGAGAATCTCAAGATGGGTGACTTCACTTATCGGCAGTGCTCTACCCCTTTACACAATAGTGTACCCCTGCCAGCAGCTAAGGCATTTGGGGGTATTGACCCCCAGCCTGACTGTGTGATCACTTCTGAGATCGCTTGGCGGGTGGAGGACGATATCCGACGGATGCGGATGGCTGCCTGGCATGGCGCAGACCATATTATGGTTATCAGGACAACCGGACAGAGCCATATCGACGGCCTTATCGAAGGAACCCCGACGGGGGTAGGTGGGATACCGATCTCCCGCAAGCAGATCAGAGCTACTCGTAAGGCTCTCGACATGATCGAAGACGAGGTGGGTCGGCCGATCAATTTCCATACCTATGTTAGTGGTGTTGCTGGCCCTGAGATGGCAGTGTTGTGCACTGAAGAAGGTGTAAATGGAGTACATCAAGACCCCCAATACAACGTGCTTTATCGTAATATTAACGTGCTCCGCTCTTTTGTCGATGCAGCAGAAGCAAAGAGGGTCATGGTAAGTGGCAATATGGCTCAAATCGACGGAGGACATAATGCGAACGCCACCGCTTCCACGCCATGGAAGGTTATGCCAGAACTAATGGTGCAACACGTGATCAATTGTTTATACTCGGTGAAAGTCGGGATGCCTCGGGAGAATATATGTTTGTCAACCGTACCTCCCGAGGCGACCCCAGCCCCTGACCTACGGATCAATCTCCCCTATGCGGTGGCACTGCGACAGCTGTTTCCCAACTTCAAAATGCGGGCACAGATGAATACAAAGTATATACAGTCCGATGTTAGGGAGGCCACAGTCATTCATGTGCTCAATGCATTGATCTCGCGGCTAACGAGTGCCGACATTCAAAGCACTATTACCCCGGATGAGGGAAGAAATGTTCCCTGGCACTATAACTCGGTCAACGGTGTTAATACGGGCAAGCAAGCCTTGATTGGCTTGGACGGCATCACTGACATGATAGAGTTGAAGATGAACGGGGAATTAGGCAAGAAGGTGCGTGAGCTCAAGGAACGGGCTATCTTATTCTTGGAAGAGATATTGGAGATGGGTGGCTACTTCGCTACGGTAGAGGCGGGATATTTCATTAATTCTGGCTTTTACCCTGAACGGTTAGATGATGGCATTATACGGCGCATTGACGGAGGAGTAAGCGCAGGGACAATAGTCCCTCGCGATGATGATTATATGGCACCTGTCTGCGCTCACTTTGGGAACAACAACCTACCAATTACGGGCGGTAAGCCTTGCGACCTGATTGGAGGCTGTACCCTATGCAATCCGGATAAAATAGTGTATATAGATGAACTAGACCCAGAAGACAACGTCAATAACAGGTTAAAACAAACCCACAAGGAGAGAAAGGCTGGCATTATCCGACCGGAAGTGGCGGAATGGGGAGACGGAACAGTGCTGATCTCTATGTTCCTTCCAGCATCAGAGCAGGTGGCTAAATTCGCTGCATTAGAGATAGCCAGACAGATGGGCTTAAAAGAGCCCGAGGTGATACACCGCCTAGTGATGCATCCAGCAGAGGGAACTTACTTAGAAGTGAAAGGACAGGTAGACATCGCTATCGATACGCAGAAACTAGATATGCCGGAGGAGGTGCCACTTCTGGACGAGGAAGAGATAAAGGATGCAATCAAGGATGCTCCCTTGAAAGTGGTAGCAGCAACCTTGGGAGAGGATGAACACTCGGTTGGAATGCAAGAAATACTAAACATAAAGCATGGGGGGTTGGAGAAGTTCGGGATTGAATGCCACTTTCTGGGAACCTCTATCTCATTAGAAAAAATCGCTGATGCGGCAATCGAATTGGATGCTGAAGTCATCCTGGCTAGCACCATTATCTCCCACGGCGACATTCACCAGATTAATATGCGTAAGCTCCACGACATCTGTGTAGAAAAAGGAATCCGAAACAAGGTGGCTATTATCGGTGGAGGGACACAGGTTACCGATGAGATGGCGCGAAAAGCAGGATTGGACGCTGGATTTGGCCGTGGAACTAATGGGCATATGGTAGCAAGCTTTCTCGTTAAATGGCGTAGGAGAAGTAAATAGAGAAATGAGTGTCGGTGACGCTGCTACAGATAGAACGGCCGATATCCTAGTCGCCGAGATTGGGAGCACGATAACCAAGGTTAATGCCTTTGCTCTGACGCCCTACCCACAACTATTGGCCCATGGAGAAAAACCCACCACGGTGCGGGCGGGAGATGTCAATCTTGGCTTGCAGGCAGCTATAACAGCCATTGCTACCTTTCTGGGGAAGGAGCAATCTCGAGTCGTTGGGGATATTCCCATGTGGGCCTCGTCCAGTGCCGCCGGGGGCTTAAGGATGACCGTTCACGGCCTCGTTTATGACATGACAGTGCGAGCAGCCCGTGAAGCTGCCCTAGGAGCAGGAGCGATTCTGCATCTGACCACCGCAGGTAAGCTGACCTCAGATGAGCTAGATCGTATCAAGGAGATTGACCCCGGCATCATACTCCTTACTGGAGGTGTTGAGCATGGGGATAAGGAGACTGTGATCCACAATGCTCGATTGTTAGCACGGCTCAGACTAAGCATGCCAGTCATTTACGCTGGCAATAGCGCTGCTAGGCAGGAAGTGAGCCAGGCATTCAACGGTTTAAACCAACGGCTTATCATGGTAGACAATGTCTACCCTCAATTGGATGAACTAAATATTGAACCTGCCCGTCGAGTTATCCAGCAAATGTTTGAGGAACACATAATAGTCGCCCCAGGTATGCATCATATCACCCAAACGGTGACCGGAAAGATTATGCCTACCCCTGGTGCAGTAATGGAGGCAGCTAAGCTTCTCGCCAAGGAAATTGGCGACTTAATGGTTATCGATATGGGTGGGGCAACCACTGACGTGCATTCGGTGACTGAGGGTTCGGAGGAGATAGCCCGCATTCTGATCGCACCAGAGCCAGTAGCCAAGCGAACAGTGGAGGGCGACCTGGGGCTCTTTGTGAGCGCACCACATGTTATTGAGCTGATAGGCAAAGACGTGCTAGTTAGGGAGTTAGGGTTCGCAATCGATGATTTGCTGGAGAATCCGATACCTAGGTCGACAAAAGAAAAGAAACTAACTCTATGCTTGGCCCGGGAAATAATCTCCATAGCAATGAGGCGCCACGTGGGAAGGATTAATTACCGTTATGGGCCAACAGGCAGGATTGCAATCGCTGAAGGTAAGGACTTGACCCAAGTGAAGTGGATTATCGGTACCGGTGGATTCTTGAGCCGCCAGCTTGAGGGAAGAGAGATTTTGGGTGCGGTACGCGCCAAAGAGTCACAAACAGAGCTTCTGCCACCGGCTGGGGCCAAGATCCTTATCGATAGCGATTATATCATGTCATCTGCCGGTGTTCTGGCAGAGAAGTATCCAGCGCAGGCTTTGGCCTTACTTAAGCAGAGCTTAGGATTGTAATAGTGTCTTCTAATGTATTGGTGAAAGAGTCAAATGAGTAGATCTAGGATAAGAGAAATTAGAGAGTCGGAAGAAAGACATCGTGGCATGCTGCGACAGCAAGTAAGTAGCCTTTCATCATGGGTGGAAGTAGACCTCGGTTTAGTTCGAAGAAATGTCTTGGAAATAAAAAAATGGATACCCCAATCTTGCAAGATCGCAGCGGTTGTAAAGGCTAATGCCTATGGTCATGGTGCTGTTGAAATTGGTAAGGAACTGTTAGGATGCGGAATAGAACTCTTGGTAGTTGCCTATGTTGAAGAAGGCATTGAACTCCGATTGTCAGGGATTAAACAAGCAACTCCTATATATCTTCTATCCTCTTTTACTACAGGGCAGATCGATGATATTCTCCGCTTTAACCTTATCCCAAGCATAAGTAACATCGAGCAGGCACGCATACTAGCTAAGAAAGTTTACAAAAGAGGGGAAAGAATCAAAGTCAATGTGAAGGTGGATACAGGACTGAGCCGATTTGGTGTCGATTATGACGAGACGGGCCCTTTTCTAGAAGGGCTGTCTAAACTCAAGAATGTCGAAATTGAAGGAATTTATACTCACTTTGCCACTGCTGGAGAAGGCGACAATGAATTTTTACGAGAGCAGTTATCCCGTTTTAAGAAAGTGCTGGAAACAGCGGAGAAAATGGGAGTCGAGTTTCGGTTTAAGCACGCAGCTGGGAGCGATGCGCTCGCTTGTCTACCAGAGTCTTATCTTAATATGGTCCGACCGGGGTTACTTCCTCTAGGCATTTATTCCCTGCATCAACCGAAGCGGGATATGGATTTGAAGCCGGTTATGAGTTTCAAAACTCGAGTTGTTCTTCTCAGGAAAATTCGGAAGGGGACTTCAGTCGGGTATGGAAGAACCTACATCGCGGAAAAGGATACTGTCATTGCTGTTTGTCTTGTGGGCTACTCCGATGGTTATCCCAGAATTCTCTCTAATAGGGCAGAGGTGCTCATTGGTCATCACAGGTATCCCGTCGCTGGGGAGATTAGCCTCAGTGCTATGATGATTGAGGTAGGGGAAAACAGTAATGTAAGAGTAGGTGACGAGGTGACACTTATTGGGCGATGTGGACACGAAGAGATCACTGTACAGGAGTTGGCTGGCAAGGCGGAAACGTGCGTTGACGAAATCTGCATGATAAACCCACGTATACCGAGGGTTTATATTAAAGGGGGACACTGCTTCCTAAGGAATGCCATCACATCGAAGCAAAACCTACCAGTGTAGCATTGGGTTAAATTTTCTCAGGTTGAAAGGAAAGGAGTGTCAGGAGCTACACAGTCAGCCATCAAAGGGGCGTAGGTCGTTATGGTTAATGTTGAAAGAGCGACCAGAGCAGTCATTAATCTTGGGGCGATATCTCACAATATTCGCGAAATCAGGAAGCGAATCGGAAGCCAAAGGCATCTGATGGCTGTGGTTAAGGCCGACGGCTATGGCCATGGTGCCGTGCAAGTCAGCCAGGTAGCACTCAGAAGCGGAGCCGACTATCTCGGAGTCACTATACCAGAGGAGGGTCAACAACTGAGGAAGGCTGGGATTGACGTTCCCATTATGGTTCTCGGATTGATTCAGCCAGAGGAAGCCTACAAGGTGGTGAATTTGCGGCTGGCCCAGGCGGTCGCTTCTCTTCAACTCTTGGAGGCGTTGGACCAAGAAGCCCGCAAGGCTTGTACCCGGGTCAACGTCCATGTCAAGTTGGACACAGGGATGGGGCGCATTGGAGTAAGGCCTGACGAGGCAGTTCCCTTCATTCGTAAGGTCAAAAGCTTCGAGAATCTAAATCTTGAAGGATTGTTTAGCCACTTTTCTGCGGCAGATGAGAGAGACAAGACCTTTTCGAAGCAACAGCTTCGACTTTTCGCCAAGGTGCTTCGCGAGGTTCAGCTTGCCGGCATCGAGGTGCCCATAAAGCATATAGCAAACAGCGCCGCCATCTTGGATCTCCCCCAATCCTATTATGATATGGTGAGAGCTGGGATTATGCTCTACGGTCTCTATCCCTCCAAAGAGGTTAGTCATAGTATCGAGTTACAACCCGCCATGGTCTTCAAAACTAAAGTCTCAGCGGTCAAGTTGGTGCCGGCGGGAACCCCTATCAGCTATAATAGAACATTTATCACCAAGAAAAAAACCACGGTAGCGACCCTTCCTCTGGGATATGCCGATGGCTATAGCCGCCTACTATCCAATCGGGGGGAAGTCCTAATTAAAGGGCGTCGAGCTCCGATTATCGGCACTGTCTGTATGGATATGTGTATGGTCGACATTTCAGGTATGGAACGTGTCCAACCGGGGGATGAAGTGATTATGTTCGGCAAAGAAATCTCCGTGGACGAGGTCGCAGACAAGATTGGCACAATTAACTATGAGGTAGTTTGCGCCGTGAGTAGAAGGGTGCCCCGGATCTATGTATAACAATCGGGAAAGGCCTAATGTAGATGTAACTAAAACTAGCAGTGATAATAACACAGCCAACTAGTCCCAGCCCTAAAATTATTACTAGCGTTCTTCAAGTAATTATTAACGTAATAGATTTCGGCATGAACATAAAAGATGCTGTCAATAATGAAAGAATTTTATACTGATGAATAAAGCATTTAATAGTAAAAATAGGAGGCAATAAATGGGGAAAATCTATACCAGACTGGGAGATGGTTCTGTAACTGAACTAAGCGAGAGTGAACTAAAACGAGACCTAGAAGAAGCTACGAGAGATGCTGCGGAACGAGCAAATATCCCTCCTCTTTCAGAAGATGAGTTATCATACCTTTTTGATATCTATAGTAGCGCTGCTAGATTTATGAGTGTGGACTGTGGGAATGAAGTGGTTCTTACCTATGATAATGGTGGCTGTAAATCGCGGGGGCATGTAATGGAAGTGCCGTTACATAAAGTTCAAGAGGCTCAAATCTATGAAAAATTTCTGGGCGCCGATTCAGCAGACCTTGGTCACATTGATTATAGTTTTAAACCAGTGAAGGCTGTTGTAGATTTTGAGCAACGGTCATTAGAGTATGCTTTATTAGTGATGACTATTCCCGTGTTTTACGGGTCTCAGCCTAATTTGGGCTCATACACTCAACCAGATGGTCCTTGTCCCAATCCAATGGAGCTATTACCTCAGGGTAGAATATCCGAAGCCAGAGCAGCTCAGGAAGAAATAATAGAGTATGCCACTAGGGATATGGTTTATGTGGGGAGTAAGATGTGTGAATCTAGGGCAGATGGCATCAATTTTGATACTGCAGGAGCCGCGGGGGATAGTGACTTTCTGGCTACTTTGCGTGCTGTTGAGATATTAAAGAGGGAGCATCCCCAGATAGGCATTATGCTGGGAATGGCAGGGGAATTCGTTTTAGGAATGCATGGAGAATTAACTTACAATGGAGTACGTCTGGCGGGTTTATATCCCCACAAGCAGGTTGAGTTAGCTGAGAAAGCAGGAGCTACTATTTTTGGCCCCGCTATTACTACCAATACAACAAGGTCTTGTGCATGGAGTGCAGCTCGGGCAATTACTTTTGTGAAGGCCTGCGTTGAAAATTCAAATATACCTATTCATCCTAACATGGGCATGGGACTGGCAGGAGTTCCAGTGTGTGCTACTCCGCCGATAGATGCTGTATCCAGAGCTTCAAAAGCTATGGTAGAGATAGGTAGGATAGATGGTTTGTAGGTAGGAGTGGGAGACCCAGTAGGGATGGAAGTGGTTCATGTTGGTGCTTCAGGTATGGGCGGAATGCGTACTGCTGGAGATCTGGTAGCGCGTATGCAAATATCTCAAGGCATGAAAATCAAAGAAGCTAAAGAGTATGTAGCTAATAAGTTAAGAGTTTCTATACTTGACCTTTCAGATCCAGTGGTGATGGGTGTACTAAGGGAGGATTTAAACATTGGCACGGTGGCTACACTTATTGGAGGAGCCAGAGGCATAGAAGCCAAATTTCGCATAGCAGAGCTATTGGGTATAGAAATCAACTGTGTAAATATGTTTAAGGATGGAATAAGTAGAAAATTAAGAGCATAAGTGGGTAATTAACAGAGGGTTCAGAGTTGGTATAACTAAAGTAGGTGACCTTTTCGGGAGGGGAGAGCTATTTTGCCGGAGCTAATACTATCAGCTGAAGCCATGAAGGGGGCTACAGATATTCTTAGCTCTGCACTGCCGAAAGATATGCAAAAGGGAAGAGGAAAAGTAGTAATAGGGACTACCAAGGGCACTATTCGATTTAGCTCTGGAAGCGGGAGGGGTTTACCATATCTACGGGCATTCGGCGGAATTCGAGGAAAACAGCGAGTGGGATAAGCTGGAGAGAGTGCTTGACTATATTTCAAATGGAAAAGGGGTAAAGTATATGACAAATGGGGAGGTTATGGGGCTTAGACAGGGGGTATGAAATGCGAGAAAAAGTTGTTGGTATTTTGGGGGGGATGGGGCCTGAGTCAACAGTAGACTTTTTTTCAAAGGTAATTAAGGCTACCCCTGCCCAAAAAGACCAAGACCATCTGAGGATAATCATCGATAATAACCCTAAAATACCAGACCGCACATTGGCATTGCTGGGGAAAGATAAGAGCCCTTTAGAAGAACTTAAGGCAACAATCCAAAATCTAAAAAGGGCTGGAGCTGAGTTAATCGCGATACCCTGTAATACAGCCCACTACTATTATGATGAGCTGCAGGAAAGTGTGAATACACCTATAATCAATATGATTTCAGAGACAGTGAAATATATCCACAGAGAGTTTCCCCACATTAAGAAAATAGGCTTAATCGCTACCACCGGCACAATAAAGATGGGAATATATCATAAAGCGATAAAAGAAATGGAGCTAATAATACCCAGTGGGGCGGCGCAAGAGAAAGTTATGGAGACAATTTATGGAGAACAGGGGATTAAAGCTGGATATGGGGGGAATCCACGAAAATACATATTGGAAGTGACCGAGGCATTGGTCAAAGGGGGGGCGGAGGCTGTCCTAATAGGGTGCACCGAGGTCTCTTTGGTACTAAACCAAAATGATTTATCTGTTCCATTAATAGACCCTTTGCAAATACTAGCCGAGGCCGTCGTTAGAGAGGCAAGAAATTGAGTACTGAAGGGAAAGATTTGGCATTAGTGAGATTGCCTTCTACGATGATGTTTTCACCCTTGATAAGAAGAGGGCTTATGCCATAGCTGATGGGATAATAGAGGCAGGAGTAAAGATATGCTGGACATGTGAGACCAGAGTCAATCTGGTGGATAAAGAGCTACTGCAGCATATGAAGCGGGCTGGTTGCTATGCTGTTGCCTATGGCATAGAATCAGCCTCACCGGATATAATTAAGGTAATCAACAAAGGTATCACTTTAGAGCAAGCAGAGGAAGCGGTTAGAATCAGCCAGGCGGTTGGCTTACACTTTTCAAATTAAAAACCACCCTTTCAGGTGGTTCTCAAGTGGGATTTTGAAGCTATTTTGGTTGGATGGTGAGCCGCACAGGACTCGAACCTGTAACCTGCTGATTAAGAGTCACTACAGTGTTCTCGGCCTTCGAAACACCTTTTTTAGCTTCAAAAGTGGGCGGGACAGACACCTGAAATTCCAACAGTCAGGAGGTCGGATTATTTCCCTTCCTCACTACTTGCTTGCCCAATTTTACCATACTTGCCTGGGAGTCAACAACCGGTGACAGCACTTCTCATGAGGATAGCATGGCTTTTGAAACAGCTGACGGCTCTTTCTAATAACATCAAAAGTGTGGGCGACCCTGATGGAATTCGAACCCCCCGAATTACATAATGGAGAGAACCACTGAATTGGCGTGCATTTTGCCTAACTATCTAGCCCAATTCGTGCCCTTGATTGAGCTTTCTGATGCTATTGTTGCTGAAAACAAACCAAGCATCACTAAATCAAAGTGCCAATAATACCTATCATTCATTTCGAAGTAAACACTTCTATGGCGATTCCTATTCTTGTTTAGACCCAAAGCACTTCCTGAAAATCTTAATCGATTCCTGAGTTTCGGTCTTTAAACGAGAATAATTCTGATAAACTAACATCTAACGCTTTGGCTATGGTTGTGATATTCTTTAACGGTGGATTTCGCTCTCCTCACCTATTTGCCTTGCTCAAGGAAAGTCGATGAAAAGTTGCTATGCCAACTGGCAATTCAGCGACAATCATATCTCTATGGCTTCGCCTGGCGTCTTGGCTCTCACGCCGGGTAGTGATAAAATTGGGTAACAAACGGCTGGGAAAATAGTTGGATTCTAAGGAAAGGGAGAGAAGATGAAAGACGAGCTTCCTCGAAAAACAGAAAAGCCCTGGGGTTTTGAGCTGTTATACGCTCACACCTCAAAGTATGTGGGAAAGATTATTTTTATTAAGAAAGGACATCGGCTCAGCCTTCAGTACCACGAAAAGAAGGATGAAAGCATATATATCTATCAGGGGAAGGTAAAGATAGAGATTGAAGGAGCCGATAGTGGTATGACATCATATATAGCACAGGCCGATCACAGCATCCGAATCCCCCCCTCCATCAAGCACCGCCTAGAGGCCATAGAGGACACCACCCTTCTTGAGGTATCCACCCCTGAGCTGGAAGATGTAGTCAGAGTGGAAGACGACTACGGACGAGCCTTGTGCTAACCGATGTTTTAGATTTAGTTCATGCCACTGCGGATAGAAAATCATAACATTGAAAATGATGAAAGGCCGACGGCTCATTGGGCCGATACTAACCGCGGTGGTATTGGGTGGCCTCTACTACATCATCTATCTTTAACGCTACGCCGTCTGCGCCCGCAAGATCACCGGTAGTACTAATAGGAACGCCAATAGTTATCTCTAGGACTAAGATGTGGAGTGTAGACTAAAATAGTGAAGCCGGTAAAGTGGTTTGTTAATGTGGTAATAGTATCGGACACGGGGTCAACTACGCCCCCCTCACGTATCACCCACTCAGTGCTTGCCCAAAGAGCAATAACCAAGTCTTCTTCAGCCACGCCATCAGGTATCAGGGACTCCTCGTAAGTGAAGGTGACAGGTATCGGCGGTTCAAAGGTAGCTCCATCAGGACCAAGATTGTAGGTAAGGCCGATAACACTGTAATCTGCCGGTGGTGGTCCTGGTGGATCTATTTCAATTATGGTTAGCTCGCTGAGTGGCTCACCGTCTTCAGTAAGACCTATTGTGCCTTCGTTTATAGTTACTTGGCACATACCGTCATCGGATTGAAAAATAAAATCTTCGGCAAAAATGCCGTTAAGGTAATAGATAGCTACCCGTAGATGAAGTGCTTGATAAACCTCATTCTGCTCCTGCCTATATAGTAGGAATTCCACCTTTTGATTCGACAATCTATTTATGGTAAAACTTGCTGTTCCTTCCCAGTTCTCACCGTGTTCAAGCGTCACCGGCCCTAATTCACTAGTCTTAGCTCCATCTGCCACTATCTCCACCCGATAAGTTACCGAATCAAGCTCGCGATTGATAATACCCACTATCACCTTCCCTTCCTCCCCCACCACCAATTCTGTAGGGTAGTCCCCAGCTTTGCCGTTTAACCCTAAGATATAAAACTCGGTAAACCTCTCCTCCACCTTAGGATTGGCTACAATATAAGCCAGTATGCCTACCCCGGCCACAACAGCGATTATTAAGATAGCAAGTAGAGCCCTACTACGCATACTCCCTCTTGACTAATTGTCAACAGATGATGTATCTATTTTACTGTGCTTCAAGTATAAAGGCAAAGGTGTCTATTGGCAATATTTGTGCTTCCATGCTACAATCGGCGTAAGGGCGATGCAAAGCATCGCAGGTAGCTAGCCAAGAGGCTGATTAAATGAAAGGCAAGAGAGTGGTTATTACCGGTGGAGCTGGCTTTATTGGCTCTCATCTTGCTGAGGAGCTGGCAGGACGAGGCTACAATACCATCGTTCTTGACGATCTCTCCACTGGTAAAATGGAGAACATAGAAAAGCTGCTAAGGAACAGCAATGTGGAGTTCATTAGGGGTAGTATCACCACTCTCCCCCTTCTTCAGGAAGTCTTTAAAGGTGTCCAATATGTCTTCCATCAGGCGGCTCTTTCCAGCTTTTCCATCACCAAAGGGGTTTTCCCAATTGTTTTCCCTGCTAAGCATCGCCTCTGAGCATTCAAGTATTCTATCGGGCGAGACACCAGCTAGAATGTTAGAGCCGACCTCAAGCGTCTCTGGTCTTTCCGTATTATCCCTGAGCGTAACGCAAGGGGCACCAAGTATGCACGCTTCTTCCTGAACACCACCGGAGTCAGTCAGGATAAGCCTGGCGTTACTCTCAAGCTGCAAAAAGTCGAGAAAATCTACCGGTTCAATTAACCGTAGTCCTCCCGGGTCAAGGATAAACTCGCTCATCATCTTCCTGGAGCGCGGATGGATGGGATAAACTATCGGCATTCCAAATTTGCTGGCTACTCGATCAAGACCCTCCAAAATAGAGGCAAATCTGGCACGGTTGTCGACATTCTCCTGGCGATGAACAGTAACTAGAAAATACCCTCTTGGCTTGAGGGCAATATTGCTGAAAAGGTCCGTCCTTTCTCTGATTATTTCTAGGTTCTGATAGACAGCATCAACGATAGTGTTGCCGGTTATAAATATCCTGTCTCCTGAGACACCTTCACCTAGCAAGGTTGTCTTTGCCTTCTCGGTAGGAGCGAACAGGAGGTCAGAGCAGTGGTCAACCAAAGTACGGTTTATTTCCTCGGGCATATCTCTATCATAGCTTCTCAAGCCCGCTTCCACATGGCCCACTTTTATGTGGAG
>Ga0114920_10000593_pt1 | contig 15799 bp, 14 predicted proteins | sample ChitaG_FD_88683 | JGI IMG/M metagenome (GOLD analysis project Ga0114920, IMG submission 88683) | Deep subsurface microbial communities from South Pacific Ocean to uncover new lineages of life (NeLLi) - Chile_00310 metaG | ecosystem: Environmental > Aquatic > Marine > Oceanic > Sediment ... | reverse complement strand
CAGCAGATATGCTTTCTTCTTTCTGAACAATTTTTAAGTCAGATTCTACATATCTATCCTTCTCAGATGATACCTGATTATCAATTTCTGAACTAACCTGCTTATTTACAACATATCCACTATTTGATAAGACACCGTTGGATTCATCAGAATCAGGCTCACTGTCTGAGTCGCTATCGAATTCACTACATAACAACCACCATCCTATAAACAAAATATTAAAATCATAGCGACAATATCCTTCATTTTTTGAACATGATTTTCCCTGGGATCTAAGAAATCTAAGATATTCCCTGTAGTTGTTGAATCGGTCAAGTCCACCTGATCCATCATTACCGTCATTGTCACCATCACCAGGTCCCGGTCCATCGCCACCGGGTCCCCTTGACCCACCACTCCCATTCGCAATAGGGTCCGCAGCTCCAATCGTAGCAGAAATCAAAAAGAAAACAAATAATACGCTTAACAACAGCAGATATTGTCTTTTCCTCATAATTCTCTCACCATTCCTCTTAAATATCATTTACCATTTTTACCATCTATAACGGTAAGCTTCTCCACTCACCATCACAGCACCATGTAATACTTTGAGGTTAATGATTTATAAAGTTTTCGTGTAATTAGTATGTGACAAAAATAATAGGACAGATATTTATTTGGATGATTGATTAGTAAGATATTCATTTTTATCATGGCGTCCAAGAACTTATGTCACATACTAAATATTGACGAAATGACAAAATGTCTACCACATCCAATAAAAAAGGAAAAACAATCAAAAAAAAATATTAAAAACACTACAAGCATATTAAAAAATGAAAGATCAGAAACACTATTTATTTTATAGTAAGATTAACTCAATATAATTTGAACATAAGCATTTAAATATTAAAAGTGTATACCAGCCTTACCTCTTACTTAACAGGTGAAAAACTTGGGAAAAGGAATAAACGCAGCACGAAAACTCAAAAAAAGCCGTAAAAAACTATTATGGAGTGACCGGCATTACAAAAAAAGAGTACTACGCTTGAAAGAAAAATCAGATCCGCTTGAAGGAACAGCACAAGCTAGAGGCATTGTTATTGAAAAAGTTGGAATAGAAGCAAAACAACCTAACTCTGCTATCCGTAAATGCATAAAAGTACAACTCATAAAAAATGGTAGACAGATCACAGCATTTGCTCCAGGTGATAACGCTATTAGTTTTATCGATGAGCATGATGAAGTCATGATTGAAGGAATAGGTGGACGTATGGGACGAAGTTATGGTGACATTCCCGGTGTTCGATTTAAAGTTATAAAAGTTAATGATGTATCACTTCATCAAATGGTTAAAGGAAAAATTGAGAAAGCAATGAGACGATAGATATGGCTGGTAAAAAAACAGAAGAGAAGAAAATAAATTTTTTTCCTGTGCTGACAAAATATAACACGGATGAAGTGAAAATTGAAGATAGAGGCCTTGAAAGATACATAAATCTTGATACTGAGAATATCTATCTTGGTGGTATTTATTCAAATAAAATGTTTGCTAAGTCTAAAATGCCTATTGTTGAACGTTTAATTAATAACATTATGCGGACTGAGAAATATACTGGTAAAAAAATTAAGGCGTATAAGGTTGTAAAAACTGCTTTTGAAATTATTGATAAAAAAACTAAGTCTAATCCTATGCAGGTTTTTATTGACGCTTTACAGAATACTGCACCAAAGGAGGAAACCACTAGATTACGGTTTGGTGGCATCTCTGTTCCTAAGGCGGTTGATGTTGCGCCGCAGAGACGAATTGATATCGCCATTCGTAACATCTGCACAGGTGTGGTTAATAGTACTCATAAAAACAAAAAAAGTATCAGTGTCTGTCTTGCTGATGAGATTATAAAGGCATCTAAAAACGATGTTGCCTCTTTTGCAGTTGCAAAGAAAAATGATATTGAACGTATTGCTAAATCAGCTCGATAAAAAAAAATGGGATGTAACATTAAATAAAACTATAAGGTGTTTAGAATGGGAAAGAAAGAAGATAACATCAAAAAAGCAAAAAATTTGATGAATAAACTTGATTATATTCGTAATATTGGTATTGCTGCCCACATAGATCACGGAAAAACAACTCTTAGTGACAACCTACTTGCTGGTTGCGGTATGATGAGTGAAGAACTAGCTGGTAAACAGCTTGTTCTTGATTTTGATGAACAGGAACAAGCCAGAGGTATTACGATTAATACTGCTTCTGCATCTATGGTTCATGATTTCGAGGGAAAGGAGTATCTTATAAATCTTCTTGATACACCAGGTCATGTTGATTTTGGTGGAGATGTAACACGTGCGATGCGTGCTGTTGATGGAGCAATAGTATTGGTATGCGCAGTAGAGGGTGCTATGCCACAGACAGAAACCGTTGTAAGGCAGGCATTACGTGAGAAGGTTAAACCAGTTTTATTTATTAACAAGGTTGATCGGTTAATCAATGAGTTGAAGGTGACACCTGAGGAAATGCAGCAGCGTTTCGTTAAAATTATTGCTAAGTTCAATGAACTAGTAGATAAAATTGTTCCTGAGGAATTTGAAGGTAAATGGAATGTTAAAGTAGAGGATGGTAGTGTAGCTTTTGGATCTGCTTATTATAACTGGGCTATTTCTGCGCCGTACATGGAGAAATCAGGTCTTAGCTTTAAGGATATTTATGATTATTGTAACAATAATGAACAAAAAACATTAGCGAAAAAAACACCTATTCATGAAGTATTATTGGACATGGTAGTTGATCATCTTCCATCTCCGCAGATAGCACAAAAGTATAGGATTCCTAATATTTGGAGAGGAGACCATGAAAGCGATCTTGGTAAAAGCATGATTAACTGTAAAGAGTTGGGTCCTCTTGCGTTGATGATTACAAAAATTGTTATGGATCCTCATGCTGGTGAGGTATCTGTTGGACGAATGTACAGCGGAAAAATCCAACAGGGACAGGAATTATTTGTTATTGGTACACCTAGATCCAACCGTGTGCAACAGGTGAACCTTATGGTTGGTGCTGACCGTATACCTGTAGAGTATGTTAGTGCAGGGAATGTTGTCGCAGTTACAGGGATAAGAGACGCTTATGCAGGTAGTACTGTTACAGATGATCCCGAAGCAGAACCATTTGAACGTATTGTTCATATTTCTGAACCAGTGGTAACAGTTGCTGTAGAGGCAAAACACACAAAAGATCTTCCGAAACTTATAGAAGTACTACGAGTTGTTTCCAAGGCTGATCCCAGTATACAGATAGATATCAACCAGGAAACCGGTGAAAACCTTATGAGTGGTATGGGAGAACTTCATCTTGAAATCACTGAGTACCGTATTAAAAACGAGTATGGCGTTGACATTGTAACATCAGAACCTATTGTGGTATATCGTGAATCCATAGGGAAGAAAAGTCCTAATAAATTTGAAGGGAAATCACCAAATAAACATAACCGGTTTTACATAGAAGTAGAACCATTATCCGAAAATGTGATCAAAGCATTGTATAGCAACGAGATACCTCAGAATGCAAAAAAATATAAAAACGAAGTAACTAAAATTTTACAAGAACTAGGGCTGGAAAAAATCGTTGCAAAAGGAGCATTTGGAATACATGGTTTGAACCTTATAACCGATGTCACCAAAGGTATACAGCATCTGTTTGAAACACGTGAACTCATCAAAGAAGCATTTGATGAAGTTATGAAAAGCGGACCCACAGCAAATGAACCATGTCAAGGATTAATGATTAAACTTGTGGATGCTAAACTTCATGAGGATGCTATACATCGTGGTCCTGCACAAGTTATACCTGCGGTGAGAAACGCAATATATGGTGCTATTACTATTTCTGATCCAACAATACTTGAACCAATGCAAAAAGTATTCATTAGCACACCACAGGAGCTCATGGGTGACGCATCAAGGGAACTTAACCAGAGAAGAGCTGTTGTACGTGATATGCTAACTGAAAAAGATATGGTAAACATTGATGCCAAGGCACCTGTTGCTGAAATGTTTGGTTTTGCATCAGCAATACGATCTGCTACTGGTGGAAGAGTACTTTGGAACACTGAAAACATAGGATTTGAAACATTGCCAAAAAACCTGCAACCTGAAATAGTAAAACAAATACGAGAGAGAAAAGGACTTAAACCAGAGCCGCAACCAGCTAGTTATTATATGGACTAAAAAATCATACAATTTTTTCTTTTCATTTTTTTATTCTTTTTTTCCTTTATCTATCATTCTAAAAACAGAAGGTAAATGAATAATATAAGAACCATCTTTCTGTATAATAATAGGTTCTTCCTCTAAAAGCCCTTTAAGATCAATTTTGTACTTACCGGGTCCCTCAATATCTATTGTTTCTGGACTATCGGATTTATCTACCTCTGCTTTGATTTTTTCGATAATAGCATCCCTGTATCGGTCATCGGTTATAATGCCTATATCTTCTTTCCGCTCTAAAGATGTTTTTTCTTTTTGTGACTGATGTCTTTTTATCACCTGACGAAGATCTTTGGGTTTTATATCAGGCCATTTTCCCGACTCATCTATTCGCTCTTTGCTTTGTGAGTTCATTAACTCCATAATCGCAGTATTTATATCATGTCCAATTTCTTCCATTTTAGAGTTTCTTTCTTTTTCATCTAATGATTTTTTAGTGAAGAAAAAACGGTTACCCCCGCAATCGGGACAGCCTCTTAAAAGCTGAGAAGAACCCTCTTCGAATACGCGTCCACATTTAAGACATTGATGAGGCATTTTTTAATTAACTCCCTTTACCAGGTATGATTTTGGTTTGAATCATATTACTATCTTTCCGAACTGTTTTTAAAAGAGTTGCAGGGCCGATAAGTGTCATACGAGGTTTTTTTATTATCCCAAAAATCTTCTGGACAAAAGTAGGTCTATCCTCGCCGTATCCCTCCATCTCAACCCCGATGAATGTATCATGCTCGATTTCTCTCATTGTGTATTCTATAAGACTAGTTTGTTCCATAGGGGTGAGGCCATATTCCAAGACAAGAATCTTTCCTTTTTTAACTTCCTTAAGTATGAATTTTAATTTTTCATCGGAGGACAGCTGCCCTAATTTCTGACGAGATATAAGATTAACTGAGATTCCGTTGTCTTCTTTTTTTGTCATGCTTTACTACCTTCTTTTTTTCCTTCGGCGTTTTTTACTGAAATGTTTCACCATGATAGAATATAGATTGTCTGCATTGTAGCCAGTTAATGCACTAATTGGTACAACAGGGTGTTGTGGAAAAGCAGATTTTAAAGTAGCAGGACTTGAATTCTCCATGTCTATTTTGTTTGCGGCTACTAAAACAGGTAGATTTCGTGCTTCAAGATTCCCGAGAATAGTAACATTTACCTGAGTAAAAGGATCCTGTGTGGAATCCATAACTAGCAATACTCCATCGATATCCTCAAGCCATCGTATAGATTCTATTACTCCCTCAGTGGCCTCTTTTGCTCTTCGTTTTGCCTCATCACGACTAAGACCATATGTGTTCATAAAATCTTTAAAATCTACTTTAGTAGCAATACCGGGGGTATCAACAATATCCATGAGAAGAGAGGAGTTACCGTTTTCTACTTTTACATCCTTTTTCCATTTAGCACGTCGTGTCTCATGAGGAATCTCAGAGACACTGCCCATTATGTCTCCAGTCCAATCACGAAGAATACGATTAGCAAGCGTGGTTTTTCCAACATTTGGTGGCCCATAAATCCCTATTCTAGCATGTTTTTTACCAAAAATCCTCTGAAGTATAGAGGAAAGATTACCTCTTCTAAACAATCCCATCCAGTTCTTCCTCCTAGCAACTAGGTTAAATCTAGAAAATAGTATGTTAATTGTAGTTTATAATATTTTAGGAAAAAAATTTGTATAATAAAAATTGCTGTGGAATATATAGAGGACAAAACAAATCTAATTATTCAAACTCAATCTAAATTTAAATTTAGTCTTAATATTAATGGCTCTTTATTTTTTATTATATGATAATAAAGATAATTATGATTACAGAGCTTTATGACAATCCTTAAATAGTAACAAATTTATTCCTTGCCATCTCTGATATAATATATCTCAGGAGGCATAATGATTATGACTGAGGAGAATAAAATGATAAAAGATATAGGGCATGTTGATTCACTAAAAGATAAACTACGTATGGTGACAACTGAGATTGACTCCATTAAAAATTCGTTTGTAAAAGGTGCAGAAGACCTGGCAAGAATACAAAACATGTTAGACTTAGGAAACTTAGAAGAAATAACCACAATGATAGAACGATATGAAGGACAGGTTGCAGAGACTGAAAGACAAAGAATGGAAGCCACCGAGGGTGCCAGAAAATACAGTGACGAATTAGAAAAAGAAAAAGAACGTTTAATCAAACTATGGGATGCTTATAAAAACCAAGAGGAAGAACTTTCTTCTACTGAAAAAAAGATTAATGAATATGAAGAGCAAACAAGAATGGCAGAGTCTTCTAAAAAACAGTTAGAAGATGATCTTACTGCTCGTGTAAACCTGCTTACTCAAAAACTTGAGGAAAATGATGAGAAAATTCAAAAGTTTGAGGAATATGAAAGAAAAGCACAAGATTTTGATAATGTTCGTAATAATTTAGAGGGCGAAATCCATTCTCTGAAAGAAACAGTTGATAATAAAGATACAACTATTAACAATATGCAACAGCAAATTGATGAACTAAAGGAATACGAGAAACACTCAGAATATAAGGAGAAATATGATGAGTTAACCACTGAATACGAGAAAGAAAAAGAGCGTTTGACAAAGCTTTATCAGTTATATGAAGAGACAGACACTGAATGTAAACGGTTAAAGGGAGAGAACCATAACTGGCATCAATGGTTCAATTCTAACAAGGAGATATTTGATAAATTGTTTTCTGCGGCACCATCATCAGTGGTTACTATGACTAAGGAGGAGACACCTGAGGAAGAGACAATAACGCCTGATACTAATACGACAACTACAGCATTCACACCAGAGGATTTTAAACCTGAGAAGCCGAAGAAAAAGAGGAAGCTAAGATTTAAAAAATAGTAATCACATTTTTTTTCTTTATAGTTTTTTTTAGTTTTTCTTTCTTTGAAATTAAAAAAAAAATAGAGTTATAAAGTAATAATATATTCAAGTATTCAGTGCGAGGTCATTAGATGAACGAAGAAGATGTAAAAGCATTTTTAGATGATTTCAAAAAAGCAGATAAGAAAAAAAAACTTGATATGTGGTTTTTTGCTTTAGATCAGGAGGAAATGTGGGAGGAACTATTAACAAAAATGTCAATGATTGCACAGATGCAAAATACTGCGAAAAAAACAATTGAAGAATAAAATAAGGTATATCTTAGGTGGGAATAAACAATGAATGAAGAAGATAAAAAAGCGTTTTTAGATGATTTTAAAAAAGGAGATGGTGCAAAAAGACTTGACCTGTGGGACTATGCATTAAAACAACAAGTAGTATGGGAGAATGTAATTACTGAAATTCAAAAAATCTCAAAAGAACAAGGGGTTGACAAGGAATTAGAAAAAATGATGGATGAAGCATTGAAAGATATTAAAGAAGAATAAATTTTTGTTAAACCATCTGTTCATATATTTTTGATTTAAAATCTATTATTTGTTTATTTGATTTGTGCTGTACTAACTCCATCCTCATTTTCTATTACACTGATGATGTTTTCCATATCGTCTTTTACATCATCAACATGAGTAATCAAAAATATCTGCCTGAATTTTGATGAAAGCAGGTTTAATGCTTTCATTATGTTATGCCGGCGGATATAATCTTGTGAACCAAATATTTCATCTAATATGATAAAGTTAAAAACACCACCTGCTCGCTCAGTAATAACCTCTGAAATAGCAAGCCTTAAACAAAGGTTTGCAAGATCTTCTTCTCCACCTGAGAAACGTTCAATACTATAGGCTTGCCCATTGTCATAAATCAGAAGATTATAGTTTTCATCTAACTCCATTTGATGATATTTCCCATCGGTAAGTCTCTCAAAAAAATCAGATGAATAAGCTGATAATGTTGGCCGGATCCTAGAAATCAAATGTGTTCTAAAATCAGTCATCACTTCGGTTAGCATTCCAAGATGCTGCACTACTGTTTTTTCCTCTTTTATTTTCTTTTTTGCTTTTTCAAGTTCAGTTATTTTTTCCTTGAAATTATCAATTTTTTGTAAAATTAGTTTTTTATCGCTTTCTTTTCTCTCAAGTTCAAGATTTAAAGAGTTAAATACATCTTTTTTCTCATCTCTTTTCTTTAATGTTTGTTGATATTTACTATAAAACTTATCGACCTGTTTAATCACAGTTTCATATTCCTTTTTATCAAATTTAATTAACTTGAATTCTTTAAATTTTTGTTCTTTATTTTCCAACTCATTTTTTTCTTGTTTTATTTCATCATGGATGTTTTTTATTGTTGTTTCAATTCGTTCCTTTTCCTGTCTTTGATCCTGTAAATAATTCTGTTTTTTCTGAAGAGCAATTTCTTCTCTACCATATCTAATCTTTTCTTCTTCTACTGTTTTAATTTCTTTTTTTAGTTTTTCAATTTCTTTTTCTTTATTAGAAACCTCATCTGAAAATTTAGAAATAAGAGTATTGTATTGATCAGCAAGAACTCTTTCACAAGTTGGACATTTAGCATTAGGACCTATTTTTTCTATTTTTTCTTTCTTAGAATTAACATCTTTTATATCCTGCTTGATTCTATCTCCAATCGTGTTTTTTTGTTCAATTTTTTTTATGTATTCTTTTATTTTTTTATCTAATTCATCAAGTCTTTTTTCAGAGGATTTAAGATCATTATCTAATTTAGAAAAACTACTAAGTTTCTTTTTTTGACTTACAACAGTTTTTTCTCTTTCATCGATTTTGTTTTTTAAATTCTTGATTTCATCAGCGAGTTTTTCCTTGTTTTCAAAAAGAGTCTTTTTTTCTGCAAGGTTTTCTTTTTTATCCTGTATTTTTTCATATTCTTTTTTTGTGTTTTCACAATCCTTTTCTAGTTTTCCTAGTTCTTTTTTGAAAAAAGAGATTTTTTCTTTTGATTTTTTGATCAAAGATTCATTATTACTTTTTTCTTTTTCAAGATTTTTAATTTCAATTTTGTAAATATCTATCTTGTCCTGTCCAGAATCATCAACAAGATCAGAGCCTAATTTTTCAATTAATAAATCCTTGTTTTTCTTGTCAGATTTTATTTCTTTTATTACTTCATCAAGTGAATCAATTCCAAGCATCCGGAGAATCAAAGGTCTTCTTTCACTAGCATTCATTGAGGATAATGTGTTAAGCTCTTTTTGTTTTGCAAAAATACTTGTGAAAAATGATTTGAAATCCATTCCAAGTTTCTTTTGAATGTATTTACTTACTGTTTCAGCACTAGTCGCAGCAATTTTTCCATTAACTGTTGCTGTTGCAGATGCTGTTAGACTTTTACCAGTCATTTCACGGACAACTCTGTAATTGTTGTTTTCAAAAACAAATTCAAGTTCTACCCTACACGGGTCAGAAGTCTCAGCATCTTGCCTTTTTATTTCATCAGATGAAGTTCTTGCAGCAACAGAACCATACAGAACCCAGGCTATTGCTTCAAAAATCGTTGATTTACCTGCACCATTAAGACCAATTACGCCTGTTACGCCATCTGGAAAATCAATTGTTGCATTTTTGAATTTTCTAAAGTTTCTTAGAGTCAAACTTTTCAGTATCATTTTCCTTCGTCTCTAGCCTCAATTTTTTCAATATAACCAATTCCAAGATCTAACAAAATATCTTTTTCCTTTACATCCTGACCATCTAAAAAGAGTTTGAATTCTTGAGCTAATGCATCTATTTTTGAACTTGTTGAAATTTTTTCACTATCTTCCTTTACTACGTTTGCTTTTATTTCAAAATGAACTGCATCATTGCTTAGCTTTCTAATTTCGCCAAAATCAATTCCTCGATAAATATGAGCAGGGATATCTTCAAGTGTCATTCGAATTGTTTTTTCTTGTGGAGTTATTTCTTTAACTGTTTGTCTTATTGTTTTCATTACTTCATCTAGTTTAAGATTTAAACATTTGATTGGTTTTGTGTCAATCATTGGTCTGTTTTTTAGTTCAACAAATTTTGTTTTAAGCATACTGTTTTTTAGTTCAAGTTCGATAAATCCTTTTTTGTCAGATGCATCTATAAATGTGAATCTTTCAGTTGATCCTGAATAATATGTTTTATCGTTAAGTTTTGTAAACCTATGATAATGACCCAGTGCAATATAATCAAACTCTTTACCTAATGTTTTTGTTGGAATAATTAGTTCGTTAAACTCGTTCATTGTGAATTCTTTTATTCCAGTCACAGAACCATGGGTAATAAAAATGTTGTAATCAGCTGATTTATTTGGTTTCAGTTTTTTTAGATCTTCATTAAAATCTATTTTAGATGTGTATTGTGGTATTGTATGAATAGTTATTTTTTCATTATCAATTTCAAAGTCAAAGGTTTCATATTTTTCATTATAAACAGGATAAATATTTTCGATGTGATCAAAAATACTAAAGATATGCCCGGTTTCCTTTAGTTTAGGCTGCTCATGATTTCCTGCAATTATTACAAAAGGAATACCTGCTTTTGAAACACGTACCATCTGTCTAATCGCAAATGTTAATGCTCTATTATTGGGTCTTACAGAATCAAACAAGTCACCTGCATGAACAATAAGATCAGGGTTGGTTTTAATTGCATAATCAACAAATTGTTTGAATGCATCATATGTATCAAGTTCCCTTTGATTAATTCCATCTTCAGTTGCCTTACGGTAGGCAGAATAGCCAAGATGTGTATCAGCAACATGTAAAAATTTCATTTTATCATTATTTGCGTTTTAGTTTCATAGAAATAATATCACAAACAAGTGTAACCGTGTCAAGAGTAGGAGCGATTGATGGTGCATAAGCAGTTTCTAGTTTTCTGAAAGTTTCAATATCTAGTTCTCCAATAATAGCACATGCAAAGGTATTGATACGTTGTGCTGCTTTGTCACCAACACATTGAGCACCCATTATCATACCAGTAGGTTTATCAACTAAAACCTTAACAGAAACAGGTTTACCACCAGGATAATATCCAGGTAGAGAAGAACCATTAAAACGACCTGTAACAACAGAAAAATCATCATCTATCCTGTCAGAGGTTGGTCCAACTGTTGCAATCTCAACTCCGAAAAACTTAGAAGTACAAGTATTCAAAACTCCTTTAAATAGCTCATAATCTCCACCAGCAGCATTCACACCAGCTGCAACACCCTGACGAACAACAATACTACCAAGACCAATCAATGTTGGTTTGGCAGTTACAAAATCTAAATACTCAGTGCAATCCCCAACAGAATATACATCCTTAATACTGGTTTCACACTGGTTATTTACAATAATTCCACCGGTTATACCAATTTTACAACCAATACTTTTCGCTAGTTCAACATCAGGCTTTGTACCTGTTGCTATTATCAAAAGATCAGAATCAATTTCTTTTTCCTCGCCAGATTCTTTATTTTTAATTATAACCTTGCTTATTTTTCCATTTGTTGATTTAATCCTTGTAGCAAGATGATTTGTAAAAACAGTTATATCCTCTGGAATTCGCTCAGCAACAATTTTCACCATATCCTCATCAAGGTTGTTTGCAAGAATCCGAGATAAAGCTTCAACAACTGTTATTTTCATACCCTTTTTTCTAAGATTATCAGCCATTTCAAGACCAATAAGACCTGCACCAACAATTGTTGCATGTCCATCCTTCTTAACCGATGATAATATTTTTTCTGCATCATCTATCGTTCTAACAACAAAGACTCCATCAACTTTAACATCTTGAATTGGAGGAATTGATGGCTTTGCACCTGTACAAATAATTAGAGAATCATAATGTTTTTCAATTGAATTGTTTCCTTTTTTAGCATATACTATTTGTTTATTTACATCAATTTTTTCAACTGTTGTTTCAAGTAAAAGATCAATATTTGCTTTTTTGAACCACTCCTCATTAAACTCAATTAAATCCAAGATATTTGGAATTTCTCCAGAAATAGTATATGGCAGACCGCATTTAGAATACTGAGGATATTTTCCCTTTTCAAAAACAGCTATTTTTGCTTTTCTATCTGTTTTCCTTGCAAACTGTGCAGCTGTACCACCACCAGCTCCACAGCCAATTATTACTATGTTTCTATCTTGATTCAAATAAAACCCCATTTGGTCTAATGAAGTTGTTTTTTTTAATGTTTTTGATTGATTTAAAAAAATTTAACCTCTTTTCTTAAAAAACAATGCAATAAGAACAATTACCGCGAAAATAATAACCATTATACTAAGTAGGAGATTTGTTTCATCATTTTCTTTTGAAACTGTATCTGGTTTTTCTATGGATTGTCCTTGCATAAGCATAGTGCATTCTGTAAATGCTTTCTCAATATGTTCAAAACCAGCTTCATAACTTCCTTGTCTTATTAGTTCACTACCCGTATCGTAATCCTCTTCTGCATCTGTGCTTTGCTTACCAATAGCAGTTGCTGCATCAAGCCGGGATTTACAAATATCAAGAGCAATATCTTCTATCTTTTCAATAATACTTGTTGACCCGGCAATATCTTCTAAATCAGTAATTGCGTTTTGCATTTTATCAAGTGAAAACAAATAATTGTTCTCCCATAGACCAGTAAGGGCATCTATGATTTCTTGTTTACTGGATTGTTTACTTGCTTCCATCCACAACTCTTCTGTGTAATATGCTTGTCGTTGCATACCTGTATCGACAATTGTCAGAAACTCTGAAACATCCTTATCATCTTTTAAAAGATCAGTTGAAATTTGTTCCATACTGTCAATTTCATAAAAAAATACATCCTCTGTTTTATTGAACTTATTAGATAGGTCATCATAAACTTGTAATAAATCTAGTGAAATTTGTGCTGCATCACCACTCTCGTAAGGATCAAAAATATCAGTGTTACAAATATGAAATGGAACATAAATTGAACTGCAAGCATTATTAGGTGAAAACCAACCAATACTCAACTCGTTATAGTTTTGTTTTGGAATCCTATAAACAGCTATTGATTCAAACTCAACGTTTTTCTGACTCATACCACGGAGACCATCAAGATCCTCAGATTTTAGTCGTGACCAATTAATCATATCACAAACAGTTATACTACCATACCTTGGTTGAATATGACTCATCAATTCATCCTCCCAGGCTTTGTAAACATTACAAACTGAGAGTTTTGCTTTGTTATCCTTGATTTCAATAAGCTTTACACTAAACTCACCAACAGAAACCTGTTCACCTAACTGTATTTTTGTAACAACACCGATGCTTTTACTTTTCAATATATGAATCATACCAACTGGTGTTACAGTAACATAATCATCACCTATACCGGTAACCCTCACACCATACAAAGACCCGAGCCGTATAACACCCATTTTTCTAACAGATTTTTCAACAACTGTATCAAAAGATTTTGAAATAGGACGTTTCTTAAGATGCTGAGTCTTCCAAAGCATCACAGGATAATTATGTCTAACAGCAACACCATTAACTATTTCTTCAATTTCATAATGAAAAGCATCACCCTCAACAACAAAACCCTTATTTGGACCTACAACAAACAAATTCTCAGAAACACCAGACGCATGCATCTCCTTTACAACATCCTCTGTAAGTAGTTCAACAGCTTCATCCTCAGAACCAGCTTTTTGGCATGCATAACGAATCCAATCAAAATCATCCCAACTAAAACGTGTAGGATTATTCCACCCAGAATTAGTATCAGAATCACCAAAAGCAAGACCCGCATCAGTAAGAGTCATACCAGCCTTTACAATATTAGGAATGACATCATCCTGTGTTGCAACACCAATAAACTTATGATCTGTTGTAAAACTCATAGACTTACCAGTCCAAGGATGATTATATTCATACTTATAGCCACTTGGAACAATACATAATACTTGTAAACCATCCCGGCTAGGATCCCTAACCTTTAATAGAAGATTATAGTCACCCTCTGTAGCATCGCCACATGCAACAATATCTTTACACGCTTTAGTGCTAAATGATAAAAAAATATTCAAAAGAAGAAATATTACAAGTAGGACTGTAACTATTGAATATTTTTTCATATAACCATATAATATGGAATTTAATATATAAAAAGATTATTAAAGGATTATTTTGCTTTTTTTGTTGTTTTCTTTTTAGCTGGTGTCTTTTTCTTAGCAGCCGCCTTTGTCTTTGTTTTAGTTTTATTAGCAGTTGGTTTTTTAGCTACTGGTTTTTTCGCAGCAGTTTTCTTTGCCTTAGCGTTTACTTCTTTTTTTGGTTTCTTTGGTTTTTCTTCCTTGACTTCCTCAGTTGGTTCCTCTGGCTTATCTTCTTTTGCTTCCTCTTTGATTTCTTCTTTTGGTTCTTTTGTTTCTTTTTCTTTTTTCTTTTTAGGCTTTTTTTCTTTTTTCTCAGTTACTTCAGATTCTGGTTTTTCTTCCTTGACTTCCTCAGTTGGTTCCTCTGGCTTATCTTCTTTTGCTTCCTCTTTGATTTCTTCTTTTGGTTCTTCTGTTTCTTTATCTTTTTTCTTTTTAGGCTTTTTTTCTTTTTTCTCAGTTACTTCAGATTCTGGTTTTTCTTCCTTCTTTGGTTCTGGTTTTTCTTCCTTCTTTGGTTCTGGTTTTTTATCTTCCATCATAATTGTTGGCTGTTGAAGAACCTCTGTTTTATAAATCTCAACTCTTTTAACAGGGTAAAGCTGTTTACAATTTTTATATATCTCCCTACCCAACCTACCATCTACAATGCCTTTTACAAGCTCAGAGAGCGTACCAGATTTTCCTTGATCAGTAAATGTTTTTTTCATAACTTCACGAACTAATTTTTTCTGTGAATTCTGTACACGTTTATCTGTAGTAGCAAAAGGTTTCACACGTAGAATTGCACCATCACGAGTAGAAACATCATATACACCATCAATCTTTGATCTTCTCCTACGTATCAACCTTCTAAGATAATCAGATGTAAGCGTATGACCCACAAACTGAGTGTAAGCATTTGTCTCTTCTACCTTGTTTATTTTAAAAAAAAGCTTAATATGAGATCTTCTGAAATCATTTGTTAAATCCTGAAGAGAAACCTCAGTTACTCTGTTTATGAGATTGTCAGGACTATCAGCTAAGGTATCAGCTACAGTAACATTATCAAATGATGCAGGTGCAAGAATATTATACCAGTTTTTTGCTTTCCACCTGTCTTTCATCTTTCGAGCAGATGTCCTTGATCGTGCTTTTGCCATAATTATCACTTTTAATATCTATAAATATATTAGGATGGTTTTTTCGGTAATATCCTCTCTATACTTAAAACTATGCTGATGTCCCAGTAGACCCAAAGGCAGATTTAGAAATGGCTATTTCTTATTAAAATGCAAATGTGAAAGATGCAATCATAAATGGATAACCAGAAGCGAAGAAAAACCGAGAGTATGTCCTAAATGCAAAAGCCCGTATTGGGATGTTCCCCGTAAAAAATAAAAAAAAATATATTAAACCAGGATATCAGTATTTTATTAAATAGTTAATTTTTTTATTTTTTGTAATGTTTCTTCAGGATTGGCGCCATACTTAGAAAATAAATTTGAGACTTTTTTAAAATCTCGAATATTGTTGAAATCCATCCATTT
>Ga0114920_10000592_pt1 | contig 15803 bp, 15 predicted proteins | sample ChitaG_FD_88683 | JGI IMG/M metagenome (GOLD analysis project Ga0114920, IMG submission 88683) | Deep subsurface microbial communities from South Pacific Ocean to uncover new lineages of life (NeLLi) - Chile_00310 metaG | ecosystem: Environmental > Aquatic > Marine > Oceanic > Sediment ... | reverse complement strand
TGAGGCCCCCTGTTAGAGGGCATGGTAAAAAAAGACATCTCCATGCTCATGCGTCTCACCAAGGGTAACTATTTGGCCTTGAGTAAAGGCCAGGAGTAGTTTTCAAAGAGCTAAAATGTTACGTAAAATTATCATCTCAGATATAAGGCGTCAAATGTATAATCCCAGGACATTGCCCAAAATGCAATGCCCTCCTGTTTTTGCACTATTATATTCGTTACCGTTCTAGGATTCTCGCACCCGGACCGATGTTTTCAGCTGAGATGAGTTCTCCCACAAAGCTTCCAACTATCACCTTACTCTTTATTTTAACGGGAATCCGTCGGGCATCCGCTGTAACCCATATCTTCAGTTTGGCATCTTTACTCTTCTCAAATACACCGCCAATATGCCTTAGGTCAGGCTCCACGAGATAGGTATCATACGTTCCGCTTGGCAACTTGATTTGTTCTCTTTTTACCACCTTTGCCTCCCCTATTACGCATTTCTTTCCATCAGTTACCGGAGCCGTGATCTTTTTATTCTCTTTCAGATCATGAAGGCGAAAGGCATAAAAAACTGACCATGGATCAAAGGAACCAGGTAACAGGGAAATGGGTTCTCTCTTTTCTCCGAAGTTGGAATATTGAGCCTCTTGTTTTTCCCAATTGAAATTCACGATGACACTTCTTTTGGTTCTCCCTCTTTTCTGTTTTTTGTAGAGGATTGAGTGGGTTATCCCTATGTCAGTATAGGCATCTATTCTGCTGCGGACTTTATAGAAAAGATCTATGAATGGATAAGTCTTCGCAGTCAACACAAAATGATAGGACTTAACCACCTATGATTTCTGTTGGAAGTATCTCAAGAACGGCCTTTCCCGCCGGTATAAAGCACCATTTGACCTGAAAGGTAAGTCTTTCACCAGGAGAGAAGGGAAAGATCTTCTCAGCCGCCTTAATACCTTCGGCGAAGCCAAATGTCGTCATGAATGCTATTACCATGGATGTAAAGACCGATTGCACTACTGGGAATGATATCTTCATGCTTGTGCCCATTTATCCTCGGGCTCTGTCACCGCGCATGGTGTTGAGAGCGGATTTTTTCGAGCGATACAGGTCGCCCACTTGACTGATAGGGACATGTTCAGATCAGGAAGGCATTTTGCCTTTGAGGAAATTCCTCTCCTAAGATGATGAGGCGGGATTAATCAGGATCTTTATATAGCTTTCCGGCTCTTTTTCCAAGAGTTCCACACCTTCGGCAAATCGATCCAGTGGCAGGATCTTGCTGATCATTGGCCTAACATTAACCTGTTGTGTGTTCAGCAGTTGAATGGCCTCCGGGAAGTCGTCCATGAAATACGTTCTCGAAGCGATGGCCTTTAATTCCTTGGCAAAGAGACCCCGGTAAGGGATACCCAGGTTTTCCGTATGAGGCAGGGCAATCAGCATAAGATGACCATCTGGGCGAAGCGTCTCCTCGGCTTCGAAGAGGGTCTTCTCCGTTCCCACTACATCGAAGACCACATCAGCCATTCCCATGCTACGCTTTACAAAGGCGACGAGATCTTCCTCCTGTGGGTTGCAGATCAGCTCGAAGCCCATCTCTCTGGCCAATGCCCTCCTTTCATCCAGGGGCTCGGATACGATCACCTGGGATGCACCATAAACTCGAGCGACTTGGGCAATGAGAAGTCCGATGGTTCCACAACCGATGACCAGGACCTTCATTCCTTTTCCCATATCTGCCCGGCGATTTGAGTGGACAGCCACTGCGGTAGGCTCAACCATAGCACCGACCTCATCCCCCATTTTTTTGGGTAAGGGAAAGGCCCTCTTATAATGGGCCACAACTCTCTCGGCAAAGCAACCCCCCGGCAAGCGGACACCGATGAACTTAAATTCAGGACAGTGAGGTAACCGCCCACTTTTACAGGCTTCACATTTGCCACAGCCTTCTGCCGGAAGAGCGGTTACCCTATCGCCTTTCTTTAGGTGGGAGTTTGCTGGAGCAGACAGTATCTCTCCCATGTACTCGTGCCCCGGGATGAGAGGATAGGCGGCAAAGGGGTTTTTCCCCCGAAGAAGGTGTATATCGGTGCCACATATTCCGGTCATGCGCACTTGAATTTTCACATCCTCGGGACCTGGGACAGGATCTTCAATCTCTTGTAAAGAGAAATCATTCGGACCATTGAGAACGATGGCTTTCACTTCGCTGCCTCCTTGATAGAGTGTACGGTCTTAAAAACTCAACCAACCCCCATCCACATAGATTGTCTGTCCGGTCAAGTAATCGGAGGCATCCGATGCCAAGAATACTGCTATGCCCCCGAGATCCTCTGGCTTGCCCCAACGGCCGAGTGGGATCCTCGCGGTGATTTCTCGATACCGTTCTTTGTTTTGTAGGAGTGGTTGGGTAACATCGGTGATAAAATATCCGGGACCGATGGCATTAACCCTAATGCCGTATTTGGCCCAGTCATTGGCCATGCTCTTGGTGACCTGGGAAATCCCCCCCTTGCTGGCAGCGTAACCTGGTATATTCTTCCCGCCGATAACTGAGAGGAGGGAAGAGGTATTGATGATCTTCCCCTTCACCTTCCTGTCGATCATGGTTCGTGCTACGGCCTGGGCCAAAAAAAAGGGCGCCTTAAGGTTTGTCTGCAGTACGATATCCCAGTCTTCCTCGGGATGTTCTTCGCATGGAGCACGGCGGATCGTGCCGGCGTTGTTGAACAAAAAATCGATCTTGCCGAAGGATTCAAGAGTACGCCCCACAATTTTGTCAATATCGGATAAATTTGACACATCTGCCTTGATTGGAACGACTTTCCCATTGGGTTGGCCCAGTTCCTCCGCCGTCTTTTCCAAGACCTCCAGTCTTCTGCCAACGATTGCCACCTCTGCCCCCGCTTGAACAAGCGCAGTTGTCATACCCTTGCCGAGGCCAGTGCCTCCACCGGTAACGATACCACTTCTTCCTTTCAGGCTAAATTTCTCCAATATCATTTGATAGCTCTCCTTGTATTCTAATTACAGCGAGAGATGTCAGAAAATAAGATCCCTCTCCGGGGCCTTATCGAGTATCCGGCAAAATTATGTGCGGAAGTCTAGTTTAGACTTCTTCTGTTGTCAAGTGAAAAACCTGGTTCGAAAGGGCCGCTGAGACCCTGTGCAAAGGGCGTAAGCCAATCCGAGTGGCTATGATCGCTGAATGGCCGAGGATGTTTCCTGCGGAGCTTCAAAGGGCATGCTTCCTTACAAAATCCATGTCCAGGGTTACTCCCAGGCCCGGCCGCTGGGGAATGTCTAGATAGCCGTCCTTCATCCCAAATTTCTCCTGGGTTACTCCATCGCGAAGGGGGTGGGGTGAACGGTCATACTCGAAGAAGGGCTCCGCCGGGTAGCGGCGTTCAGGGAAGTGGGGGAGGGCAGCAAAAAACTGGAGGGAGGCGGCCAGGCCTACATTGGTCCCCCAAACATGGGGAATCAGCGGCACGTTCCACGCACTGGCCATAGCCAGTATCTTCATCATTTCGGTGAAGCCGCCAGCGGCGCACAGGTCAGGTTGGAGGACATCCACAGCACGCCGGGTAATGAGCTCCCGAAAGCCATATCTGGTGAATTCATCCTCACCGCCGGCTATGAGTATGTTTGATTTTTGCTTCACTTCAATATAGCCCTCGATGTCCTCAGGCGGCACCGGCTCCTCAAACCAGTAAACATCGTACTTCTCCATCTCCCTGGCCAGCCGAATTGCCTCAGCGGCATTATAAGCGTGGTTGGCGTCCACCATCAGAACGATGTCATTGCCTATGGCTTCCCTCACGGCCTTCACATATCTCATATCCCTGTCAATTCCATAGCCGACCTTAAGCTTCATGGCGGAAAAGCCGTTGTCCTTGTAACCGAGGGCCTCCTCAGCCAAGGCATCTTCCACGCTGGGCACATCCTGAGGCTCGTAGAGACCGGTAGCATACGCATGGGCCTTGTTTCGATAAGATCCTCCCAGTAGCTTATGAACCGGCAAGCCCAGGGTCTTTCCCTTTATATCCCACAGGGCAATGTCTATGGCGCTCAGGGCCGAGATGGGCAGGCCTTTCATCCCCTGATCCCTCGTCCAGTTGTAAAGAAAATCCCAGATGACGGCATTATCAAAGGGGTCCTTGCCCATGAGCAAGGGCGCGTAGGAAGCACTTATGAGGTCAGCTACTATCTTGGCCGGGCCGCCATAATAAAAGGCCTCTCCCAATCCCTGGATGCCCTCATCGGTGGAGACAGCGCACAGGGCAGCCTGGCGAAGGCCCGTCACCCGCTGGGACCAACCAAATGCCTTGTCTTCCAAGAATCCCTGAAGCACATAGGTTTCCACACCTGTTATTTTCATCGCATACCTCCGTACCATTTACTCCCTGTCAAGAATCTCCCTTATTCTTCTAGACAGCTGTTTCACGGTGAAGGGCTTCTGAATAAAACCGTCACAGCCCCGTTCCAGTATCTGGGTAGCCTGACCATTTATGCTGTATCCACTTGAAAGGAGGACCTTTATGTCACAGTTGATCTCCTTCATTCGATCATAGGTCTCACCACCCCCCACATCCGGCATAATCATATCAAGGATAACCATGTCGATCTTGTCCTTGTTTTCCCTATAGGTAGTTATGGCCTCTTTTCCACTTCTGGCCGACAAGACCTTGTAGCCCAATGTTTTCAGAATCTGTTCACTAACATCGATGATCGTATCCTCATCATCAACCAGAAGAATCGTCTCTGTCCCTTCTAAGGCCTCTTCGGGCAACTCCTTCTCCTTGACTACTTCCTTTTCACAGGCAGGTAAATAGATGTTAAAGGTGGTTCCGTGACCCTGTTCACTGTAAACGTTGATGATACCGCCGTGGTTTTTGATGATGCCGTAGGCAGAGGCTAATCCTAACCCCGTCCCTCTACCCATCTCCTTGGTGGTAAAGAACGGCTCAAATATCCTTTGCTGAGTGGCTTTATCCATACCAACTCCGGTATCCGTAATGGAGATCTTTACATAATTGCCAGGCCTTAGCTGATAACCTGTGGTATAGTTTTCATCAAGGGTGATACGCTCCGTTTGAAGATATAGCTCCCCACCTCCAGGCATTGCCTCCCAGGCATTAAGGTAGAGGTTCAGGAGAATTTGCTCAATTTGTCCCTGGTCTACCTCCACTGCCCAAATATCTTTTTGATATCTTCTATAAATATTTATCTCCTTTTTGGTGCGGCCAAACATCTGGGAGCTTTTCTCGATCAGGTCGTTCAAATCAGTGGGCTTGAGCTCGTATTTCTCACCTCTGGAAAAGCCTAAAAGTTGTTTGGTGAGGCCGGCTCCACTTTTGACGGATTGTTCTATAGTTCTCAATCTCTCATAATGGGGATGGCCGGGGTCGATGTCCAAAAGCATCAGCGAGGTATTTCCTTGAATACCCATGAGCAGGTTATTGAAGTCATGAGCCACGCCTGATGCCATCTGCCCCAATGCCCGAAATTTCTCAGATTCTGCAAGGTCTTTTTGCATCTGTATTTCTTCTTCCAATCGATCCTTTAACTCGCCATAGAGCCTGGCATTCTCAATGGCGATCGCTGCTTGATATGCAAAGACACTCAGCAGCAGTTCATCTTGCTCGGTAAAGGAGGTGCCGTCAACCTTGTTGATGGCCTCTAACACTCCGATCAATTTTGTTTTTGCCGTAAGTGGGACACAGAGGATGGATTTTGTTTCAAACCCACTTATTTTGTCAATTTCTTGATAAAATCTCAGGTCCTCTTTGACATTGGGGACCAAGACAGATTGTTCATGTTGGGCAACCCAGCCGGCAATCCCCTTTCCAGATGGAAGGCGAGTCTCGGTCAATTTGTCCGCCTTTGGGCCTGTGGGGATGCTGAATATCAATTCCCCGGTCTTATCATCGAGCAGCATGAGCGTGCTTGCAGTTGAGTCAGTCACTTGATTTACATGCTTCATGATAAGCGCCAATACTTGACCAAGATTAAGGGTGGAGCTGATCATAGAAGCTATCTCTATAGCAGTGCCCAGTTTCTCACTCTCCAATGACCTGTATACCTCAAGCATTTTCTCCTGGTGTTTCAAGGCCTCCTCAAGTTGTTCCCTTGTGGCAAATCCCAGATCTATCAATATCTGCCCCAGCAATGGTATGGTCTCTGCAGCCAGTCGTGCCTCGGAAACCAATCTGGCCCTTTGGAGCCGTTCTGGCAACGTCTTTTCTTCAAATACCTTTCTTTGCCTATGGAGGGCTTCCTCGAGCTGTTGCCTTGTGAGAAATCCCATGTCGGTCATAATTTTCCCTAGTAACTTCTTTAGTATCACAGTATCTTCCCCCCGAGATTTTCTCTCCTTACTTTAAATATGCAGGCGCAGTCTTTGAAGCAGATATGAATCCCAAGATCATAGTGCCTCCTATCCTCATTAGTTGGGGCTTTGCCCTTATGGCTGTCAAGATATTCGGGATAAGGATTGTTAAAGGGGCAAAGCATAATCATTTACGTCTTTTAATAACCTCCTGAAGGTCAATGTCCGATGTCATCCAATCGGAGATGCGTGCAGGCTTTCCCCCCGCTGCACATTTGGCGATAAAGAAAGAGCGCGATCCCTGTCTCTTGTCTGGACCGTAAGTGATCTTGGGGCCTATGCCCTGGAAATCCTTGATGGTCTCCATGGCCTTGACGAAATTCTCCACGTTCAAATTGCGGCCGCATATCCTGAAGGCCTCAACCATGGGCTCAACAAAGAGGATACCAGCGTAATAGAATATTCCCCATCTCTCCTTGGGGGCATATTTCTTTTGGGCCTTATGGTATTTTTTCATAAGGGGGTGTTCCGAACCTGGAAACTCACCAAAGGAGGCAAAGATAACATCCTTGAAGAGACCTTTACTGATCTTGTACATGATGGGCGTATCACTCAGGGTGCTTGAGGTCATCCACTGGGGCTTAAAATCCACCTTGGCAGCGGTTCCCAGTATGATGGCCCCATGTTTAGGGAGCACCCACATGAGGACACAATCGGGATTGGCTGCCTTGAGCTTGATGCAGTGAGAGCTGAGGTCTGTGTCCAGCGGTTCCGCGGATACCGCCGCGACCAATTTCATGCCATATTTCTCGAGGGCGACCTGTGCCCCGTAAAGCCCTTCCTTACCGTAGTCGTCGTTCTGATAGAAAAAGGCGATTCTCTTTTTGCCCATTTTCTCTACGGCGTAGGTGACGAGGATGGCGGCCTCGTCACAATAGAGCGGGTAGACGGCAAAGAGATATTCCGCGGGCGGGTATGCCCAGTAGGTGGATCCAGATGCAGGACCTACCCAGGGCACCCTGTTCTTGTGAAGGTACTTCTTGACGGCCATACCGGTTGCGGTGCCCACACCCGAGGCAAAGGCAAAGACCTTCTTGTCTTCCACAAGCTCCTTGACAATGGCCTTTGTTTTTGGGGGTTGATAGGCATCATCCCTCAGAAAGTATTTTATCTTCCTGCCGTGGATACCCCCCTCGGCATTGATCATGTCAAAATAACACCTAGTCCCACGGGCTACCGCGCCCCATAGCGCAGCAGGCCCGGTCTGGGGCCCCCACTGGCCGATCCTGATCTCGGTATCGCTAACGCCTCTTTCTGCCTGTGCTACGGGAATGAAAGCCATAGACATAAGCATGGCGCAAGCCAACATCATAATAGCCGTGTTTTTTCCCATTTTTTACCTCCTCCTAAATTTTTGTTAGTTCTTTATGGTTTCTTTTGTCCGGTCGTGAGCCTATAAGGAAGATGGAGTAATGGAGTACTGGATTATTCGCTGCCATATATCGCATTACTTTCCTTCACCATCAGATGGTCAGTCCATTCTCCGCGTTCCCTCTTTTGCTCCAGGCTTTCCACTAGTTTTAGTAACCCATTTTCGAGTTCGTATGCAAATGTGTCTAACTTTTAAAACTCCTCCTCCGTTATCTGTTTCGATTTCCGGTACGCATGAAGCCCTGAGATTGATTCGCCAAGTGAACCAAGTGCTATGTTGAGGAAATTGAGGTATTCATGAATCGAATGTCTGCAATAGCCTTCGGCAATGCTTGGATGTACGGAATCGCTTGAGGCTATAGCTTGCGCAGCCACTCGCCTTAGTTCATAGGGAAATCCACGGAAAGTATCCCACGTCTGTACGTAGTAATCGATTGCATCGTTCCAGACTCTTAGCTTCCGATATCCCCTGTTCTTATTCTTCCGCATATTCCATCACTCCCTGGCCCAGGCCTGTTTTAATGAGTCTCGTGTCGATAAGCTATTCATGTGAAATAGATCCACCGAAGTAGTATACTTCCTGCACCTCGCGCCAGGGCGGGCCAACACTCCAGTACTCCAGTACTCCAATCCTCTACCCCCTTCTATACATTGCCTCAATCAGGTCGCCGAAGGCCTCATTTACATATTTTCTCTTTACCTTCATGGTTGGCGTGACCTCTCCATCTTCCTCATACAGTTTCTTGGGAAGCATAGTAAATTTCTTGACCTGCTCGACATGGGAGAGGGCTTCGTTTACCTTATCCACCTCACCCTGGATCAACTTTATGATCTCGGGGTTTTGGGTCAGGTCCTTGTAAGTGGAGAATTGAATCTTATTATCCTGGGCATATTTCACCACATTGTCCTCGTCAATCATAACAAGGGATGTGATGAATTTTTTTCTATCCCCGATGATTACGGCGTCGTTGATATAAGGGCTGAATTTGAGTTTATTTTCGATATACTGAGGGGTAATATTTTTGCCGCCAGCGGTAACGATAATATCTTTTTTCCTGTCTGTTATTCTAAGGTTACCATCCTCGTCTATCTCTCCTACATCACCAGAGTACAGCCATCCGTCCTTTAAGGCCTCCTTGGTGGCCTTGGGGTTTTTGTAATACCCCTTGAACACACCGGGTGATCTCACGAGTATCTCCCCATCTCCTGCTATTTTCACTTCTATGCCTGGGAGAGTTGGGCCCACGCTTCCTAGCTGCGGGCGGAAGACTCTGGAAACACAAGACACGGCCTGGCATAATGGCGAGACATAACCTTCAATGAGGTTGACACCGATGGATTGGAAGAAATGCAGCACATCCGGCGATATAGGGGCTGCACCTGAAATGGCTACCTTCATACGGTCAAATCCCAGCTTCTCCTTGAGCTTTCGAAAGACTGCAAGACAGGCAAGCCGATAGAGCACCTCGAGATAGAAGGGAACAGGCTTGAAGTTCATCTTCAAGGTGGTCCGCTTTTGCCCGATTTTGAGGGCGATAGAAAAAACGAGCCTTTTAAACCAGGTGGCGTCAGACATCCTGATATAGACGGCAGAAAGATATTTTTCCCAGATACGGGGGACGGCATATCCCATCGTTGGCGATATCTCTTTCATGTTATCGGTAACTGTATCCAAGCTCTCAACAAAATTGACCGTGAAACCATAGATGATATGGAGAAACACTGAAAAGAGCCGCTCAAAGACATGGCATAGGGGAAGGAAAGACATCATCTCATCCGTGTCATTGATGGGGATACCCCTGTCAACTGCCTCTCCCATCCATGTAATGTTACTGTGGGTCAGCATCGCGCCCTTCGGGGGGCCTGTGGTGCATGAGGTGTAGATGAGAACCGAGAGATCCTCCGCTGTGACCTCGGACATACGTTTCTCGAATAGATCGGGATCCTTTTCCGTCACGTGGCGGCCCCTTTCCAGGAAATCGTCGTAGGTCATGACCATGGGGTCCTCAAAATGTCTCAACCCTTTCAGGTCCCATACAATTACCTTTTTCAAAAAGGGGACCTGATCCCTGAAATGAAGCCATTTATCAAGTTGCTCCTCATTTTCCACAAAGAAGAATTTAGATTCGGAGTCCTGAATCACATACTCAACCTGTGGCCAGGCGTTGGTGGAGTAGACCCCAACAGAAACACCGCCAGCACACTGCACGCCCATATCTATGATTACCCATTCGGGACAATTATCCCCGATGATGGAGACACAGTCTGCCTTTTGAAGGCCCATGGATATGAGGGACGAGCCTACATACGTGGCCAGCCTGTAGTAGTTATTCCAGGAGATATCGTGCCAGAGGCCTAACGCCTTTTTGCGCATGGCCACCCGGTCGCCATATTTCTGCACTGTGTGTTTGAAAACCTGGGGTAAGGTTTCTAACGCCATCTCTTTTATCTCCACCTCTTCTTTCTCTTCCAGCGATGATACCCCTTGGCGGACTCTTCAGGCCTGACCCCCATGTAGAATTCCTGGACATCCTTATCTTCTATCAGTTCCTGGGATCTTCCCTTCATAACGAATCGACCATTTTCCAATATCAAACCAAAGTCGGCGATCTTTAACGCCATCCATGCATTCTGTTCTACCAGGAGTACGGTAACTCCTTCCTCGTTTATCGTCTTTATAATATCAAATATTTCCTTAACCAGGATGGGTGAAAGCCCTAAGGATGGTTCATCGAGAAAAAGGAGCTTGGGCCGGTTCATTAAGGCCCGTCCCATGGCTAACATCTGCTGTTCGCCCCCGGAAAGCATCCCGGCCCATTGGCCTTCTCTTTCTTTGAGGACAGGGAAATATCCATATATTTGATCAAAGTCTCTTTTAATAGATGCACGGTCCTTTCTTATATAGGCCCCCATGAGAAGGTTTTCCCTGACACTGAGTTCTTCAAAGACCTCTCTGCCTTCAGGCGCATACGATATACCCTTTCTGACAATCAATTCAGGATCCATGCCATCAATCCTCTTACCCATGAATTCTATGGTTCCCTTGTCCGGCTGACCCTCGATCAAACCTATAGCTGTCTTTAATATAGTTGATTTTCCTGCACCATTACTTCCAAGGATGGCGGTTATGGTTCCCTTTTCCACAGTGAGCGATATACCCCGTAAGGCATAGATCAGGCCATAGAGGGTCTCAATATTTTTTATTTCAAGAAGCGGCATCAGCAAGCTCTTCCTCTCCTAGATACGCCTTCAGAACCTCGGGATTGTTCTGAACCTCTTCCGGAATTCCTTCAACTATTGGTCTTCCAAAGTTTATGGCCAACACCCTGTCCGATATATCCCTAACCACCTTCATGTTGTGTTCGATCAACAAGATCGTGATGCCAAGTTCATCCTGTATGTCCCTTATCCAGAAGGTCAGCTCTTGCTGCTCTTCGGAATTCATGCCAGCAGAGGGCTCGTCAAGCAGAAGGAGCTCAGGCTCCAGCGCCAAGGCCCTGCCAAGTTCTATCAATTTCTGGGTACCATAGGGGAGGCGTCCCACAAATTGATTTCTGGCCGACTGGAGATCAAGCAGGTCAATGATGTGCTCCACCTGCTCCCGGTGCCTTATCTCCTCCTGAGCCGCCTTAGAGCCTCTCCGGAAAAAGGTAGATCCGCTCAAAACCCCTGTGTTAATATGGATATGCCTGCCCAGCATCAAATTCTCCATTGTTGTCATCTTGGAAAAAAGTTCAATATTCTGAAAGGTGCGGGCAATCCCCTTTCTGGCGATCTTGTGGGGCTTTAAACCTCTTATCTCTTCACCCTTAAAGATTATGCGCCCACTGTCTGGTTTGTAAAGACCACTGATACAGTTAAATATGGTGGTCTTTCCAGAACCATTGGGGCCGATGATGGAAAAGATGGATTTCCTGTTAATCTTGAAGGAAACCTTATCAAGGGCCTTCAGGCCACCAAAGGAGATTGTTAGGTTATCAACGCTAAGGAAATCCCAATCCATCTTGCTTAAACCCTTCTGACATAGTGTCTGGCAAAAAGGCCGCTCGGTTTAAAACACAGTACCAGCACAATAGTCATGAATGCGACAACCGATTTGAATTCAATGGAGACATAGCCGCCGAAAAGATTTTCGATGATCCCCAACATATATCCCCCGAGCGCGGCCCCAACCAATGAAGTCATGCCCCCAAGGACCGCTGAAGCAAAGCCTTTCAAGAGTGGTTCAAGCATCAGGTTTGGATCCAGAGTGGCAATGGGGGCCAGTAATATACCAGCCACACACCCTATCACGGAGCTCAGTGCCCAGGTGATGGATAGTATCCTGTTGGTGCGGATTCCGTTAATCCGGGCAGCCAGGGGGTTCTGCTGAGTGGCCTTCATGGCAATTCCCACCTTGGTATATTTGAAAAAGAGGAAAAGGACGAACATCAATATGAGCGTAATGAGAAGGGTGGCAATATCCAGATAACTGAGCACTGCGGAGCCAAGATTGACTATGTCAAAATTAGACACCGGAAAAGGGAGATCTCTTTGATCGGCACCCCATTTCCAGCCTGCCAAACCATAAAGGACCATCTCAAAGCCCAGGGTGATGAGAATGAGGTTCAGGGTGTTTGGGTCCTTTGCCCTTCTCAGAAAGACAAATTCTAAGAATACCCCCAGGGCGGCGGCAAAGATGAGAGCCCCGATGAAGGAGATCGCAAAGGAATAACCGCAGGATTCTAGCAGGGCATAGGCCACAAAGGTCGAGATCATCGCCATTTCTCCCTGGCCGAAGTTGGGCACCTCTGAGGTCTTGTAGATGATCACCATGGCAATGGCAATGAGGGCATATAAGCTTCCAAAGGAAAGACCACTGATGAGGAGTTGGAGAAACATAATGTTAAGTGCCTAAAATGCCTAAAGTTATAAGTGTCTAAAATTTAAAGTCAGATTCCGATTCTGCAGGATTGTAGTGTAGTATATGGAGTAATGGAGCTATGAAAAAATATAAACCCATTTCTCCAATCTTCCAATACTCCATTCCTCCAGTCAATTAGAACGGCCAGGTCTTCCAGTAGATCTTGGTCCTAATCCAGAAACCATATAGGCCAAGTGGCTCAAATACCACGATCAGGATAATAATCAGGCCGAGAACAATACTTGAGATATTGGGAAGGCCGATCACGCTCATCCACCTGTCTGAAAACGCTGAGAGAATACTCCCGAGATAGGGGAGTTCCTGGACTTTATCCAGTCTCAGAATGAGCCATGTCATGACAACCCCACCCATAATTGAACCAAAGATGGAACCCAATCCCCCTACAATCACAAATGCAAGGAAGTAGATGGAAAGGACAAAGCTAAAGGAGCTTGGGTTTATGAAGCCAATCAGAATGGCGTACAGTCCACCGGCAATACCGGTATAAAAGGCACTGATGGCAAAGGCCAGGGTTTTGTAGTAGACCAGGTTTACGCCCATGGTCTCGGCCGCGATGTCGCTATCCCGGATTGCAATAAAGGCCCTCCCCACCTTTGTTTTCATGAGGTTTCGGGCCGCCATGGTCAGAACAAATGCAATAGGGAGGATCAAAAAGTACAGCTCTCTGTCGCTCTCCAGGAGGTAAGCGCCGTCGGAAAAGAGTAGACCTTGCAGGGTAGGACTCGGGACCTCAAGGCCCATCCTCCCACCAAAGATCTGCCAGCGCCCAATCACCTGAGTAATGGCCATGCCGAATGCCAAGGTAGCAATAGCGAGATAGGGTCCTTTCAACCTTAGAGCGGGTAAGCCTAAGAGAAAGCCGAAAAAGGCTGCAATCATGGCCGCCAGCAACAGGGCCAGGAGAAAGGGAAGATGCAGGTTGGTCACGGAAAGGACGGTGAAATAGGAACCAATGGCAAAAAAACCGGCATGTCCCAGGGATATCTGTCCTGTATAGCCGACAAGTATATTCAATCCCACGGCGACAATGACATTGATGGCCATATAGTTGGCTATGTAAACGTAATAGCTAGGAACCAGGAAGGGAAGGATGATCAGAGAGGCAATGAGCATCAGGAACCAGAACCAAAGTGCCTTGCTGTCGAGGAGTTGAATGTCCTCGTAATAATCCCTCCTCATGTCCATTGTGAGCTTCTCTTACCCGTCCTCTTCTGTTTCGTAAACTCTCTTTTCAATGAAAATCCTGACCAGTTCCTTGTCCAGCCTTCCATTTTCGGCCTCCTCCCGCAATATAGCGAGGGATTTCATTGGATCCATACTCTTTTTATATGGCCTGTCCTTTGCTACTAATGCCTCGAAGATATCGGCTACGGCAATTATCCTTGTCTGGAGGGGAATCTTATCGGCTTTAAGATGTCTTGGATAACCGGAGCCATCGAGCATTTCATGATGTCCAGTGGCAAAAACGGGCACCCCTTTTAAGTGCCTGGTAAATGGTATCTTATCGACTATGTTTTCGGTGTGAATCACATGTGATCGGATTTCCTCTATCTCACCTTTTGTCAGGTTACCTCTTCTTACAGAGAGATTTTCAAATTCAGAATCAGTTAAATACGTTCTTTTTTGCCCATCAAGATCTGTATACTCCCTCTGGTGAATTTCCTCTAAATGCTTAAGCCCTGATTCGGATAGAACAACGCTCGCATTAACCTTCTTGATAAAGGCTAAGCCCTCATCAATTTGGTTTATCCGGCCCTTTAGTTCCCCATCCAATTCTCTTATTTTTTCTGAGTTTTCTCCCTCACTTCGAAATAGGGCCAGCGTCTTTTTCTGGGTTTCGCTAATCGCTGAGGCCTTGATGTATTCGAAGCGATTGGTCAGGGCTTCCATCTCGGCGTCTGACAGGCGGCTCCTTTTATCAAGTACCCCTTCCTTGACACCTATCTTACCTATGTCGTGAAGCCAGGCGGCATAATTTAGCTCCTCAAGTTGATCGGTGCTAAGAGAGATATGGGTGTATGGACCATCGTGTGTATGGTTAAGGGCCCTGGCTAAGGCCATAGTATACTTCGCTACTATCTTGGAATGTCCGGCTGTAAAGGGGCTCCTGGCATCTATGGCCGAAACTGAATACTGAATAAGGGCCTCAAAAACAGTCTTTATCTCCTTTATGAGCTGCGCATTCTTTATGGCCACAGCTGCCTGTGAGGCCAGAGATGAAACGGGAGGTTCTATGCTGGTGTCAAAGGAGATAACTTTTCCTTGGCTATCGGTTGAGTTTATGAGTTGAAGAACGCCAATTATGTTACCGTCTGTGGCCTTCATTACCACCAAAAGCATTGATTTGGTTCTGTATTTGTTTCTTTTATCAAAGTCTCGGTTAAACCCATAATCGGCCTTGGGGGGTAGATCATAAGCATCTGGAATATTGAGGGTTTCACCAGTGATGGCTACATATCCAGCGATACTATTCTTGGTGAGAGGGATGGAATATGGTTTAAATGTTTCCGGTTTCAGATCAGCTCTTTTTTCTAAGGTATCATTCTGGGCGACCTCAAAATGTAGACAATTGTTATCCTGATCTGCAAGGTAGAGGCTGCCGGCATCGGCGTTGGTAAAATGGCGGGCCTCCTTTACAATCAATTCCAGTAAACGGCTCAAATTTGTTTCGCTTGATAAGGCGATCCCGATTGTATTCAGGGCCTCAAGCCTTTCTCTAACATCTTGATAATGATACATGGCAGCTTTTCTTACCAAAGGGTTGGTAATTTTCATTAACCCTTGAACATATAAAACTTTGAATAACTTTTCAAGTCCAATTACCTCTTTTCCCTTGACATATCAAGGGGCATTGGATAGTGGGATATACATGCTTGATGATGTTGAAAGGAGAATTATTCACCACCTCCAGGGCGATCTTCCCTTAACATCCAGACCTTTTGCTGTTATAGCAAGCAGGGTTGGGATAAGCGAGGAAGAACTGCTTGAGAGGATCAGATTGCAAAGGCAGCGAGGTATACTCAGACGCCTCGGGGCGAACCTTGATCCTCCATTAGCTGGCTTTAAGGCAAATGCCATGGTTGCCTGGTATGTACCTGAGGATAAAATAGACGAAATAGGTCCTTTA
>Ga0114920_10000591_pt1:2500-15812 | contig 15812 bp, 13 predicted proteins | sample ChitaG_FD_88683 | JGI IMG/M metagenome (GOLD analysis project Ga0114920, IMG submission 88683) | Deep subsurface microbial communities from South Pacific Ocean to uncover new lineages of life (NeLLi) - Chile_00310 metaG | ecosystem: Environmental > Aquatic > Marine > Oceanic >... | reverse complement strand
TTATTGCCGTCTTTTGCCTTTCTACGGCAAGTGTCTTTTCTGCACAAGCGGAGAAGTATGAAGCTCTTCTTGGAACCTGGGATGTGGAAACGGAAAGCGGTGAGTACACGTTTACGTTTGTATCTTCCATGGACGGAGAAACCCTGAAAGGAAACTTCACGGGAAGTTCGGGGGACACCGAAATGGAAAACCTCTCCTTCGAAGACAATGAGCTTAAATTTACTGTAGATATAGGCATGATGGTTATTGATTTTAGTGCCACTATCGAAGGAGACACCCTGGAAGGCATGCTGTCTATGGAATACGGTGAGGCCAATATCTCTGGAAAAAAGAAAAAATAAAGGATTTGTCCCTGAAAAAAATGTTTCGTTTTTGGTTTATGTTCTTTTAAGGATATCCTGATAGGTGGCTTGGTAGGTTCCTTAGATTTATATGGGATTGGGTGTCTTGAACAACAGAAATATCGATATTTTAGTCAACGAGCGGGAGTATTCTGTTCCCCATCCATCGACTGTGGGGCATGTGCGGGATTTGATCAAACCGGATGCGGATGTGCTGATTGTCAATGGTTTTCCTGCGGAAGAAGATGATGTCATGAAGGGCGGAGATCGGCTGGTTCTCATCAAACGCGGAGAAATTCCTGCGGCTGGCGAACTGGAAGCTCTTTTGATAGCTCGCCACACGCCCGGCATTTATGATACTCTGAAAAATTCTGTTGTTGGTGTGGCCGGCCTTGGGGGACTGGGATCGGCCGTGGCTATTGCCCTTACCCGGATGGGATTGGGGACTCTCATCCTTGTGGATTACGATGTTGTCGAGCCCAGCAATCTGAACCGTCAGCAGTTCACAATCGATCAGATCGGCACATCTAAAACAGAAACAATGAAGACTATTCTGGCGAAGATCAATCCCTATGTCCAGGTCAAAACCTTTCGAGAGGTTCTGACCGGGAATAATTTGCACGATATGTTTAAATCAGCGGACGTTTTAGTGGAATGCTTCGATCGTGCTGAGGAGAAGAAGATGCTCTTGGAGACGGCTGCGGAATGTCTGCCCGATACTTTTATTATAGGCGCGTCGGGTTTGGCCGGTTATGGGGACAGCAACAGCATTAAGACTTGGCGCCTGAGCGACAAAATCTTCGTTGTTGGAGACCTGGAAAAAGCCGCCGAATCCGGTCAGGGTTTGATGGCCCCCAGGGTGGGGATCGCCGCCCATCATCAGGCCAATCTTGTCATCAGCCTTCTCCTTGATCCCGTCAAAGCGCTCTCTCAAATTCCGGATGTCTCTTAAGAGAACCACGTTGGAGAAGTCAAAAAAACCATCACACGGTATTCGAATGCCGGATACCTTTATCATCATCTTTTTTGTGGTCGTGTTGGCCGCTGTCCTGACATATATAATTCCTGTTGGAAAATATGATACGCAGGAGATCACGTATACGGATGCCAAGGGCAAGGAACAGTCCCGAACGGTTGTCGATGCCGACTCTTACAAGATGGAGAGAGATACCCGGGGCAGGCCTATGCGCAGGGGGATCCCGCTCTTTAAAGAGGGCGGCGAAGTCGGATTTGCCAACTATGCGTTTGAGGGCCTGGTGTCAGGGGATAAATGGGGCACTGCGGTGGGGCTCATCGCGCTTCTGCTCATAGTCGGCGGGGCCTTTAAAATAGTTTTTAGAACAGGAGCGGTTGAGGTCGGGATTATGGCCGTTCTTCATAAAACAAAAGGGGCCGAACGGGCCGTCATTCCGGTCATGTTTGTCCTCTTCTCTCTGGGTGGGGCCGTTATTGGCATGGGGGAAGAGGCCATTGCCTTTGCCATGATTATCATCCCTGTGGTCATCGCTCTCGGTTACGACTCCATCACGGGGATTTTTATCAAACATATGTCGCCACCCAGATCGGATTCGCTACCGGGCCTGTAAATCCATTCAGTGCCATGCTGGCGCAGGGGATTGCCGGTGTCCCGCTCCTTTCAGGATCGCTGTTCAGGTGGATCATGTGGTGTGTTTTTACACTGGCCGGATGTGTCTTTATTTATACCTATGCGAAAAAAATAAGGAAAAATCCTGTGATCTCTGTGGCCTATGAATCCGACGCCCCCTTCAGGGAAGAATTTCAAGTGTCCAGAGATACGCCGGAAAAATTTAGAATCGGGCATCTGCTGGTCATCTTGACTATTTTTGGAATCATCGCGTGGTCTATATGGGGGGTTCTGACCAGGGGCTACTGGATTCCGGAACTCTCGACCCAGTATTTTATCCTGGGGCTTATCGCGGGGATTTTTGGTGTCGTTTTCAAACTCAATGATATGAGGATCAACGATATCGCTCTGTCTTTTAAGGATGGAGCCAAAGAACTCCTGGGAGCGGCATTAGTTGTGGGGATGGCCAAGGGAATCCTGCTGGTCCTGGGGGGGGACAGCCCCGATCAGGCCAATGTCCTGAACACCATTCTTCATTACTCCGGCCGGGCACTGGTAGTACTTCCAACGGCTCTTTCCGCCTGGTTTATGTATATCTTCCAGGCCGTCTTTAATTTTTTTGTCATTTCCGCTTCGGGCCAGGCTGCTTTGACAATGCCGCTCCTTTCACCGCTGGCGGATATAGTCGGCGTCACCCGGCAGGTGGCTGTTCTTGCGTATCAGCTGGGAGATGGTTTGACAAATTTTATCTATCCCACCTCCGCTGTTCTGGTGGCTGTTCTTGGGATTGCCCGGCTGGACTGGATTAAATGGATTAAATTCCAGATTAAATTTCAGGTGATTTTATTTATCCTGGCATCCATGTTTATATTTATCGCCGTATTTATTGGATTCAAATAGCTTTGGAGAAGAGGATGATGAAAACACAACCAAAGACAGCTGGCTCTACAGCGGGAACGCGGGTATCGTTCTATTTTTTCTGCACCGGGATCCAGATCTCGGCCCGAAGCGTAGCCGGATCAGTGTCGGGTGAGGGCATGCTCAGATATTTTTCCAGCACGGGTCCAACCTGCTCATAACCGTTGGTTTCCATCCATTCGAAGATTCTGATGTAGGTTTCACCAGTTTTTTCATAGGGTCCTGTGTGGATTGCGGAGGCCACCTGCTCGAATGACCACACCTTTTTTTCCAGAGGTTTGAGAGGACTCACCTGAGCGGAGCAGGGAAATCCTATCTCCCATTCCATGTTTTCTGGGGCCACTATCTGGGGGTCGCTGTAGTACACTCCGATCATGGCGCCGCCCGGGGAAATATTCTGACTCTGCATGACGGGGAAAAGCTGGCTGATGATATTTTCGATTTCTGTAAAAGGCCCCACATGGTGGATGCAGCAGTAGGCAAAAGACTGAACAGTCTTTATTTCGACGCCTGTCGCCTGGGCGGAATTTGCGGCGGAAAGGTTGGAGGCCAGAGCTGAAGACAGAAGAACTACGATTAAAAAAGATAAAGTTTTTTTCATTATTCCCTCCTATTTTTTATGAATAATCCAGGCTAAATTCTCATTCATTAATTTATGTGCTCGGATACAGGTGATACCACCAATCCGATTCTCTCTTCAACCAGCGGTCAAACCAGGCTATAATGGTCTTAGTCCAGAGAATTCTTTTATTGTAAGTCAAGATGTGATGGTCTTGATCATAAATCTGGATATATTCCACTTCCCTTCCGAGCAGTTTGAGAGCCGTGAAAAGCTGCGTGCTTTCGCCTGGAGGGACATTGGTGTCGACGGTGCCGTGCAGGAGAAGCAGGGGTGTCGAGATCTTGTCCGCATTAAACAGCGCACTCTGGTTGACGTAGATGTCCTTTCTGTTCCAGGGGAAGCTGTTGGCTGCGGCGTAGGCGCTGTAGGAGTAGCCCCAGAAGCCTTCTCCCCAGTAGCTGGAGATGGAACTGATACCGGCATGAGCCACTGCGGCTGTGAAAATATTTGTTCTTGTCTGAAGTAACATGGTCATGAACCCGCCGTATGATGCGCCGATGCACCCCAAGTGATTGGAATCGACAAACGAATGCGCCGATAGAAATTGAGTGATACAGTGGATGATTTCATCAGCCACCGTCAGCCCCCAGTCGTTGACGTGAGCCGCGGAAAATTTTTGGCCGAAACCTGTGGCTCCACTGGGCTGGAGGACATAGACAATATACCCCTGGGCTGCCCAGAGATTTTTGGGGTAGCGGCCTCCAAAATCCCGTGTGACAGGGGATGTGCCTCCATAATAGTAGACGATACAGGGATATTTTTTACTGGGTGAAAAATCCGGCGGGTAGTACACCCGTCCCTCGATTTCTACACTGTTTTTATTTTTGCATGTCCAGCGCTTGACATCTCCAAACGAAACATTGGAAAAATCTTCCTTCCCTAGACCGAAAAGATGACGTGACTCTCTTGTCCTTAAGTCGATGACAAATGATTCTGGAGGAACCGCTGCGCTCGAACCCGTGTACACGGCCATCGGTTTTTCTCTGGCCAGGCTGAAAGCCCCGAGAACTTCCACACCGCATTCGATGTATTCAAATTCTTTTGTGAAGAGGTTATACCTGTAAAGATGCCGAAAGGAGCGGTCGTTTGTGACAAAATAAATACAGTTTTCCGTTTGACTCCACACGGCCTGGTTTATGGCCGGATCGAAATATTTTGAAATGGGCTCGATGCTGTTTACGGCCAGGTCGAAAAGATAAGCCTGGGTGTCATATTCATTAGGAACAGTGCCGTTGGGGAGATTGATTCCCAGTGAGCCGAAAGCCGACGGTCCGCCGAGAATAAGAAGCCGTTGTCCATCAGGGCTCCACTGGGCTCCGTTAAACCAGCGTCCCTCCCAGAGAAGGCTGGGCTGCAGAGTCTTAAGGTCGAGGACGAAAATTTCTGTTTTTGAGTAAGGTCGCTCAGTGTAGTCCTCGACTGTCCGTGTAAAGAGAAGTTTTTGTCCATCCGGGTTTATGCCGTTAAGCGCTGTTGTGAGCTGGCCTGAAGTCAATCTCTGGCGTGTCCCTGAGGCCAGGTTGATTTTATAGAGAAAACTTCTGTCCCGCCATCCGGGCTGCCTATCGGACATGTTTATGATTCTTTTGACTCCCGGGCGGTCCTCGGCTCCCTTTTCACTTATAGAATAAATGAGATACGTTTCATCGGGAGACCAGGTGTGGGGTCCAAGGTCCCTGATGTTCCTCAGAAGTGGCCGGGATTGACCGGTGTCGATATCGGCAATCCAGATCGTTCCTCGGGAATTGTCTCTGGTGGTGTAGGAGAATTTTTTTCCGGTCGATGCCCAGTTGATACTGGAGATACGGGTTCCTCCTCTGTATGTCTGAAATAACTCTCTATTTTCTGTCCGGTAGAGTTCTATCCAGGACTCTGAAGCGTCGCTGGGTGGTTGTGTTTCACGAAAGGAGACAGCGGTCAGGCTTCCGTCTGGAGAGATGGACACATTGGTGACTTTGGGGCCATCGAGGAGATGGGAGATGGTCATGTGTTGTTTTGAAGAGAGAGTGATTTTTAGTCTGGGATTTTCTACTCTGTCCGTGTAATTCAGAGAAGCGCGCAGTCCCCAGTAGGAATTTTCATTTTTTTTATAGACGGATTTGATGAGAAGGAGATGGACTCCGGTTTCCAGGTCGACGTCGATTTTGATTTTTTCTGCTGCGGTTGTATTGTATTCTGCCTTTGTCCGAATGTGTCTTCCATCCAGATAAACGCGGAAGGGCTGCGGGCTAGCAATGCGAATCTGTCCCTTTGTAAATTTTTCTGTATCAATATAAGCAGCCAGGTAGGCCGTAGCCGGACCTTCAGAGTCATATTCCACTTTTATTTCTTGATTTCTAGCCTTAATAATCTGCCACACAGCAATGGAACCATCATGCCATGTGATTGTGCCTTCGGCTTGAGGTTTCATCTTGTGAACATCGACTTCATTGAATCTGAGAACGTCTTCGAGGTCAAATTCGTTATCCTTGGAATCGTGAAAAGCGGGAAGGGGGGTCGAAAAAGGGCCAAGTTTGAGCCAGGATGCAATGGAAATCTCTTTGTCTGCAATGGAATTGGACTGTTGGCTTGCGGTAGATAGGGGGATCATCAGGAGAGTCATCAGAAGAGCGATATTACAGAATCTTAATCCATTCCGTTTCATTTTGTACTTCATTTCAGAGTATCTTCAACACAAACACTCAATCGATATTATTAATTATATAATTAGTACGAAGAATTGTAAAAAAACTGTTAAGTCCGGCTGCACGACTCTTTAGGAGATCGAACTGAATTTTTACTTATTTTTTACGTATTTATCGAACCACTCGGTCATTTCGGCCAGCACATGGAGAACAGACTCTTTAGCGCTGTAGCCGTGGCTTTCATTGGGCAGCATAACCAGCCGGGCCGTGGCTCCGTGACCTTTGAGAGCGTGAAAAAGTCGTCGTGATTGAATAGGGAAGGTTCCGGAATTGTTGTCGGCTTCACCATGAATAAGGAGGATTGGTTCATTGATCTTGTGGGCGTGCATGAATGGAGAAACTCTGAAGTAGATCTCGGGAGCCTGCCAGAGTGTGCGGCGCTCGCTCTGGAATCCGAACGGAGTCAGGGTTCTGTTATAGGCACCGCTTCTTGCAATACCGGCGACAAAAAGATCGCAGTGGGCCAGGAGATTGGCCGTCATAAAGGCGCCGTAGCTGTGTCCACCGACGCCGACCCTTTTGGGATCGATAATCCCCATGGCATCGAGTTTATCAATGGCAGCTTTGGACGCGGCCACAATCTGTTCGATAAAAGTGTCATTCATGGTTTTTGGATCGCCAATAACCGGCATCTGTGCTCCGTCGAGAAGCGCATAGCCCTGTGTGACAAAGAAGAGCTGTGAAGTGCCTCTAAAAAAGGTAAATCTGTATGCCGAGCCTCTAATCTGTCCGGCCAGTTTGGGATCGTTGTATTCGCGCGGGTAGGCCCAGATGACAAGAGGAAGCCGCTCTCCTTCCTTGTGGTCCGGAGGGAGGTAGAGCGTGCCGTAGAGGGGGAGCCCGTCCGCCCGTTCGTATGTAATCCGCTCCTTTTTCATCCCTGTCATTTGCGGAGCCGGGTCTTTATACTCTGTCAGCGGTGCCCTCTTTTTTGTCTTGAGTGTATAGATGTAGTAATTGGGCGGTTCTGTTTTGGATTCGTAGGACGTGATGATTTCCTTCCGGGAATCACCGAGAAAATCCAGAAAGCGTTCGTAATTTTCGCCTTCGCACTGGAACAGGCGTTCTTTCTTCATTGTTTTGAGGTTGAGTTTATCCAGAAATGGGAAGTCTCCTTTTGGGGAGGACCCGCTGCCGGAGAGATAAATCGAGTCCTTGTCCTGAAGGATCAATGACTCTCCCGATGCGGTGGACGTTCTGATCGGAGAACCGGGATTGTTATACGAATCCTGTGTGCTGAGATCGAACAGCTTTTTCGGTTCAAAACTCGGATCATCGACATTGACCAGATAGGTGGTTCTCCATCTTCGTTTCCAATCTCTTTCGGAGAGGAAGCCCATACCTGCGCTCTGGAGCCAGCTGATACCGCCGTATCTGTTTTTGGTCTTAAGGACTTCTTTTGCTTCTCCGGTGAAGGGTGCAGAGAGGATCATGATTTTGTCTCGAAAGGGGACTTCTTTCTCGGGATCTCCTCCGTCAAGGGCTTCCACCCAAATGAGTGTGGACGGTTTAAGCGGCTGCCAGTTGACAGATCTCATGCCGGTAGACACGCCGCTTAAAGGAACCTGATCGGCCAGGGGAAAATCTCCCAGAAGATGGACTAGTTTGCCGTCCCTATCCCAGATTTCCAGTGTGTGTGGAAAACTTCGGTAGGTGAATAAGTAGGAATAGGGCTTTTTAATTTGGTTGACGATAAGGAGTTTTCCGTCTGGGGAGGAGTTTTCAGAAAGATAGATGCCGGGTGCTCCGATCTTGCGTGAGTTTCCGGTGGCGATATCGATTTCCATTATCTGAGATGTCGCATAGTAGTCGAAGAGGGCCACATCATGAGGGGATTGAAGAAGATCCTGGTAAGTCCTGACTTTTGAGACTTGGCCGCTGTGTTCCTGTACATTTGGTCCCTTTGGGGTGGTCGGTTTTTGTGGGGGGGCTCCTCGGCCTTCGACGACAGTATGTGCGATGAGATGTGTGCTCCCCGGGAGCCAGGCGAAACCCGAGCTGATGGCGGCATTGATGACCGGTCCCGTGAGGGCTTTTGCCTTTCCTGTTTGGGCCTCGACGACCCAGAGTTCGATCCCGTTGTCCACATAGCGAAGTAAAGCCAGCCATCGGCCGTCATAGGACCATCGTGTGGATGAAAATTTTATGCCTTCGGGAAGAGCAACTTTTGTTTCTGTGCCGGTTTTAATGGATTTAATTGTCAGCCCGGTATTGAACGTGGTGACCTGGCGGCTGTTGTATTTGGGTAAAATCCTGATTCCGGCGATTCTCAGCAGCGGTTGGGACATGTATTCGATGGAGGGCATGGATTCCGATTCAGTCAGAGCCATGAGTTCCCCTGTCGGGCTGAAACTGGTCCTTGGTGTTCGAGGCGTTGTGACGATGTCCAAAATATTTTTTGGCGGAGTTTTGTAAGGTTCTTGTGAGAATACAATCCCCGTTAAAAAGACAAAAACTAAAAGAGCGATAGCTAATCTTTTAATCATTTTTCCCCTCCTCAAAAGGATATCTTTCCATTGCTCAAACAATATAACCAAATCCTCCCCCAATTGCAATTTGTATTGGGGACTACATAGAAAAGAACTCTGCGTTGCTGCTATTAAAATATAAGACGACCAACCGGCCGGCGACGTAAAGAATTCCCGTGACAACTATGAGGCCGTAAAGTGTAAGAAAGATTGTCTGCAGAAGGGACTCACTCTTTGATGAATCAAGAGGAAAAAAGAGATCAAAGATGGTCTTGCCAAAAAAGATAAGCATGATGGCGATCCCGACTACCGTCCGGTAGAAATATGTATTAACATCCCAGAATTCGAGAACATCCACAGTAAGTATAGGGTGGAGAAGCCAGATCGTAAAGACCCAGACGATAACAAAGAGTGTGATATCGAAAACTCTTTTCGCAGAGATCCGGCCTAATTTAATCATCCCTGTATCTTTTGACGAATTTTGCCTCCATTTCTTCCTCAATTTAATGAAATGTCTGAAGCGATACTAGGATATTTAATAATCAATCTTTAAAGATCACCTCATAGGCTTCTCGGATTGGGGATTCTGAGAACAGCCCCATAAATTTGAGAGGAATAACGCTTTCTTTAAAAATCTTGGCTGCTCGGCCGGTTTGATTTTCCTGGATATGCATTCTGAGGAGGCGTGCAAACATGATTTTCCCTCCTTTATCTTAATGTCCCTCTTTACCTTAACAAAATATACAATAAGTTAGTCATTCAATCAATGTTCGATTTATATTGAGAAAAATCAAACGAATAAACTGAATTGAGTATTTTTACAATTGTTTTTCTTTGACAATCTTAATTTCTCAAAGATATAATCGATGACGCTTTGGAATTTCGAAATACCATTCCGGAATACTTGAAGGAGGAATCATGAGTAAAGGGAAATTTTCATCCTTTGTAATAATTCTTTTTGTCTTGGCCCTCATCAGCTCTATGTCCTGTAAAAAGGAAGCGGCAGAACCACTACCTCCAGCAGACCTCGTTCTTTTGGATGGGGATATCTACACCGTCGATGAGGACAATCCCAGAGCCCGGGATATGGTCATAACCGGGAACACAATCACCGCCGTGTTTAATGTTGAAGGAGAGGCCGATAAATACATTGGTGAGAATACCCGGGTTATCGATCTAGAGGGGGCATTTGTCACGCCGGGAATGATTGATGGGCATGTCCATTACGGCCGGGCCGGGGCCCTTATCAACGATGCCAATTTAATGATGGTTTCCGATGAAGAGGGATTAAAGAAGGAAATTGCCCGGGTCGTAGAACTCCTGGACAAAGACGAATGGATAACCGAGGGACTCTGGGGGGCTTACGAACAGTGGGCTGCGGGGGATGCCGGTGAGACAACGACTAGGAAGAGAAAAGCTTGGAGACCAACACGATACATGATTGATGATCTCACGCCCGACAATCCTGTCTTTTTCTGCCGATTTGATTACAAAGAATATATGGCCAATTCGGCCGCACTCAAAGCGGCCGGGATGGACGACAGTATATATAATGGTATGGTCATCGACGGTGACGGAAAACCCACAGGTGTTATCGTTAGGCCGTCTCCGGCTTACGATATGATGAGCCAGGCCGTCAAGCCAAAATCCCGTGAGCGCCTCCTTGACGAAAGCCGTGCGGCTCTCAAGGCTCTGAGGGAGGCCGGGATCGTTGAGGTCCACGATATTGAAAGGCCCGATCAAACACAGCGTTTTATTGAGTTGCAGGACAACGGCGAGTTGACATGCCGTGTCTGGTTGAGGCCTGATCTGTTCAGGGGAAAACAACTCGGGGAAGATGGCTTTACCATGGGGCTTCATCCAAAAACCAAACAAAAGGACTCCTGGCTGCGGTACGGAGCGCTGAAAGGTTACATCGATGGAATCATGGGGACACACGGAGCGCTGTTTTTTGAACCCTATAATGATCAACCCGGAAATTACGGACACTGGAGACGCCACACTTCGGATGATGAACGCATGCAGGTCCGCAATATGGAAAAGATGTATGACCTTATTAAAGAGGGGATTGAGGCGGGATTCGTGTCGAATGTCCATGCCATCGGAACGAGGGGTGTGGCCGAGATGCTCGATCTCTACGAGCGGCTGAAAAACGAAGGCGTAGATTTAACCGGGTTCCGTGTGATCCATGCCCAGGTGATTCGTCCGGAGGATTTCTCCAGGTTTAAGGTTCTCAACGTGATTGCCGAGGTTAATCCCTACCATATTTCTGACGACATGCGGTGGATGGAAGAACGCATAGGCTATGACCGGTGCAGGGGTGCATATGCTTTTAAATCGCTTCTCGATAATGGAGCTCTATTAAGCTTTGGATCGGACTGGCCTGGAACAAGCGCGGCCCTTTACCATATGCACCCGAAATATCTCATCTATGCAGCGGTTGCCCGCAAAACATTGACAGGTGAACCCGAAGGGGGATGGTTCCCGGAACAGCGAATCTCAGTTGAAGAGGCCATCAGAGCCTACACGATCAATAACGCCTATGCTGCGTTCGAAGACGATATAAGAGGATCCTTAGAAGTGGGGAAGCTTGCCGACATCACAATCTTTGATAGAAACCTTATTGAGATTCCCGAGGAGGAAATCCTTCAGGTCGAAGTCACCTACACTATCGTCGACGGCAAGATCGTTTTTGAAAAATAATTTAATTGGGGACAGGCCCCATTTTTTTCCGAAAAAAATGGGGCCTGTCCCCAATTAAATTAGGATAACTTTTATGCGGCCGGTGATGGCGATTGTGATTTTGTATTGTCCCCAGGAGTTGGACACATAGATTGAGGCCAGGTTGGAGACTGTCCCGCCCGGGTGAAAAAGAGGGCTGTTATTGGCGTTGACCGTCACGCCTTCTAAAATGCTTTCCAGTTTAACCGTCCACAAATTTTGATCATCATCGTACTGTTCGATTTTGTATCGAGAAGAATCAAAACTGACTCTCACTTTATCCCCCTCGAAAACGGCTTTGTAGCGTGCATAGTTTAAACGTGATCTGATTTCCCAGGCTGCTTTTTTAAGCTTATATTTTGGAGACAGAGACAAAAAGGACGTGGATGACAGTCCAATCATAATGGACAGGATAAAGAGGCAGATAAGCACTTCGATGAGAGAAAATCCCAAGTTCGAAAAATCCTTGGAGTTATTTTTCATTCCAGTCTCTTATTTTAAGGGAAGAAATTGTCAGTACAGGTTGAGAAGTTTTTGGGGTATGAACGAGAAGATCGCTCTCATTAATAAAGCGTTCGTCGAGTTTGACTTTAAGTGTATTTCCATTAGAAGTGTAATTGGCCGTTTGGAGACCTCCGAGGAGCTGCACGGTTTTGTCTTCACCTTCAATTGAAAATCCATCTCCCGAAGCGGTGAGGGACGCGTTGATGACGAGGTTTTGCGGGGCGTCACTGTCTATGACAATTTGTCCTGCCTTTTTTGTCTCACTAAAGAAATCTTTCCCGGTCGCAAAGATGTTGAGCATGGATTTTGACTCTTTAATATAGGGGATGCCCTCCTGCCACTTGAGCCCCTGGTGGATGAGGTGAGAAGAAATGGTGATTTTATCAGATGAAATGAATGTGAGGTTGACTCCATTGAGAAGACTGGGGATTTCTTCATCATAGGCTAGCACGGCCTGTCCTGATGAGTTCATAATTCCTCCGCCGAGAGAGTGCACGGCTCCATTGATAATCACGATTCCCTCTGGGATCTCATCGAAAAACTTGATCTCCTCAGGTGTGATAAATTGAGTGTTTTGCGGATTGAGGCTGAATTTGAGCACCCAGACTCTTTCTCCTATGGTAAAAGATAAAACCTGAAAATCCCCTTCGATGGCCAGGATCAATTCTTCACAGTCACCCTGAACAAAAACACCTCCCAATCCAAAATCGTCCTGGATAAGGTAAACGCCTTCCGGGATGGGTTCTTCCGTCGGCTCCAGCCCGAGTGCCTGCCGCAGCTGGGAGATAGGCAGAGACTGCGGCTGGAATAGATTAATTTTTAAGGCCTTTTCTATCTGGGGAACTGCGGTTTGGGGGAGGATATTATCTCCGGAAAAAACGATTTGTGGCAGAAGTTTGTTTTCTTTCGACGGCATAAATTCTACAGGATTGAGAGCGATAAAATCGGATATTTGCTCGGGTGTCAAATCTTGATCCAGAAGAAAGGAAAGCTTCGCCAGCGGGAGATATCCGGAAAAAACTTCCATTTCCAGATCAAGTACAGAGGTTTTGATGGATTTGAAGTTTTGAAGTGTTCCCCGTGATTCGATGAAGACAGTAAAATTGGCTTGGAACGATTTTCCTTCTATTTCCATGTGGTCCAGGGCCCATGCGGTTTGGCATTCCCAACTCATCCGTTTCCAGCTGGAAGTCTTATAAAGGGGAATTTCCGTTCCCACCAATTTTTCTATGGTGTGAGTCCCGCCTTGGAGTGTATCTTCCTTGAGAGCTTCCATCTCCAAATCGGAAAGCAGTATTGGGCTAGACTGTCCTGAGATTCTGTCCATAAGGAAGGCGTAGCCCTGCTTTATTCCATTTTCAGAGGCATAATTTAAAAGGATTATATCTTTTTTATAGGCACTGATTTTCATATAGATTTGTGACATCAGGAGCATGCCCATTCCAAGCGAACAAAAGACAAAGGAAATA
>Ga0114920_10000590_pt1 | contig 15812 bp, 12 predicted proteins | sample ChitaG_FD_88683 | JGI IMG/M metagenome (GOLD analysis project Ga0114920, IMG submission 88683) | Deep subsurface microbial communities from South Pacific Ocean to uncover new lineages of life (NeLLi) - Chile_00310 metaG | ecosystem: Environmental > Aquatic > Marine > Oceanic > Sediment ... | reverse complement strand
GCTAAAATCCTCTGAAGATCAAGAGATTCAGGTGTTGTGACAGGGCTATTAAACATTTTGCCTGAATAACGATAATTTATTGTTCCTATAACGCCGACCCTGAAACCGGCCTTTAAAAGTATGCTTTCAATCAAATAGGCTGTCGTTGTTTTGCCGTTTGTGCCGGTTATTCCTATTAAAAACAAATTTTCCGAGGGGTTGCCGTAAAAGGCGGCAGACATGGCAGATAGAGCCTTCCTTGAGTCTTCAACCTCGATAATTATTGAATCCCTATCAACCGGCTTTTGTGTAATAATTGCTGATGCGCCATTTGCCAATGCCACGTCAACATAGTCATGACCATCTGTCACATGGCCATGTATGGCCACAAACATCCCGCCCTGCTTAACATCCTGTGCTCTATAATGGATTGAAACCACTTCAGCCTTCTCCATTTCATCCTCTTTTTTTTTACCTGAAACACTTTTTACAGCAATTGATTTAAGCAAATGCGAAAGTTTCACGCTGAAACCTTTGAAAAATGTTTAATTTTACCTTGTCCATTAAATCTGTTCAGACCGGCCCGTCTATTAAAGGAGCATTATGAGTAGCAGGCAGGTTCATATAATTCAGGGTTTCAAAGACAATTTTTTTAAATGCCGGGGCTGAAACAATGCCGCCAAAAGACTGTTGCTTGGGCTCGTCAATTACAACCAGGATAGCTACTTCAGGATTTTGTGAAGGAGCAAACCCGACAAATGATGCTATATATTTATCTTTGGCATATGTTCCTTTTTCATTAACTTTCTGGGCCGTGCCGGTCTTGCCACAAACAGAATAACCTTCGAGCGCTGCATTGACCCCTGTGCCTCCATTGTTGGTTACAGATTCCATTATTCCTTTCAAGGTTCTGGCTGTTCTAACCGAAACAACCCTTCTAACCTCACAAGGGCCTGAACTTTTTATCAAACGTCCATTCTGATCCATTATTGCCTGTACAATATAAGGCTTCATGAGAATCCCGTCATTGGCAATCGCACAAGTAGCTGTTACAAGCTGAAGTGCGGTTACGGAAATGCCCTGCCCAAATGAAATTGCTCCGGCATCTATTTTTGACCATCGTTTATATGGAGCCATGCTTCCGGCTGTTTCCCCGGGACAGTCTATTCCGCTCTTTTTGCCAAAACCAAAGTCGCTCAGAGTCTTATAAAGTAAATCCGGTCCAATTGTTTCACCAACCTTCACTATGCCGATATTGCTTGAATATTTAACGATCTGCTTCAAGGACATCCAACCGTGAGGCTTGGTGTCATTAACAATATTTTTTCCGATTCTGTATGCGCCGTTTTCGCAATAAAAGATAGTATCCTGTGTGCATTTCCCTGACTCTAATGCCGCTGCTGCGCTGAAGATTTTCATGGTTGAGCCAGGTTCAAACTGATCGGCTATTGCTCTGTTTCTCCACACCTCCCTTTTAAAACCTCTAAAAGCATTAGGGTTAAAAAGTGGATAGTGCGCCATAGCCAATATAGCACCTGTTTTTGTGGCCATTACTATCGCTATTCCAGACTTGGCGGAGAATCTATTAACCGCTTCCTCAAGAGCGCTCTCCGCTATGTACTGTATTGTCCTGTCAATGGTAAGAATAAGGTTGTTTCCGCCAAAATTTCCGGCCTTTGTTTTCCCGCCGTTAAATCCACGGCCAAATGCATCCTTTAAAACCGTAAATTTGCTCGCAGCCCCTTCAAGATAATTGTAATAATAAAATTCAATCCCTTCGAGACCATGACCATCGATGCCTGAAAATCCTAACACCTGTGCCGTAAGGGTTTTATTTGGATAAAAACGCTTATTTTCAGGCATGAAATCTATCCCTTTCAGATTTAAATTCTTTACCTGCTCTGCCTCCCTGGGTGTGACATGACGCTTTACCCATACAAACGATCTTTTTTTTGAATTTAGTTTCCTGTAAAGAGGGCTTTCATCGATTTTTAGCACCCTTGCAATAAGCTTGGCCGTAGTACCTGGCTTTGAAATATTTTTGGGATATGCCGCTATCGATGTCACATCTATGCTGACCGCTATTTCTCTGTGATTTGCATCATATATGGTTCCGCGCTTTCCCTGGGATATAAAAGATTTTTCATATTGGTCGGCCGCCTTTTGAGACAGCCACGGACCGCAAAAAATCTGCAGGTATACGGCCTTTGCCCCTATTGCCACTAAAATGATGCTGAAGATAAAACCAATAAGTATAGAGCGCAGTCCAATACGCCTTTGTTGAAAACTCCTGCTGCTTACTGCGGATAATCTTCGACCTTTTGGTTTCATGGAATTATAATAACCTGTTTTGGAGTCGGCCTTGTCAGATTGAGCTTGAGGCTTGCTATTTCTGCAAGCCGTTTCGGAGATTTCAGACGTGCAAGCTCAATTTTTAAGTTGTTTTGCAAGGTTATAATTCTTTGATTATTATTTATTTCTTTTGTTATCTCATATCCGATCCTTACACATTGAACTCTGCACCAGGTATAAGAAAAAAGTTCAGCAATGAAAATCAACAGTAAAACAAACCAGACTCCGGTTAGCTTTGATTTGCGAATGTTTTTTTGCGCCCTCTTTTTCATGATATTATGTAGTTAGTGCCTAAACGAAAATCCCACTTTTTGTCATTTCGACCAAAGGGAGAAATCTTAAATTTCAATATTAACAATACGCTAAGATTTCTCGCTCCGCTCGAAATGACAGCTTTGGATAGTTTTCGTTCAGGCACTAACTACCCAAAAACCTTGCCTTTGGGCCTCTGTGCCTCTGTGCCTTTGTGCCTGAATTCTTACTATATTTTTTCGCAAGCCCTTAGCTTTGCGCTTCTTGCCATGGGATTGACCGCTATCTCTTCTTCAGTCGGCCGCAATACTTTTCTGGTCAAAGAGCGAACAACCCTTTTTGGGTTACAAACACATTTTGGAAAGTCCGGCGGACAAATGCACTTGCCCTCCAGAGCTTTTATTCGATGTTTTACAATTCGATCTTCAAGGGAATGGAAAGATATTATACAAAGACGGCCTTTGGGCCTTAAGAAATTTACGACGTTTTCCATAAATGAATCGAGCAGTTCGAGCTCTCTATTGACAGCGATCCTAAGAGCCATGAATACTCGAGTGGCAGGATGAATTTTCTGAGTAAATAAATATTTCTTTGGGACAGAATCACATACTATTTGAGCTAACCGCTTGGATGAACAGATCCTTTTTCGCTTTCTTGCCTTTACGATGTTATGCGCTATCTGTTTTGCCCAGCGTTCCTCACCGTACTGCTTAAAAAGTTTTTTCAGACCTTCTTCATCCATCCTGTTCACCAAATCTTCGGCTTTTACTTGCGTGTTAACGTTCATACGCATATCCAGAGGCTCGTCCTTTTTAAAACTAAAGCCTCGGCCGCTTAATTCGAGTTGATAAAAGGAAATTCCAAGATCTAAAACAATGCCGTCTATTGCATCAATATTTATCTGTGAAAGAATTTCCTGAAGATTCACAAAATTTTCGTGAAAAAGACGGACATTTGATTCATATGGTCTCAGGGCCTTCTTTGCATTTAATATTGCATCCTTATCCTGATCTATCCCGATCAATAATCCGCCTGGAATAATTTTTTCCACAATGGCAAGAGCATGGCCTGAGCCACCCAGCGTGCAGTCAACATAGGTTTTCCCGGGACTACAATTCAGGAAATGGACCACTTCACTCAGCATGACAGGAATATGTTTGTATGGCATAGAGTTAAAGCCCTAATTTTGCAATTTCGTTGCTTACATCCTCCTTTTTCATATCCTCTTCTATCTGCATCACTTCCCGCTCATATCTTTCTTTTGACCATATTTCAAAGTGAGCAATTTGACCGACAAGCACGATCTCCTTCTCAAGCCCGGCATACTGCCTTAATACCGGCGGGATCAGGATACGCCCCTGCTTATCACACATACAATCAGATGCTCCCCCGATAAAAACCCTCCTGAAACGCCGCATATATTCACTGGTCTGCGCTAAGGACAATACTTTGGATTCAATTTCATCCCACTGATCAAAAGTATATGCAAACAGGGAACCGTCAAGCCTGGTAACCATTGCACCGTCACCACCGCCATCCTTAATGACATCACGAAACCTGGCCGGAATTATGACGCGTCCTTTTGAATCGATTGTATTATAGGAACTGCCTCTAAACATATAACACCCCAATTAGCCACTTTTATCCACTTTTTTATAGATAAAATACATTTTAATAGGAGTGTCAAGAAAAAAATGAAAAAAAACGTATTTTTTTATAATGATTTATTAAAGTTAAAGGTAATAATTCAGATTAATTTTAGGTGGGAAATTGTGTGGGTATTTAAAAAGTTTTTGAAACATTAAACAACACATGATTAAAACAAAAAAAGGGATTGCGAAATTAATCGTAACCCCCTGAACTAACGTTAAATTATTACTATCTTTTAATCTTTCAGTTTTTTATTTTTTATCTTTCTTGTCTTGCTCCTTTGAACTTTCTCCTTTTTTCTTAACATTCGGGATACATCCTTTTGCCTTCTTGTGATTTTCTCTTTTGCCATAAGTATATCAACAGCTTTTTTGCCATACCGCCCCGGGACTATGGCCCTTCAATATTTTTCCTTCTTCTCACCGCTTACTTATTTATTTTGGATGTCCCTGTGATTCCCCAAAAATGTAAACGTGCATCCTTTTCATAGATTTCATTTTCTGCTTGATCTTTTAATATAAGTCCTTGTATGTGGTCAATTATTATAGAGTGCTTTTATAATATTCTTTGAGTTTTTCACTATTATTTGAAAGCAGTTATTAGAAAATTTCTATTCCTGTCTTGAGAACATACTCGATCTGCCCTCTGAATTTTTTCTCTTTTTTTTGAGCCTCCTTAATTTCCTTTTTAAGGAGGTTATATGAGGATATAATTTCTGCATATTTGCTTTTTTTGACCATTTCATGAACTTGCTCAAGTCTTTTTTGGTCGGTTTTGTCGAAAAGCATTGATATGTCTCCATCAAGAAGCCTGGTCTTATGTTTGCAGAGTTTTCCGTATCTCCCTGCTGGGCAGTTACAAAAAACTGCCAATTTATTGTCTAAAAAGTCAAAATGAACGCTGTACGGTTCTCCAGAGCTGCTAATGGCCTTCAATATTATCTTTGTTTTCATTTTTTAGCCTTCCTTTATCTTCCCCAGCCAACAACGCCATAAATTTTTCTTCATTCAAAACCTCAACGCCCAATTCCATTGCCTTGCTCAATTTTCTTCCTGGGTTTGTACCAACTATTACGAAATCGGTTTTGCTTGACACACTTTTTGAAACTCTGCCGCTAAGTGCTTCGATTTTGATCTTGGCTTCATCCCTTTTAAGGTGTGCTAATGTTCCGGTAAGAACAAAGATTTTGCCGCCCACCAGTGGAGAAAGGGCGGGTATTTTATGCACTTCTTCATCCCAACGTACGCCGCATTCTCGGATTTGCTTGATAACTTTCAAACTCTCAGGTTTCTTAAAAAAAAGAACGATATCTCTTGCTAATGTCCTATTAATACCCTTGATCTGTAGTAGAATGTTCTCATCTGCTCCCATTAATTTTTCTAAACCACCTAAACAGTCTGCAAGGCTCTTCGCCTTTTCTTTACCAATACCGGCGATACCATCCCAGTTGATATCATCGACTTTAGCGAATAACCAATTTAAGAAATCGGGGAAGGTTTTTTTTATGATGGCTTTACTGTTGTTCAACTCCTCCCAAAACACATCCGATGCTCGTAATTGTGTAATCACTTCTTGGTTATGTGGTTCTTTAAAAAAATGATAAATTGACATTGCCACTTCAGGGCCGATACCTGGGATGTATTGTAGGGTTTTTGAGTATGCTTGCATCAGCCTGTTAAGGTTACCGAAAAATTTTGCAAGATCCTTTGCAGTCGCTTCGCCCACGTTGGGAATACCTAATGCGTAAATAAAACGTCCAAAAGTAGTATGTTTGCTATTTTCAATAGCATCGTCGAGATTTGATGCAGAGATATCAGCCATTCGTTCCAGACTTGCCAACGAAGAGATATTTAAATTAAATAAATCTGCTGGAGTTCGAACAATATTATTATCTACTAATTGATCTACCAATTTTTCACCGAGGCCCTCGATATCCATTGCTTGGCGGCTGACAAAATGTATTATTGCTCTTTTACGTTGCGCAGGGCAATTCAGCCCTCCAATACAGCGATAGGCAGCTTCATCTTTGAGGCGGACAACCTTGGAGCCGCAAACAGGGCAGTTTAGCGGCATATGAAAAATTCTCTCTATACCGGTGCGCTTTGATTCAATCACCTTAACAACTTCCGGAATCACATCACCTGCCCGCTGGACAAGAACTGTATCCCCTATCCTGATATCCTTTCGCTTAATCTCATCCTCATTATGAAGTGTCGCACGCCTGACCATGGCTCCGCCGACATTAACCGGCTGGAGATGCGCAACCGGCGTCAGCACACCTGTCCTGCCGACCTGCACATCAATATTTAGCACACTGGTAGTCTCCTGCATGGCCCTGAACTTATACGCTATTGCCCACCTGGGACTTCGGGATGTGCTGCCAAGCTTTGTTTGTAAAGAAAGGGCGTCAACCTTTATCACCATGCCGTCGATATCATAGGGCAAAACATGTCTCTTATCCTCAAGCATTCTGTAATAGTCAACCGCCTCTTCTATTGTAACCTCCTGCCTGATAAGGGGATTAATCCTCAATCCCAGTTCCCGTAATGTCTGAAGCGTTTCCCAGTGTGATTTCAACTCTAGACCTGTAAACTCTCCTACACCATAGAAAAAAATTTCCAGCGGACGCTTTGCGGTTATACTTGAATCTAACTGCCTTAAAGATCCGGCAGCAGCATTTCTCGGATTTGCAAAGGAAGGCAACTTCAGGTTGAGCTGTTCTTCATTCAGGCTTCTGAATCCTTCATGGCTGATAAAAACCTCTCCTCTTACCTCAAGGCGCAGTGGTATATTCCGCTTTCCTCTATCCTGGAGTAAAAGAGGCACAGATCGTATGGTTCTGACATTTGCCGTTATCACCTCACCGTTGATACCGTCGCCACGGGTAGATGCGACAATTAATTTACCCTTTTCATATACAAGTTCCACGGCAAGACCATCCAGCTTCGGCTCTACGGTATAAAGTATGTCATCGTCAGTCCCTAAAATTTTCCTGGCGCGACGATCAAAATCAATTATCTCTGAATCGGTGAATGCGTTTCCCAGACTTAACATGGGAATGGAATGCGCAATGGTTTCGAACTCGCTCAATGGTGGCGCGCCAACCCGTGAGGTAGGAGAATCCGGATCGTAAAGTTCCGGCCATGCCTCTTCAAGCGCCGTCAATTCCCGCATCATCCTGTCATATTCTGCATCAGATACTTCAGGATTATCCAAAACATAATACAGGTAATTATGCCTGTGAAGCGCTTTTCTTAACGCATTAACCCTATTAACTATGTCCGCATCAATCTCTTTCATTCTTTGTTTTCTTAAGGTACATGCTGCTTAGAGTTCTACATACATCTACACGGCTTTTTTTAAAGCATTGTTTGCTAAAGCCGGCCATCTGTTTACATGTCGATATTTCATCAGAAACAACAAGAATCCCTCCGACCTCAACTCCCCGAAAGCTTCCCACAGTAAAAAGAGCAGATAGCTCCATATCAACCGCCAATGCATCCTTGTTTTGATAATACTTAACCCTTTCGCAGGTCTCCCTGTAAACAGCGTCGGTAGACCAGATAAGGCCTGTGTGAAAACAGATGCCCTTTTTACTTAAAGCTTCCTTTGTTTTTTCGGTTATATAACCCGGCGGTCGCACATAAAAACTCTCATCCTTTTTATAGCGCTTTGATGTTCCTTCATCAATAATAGCTCCTGTTGGAATAATAATATCTCCGATCTTGACATCAGGTGAAATTGCTCCGCACCAACCGAAAAATAGAATCTTTTGCGCTCCCCAGGAGATTAATGTTTCAAGAATCATTACCGCATACGAAGCGCCGATAAACGGGCCAACAAAAGTAAAAGGCCCATTATTAATATATAACCTGCTCATAAACAGCTTTATGAAACGATTTTCCTGCAAATTCATTTGGTCGCAAAGTATATGTAAATCAAATTCACTGCTCACCATGACAGCATAATGGCCAAGTTGCGGAGAATTTTTCCCTTTTTCGGGTCTAACAATTGCATCATCTTTGCCCATGGACATATATATCACTCAATCCAAAACTATCATTCCGGCTGCGTCAGCCGCGTTAGTTCATTCTTTACTTCATCAATAATATCATAAAACCAGAGTAAATCCTCAACAGTAAGACGTCCCGCCTTTATAGGCGCTCCTTCCGAACCATCCTGTTTTTTCAGTATTCTTGGGCCTATCTGAAGTTTTGGCTGACCATTAGCATACTGGTTAATAGAAACAACAAGCCCTGTGTCTTCACATTTCCACTTCTTTAAAATTTTATCTTTGTCAGGGTCAAAAGCCATAATATTCTCCTTTAATAAACGGTAACCGTTCACGGTTGTCGGTTCACAGTTCACAGTTTTTTCAATGAACTATGCAACGATTGAAGCATTTTGGATATTGATTTCAACCGTGAACTGATAACTGTAAACCGTGAACGGTTACTTTTTAATTTAGTTTACTGTATCACAATATTTTAAAATGACATCTAAAAAATCCTGTCCATATTTTTCCATTTTAGCCGGCCCGATTCCATGGACCTGAAGAAGTTCGGTCATGCTTTTTGGCACTGATGCCGCCATCTCTTTCAGGGTCCGGTTTGAGGCTACCAGAAACAAGGGGATTCCTTCTACCATCCCGAATTCTTCTCTTTTTTGACGCAATAGTTCATAGAGCTCTGGAGAAAAATCTGTGGCTACCTCTGCAAAGGTTCTGACTGGTTTCTTGATTTCCGGCAGATTTACAAATACCTCCTCCTTTTTTTTCATCACCTCAATTCCTTTTTTACTAAGGGCTATAGTCGGGTAAAGATGATCCCCCCTGCGAACAAAACATCCCTGCCGATCTAACTGGTCAATAAGATCAAGAACCTCTTCCTGGGTAAAATTAGACAGCAAGCCATATGTGGAGAGGCAATTCATTCCCTGTGAGGTTATCCATTTTCTTGAGCCACCGGTAAGGACCTGGGCAACACGTGTCCGGCCAAACCGGCCATGCATGCGCGCCACACAGCTTAATATTTTAAGGATTGTTGTTTCCTCTTCACTCTTGTTCGTATCTGTCCTTTTTAGCTTTCTTTGAACGCAGTTGTCGCAGGACCCGCACTGATCTGTTGCGCTGTCGTCTCCGAAATAGGAGAGGAGAAAATCCCATCTGCACCCTCCAAAATAACCGTAAGCTACCGCCTCTTTGAGTTTTTCCAGATCATTCTGTTTTCTTTTCTCAAGGAGTTCAAAATCTATTTTCAACTCCTCAAAGGTCGCCTGGGGCCGCACTATCTTGAGGTCGCGGCCCCTTGTCGGTGGTATATATGTGATCAATCCATCTTCTGAAAGCAATCTAAGGCCTCTAAGAAGCGCTGGTCTTTCAAGACCCGCAGCTTTTGTCAGTGTGTTAATTGAAACTTTTTTTCCTTTAGATCCCGCGATTTTTACCACAACATTAAATATCTTCTTTTGGACAGGCCCTCTTGGGTTTCCTGCGCCAACAGCAATAAAACAGAGCCGCATGCCAGAATAGAGCCTTTCCAGAAAACCGGCCCGCTCCAGCATTTTTATGACAATCCCCACCTGTCCGGCGCTCTGGACCGAGCTGATCATTTCACAAATTTCATTATTTCCAACACCAAGATAATCCTTTCCGGTATTTTTTAAGAAATCAAAGACATCCTGGACAGCTTCCGGCAAAGGATAGTTCATATCAATAAAGAATTCCTGAATATAGTTATCCCCCATGGAAAAAAGGAGCGTGCATATTGATTTTTCCCCATCTCTTCCTGCTCTTCCTATCTCCTGATAATACGACTCTATAGAGCCGGGAAACTGGTGGTGAATGACCTGGCGTATGTCTAATTTATCAATTCCCATCCCAAAGGCATTGGTTGCCACAATTATTTGAGAGCGTCCTGCCATAAATTGTTCCTGCACACGATTTCGTGTTTCATCCTCCATGCCGGCATGGTATCCTGATACAGGATGTCCTCGATCTTTTAACAGGGTTACCACTTCATCCACACCTTTTCTCGTGGCGCAATATACAATTGCGGGGAGTTTCTCTTCTGCAAGGGCAGACACAAGAGCGCCTTCTTTCTCCTTTTTATTTGAACAATGAACTACTTTTAATTGCAGATTGTTGCGATAAAAGCCTGTTACAAACTGTCGACAACTCTTAATATGAAGACAGGAAATGATATCTAATATGACCGATTCAGTGGCAGTGGCAGTGGCGGCAAGGATCTGATATTGTCCTATACGTTGCAGAATTCCTCCTAACCGCAGGTAATCCGGGCGAAAATCGTGCCCCCACTGGGAGATACAATGGGCTTCATCTATCGCTACAAAACTGATCTTGGAAACAGAAAGAGACTGCAAAAACTCTTTTTGGCGAAACCGTTCAGGAGCAACATACAAAAGCTTTAAGTTTCCTGCTTCAAGTTTTTTAAGGGCATCTCTTTGTTTTGCCAGGGAAAGGGTGGAATTGATGAATGATGCGGCAATCCCCCTTTTTCGAAGAACATCCACCTGGTCCTTCATTAAAGCAATAAGGGGAGAAACCACAAGGGCCGTTCCCTCACTGATTAACGCGGGAAGCTGGTAGCACAGCGATTTTCCTCCTCCGGTAGGCATGACCAGAAGAATATCTCTTCCTTCCAGCATTGCTTTAACCACTTCTTCCTGGCCGGGGCGGAACGAGGAGAGATCAAAATGTCTTTTAAGTTCGTTTAATAGTTCCATGGGATGGTGAAAGCTTTCTACAAAATCATTATGATTTATATCAGGATAAAATATTTCCAGAATAATTGTCAACCGATTCCCTGTTTCAATAACCAAATAAGATTATTTTGTCCTTGTCCCTTGTCATTGACCGGAAAGAGAAAAGTTGGTATATAAATTTTTTGACAAAATTTTCCCAGGAGATGTACATGTCTAGAGAAGACGACTACAGAGCTGCGCGTGCACTGGCGATCGAGAAATTAAAAAGTTGTGATATCAAGCAGCATTGTATAACCGCAAAGCTTGAAATGAAAAATAAGAGCAGAGGGAGGCGACAGGTCGTCTTTCCCTATATTAACCGATGCCATGTGCTCATTATCGATGGCAAAACGATTGCATTTGAAGAGGATGCCGGCAAGCCGACGTTGCCTGAACAGGTTCTGATGTTGCACTATCTCCTTAAGGCAAAAGCGATCCCCCTTTCCGGCGAATTGATTACTTTTCGCGAGGTCCCCTCAGGGGCTTTTTACTATCAGGCGTTTTTTAAACGGGCCATTGCTCCCCTTGTCAAGGGGTTTGGCTCGCGCCCCTCCTTGCTTGATCGGGTGGCAGATCTTATTGGTGAAATCGCCCCTTCTCCTGCAGATAGGGCTCTTAAGATTGTTGTACTTCCGCGAATTCCTGTGATTCTTTCTGTCTGGAAAGAGGATGAGGAGTTTCCGGCTGAAGGGAATGTTTATTTCGACACCACGATAAGCTTCCATCTTCCCACCGAAGATATCGCGTATGCTGGGAGCGCCGCTGTATATATAGCGCTCGGCATCGCGAGAGGAATGGAGCAAAGGCAGGCTTGAAGCGGTATTGAAGCTTCAGAGAGAGACAGCGCGGGTTGAAATTTTTGAAAAATCTGCAAACAATCCGAACAAATCCGCTATATTCTTCAGCAATGCAAGCCTGTTATTGCGTATTCTCACATCTTCCGCCATTACCAGGACACCGTCAAAAAAAGCATCTATAGAATCACGCAGCAAGGCCATATCAAGAAAGGCCTGGTCAAAATATCCTTTGTCCAGATCATAATATATCTTGTTTTTAACTTCTTTATAGGAGGCAAAGAGAGAAGCCTCACATTCATCATGAAACAGACTTTCATCAACATCTTTTGTCTCAAAATGACCAGCCTTTTTTATGATATTAACAACCCGTTTAAAAGATATCGCAAGGGGCTCAAAATCAGGTTTGGCCTTGAGCTTTTCCAGGGCGCGTACCCTGTTGAAGACATTGGACACATGATCTGCTGAAACACTGACTATGGCTGATATTGTATCTTTTGAAAATCCTTCTTCAGCCAGAAGATGGGCTATACGGTCTTTTAAAAAATCATACACCCTGTCTTCAGTTTCTTTGTTTTTCCGGCTTTTGCCAAAAAGCTCGAGGCTCTTTGCAATCATCTTGCCTAAAGAAAACGAAAAACCTTTTTCGAGCATGATTTGAACAATACCTATTCCCTGGCGCCGAAGAGCATATGGATCTGAAGCGCCGGTTGGAATCAAGCCTGTTATGAAACAACCGCAAATAGAATCGATCTTGTCGGCAATGGCTAAAATTGCGCCTGTTTCTGTTTCAGGAAGCTGCCCTCCGGAATATGTGGGCCGATAATACTCTTCTATCGCAAATGCTACAATATCCGGTTCTCCGGCAGTAGCGGCATAAACCCTTCCCATGACCCCCTGCAGCTTTGGAAACTCAACAACAACCTGGCTGATAAGATCGGCCTTGCACAAATAGGCAGCTCTCAATGCCTTTTGTTTAAAATCTGGATCAAAATTCGCAACCTCTGCCAAATATTCAACAAGTTTTTGGACCCTCATTACTTTATCATACATGGTCCCAAGCCCGGCCTGAAAAAGAACCCCTTTTAATTTTTCCACCAAATTCTCAAAGGGTCTTTCTACATCGCTCCTGTAAAAGAATTGAGCATCTTTAAGCCTGGCCCTGAGCACCCTTTCGTGCCCCTTTGCAACCAGCGACATATCTCTTGCCAATGTATTGTTCACCGCAATAAAATTCTGCATCAGATTGTTTTCTTTATCAATTACGGCAAAATATTTCTGGTGCTCCCGCATGGCGGTAATCAATATCTCGCGGGGAAGCTCAAGAAATTCCTTATCAAAACTACCTGCCACAACAGCAGGATATTCAACAAGGTTAGTTACAATATCAACAAGGTCATCATCTTGCAGAGCCCTGCCTCCGCAATCGCCGGCTGCTTTATCGATGCCGCGTGCAATCTGTTTTTTTCTTTCTTTTGGATCAATCAGCACATAGTTAGAACGCAGTATTTCAATGTAGTCATCTGGTTTAGAAAGCCTGATCCTCCCCGGGCTCATAAAGCTGTGCCCAAAAATATATCTGTTGCTTTTTACATTGCCCAAAACAAACGGGACAACCTTATCTCCTAAGAGGGCCATGATCGAATGTATCGGTCTTGCAAACTCAATAGCTAAATCCGCCCATTTCATTGTTTTTGGAAATGGAATTGACAAAATCAGATCAGGCAAAATGCTTTTAAGAAGCGTCCTTGTGGCAAGGCCTTTCTCTGTTTTTCTTGCGCATAAATACCGACCTTTTTTTGTATTCTTGATTGTTAAACTGTTAACGGAAATCCCTAACTTCTCGGCAAATTTCTTCGCAGCTAAAGTAGGAGCGCCATTTTCATCAAAGCCGACCTTTTCAGGAGGTCCTGTGATCTCGGTTACCAAGCGCTTCTGCTTGCCGGCGACACCCGCAACTTCCACTGCAAGCCTTCTCGGCGTTCCAAAAATCCTGGCCTTGCCGTGTTCAATACGCGCATCGTCCATGCTTTGTAAAATCAGTGATGAAAGGCCCTTCAAAGCGGGCTTGATATAACCGGCCGGGATTTCCTCTGTGCCTATTTCAAGCAAAAAAGTGTTCATGTTTACCCCTGATTAGAATTGTGCAGTAACGGAAAGCCCATAGCCTTCCGTTGATTCAGATATTGTTCAGCACAGGCTCTCGCAAGATTTCTTATCCGTGCGATATAACCGGTTCTCTCTGTTACACTTATGGCTCCGCGGGCATCGAGAAGGTTAAATGTATGTGAACATTTCAAGCAGTATTCATAAGCCGGAAAAACGAGCAGCCTATTAATCATCTGCATGGCTTCATTCTCGTATTTGTTGAAAAGATCCAGAAGCATATCTACGTCCGCCATTTCAAAATTATATATTGACTGCTCTACTTCCTGCCTGTAATGTATATCTCCATAAAATATTTTATCATTCCATTTTAAATCAAAAACATTGTCCACTTCCTGAAGATACATTGCAATGCGTTCCAGACCGTAAGTAAGCTCCACTGAAACCGGATGAAGTTCAATACTGCCTGCAAGTTGAAAATAGGTAAATTGAGTAATTTCCATGCCATCCAGCCAGACCTCCCATCCCAGGCCGGATGCGCCAAGGGTTGGAGATTCCCAGTCGTCTTCAACAAACCTTATGTCATGATCAAGAAAATCAATGCCGAGGGCCCTGATACTTTGAAGATACTGTTTTTGCACATCAAGTGGTGAAGGTTTAAGTATTACCTGAAATTGGTAGTAATATTGAAGACGATTCGGATTTTCACCATAGCGGCCGTCTGTAGGGCGTCTGGAAGGCTGGACATAGGCTGCATTCCAAGGCTCAGGGCCAAGTACCTTAAGAAGCGTTGCAGGGTGAAATGTTCCTGCGCCGACCTCAATGTCATAAGGCTGAATCAACGTGCATCCTTTGCGCGCCCAGAACCGCTGTAATGATAGTATTAGTTCCTGAAAATACATTTGTTTCCCTCGATTTACCATTTGATGAATTCGTAAAAAAACGAATTCATCAGGTGTTAAGTGTAAAGTGTTAGGTGTTAGGTTAAAGTAATTGCCTGTTTAATCATACCCTTAACACTTAACACCTAACACTTAACACGGTTCGCAAAAAGCTAATCCCTTAATCCTCTAATCTTCTAATCCCTGATTAACCAACAACCCTTTAGAATCAATATCCATATCAAGCAGACATGCATCTTTTCTGCTCAAAAGAGCTTTTCCCCAAATATCCTTTAACCTGTCAATATCATCAACCTCGCCTATCGCCCAGATACAGCCGCCTCCACCAGCCCCTGTAAATCTTGCGCCGCATCTGTTTTTAACAGCCAAATCAACGAGTTTTACTCCCATCTTATCAAGCACGTGGGGCGTCATTCTCCTCCTTATAGCTGTTTCCCTGTTCATTGAAGCGCAAACTTCTTTAAAGTTTCTTTCAAGAAGAGCGTCACTAAACCTTTGTGTGCATACAATTATCTGTGCCCAGAATTTGCGGTATTTTCCGGAAATAAACTGCTCAACCCACCTTCTGTTAATATTCTTCGATTCATGCGGAATTCCGCAATAGGCGAGAAGTAGATGCTTATTCAGGTTTTTATGAAAAGCTTTCTTGACAATAGTTTTTTTCCTGAAAGAAGGATCCTTGATTATAGCGGGCCAGTACCATGCATTAACTCCTCCATAGACGGAAGCAAGCTGATCCTGAAGTCCGCACGGCACGCCTGCAACACTCTCTTCAAGAGCATGCGCAAGCAACGCAATTTTTTGCCTTGACCCAAGAGTGGGTGTTTGCATTTGACCGAGCTTTGAAAATGCCGCAATAAGAGCAACTGCGGCCGCAGATGAGCCTCCAAGAGCGCCGCGGGGAGGCGATGCCGAGTTGATATCAATATGTACGCCTTCAGCTCTGAAATAGGCCACGATCGCAAACATAAACCCTAAGGGATGATTAAAAGGGGCTTTGTCTAAGGGATATTCT